>VFQN01008636.1_pt1 | contig 10204 bp, 11 predicted proteins | sample 3512371 | NCBI WGS metagenome assembly VFQN01 (sample SAMN10412370, study PRJNA504923) | tailings metagenome | isolation source: Replicate 2 from Balatoc abandoned mine | place: Philippines: Itogon, Benguet | collected 2017-08-28 | reverse complement strand
AACAAATAAAAGAAACTTAGCAAAAATAAAAGAAGTAAAAACAACGCTTACTATAGTGACAGGCCTAGTTTCCAGAGGAAGAGTTAGCGTTGAGGGTGTGGCATTAGGCAACGATGGTTCAGTGAAAGCGGCGATTTGGTTTCCATTTATGATTTTCGACGCAACGTTGTCCGCTATTGTTCCAGTAGATGCGATCGAATCAATGACTTCATCTAATAATTCCACCATCATTGGTGAAGTTGATTCTCGATGCTAAGCAAAGTAAGAGAAGAATAACCAAAATGAAAGAAATAAAAGTTCAACCCACTAACATTGAAGTCTTCATATCTCTCACTCGAGGGAATTTCATCGTCTTGAGGTATTCTGAAACCTTTCTCATTCTACAATAACAGCATGATAAACGTATTCGTAAAACCTTTCAACTTACCTGAACCAGAATCAGATAAAGTTGTTTTCAATCGAAGTCCTACAACCTTACCTGCTTTTCATTATTCGTTTCTCGCAACGCTTCCAGATGAATCTCTAATTTATCAATATCAATAATCTGCTCGCTGTTTTGCTCGCTGTTTTGCTTAAAGGAGTAAGCCCAATCATTCTGCTTTTGAGAATCTACTGGGCTGTATTGAAAATCGCATGCAATGTAGGGGAGTATATTCCTCCATATTAGTAAATATAGATCAAGTTGATGTTTCTTTTGAGATAATGCTTTGGCCACCATCACCAAATGAGTCACGGGATCTTTATTGATGTCCCTGAGTTCTTTACGTGATTTTCCTTTCTTTTTGTTTGACGAAGAACTAAGGCCTTCACTTTTGTTCTGTAGTCTGTTCAACGATTGTCGATAAAGTAAAGAATCAGTCAAACTCAATGCAATGTCGTCGATGTGATCATAAAATAATTTGATCACAGTCAAAATTCTATTATCTACATCTTTGCTAATAATTACTCGGCTAGATTCCTTCGATTTAAACATAGATAAATAGCCGTCTGTTAAATAAATGAGCACATTCCTTTTCATGTATGGAGTAACACCGGAACCCTCTTCCTTCTTCCCTTGCTCCAACTGTTTTACATCTTTTCGCTTGGTTGTGAGGAATTCCCACACCTTGCATGCGATGGTAATCTCGTCCAACTTATCTTTTTTACCTTGGTTCATTTCCCATAATGTTAATAGCTCTGTTTCCACAAAACCGGCGGCAAAGCGGCTATAGATGAAACGCCGTTGGGATTCTGATCAAGTGGGGAGTGACTGAGAAAGAGGTGATACAGTGATCCAATATCACTAGGAGGCCTCACAATACAATACTACCCTTATTATTCTATTGATCTTCATATGATCCATTGAAGACACTCAATCATGTTGTCCTCTTCCCCTCTCCTCAGCTTCCTTCTCCCTTTATTCCTCTGGACTTTCACTCATGCAACGAGCAATTTCGAACAGTATCCTCCTTTCTCTCTCCCTGAAGTTCAGTATAGTGAGTTACTCGCCCTCGATGAGTTTACTGTGAACCAGCTCGTGAAGCAGCTTACAACCATCGGTGCTGTGCAAGTTGTCAACATACCCAAATTTGGAATTGCCAGAAAAGAGGCGTTGGAAGACGCTGCTGAGTGCCTTAAGACAGAAAAAACTTCTCAGAGGTGGGTAATGACGGATGGGTCAATTCGTTACTCGACAGCAGCGGAGACCATTGACGGAGTGCGTGGTCCAATGAAGAACCATTGCGGTGATGCTTCGTACAGGTTACGCTCTCTCATCGATGCAGTCGGTCGTCAGCTCTTTGTCGCTCTCGACTCTAAGTTGCAGAAAGGAGGGAGTTTGAAAGGAGCTGACTTGTTAATGAAGCCTGCATATCGATCCTTCTCTCAACTAACAGCGAAAGGAAGCCACCTCGAACACCTTCACTCCTACTTCCCTCCAGAAGTATCTGCTGATTCCACTTCCCTTAGCCAAAATAACATTGCTGCCATGGATTTTCACACCGACGCTGGTATGATGATCGCGATGACGACTGGTTACTTCTCGTTGGGACAGCCTTCGGTGAGAAGCGGATTGTATCTGGAAGTGCTTGGGGCTGACGGCAAAGAAAAGCGAGTCAAGGCAGTGATGGCCGAAGACTCCTTGATCTTACTCATGGGAGAAGGAGCGAGAAACTGGCTGAAACCAGTCTTCGACAAGCCCTTCAGAGCTGTGCCTCACGCCATGGTCGTGGATATTCCCCCTGGAAGTAGCAATAGTCGAGCGTGGTTCGGGAAAATGTATTTGCCGCCAGCAGATGCGATTTTACCAAGTGAAAACATTCCTTACTCGCAATACCATCAATACGAGTCAGACTATCAGTCCAACAAGCATCACCTGCCTTTAGCTTGCGGTGGAAGTCCTTCCTACCAAATCATTTTGCAGAATCAACCTTGTGAGGTGAACGGAGAGCCTGGAGTCTACTGCTGGACTCAAGTAAGTGTCTCTTAGGTTTATTTGCTACTGTAACTTTTGTCTAATTCTTTCTCAGTGCCAGTCAGTGTCGGATTTATCTTGCGGTCAAGAAGCTCAATGTGTTTATGATAGCACCGGAGAAATCATTGAAGATGGGAAGAACACTCACTGCATGGGAGACAGCGGCATTACCTGTCACTTACAGTGTGTCGAGGAACCTACAAACACCACCTCGTCTTCCTCCGATTACTGCTACGGATCTGGCACTACCATGTCGATGACAGGATTCTTCTCCCTTGCAACAGACAAGAAAGGCTCAACACCTTGTGTTAATCTGTTATTTGAGGAGTGGACGCTGGACGACGAGACTAAATTTGCCTTTGGTTGTCTGGGAGTTGTGTTGTTGGGAGTATTCATCCAGTATCTGACGCTTCTCCGAGGATATACCAAGAATATTGTCAACGAAAGTGTGCGTCGTCTTGTTCGAATTTTCGTCTTTGGTGTCCAAGTTGTGTTGAGTTACTTTTTGATGCTTGTTGCCATGACGTATAGCGTCGAGTTGTTCTGCATGGTTTGTGTTGGTCTGACGCTGGGATATGGTCTATTTCACGCTGATTCGAAGCATGCGACAGAGATCTCGGCTGATGCTTGCTGCCAAGAAGGGAATGGATATGATCGATTGCCGGATGATGGTTCGGTCGCTAAGTGAATGGAACTGACATAGCTCATCCCTGCACCATCAGTTAGTCTTGCTATACTTCCATTCATTTCAAAATTTTGATTTAATTTAAATAATTCGTTTGAAACTAGCAAGGATTAGATTAGAAGTAAGGAGATTACTGCTCCTTCTTCTCGAAGTCGTCTAAAGGCCACTCTGACTTCTCCATTTCTTTCTGCTTTTTAAGGAATTGCTTATTGAGCGAGCGAGCCGCGTTGATCCATGCTAAGATACTAACTCCGAGGATGCCTCCGAGGTAAGGAGTACTGGCTTGCAGCGAACCAGTGAAACCAATCAACACCTGCTGAATGAAGGATCCTCCCGACTTTCCGAGAGGATTTCCGATCACATCCACTGCAGCCTTTCCTTTGGTCTTCGACTCCTGATCCAAAGGAATGAACGCCATCTCCTTGCATGGGTCGAAAAGAGCATATTTGGATCCTTTCGATAAGACGTTCTGAGCAGCTCCGATGTACACAGCGAGGAGCAAAGGACTTAAACCGAACCTGCAAAGAGTAAATAAGTGTTAGAAGAGAATGGAGTTCAGAATTACTCACTTCTGAGTCAGAGGAGAGAAGTATTGTGGGAACATGATTAAGGCGAAGAAGGCGATGCCAGAAGTGAGTAAAGTGATTGGAGTGATCAAAGCAGCGATTCCCCATCCAAACTTATCAAAGATCTTGCTAGACGCGGCCATCATGAGCAATGTGAAAATGCCGGTGACTGTAGAGAAATTGCCCATGAATGCTGAGTAAGCGTTTGGATCAGGGAAAGCTGCCTTCAGCTTACTCTTCCAAGTCACTTCCACGATATTGATTGCCATACCATAACCAATGACTAAAGTAGCTAAATCTCTGATGTAGCGACTGTTCGCCAAAAACTTCGCTGACTCGCCAAAACCCATTCTAGACTTGACTTTCTTGCCCTTCTTGTTCTGAACATCCACGCAAGCAGGGTCAGTCAGTACATACTTCTGCATGTAATACATAATGCCCATGATCAAAGCACCGCCGCCCATCACAGCACCCATCAGAAGCTTCAAAGAGTGACCCCATGGATCAGCTCCAGGAGGAAGGCCGGTGCGGAGGGAACTGACGTACTTGACGTACTGACCTGAGAAGATAAGAGCCACGTTTGCTAACAAGCCGAAGAAAGAGTAGTATCTAACATGGAAGCAAATGAGGTGAGGTGAGGTTCAGAGGGAGGGTGACATCTTACTTCTTCGCTTCATCGACGCTAGTGATCTCATTCGAGAATCCCCAAAACAGAAGAGATACAACGACCGAACCCCACAAGTTCGCCAACATGTAGAATAAAGCATAGGTCCAGTTTCGGAAGATTGCAATTAAAGGCTACGAAGACAAGCGATGACGTCACAACAATCACACAAGTATATGAGGAAGAAGTCTTACTAAGAAGAAAGCTGGCAAAATCTTGGTTAACCAGTCAGCCGCAGCGTTTGGATGGAGGAACATCCGATTAGGATCTAAAGTTGAAGGATCAGAGAGTTGTCAGAGAAGAAATCTGAGGGTTCTCTTACAGATAAAGCCGGCGAAAGCTCCGAAAAAGGCTAAAAAGCCGCTTAACATAACATAGAAGACCTTGTCCGAGGAGAGCTTATTGGTCAAGAACCCGTACAAGATCGTGATGAGGATGGAAGAAGGGAAGTTCACGTAAGTCTTCAAAAAGGGAATGATCTCAGCACCAGAGTTGGGCGCAGTCACGACGAGAACATCCTTCGTGTCTCTTAAGATTGTGTAGTTGAAGAGAATGCAGAACAACATCAAGCTCAAGGGAATGATCTTCTTCAAGGTTTTCTTCTGGGTCACCTTTGCTGTCAACTTCTTTCCGTCCTCCACGCCATTAGTGGCCGACACAGTCGAGGTGAGAGCCCAGTCAAAGCCTCGAGGCTCTTTTGAGAGCTGTGAGGTAACTGGAGCTTGCAAAAAAGATTCTTTACGGCTGTGACCGAAGCCTTCACCTCTCGAAAGTCTCGGAGACAGCACTTTGCTTTGGAGGTGAAACTGCTGGAAGCCGTCAGCTGTCCAAACGAGGCAAACTAATGCAATAATACAAAATAATTTAGTGATCATTGCGATATAAAGCTAATGACTAGGAGAAAAAAAATTACAAAGAGTAATAGAAGTAATAGTAATTCTATTAATTGAGTGTTGATTGAGGTGAATCTACTTCGATCAAACCTCTGCAAGTGGTTGCTGGGAGAAGGCGAGGGCAGAGCAATCAATGTCAATGAGATGATAAGGGGAAAGAGTGCAGTACAGTGCAGTACAGTGCGGTCAGTCTGCTATACAGTGCAGTGTAGTTCGTGCAGTAGTTGGAGTCGTTAAACTGCAATTGAACGAATCACTGCTTCAACTGCACCACCTAACAACTCGACTTCCTCGAAACCACAGAAATAGACTTATTACTCGCAAATAGCGACTTTCTCAGAAATATCGACTTTCAAGACTGCTTCTGTGCTCTCTTTTCGAAAAAGATCTTTCAAACGCTCTGTGACAGACGGCAACGAACAAGACAGACTTAGATCAACGAAAACACACCAAACATGGCGTCAGATCAGTCTCTTGCTGCATATGTAGCCTTCATTCTCGTCATATTATGCCCAGTTTGCGTCTTCATCGTCTTCTTCTACGCTGAGCCGGGATTTCCTTGGCACTCGTATGTCACTCTAATTATGGGTTTCTATGCTGCTTTCGGAATTCTTTTGATGATTCCAATTGATATTGCAGTAGTTATATCTGATAGAAGCTCTACGTCTACAGGACACGATCCAGACTACGATTACCATGTGAATACCTTGTCTGATGTTTACAACACTTTCTTCACTGTTGTCTTGGTGATGGGCAGCGTTGTGTTGGTCTTTGAAGAATACTACAACACTGATGGTAGGTTGATGTCGATTTTAAGAATGATCTTGACTCTTGACACTGTTCTTTCAGGGTATTTCACTGTCGGCGGAAAGCTGTGGAGCGCTTTCAAGAGAATGTGTTTTGATTTGTTTGTTCCGATGGTTGTTGGTTTGATCATTTTGGGAATTCTCATTGGCCAAAAGGTTGTATCTTCGAATGCTGATGCGTTGAAACTGGCAGCGATTATCGTGACCAACACGATGTACGAACTCTTCCTCATGTTTCTGCTGGGATACGCGTTGGTCGAGTTTCCGCGATGGATCTGGTCGCAGTCGAATATTGACGGCTACCTCTTGAAAACGCAAACGAAGGCTGCTCAGCAGTTCAAAGATATCAGTGAATCCCAATTGAACGTGTCTCTGTGCGTGTCAGATGTTCTCAAGACAAAAACTGCTGTGAGCTTTCTACTGCTGATACTCTTTTGATTTATCTTATTGTTCTTATATATTGATGTTAGATTGCTGCTTATGGAGATCCTGCTTTGAATGCTGCCATGGAGGTATTGATTGCCGGTAGGTTTAGTTGACGTCATTTCCTTCGCTTTTGACTCTTTCCTGTTTGCAACAGATTGTCCACCAGAGTTTCGCTCCGATCGACAAGGAAAAGTTGCAGCTGATAAAAAGGGCAAAATTACCATCGACTCGCTCGCGCAGCTGCGCACAAGGCTCAATGTGCTAAAGGATGCGTACAAGATGGCACAGGCGAAAGTTGAGGGCACGAAGCTTTTATCTTATAACTTGGAAGATCTGGCGGCCGCGAAGAATAATCCCGCAGCTCAAGTGATTCATTGGTCGGTCACTGACAAGGATTCCACCCCGAACGAATACTTCTGGCATGTTCGTGTGAAACCCATTCTGTTGAAGTTTCTCGCGCTCCTCTGTGGCGGGCTTTCCTTCCTGTCCTTCCTCGGGGTTGTTTGTAGTATGCAGGGTGTCTCTAATAACGTCTCTCCTTATTTTGATGCAGTACATTCTGACAGCGCCAGCACTGCAGATCGCTGCGTATTCGTGTTTTTGACCTTCGGATACACGATTTACATCACTACATGGGCCATCTTCGAGATCAAACTTGGAGCTGCCTACGAACTCGTTCCAGGGAGAACTACTCCAGAGGCTTTGTCTTTCAACGTTCGAATGGTTGCTCGATTAGCTGCGCCATTGGCTTTCTTCTACCTCGGTTGGATCGCAGAAAACGGTATTCGCACTGGTTCATGGACATCGAATGACGCTCCGATCACTACCTACTTACAGAACGTGACAGTGTCTAACGGAACGACCTCCATCACTGTCCTTCAGAACACCACGACGACCGCAATCTCGATGCCCTCTGCGTTCTCCAAGTTTTACCAGTTGGAGAACGTCTCTTCTGTACAAGAAGTGTTTGGAACAATTTTCCCTATCATCCTTTACATCGTTCTCGGGCTCTTTGTTCTGAATATTTTCAATCGTATTTTAGTTTTCTTGAAGCTTGATAACTATCAGTTCGGAGCACGTAAGTCTCATTTGCTCCTTCGCGTCTCTCTTAACTTCCTCGGATACAGAGATCATCACGGATGAGCAGTTAAGAGAGGGAAAGCGACAATTGCAAAGACATAAAGCTTCCACGGTAAGTTAGTCTCTGTCTTCACTTGCTTTATGGGTGATAATGGTTCGTTTGGATTGATTGCAACAGATTCGTCGTTTCCGTCGCGGAGAATTGAAGACGTTGATCTCAACTTTAACTGGCAAGCGCGGCGAAAATGAGGAGAAAGGGGGTTGCTGCTCGTCCATCTGTTCAGTGTTCTTTGCGAAGTCTTCCACTAATCGCGAGACCATTAGCAGTAACAGCGATGTTGTAGCCGAGTCACAACCGACAGTTCAAGAGCCCAGCGGTATGTATCCATACTTACTTTTACGAAGAGTGTTTAATCTGGCTGTATTTACAGGTCTTTCAGGTTTGATAGAGCGCAAAGGCGGATTCTCTTTAGGTGGAAGTAGCTGGAAGGAAATGTGAGTTACTGGTTCTTGTCCAACACGCTAACATGTTATGTTACTTGCCCTCCTATTAGCTATGCTGAGGTTCGCTCACCCGGATTCTTGCATTTCTACAAGGATAAGAAAGCAGCAGATCAAAATCGTTTCAATGATCCTTCTCGAAACTCTGACCCTCAGATCACAATCGTCGATCTTCGGTCTGTTGTCGACTTCGCTGTTCCAGAGAAGAAGAACAAGGATAACCTCGAATTAGAGCTGGTTACAGCGACTGAGTCAATAAGACTAAAGTTAGTTAACAGTGCATTCTTCAGTTTTATCTCATCCATAATTGATGGCTGTAGGTTCCGATCAGTCGCAGATGTTGAGAAATGGAAGAAAGGTTTGGCGGAATGGAAAGATTTTAATATGGACTACGGTATGTCTGACATCTTATCTTCGCTTTGTTCTTTGGATTTTGTTTTAATGTCACTGTAGGCCTCGCTCCAGCAGCGGATCCTGAGCTTGGAAGATCCTCAGTGAACGTGAAACAGAAGGAAAACAACACCGCTACGAACCCTTTGATCAGATCCTCTGCTCCAGCCACAAATGATTTGGAAAGTATTCATGTGAGCGATAGTAACAATAGAGTATGTTCTTCCTCTCACTCTCAATTCAACTCAGATCGAGGAAGACGAAGAAGATCATAAAGGCGTCAAGCCTTTAATTCGGGTAAGCTCTTGCAATCTATAAGTACACGATCTGTCCTTTAATCTTTTTCGAAACCGACGACCAAACCGCTGTGTTACAATCAGGGTAAGATCTTCCCCCTTTTGCCTTTTGCTTAACGATGTATCATGACGCGATTTTATTATTTTCAGGCTCTTCGCAAAAGAAAGAAAATGTGAATGTCACTGCATCTAAACATATTTCTATTGGAGACGACAAGCCTGAGATGTTGGAGGGTTGGCTGGAAAAGAAAGGCAATGGGAAAATGGTCGGAGGTGACTGGCAGAAAAGGTAAGTCCTCTCTCTCTCTCCTTCCTAATCGACCTGTATCATTTGAATGGTGTGGCAGATTTGTCAAGATTGATGAGGGAACAGCAACTCTCGTCTACAGTAAATCGAGCGAGTAAGTTGCGATCTATTTGTTCTTCCTCTGATCATTCTAACATGAAGACAGTCCAAAGGACAAGCCAAGCGGACAGATTGACTTGAAGTTTGTGAAAGATATCACTCCTTACGATAAGAGCGGCAAGGGAGACTCATCTCGATTCAATGTTGATGTTGGAGACAAGGTGTACAAGTTCAAAGCCCAGAGCGAGGCAGAAGGAAAGCGATGGATCGACGGGTTGCATGCATGGAGAGATTATTTCCTCATGAATATGACCTGAACACTATCTGAAAGAATCTTCTACATGGTATTATATTCAACACAGTTAATTTAATGTTTCAAACAACTGAAAGTCGAAGTTCTATGTGAGTGTAGTAGATTACAGTCCTGTCTTCGGATAGAGTCCATAATGTCTCTGAACTCCAATTTGACGATCGCGAACTTTCTGAATGAGCATGCAAATAAATGTATTGTTATTGGCAGGAGAAGCAGAAGACACATACCATCTCGTCTATGACAGTGAAGGTAAAAAGTGTTCCGGGCAGAAACAACAGGAAAAACATACTCACAAGACCGCTTCCGGTAAACTTCCTATCATTCTCATTAGAAAGACAGAATATAACTATTAGAAGATGATACTACCATGTTTTATAGCCATTTTCGCGAATACCAGCATTTTCCTCTACCCATAGGTTCTTGTTCAGGTAACCTCCTATTTCACGGTAAAACCTTTACCCAGATCAAAACTCAAGCTTACCAGCGTTTCTCTTGGAGACAAGATGAAGGCGAGATGGAAGTGATCGTGTCAACTGTCTTGCGAACATCGTGATCAAAGCTTAAAGTTTCGTTGTTTTCTTGATAAAACTAATAATCTGTGTCATGCACCGGGCAATTCGTGCGACGAATAATAACGCATGTTTACAGAAAAATTGAAAACTAGTGTTTTGAGAAATTAGATTTTTCTAAATCTTCAAAATAAAAGTATTCGTTTTGTTATTATATAATGCTTAACCGACTCAAGCAAAAAGGGGCAATCACTCTTGGAGAATAAAATCATGCAGA
>VFQN01008634.1_pt1 | contig 10206 bp, 8 predicted proteins | sample 3512371 | NCBI WGS metagenome assembly VFQN01 (sample SAMN10412370, study PRJNA504923) | tailings metagenome | isolation source: Replicate 2 from Balatoc abandoned mine | place: Philippines: Itogon, Benguet | collected 2017-08-28 | reverse complement strand
TTCTCCTCCCGTGGCGCCCCGCCGTTAGTCGGCGGTGACGCGTTCCTTGTCCCCCGGCCCCGCCGCCGGATCGGGCGGCGCGGCCAGTCCGCGCGGGTGCGAGCCCAACGCGGCGTGAAGTTGTTCCTGATCGAGCTCGCCCTCCCAGCGCGCGACGACGAGGGTGGCGACGGCGTTGCCGACGAAGTTGGTCAGAGACCGGCATTCGCTCATGAAGCGGTCTATGCCGAGGATCAGCGCCATGCCCGCGACCGGCACGTCCGGCACCACAGCGAGCGTCGCGGCCAGGGTAATGAAGCCCGCCCCGGTGATGCCCGCGGCTCCCTTTGAGCTGAGCATGGCCACCAGCAGCAGGGTGATCTGCTGCCACAGCGACAGCTCGATATTCATGGCCTGCGCAATGAACAGGGCCGCCATGGTCATGTAGATGTTGGTGCCGTCCAGGTTGAACGAATAGCCGGTGGGGACGACGAGGCCGACGACCGACTTGGGCGCGCCGGCGCGCTCCATCTTCTGCATCAGGCTGGGCAGGGCCGCTTCCGACGACGAGGTGCCAAGCACCAGCAGCAGCTCTTCCTTCAGATAGCCGATCAGCTTGAAGATCGAGAAGCCGTTGACCCAGGCGACGATGCCGAGGATGCCCAGCACGAAGACCAGCGAGGTCAGGTAGAAGGTGGCGATCAGGGCCGCGAGGTTGGCGATCGCACCGATGCCGTAGGCGCCGATGGTGAAGGCGAAGGCGCCGAAGGCGCCGATGGGCGCGGCCTTCATCAGGATGGCCACAAGCCGGAAGACGATGGCGCTCAGCGACTCGAACGCCCGCTGCACCGGGGCCGCGGCGTCGCCGACGATCGCCATGGCGATACCGAACAGGATCGAGACGAACAAAACCTGCAGGATGTTGCCGGTGGCGAAGGCGCTGACCAGGGTGTCCGGAATGATACCGGTCAGGAAGCCGACGATGGTGCTCTCGTGGGCGGCATCGGCGTACTGGGCGACCGCGCCGGCGTCGAGCGTGGCCGGATCGATGTTCAGGCCGCGGCCCGGCTGGACGATATTGGCGATGATCAGCCCCACGATCAGAGCCAGGGTCGAGAAGGTCAGGAAGTAGGCGAAGGCCTTGCCGGCGACCCGACCGACCCGCTTCAGGTCGCTCATGCCGGCGATGCCGGTGACGATCGTCAGGAAGATCACCGGTGCGATGATCATCTTCACCAGCTTGATGAAGGCGTCGCCGAGCGGCTTCAGACTCTCGCCGAAGGCCGGCCAGAAATGGCCGATGGTCCCGCCCAGCAGGATGGCCAGGATGACCTGGAAATAGAGGCTGCGGTAGAAGGGGCGGCGCGGGCCGGGCGCGGCTCCGCGGTGAGCAATCTGGATCAACTCGAAGCCTCCCTCGAAATCGCGGACCGCGATTCCGTACGCAACGACCCCGTCTGACGCGGCGGCTTGGGTCAAGTATCGGAACGGGCGAGGCGGACCGGCAAGCGGATCGCCATCGCGGTGCTTTGGATTGATTTCAAAGCGAATTAATCAGACCGCGCAGGAAGATGGTGGCGACTGGTGCGGATTTCCGCACACCCTGTCTGGCCATTCATGCGAAAATCCGCATTGTGCCGATCATGCGGATTCTGGAGACCGTCCGGGGACAATGGCGCGCGTTCGGCGTGATCTGGCTGGTCATCGCCTTCATCGCGGTGTTTGCGGCCGGCGAAGTGGCGAAGCGCCAGGCGCATGACGACGCCCTGCGTCAGGCGAGGGCCGCCACCGCCCTGCACGCCGCCGTCCTGCGCAGCGAGCTGGAGCGGCACCGGTCCCTGCCCATGGTGCTCGCGCAGGACCCGGACGTGCAGGCCCTGTTGCGCGACGCCAACCCCGTGACGGTCGACCGGCTGAACCGGAAGCTGGAGGGGCTGGCCCGTGAGACCCGCGCCGCGGTCATCTATGCGCTGGACGCGGACGGGCTGGCGCTGGCCGCCAGCAACTGGCGCGAGCCGATCAGCTTCGTGGGGTCGGACTACCGGTTCCGCCCCTATTTCCAGGAGGCGATGCGCGACGGCCAGGCCAGCTTCTTCGCCCTCGGCACCGTCAGCAACCGGCCCGGCCTCTATCTGGCCAGGCGCGTCTCGGATGCGAACGGCCGCGCTCTGGGCGTCATGGTCGCCAAGGTCGAGTTCGATGCGCTTGAGGCCGATTGGCGGGCTTCGGGCGAGCCGACCTATGTGACCGATGGCGACGGCGTGGTGCTGATCACCACGGTCTCGAAATGGCGTTTCAATACGACGGGCGAGCTGGGGTCCGAGCGGCGGCGGCGGCTGGCCGTGGACCAGACCGCGGGCCGGGCCGATCTGTCGACGCTGCCGTTCGATGCCCTGACGCCGGGGATGATCACCCTGTCGCAGGACGTGCCGTCCGATACCTACGCCCGGGTGTCCGCGCCCATTCCCGAGCTCGGCTGGAGCCTGCATCTGCTGCAACCGGCCGGCGCGGCGATCACCCGGTCCGTGATGGGCGCGCGGATGGTGGCGCTCCTCAGCGTGGCCCTGCTCGCCGGACTGACCGGCGTCCTGCTGCGCCGCCGCCAGCGCGCCCGCGCCCGCGCCGCCGAGGAAGAAGCCGCGCGAGCGGAACTGGAACGACAGATCGATCTGCGCACCATCGAACTCCGCACCGCCAACGACCGGCTGAGCCACGAGATCGAAGAACGCCGGCGGCTGGAGAAAAACCGGCAGGACCTGCAGGACGAGCTGATACAGGCCAACAAGCTGGCCACACTGGGCCAGATCGCGGCCGGCGTGGCGCACGAGATCAACCAGCCCGTCGCCGCCATTCGCACCCACGCGGACACGGCCGGGGTCTATCTTCAGCGTAGCGATGCCGACGCCGCCGCGCGCCAGCTGAACCGGATCGGCGAGCTGACCGAACGTGTCGGGGCGATCACCGACGAGCTGCGCGCCTTCTCCCGCAAGACCCGCTCGGGACCGGTGGCCGTCAGCGTCGAGGCGGCCATCGACGGCGCCCTTATGCTGGCCGGCGCTCGCCTGCGCGAGCGAGGGGTTACGCTGGAGCGCACGCCTGGACGGCCCGACCTGATGGTGAAAGCCGAACGCAATCGGCTGGAGCAGGTGGTGCTGAACCTGTTGCAGAACGCCATCGAGGCGGTCGAGGGCGTCTCTTCGCCCCGCATTTCCATCGCGATCGAAACGAAGGGCCGCAAGGTCGTTGTCAGCGTGGCCGACAACGGGCCGGGCCTGTCCGAGGCCGTGCGCGACCGCCTGTTCACCCCCTTCACCACCGACAAGGCGGACGGGCTTGGTCTGGGGCTGGTGATCAGCCGGGACATCGTCGCCGGGTTCGGCGGCGAACTGGTTCATGAAGACGGCGCCTCGGGCGCGACATTCAGCATCATCCTGCCGGGGGCGAAATGAGTTTCAAGACCCTCAACCGCATCGCTCTGGTCGAGGACGACGAGGCCTTCCGCACGGCGCTGGCCGAGCGGCTCGAACTGGAGGACCTGAGGGTGACCCGGTTCCCCTCGGGCGAAGCGGCGCTGAAGGCGCTGGACGCCGGGTTCGAGGGCGTGGTGGTCACCGACCTGCGCATGCCGGGCATGGACGGCCGCCAGCTGACTGACCGGCTTCTGGCCGAGGATCCGGACCTGCCGGTCGTGATCATCACGGGCCATGGCGACGTCGCCGAGGCGGTCGAGGCGATGAAGCGCGGGGCCTATGACTTCCTGACCAAGCCTTTCGCGCCCGAGCGGCTTATCGACACCCTGCGCCGGGCGCTTGAGAAGCGGTCGCTGGTGCTGGATAACCGGCGCCTCAGCGCCCTGGCGGCCGAGGGCGACTGGGCCATCCCGCTGAGCGGCGACAGCGCCGCCATCGTGGCCCTGCGCACCGCCATCACCCAGCTGGCCGACGCCCATGTCGACGTGCTGATCGAGGGCGAGACCGGGGCTGGCAAGGAGGCGGTGGCGCGGGCGATTCACAACGCCAGCCGGCGTCGCCTGAAGCCCTTCGTGCCGGTCGCTTGCGCCGCCCTGCCCGAAAGCGACGCCAAGGGGCAGTTGTTCGGCCATGAGGCCGGCGCCTTCCCCGGCGCCCTGCGTCGGCGGGACGGACAGATCACCCGATCGCATCAGGGCAGCCTGTTCCTCGACGAGGTCGATCAGGCGCCGCGCGCAGTCCAGCTGATGCTGCTGCGGGTGCTGGAGGAGCGTGAAATCCTGCCGCTGGGCGCGTCAGAGCCGCAGGCGCTCGACCTGCGGGTGCTGGCCGCAACCCGCGCCGATCCGGCCGCGGCGGTGACGCGGGGCGATCTCGGCGAGGATCTCTATTACCGCCTGAACGTCGTGCGCCTGCGCACCCCGCCCCTGCGCGAGCGGCGCGACGACATCCCCATGCTGTTCGCCCGTTTCATGAGCCGGGCGGCGGACCGGTTGGGCCGCCCCCTGCCCCCGATCGACCATGCGGTGCGCCGCCGGCTGCTGGAGCACGACTGGCCAGGCAATCTGCGGGAACTGTCCAACTTCGCCAATCAGGTGGTGGTCGGCCTGGGCCCTGCGAGCGGCGATGCGGCCGAGGGCGAACGGCTGACGGACAAGGTCGCGCGCTACGAGGCCGAACTGATCCGCGAGGCGCTGACCGCGTGGAACGGGGACATCAGGAGGGTCACCGAAACGCTCGGCCTGCCTCGCAAGACGCTCTACGACAAGATGGCGCGGCACCAAATTCAGCCGTCACAGCACAGGCGATAGCTTGCGACGAACCGCGATGGACGGTGTTCGCGCGCAGGTCTAGGTATCTGTCCATGACGCCGATGACGTTCGCCGGCTTCGGGCTGTACGCCCCGAAGGAACAGAGGCCTTCCCGTGCGCTCGACCCGATCTTCGGGCAGGCGGACGGCTGGACCGAACATCAGTTCGGGATCGCCACGCGCGGCGTGGCCGGGCCGGATGAAACGACATCGATGATGGGCGCCGAGGCCGCGCGGCGGGCGCTGGCCATGGCCGGTTGGCAGGCGTCCGATCTGGACGTGCTGATCGGCGCCTGCGGAGTGATGGAGCAGCCCATCCCGGGAACCTCGGTGCTGATCCAGGCGGCGCTGGGGCTCGGCAAGTCGGGCATCTGGGCCTTCGACGTGAACCAGACCTGCCTGTCCTTCGTCACGGCGCTGGACGTGGTGGCCATGGGGTTCGAGAGCGGTCGCTTCCGTCGCGCCCTGATCGTGTCCAGCGACATCGCCTCGGCGGGACTGGACTGGGACAACCCGCCCTCGGCCGCCATCTTCGGCGACGGAGCGGCGGCGGTCTGCATCGAGGCGGGCACGGACACGGCCGGTCCCGGTCTCCTGGCGCGCGGGTTTGAAACCTATGGCGACGGCAAGGATCTGGCGACCCTGCGGTCGGGCGGCACCCGCATCCGCATCACCGACGGCTTTGAGGCCCTGACCGAGGGCGCGCGCTTCCATATGGACCCGTTCGGCATCTTCAAGGCCGCCGCCCGATCGCTCCCGGTGCTGATCGACCGTGTGTTGGGCGAGGCCGGTCTGACCCGGGAGACCGTCGATCTCATCATTCCCCATCAGGCCAGTGCGCCGGGGCTGGAGCACGTACGGCGACTGATGGGAGGAGATCCGGCCCGGGTGGTCGACATCTTCAACACGCACGGCAACCAGATCGCCGCCTCGGTACCGACCGCCCTGATCGAGGCGCAGGCGGCGGGACGGCTGGGCGCGGGCAGGACCGTCCTGATGCTGGGCACCGCCGCCGGCATCAGCGCCGCCGCCATGGTCGTGCGGACATGAACCGCCGGGCGCTGGTTACCGGAGCCACCGGGGGGCTGGGCCTCGCGATCGTCGCGGCCCTGATCGTGGCCGGCTACACAGTCCGCGCCTCGGGTCGCCAACCGGCGGCGCTGAGACGCCTCGAGAGCATGGGCGCCGAGATCTTCGCCGGCGACCTGATGGATCAGACCGACGCCGCCTGCGCGGATATCGACGTCGTCTTCCACGCCGCAGCCCTGTCCAGTCCGTGGGGTCCCGACGCAGAATTCGAGCGGGCGAACGTCGAGCTGACGCGACGCCTGCTGGCCTCGGCGAAGGCAGTGGGGGCGGACGGCTTCATCTTCGTCTCATCACCGTCGGTCTATGCCCGCTGGCAGGACCAGACCGGCATCACCGCGTCGACGCCCTTGCCCGACCGGCCGCTGAACGCCTATGCCCGGACCAAGGGCGAGGCGGAAAGGATCGTCCGCGCCGCCGACCGCCCGGGATTCCGCACCGTCTCCGTCCGTCCGCGCGCCATCGTGGGGCCGGACGACGCCGTCCTGCTACCCCGCATCCTGCGTGTGGTGAAGAAGGGCCGCTTCCCCCTGTTCCGGAACGGGGAGGCGCTGGTGGAGCTGACGGATCGTCGCGACGCCGCTCGCGCCCTGCTGCTGGCCGACCGGCACCGCGAGCGGGCCGGCGGCCAGGCGGTCAACATCACCAGCGGCCGGCCGCTGCCGATCGCGACGCTGGTCGAGCGGTTGGGTCGGACGCTGGGCGTCGAGGTCAAGATCGTTCCGGTCCCCCTGCCCGTCGGGCAGGTGCTGTCGGTGATTTCCGAAGGCGTCAGCCGCATCCTGCCGGGCCGGCCCGAGCCGATACTGACGCCCTACACCCTTTCGACGCTGGCATGGTCGCAGGCCTTCGACCTTGCCGGAGCGAAGGCGCTGATCGACTACGAGCCTGAGTTCGACGCGGTGGAGACCGCCATGGAGGTGGCGCCGAAGCTGGCCGCCCACGCATGAGACGCTGCCGCGTCCACATCCTGCGCGCCGGGTCCTGCTCGCATCCGGAGGTGATGACGCGCCGGGACGGAAGTTTGAAGCCGGTCGTCTTCCCCGCGCTGGCCGCCCTGATCCTGCATCCCGAGGAAGGCGCGATCATGTTCGACACGGGCTATGACCCGGCCTTCTTCGCCGCGACAGGGAGCTGGCCCGAGGTGCTGTACCGCTGGGCGACGCCGGTGGACCTGACGCTCGGGCAGGCGGCGGTGGATCAGTTGACCCGGTTCGGCGTGAAGCCCGAGGATGTGACGGCTGTGGTCGTCTCCCACTTTCACGGCGACCATGTCGCGGGCCTGCACCGCTTCCCCAACGCCCGCGTGTTCTGCGCCCGGGCCGGGCTGGAGCGGGTGCGGCGCGGCGGCCGGTTCGGCCGGGTGCGCCAAGGCATTCTGGCCGGGCTGGTGCCGAAGGATGTCGATACGCGCGCAGCCTTCTTCGAGGATCGGCCGCGGGTCGCGCTGGGGCCGGACCTGAGCCCGTTCGAGAGCGGCGCGGACCTGCTGGGCGACGGCTCCCTGCTGGCGGTGCATCTTCCCGGCCATTGTCCGGGTCACTGGGGGCTGGTGGTGCGCGAAGCGGACGACCGGACGCGGTTCCTGATCGCCGATGCGGCCTGGTCCAGCGGACAGGTGCGGGACGACATGCCGCCGCCGCGCCTCACCACCGCCCTGCTGGGCGACACCGGCGCATACCGCAGCACCCTGAACGCCCTGCACCGCCTCTGGGCGCGCAATCCGGAACTGGTGCTGACCCCCTCGCATTGCGGCGAGGTGCAGACGGACACGCCCCGTGGCGACGGTTGATCGATCGGCCGTCCTGAGGGGCTGGATCGCCGCCCGCTGGAGTGCGGCGCGCCTCCGCACCCGCACGGACGTCGAGGCGCGGCAGGCGCAACTGTGGGCTCGGATGACGCCGGTCATCGCCCGGACGCCGGCGATAGCGCACCTTGCCGGAAAACCGCTGGAGGCCTTTCCGATCGTCTCGCCGGCCGAGGTGCGACGCGCCTTCGACCGGTGGAACACTCTCGGCCTCACACGGGCGGAAGCCGAGGCGGCGGCGCGGGATGCCGAGACCGGGGGCTCGGGCGAAGTTCGGCCGGACGTATCGGCGGGCTTCTCGTCCGGATCGTCGGGCGGGCTGCGCGGCCTGTTTCTCAGCACCCGGACCGAGCGGGCGGACTATCTCGGCCATCTGATCGCGCGCCTCCTGCCGAGGCTCGCCTTGGTCCGGGGTGCGAGGATCGCCCTGTGCCTGCGGGCGACGTCCAGTCTCTACAGCGACGTCACCGGCGCCGGGCCATTCCGCTTCCTGTTCCTCGGACTGGAGACGCCCGGCGACGAGCGGATCGAGCGACTGGCGGCGTTCGCCCCCGATGTGGTGATCGCGCCCGCCCACGTGCTGGCAGACATCGCCCGACGGGTGGAAGGCGGCGCATCATGGACGCCGCGCCGCCTGCTGCAGGGCGCCGAGCCGATGGGCGACGCCGAGCGCGACTGGATCGAGGCCGTGCTGGAGAGCCGGCCGGCGCCGATCTATCAGGCCACCGAAGGCTTCCTCGCCGCGCCCTGCCGGCTGGGCACGCTGCATCTGAACGAGGATGTGCTGGTCGTTGAGCGGGAGGCTGTGCCGGACACGAACCGGTTCGTGCCGGTCATCACCGATCTGCGCCGCACGACCCAGCCGATGGTGCGGGTACGCCTGCCCGATCTGCTGGAGCCCGCCACCTGCCTCTGTCGCTCGCCGCTGCAGGCGATCCGGCCGGTGGAGGGGCGGCTGGAGGACCTCTGGCGCTGGGGCGAGGTCGCGATCCCGCCGCGGGCCGTGGACGACGCGGTCTGCGAAGCGATCGGCGCTGAAATCGAGTGGCGGGCGATCGCCGGACCGGAGGGTGTAGCGGTCGAGGCGAGCGCAGACGATGCGACGGCGGCGGCGGACGCCGTGCGGGAACTGCTACGGAGACACGGGCTCGAGCTTCGGGTGACGGCCGGCGGACCGCCGGCGGAGATCGTCGTCAAGCGTCGGCGCGTGCGCTGGACCAATGGCTGAGCGGGTTCTGGTCACCGGGGCGAGGTCGGCGGCGGCGCTGGACATCGCCCGCAGCCTGCGCGCGGCCGGGCTGGAGCCGCATCTGGCCGACTGCAGCCCCGCGCGGCTGGCGGGCTGGTCACGGACGGCGGGGCCCGTGCACCGGTATGGTTCGCCGGTGCTGTCGCCTGCGGATTTCGCGGCGGATATCCGGGTATTGCTGGATCGCCTGAGGCCCGCGCGGGTGATTCCGACATGCGAGGAAGTGTTCCACCTCGCCGCTCTGGCCGAGGCCCACGGCTCGAGCGCGCTGCTGTATGCGCCAACGATGGAGCGACTGGCGACGCTCCATGCCAAGGACCGGTTCGCCGGGCTCTGCAAGGAGCTGGGCCTACGGGTTCCGGAGACGACCGTCGCCACGGACGCGGAAAGCCTGCGCAAGGCGGCGAGGCGGATGGGCGATATCGTGCTGAAGCCGGTCTGGTCACGGTTCGGGGCACGGACGCTGATCTCGCCGGACGCCGACGCGGTGGCCGCCGTAGCGCCATCGGAAGATGAGCCTTGGGTGGTGCAGCATCGCATCCGGGGCGAGGACGTCAGTTTCTGGGCCGCCTGCGACGACGGCCGGGTCAACGCCTTCAGCGCCTACGGCTCGGACCGACGCAGCCGGGGCGGTGCGGCGCTGGCCTTCCGTCCCCTTGCGTCCCCGGTCTCCGACCGGCTGCGGTCCGTGGCGGCGACGCTGGCGGCCTGGGCCGGAAAGGGCCAGATATCTTGCGACGCCGTGATCGACGCCGAAGGCCGCTCGTGGCTGATCGAATGCAATCCGCGCGCGACCAGCGGGGTGCATCTGTTCGATCGCTCGGAAGCGCTCGGCCGGGCGTTGATGGGGCTGGACCGGGCGGAGCCGGTGGACGAGCCGCGCTGCCTCGGCCCGACCGTTTGGGGGCGCCGCGGAGCACGCCGGGCAAGTCGGGACGTACTGTCGGCGCCGGGTGATCCCTGGCCGGTCGTCGGCGCGCTGGCCGACGCGGCGGGCTTCACCTTGGCGAGTTGGCGAACCGGCCGGACGTTGACGGAGGCGATGACGGCGGACATCGAGTGGAACGGGCAGGCGCTGGAGCCCGATCGCTGGAGCCGGACGTGACGCCCCTGCCAGAGAGCATCGCCCGAAGCTGGCAGATGGCGGCCCTGTCGCGGGAGCTGAGGGGCCCGCCGCTGGCCCGAACGGTGGCGGATACCCCTCTGGTGCTGTTCAGGGATCAGGCGGGACAGGCCGCCGCCCTGATCGATCGATGCCCCCACCGCAACTATCCGCTGTCCGGAGGCCGGATCATCAGCGGCGGAA
>VFQN01008633.1_pt1 | contig 10208 bp, 8 predicted proteins | sample 3512371 | NCBI WGS metagenome assembly VFQN01 (sample SAMN10412370, study PRJNA504923) | tailings metagenome | isolation source: Replicate 2 from Balatoc abandoned mine | place: Philippines: Itogon, Benguet | collected 2017-08-28 | reverse complement strand
ACTTGATTAAGTCGAAAGTGGACATCTTTCTTGGTCGCATTCAGCAGGTGTCAAACTTTGTGGATATTGCAAAGTCTTTTATAAGAACATTCGATGCTCAAATGATTAGTGCAGTTCAGAGTATATTCGCTGTGATCGGATCGTTTATGGATAAGCAGATCTCTGCTTGTATTCCTTGGGTATGTTTTCGCATGAAGAAAGTTTGTGCTACAATCAAATATCCTTGTGGAGTGAAGAAGTGTAAGACTCCCTTTGGCAAGATACCATGTGGTATTAAGATGTGTTCGGCGAGTGAATGTGTTTCTCTCCCTGAGCCTTATGAATGTCCACAATGTGCTTCCTTTACAGTACAACAGATTATTAATGGTGTGATGAGTGTGATGAATCAATTACAAGATGTCATCATGAAGGCGTTGAATTCATTAGCCAAAGCTCTTGGTATTACCTTCCCTGAGGTGGCAATCCCAGGATTACCAAGTATTGACTTCATGTCAGGCGTAGAAAGCTTTTTAACGAGCTTATTCGATGATATAATGTCTCCATTGAATAGTGTGGCGAAAGATTTGAACAAGATTCGTTCAAAGTTTACATTAAGCTCTTTAGTTTGTAAAAAATGATGATAAAAAAGTTTATTAATATAGAGTGTTCTATGAGATCTTAAACTCCTATGATACTAATCAAGTTAATACGATGTTGATGTTATTATGATTATTATAATATTTATGATGCAGTTAGTTCTTCTTTTCTTTCCTTCTTGTCTGCGTTGTTTCTTTTCTTTTCTTTTTGTTTTGTTTTGTTTTTTTTGTTTGTTTGTTTTCTTTTGCATTTGCTTTTCTTCACTTTGCTTTGTTTGGTTTTGTTTTTCTCTTTTCTCTTTCTTATCTATCGATTTCTATATAATCTATGAATACTTGTCACACCATTTTATTTATTTGTTTCCCTCATCTCATATCCTTTGATGCTTCCTTAGATTGCTTATCTCATTGGTCTCGCATTATTATGTCATTTCTCTTTCATCCTCACTTCCATTTCTGTGTGATTCTATGCTTTCGGTCATCATCTTAACCACTGGACTGTATTTCCTTTAACACGTACTACATTCATTTACCCTTGATGTCTCACAGCTGTTTTTCTTTTCCTCGCTTCTCATATACCCTCCATGACTTTCTCGTCTTCTCCTGTCTTCCTTATATATAATAATATATGTGTGTGTTTAAGTCCTTTGATAAATAGAATAAAAATAGCAAATATATAAAAATCTTTCGCGCTCATAACTTGTCTCTTGTGTAGTTTAACTTAAATGAACATAATAACTGTGTGCTGTAAGGGGAATGTTATATCATAGATTGATTCATTAAGTTATATAGGAGAAAAGAAAAGGATCATGATTTATTATTCCATCGGATTAGAATCATGAGTGGTGAATCCTCTGCTATCATCACCTCATCAAAGTCTTCTTCATGAATGAATCCGTTGAATCACACATACGCATGATTACACAGTGGACGGATCGATCGAACATGAGAACCCATCACATTCTAATGAGAAAACATATTGTATCTTATGTGATCATTATTATAAGGATTTGTTATATCATTTGATTCTACTTTACTAAACAATTATGAGAGAATGAGATATATATTTGATATATATTAGACTTTATTTATTCTGGAGAAGTGGCGCTGATGCCATTTCAATATCAGATCTGTGATTAGAGTCTACTGTCGCGACAGCGATCGGGATGGAGTGAGCATCAGCCATGATCGGGGCGGAGGGAGCAAAGAGAGGTGATCGAGTATCATTGTCATGTTTGACTAAGAAGAGATAGAAGGATTGATGATTCGTTGGTGGAACATGCTCTTCCCTATAGATAAGATGTCAGATATCAAGAAGATGACAATCTAAACTCACTTACCAATGACATCCTCGTGAGAGATACGTCTGATGGTTCTCATAATCTAACACATCATGAACAATCTTTTTCCGACGATGTATAATAGATTTAACATAGAAAGTTAAAAGAAAACCAGAAAAAACAAACCCAAAACAAAAACCAAGTAATATATCAATGAATGTCTCAAATCCATCCATTGGTTCTAATACATTTATAAAGAAGAAAACTCCTCCAATAGTACATATTGCTGTCAGGGCTTGCATAAGAATGCGATTTGGACTTGTTTGTATCAGAGTTTGGTTCATTTTCTGCACGAAGAGGTTTAATTCGTTGAGGTTAAGACAGTCACTCGCATCGTTAGGAACATAATATTGCGACTTCAGTTCACCTTCGAATGTCTTGAGTGTTAAGACTGTATTAGGAGGGGTGGAAGGGGGTGGATCATTTCTGTATCTTCTTTGAGGATTTGATAATAATCCATAAGTGATGAAGGGAAGATATTGCATATGACGATCAATAATCCCACGATGGTGAACCCCGACACCATGATGATGGTGATGACCACCACCTCCTCCTCCATGATGATGACCAAAGATACTATGAAGGACCATTTCTATTCACTCCAATCTTCTTAATTACGATCTCTTTCCTCTTCTCTTTGTTTCTCGCTTACACGACTCCCTGGTAACGTCAAATAAAGAGAAGATTCTTGGGTGAGACGGTGAGACAGTAGTAACGTGAGGATGAAAAACGGTGCTATTGGTTGTACTATGAGTCACATTCAATGTCTAATAACAGTAATCCGAGAAGAGTATGATTATGTCTTTCTTTGTGAAGATGATATTGAAATTCTGAATCCTTCTTTGTTTCCAGAAAATATCAACCAGTTTTTTTCTTGGATTCTTAAGGGTGAGACAGTAGTAACGTCAAATAAAAAGAAGGTCTTCATTTTTTTTCTCAATGAATTAACTCGGAAAACATCTTATTGAATTTATATGATATTAATTGATCAGATTAGATCATATCAGAAGTTTTATAAGAAAGGATTACAAGGATTTCATAGATTGAATTTTTTATTATTTTTATTATTTTTGTTTGTATCAAAGAAAGACGCATTAAAGACAATGTCACTTCCACCATCACATGGTATTGCAACTTTACTCTCTCCTATTGCGATTGGAGATCTAATTCTACCAAATCGAGTGATTATGGCACCATTAACACGAGGTCGTGCTGGTCATTCTCGAGTTCCTAATGACTATATGCGAGAATATTATGAGATCAGAGCCTCTGCTGGTCTCATCATTGCTGAAGCAACTGCTATCTCTGAACAAGGATATGGTTTCTTCGCAGCACCTGGTATTTATACCAAAGAACATGCTGAAGGATGGAAGAATGTCGTTGATGCAGTTCATCGTAAGAATGGAAGGATTTTCCTTCAATTGTGGCACACCGGAAGAAAGTCTCATTCCTCTTTCCATCCACACACTCCGATTGTTGCACCATCACCTATCGCGATCCCAGATGGCTTTGTTTATGATGCTAATCGTAATAAAGTGGATCATGAAGTTCCTCACGAGTTAACGAAGGAAGAGATCGCTCTCGTTATACAGGATTATCGTCGGGCAGCATCATTAGCACATGAGGCTGGCTTTGATGGTGTTGAAGTTCATGCTGCCAATGGTTATCTGATTGATGAATTCCTTCAATCTTGTAGTAATCATCGTACTGACGAGTATGGAGGAAGTTATGAGAATCGCTTTCGCTTCTTACAAGAGGTGATCGAGGCAGTGAAGGAAGTGTATCCTCCCTCTCGTATTGGAGTTCGTGTGTCGCCTAATGGTGTCTTCTCTGGTATGGGTAGTGAAGATAATCATTTGATGTATCCCTATGTCGCTGCGAGGTTGTCAGAGTATGGCTTGGCTTACCTCCATCTGATGGATGGTCTGTGGAGAGGAGGAAATACCAAATGTCCTCGAGTGACGTTATTTGACCTAAAGAGACATTTCAATGGTCCTTTGATTGGGAATATCGATTACACTCAAGAGACTGGTGATGGTGCTATCCGCACTGGCGCAGTTGATGCGATCGCCTTCGGCACTCTCTTTCTCTCGAACCCTGACCTCGCTGATCGCTTTGCTAATAAATGGCCATTGAATCCTCCACCTCCTTTGGAAGAGTATTATGGACTAACTGGTGATCCGAAAGAAAATCTCAAAGGATATCTGACGTATCGCCCTTATTTAGAAGAATAAATAGATAGAAGAAGCAAATCCATAGATTGATTGCTGCTTTTTTTGCTGGATTCTTGTAATCAATTTTGTCAACTATTGAATCATAATAATGACGACAACAATAACGACGATTATGATTGATTGATACATTTGTTTCATCCTCAGATATCTCGTTGAAATAATTCTCTCCTACAACTAATATTCGTTTGTAGAGAATAACAATTTCATTGAATTCCTTTACAATCGTTTTGTTTTTGTTATTGTTTTTGTTATTGTTTTGGTTTTATTTTGTTTTTTTTTAACGTTAACCTTCATTTCCAAATAGATCGATCGCTCTCTCATTTATCTCTCTAGAAGTCATCACCTCGTGATAGAACCTCCTTACAGTTAGGTCTGCAAATGAAAGTATGTTCAAACTGTGCTACATAAGATCCTTTCACATCACAGAGAGGAGGATAAGGGTGAACAATCCCTGCATCCACCAAACTTCGTAAACCTGAGAGATAATGTTCTTGTCTACCTCCGAAGCCATTCACTGTGTATGAACCTCCATCATCTCTTTCAAGCCAACGTCGGCAGAAGGCAAGGGTACCAAAGGTTTTATTAATATGATTGAGAAGTTTCTTCGCACTAGGTAAGCGTAATGGTACATGAGGAGCATTGAAGTCCTTCATGTAGTGTGATGTCTCTAAGTCCTCTAACACATATCCTCGTCCAGTAGAACCAAAGGTTTCAATTGCATAAAATTCTCCTTCTTCCATACGTGTGGTATCATTATTCTTTACAATTGGGACAGATTTTCCAGCATGAATCTGATAAGGACCAATAGAATGACCGTTAAGATTGCGACAACATTTAATTGGATAAACTTTCCCATTAATCTCAACTTCATGTGATTCCATGACTTCTTGAATGGCTTCACCAATTTCACATAATTGAACATCAATACCAGCAGTCTTTAATCCAGTATTAGTAGCTTCTTTCACTGCAGAAAGGAGAGGATCGAACTGTGGATCGAAGGCGACAGTCCAAGCACAATCGATGATACGACCATCAATTTGACAACCAAAATCAACTTTCATGACATCACCATACTGTAAGACAGTATTATCTCCAGGATTTGGAGTGTAGTGAGCAGCAACATAGTTCAGAGAACATCCTGTAGGGAAGCCGATACCTGCTTGAAGGCCATTCTCCTTCATCAGACGACGGTTCGTCTCTTCTAACTGCTCACACATATCAATTAGCTTAATTCCTGGCTTAATAAAAGATTGTGCATAGGAACGGACTTGACGATGAACTTCAGATGCCATACGAACCTTCTCATAGAGATCTTCCTGCATCAGACGATCATCCGCTCTATACGAGAAAAGGACGATGAATGAGTGATTTTTTCAATTGAAATAGATGACAATGGCATTATTTACCTCTTTTCCTCCTCAGATTTGCGAGCCCAAGTGGAGTTAGGGTCTGGGTACTTCGTCTTTCCATGAGGAAGAATCTCACCGACAGGGAATCCACCACGAGGGAATAACTCAGATACTGGACGCGTTGGAGGGAAGGTTTGACCATACTTTAAATAATAATCAGTTCTTCCACCAATTAAACGGGAATGTGGTAATGAATCAGCAGTAGGAGGAGGGAGCTCCGCCGCAGTGGGGGCGGTAGATGTTGTTGCAGTGCCATCAGTAGGTGATTTCTTCTTAGCTGCTTTCTTCTTCTTCTTTTTCTTCTTCTTCTTTTTATCTCCTGAAGCTCCATTATTTTCATTTTCATCTTCTTCATCATCATTTCCATCATCTTCATCATTATCATCAACATTTTCCTCTTTACCAACAGTTTGTTCCACCAGTTTCTCTTCTTCTGACAGAGTCAACTTCTGAGTCTTCTCTTCTACACTTGCCAAGAGTTCTGCCATCGTCTAGATTGTCGAATCTTTCGCAATTGTTGTAATTAAAGGAGGGGAAAGAAGACGAATGAATGAGCGATAATCAACCTGCCCACACACCTGCATGGGCAATTTTGGGCAGACCTGAGATGCAATGTAATATTATGAAATAGTGCGCGTAACGAATTCTTCAAACATTGACAAGAACAATCCTTGAATCATTGATCATTGATTGTCTGTCTTTCCCTTTTCTTGTGTGCAAAGGTTGTTGGTGATTGTTTTTTTTGTGAAGTCTTTTTTGACAGATTTGTCTCTTTCCTGTCTTTTTTTTTGGCTAGTTTTCTCGCGGTTGTTGTGGTTGGCTGTGTTTCAGTTACGTTTCGAGACTTCGTTTCTTTCAGTACAGGTTGACTTGGACTTCCCCCAGGTTAAACATTAAATTTCAGAAACAAAAAGGAAGAGAGAAAAATGGATGTTTATATTGGTACAAAAATCTATAACTGTGTTGCTTATATCTGTTTATTCGTACCACGCCATTATCAAGTCTATGTTGCTGATGATCCAGAACAATTATCCTATGATCCTGAAAGACCTAAAGAAAAAACAAAAATTATGGAAATTAATCAAGAAGAATTACGTGCATCAGAATTAGATGCTAAATTACAATTAAAGAAATGGATTTATTTTGTAATATGTAATATATCTAATCTATTAGGAGTTATGTTAACATTATGGGGATTAGGGGCAACTTACATTTTTCAAAAATATGGATCAAATCCACCATTATTGTATTGTTCTTTTATTTTTTATATACCTTTTGTGATATGGCTTCGTGTAATGTTTTGTCCTGGGAAAGAAGAACGTGATCGTAGGAAATATATACGTGATCATCGTCTATGGAGAAAAGCTGTGAATCAAGTAAGAAGAAGGAAATTCCATGGGATTGAGGATGATTCTGATGAGGAGGAGATTCCTGCTACTACTTCCACTAAGAAGGGCGGTGACTCGAAGTCTATGAGAGCAGGTAGCACGAGACAGAGTACTTCTATAACCCTAAATGAGCAACGATCAAGTGTACAACTTGCTCCCTCTGCCAGTACGAAGAATGTTTCCACTCCAGCTCTGACGACAGAGACAAAAAGAAGTTCTCTTCGAGCAATGGACACTGACGTGACAAGTAAGAAATCAAAGCGAATCTCATTCAGTGTTTAAGAGACAGCAGAGATCAAAACCCCCACAAACAGAGCCATATTTTACTCTTATTCCTAGAATCAGTGTGACTCCAATCATCCATCGAATGCGAATCGATCGATTGATGATAGGCTGTGTTATTCTCATTCACATGTATTACGTTATGAAATCTATTTTTCATTTTCGCACGTTCAGACTTACTTTCCTCCAACCTATAGAATTTGTTTTTTTGTAATCCTAATTTTGGTCTTTTAGAGTAAAATTCCCATTCACATTCCTTGGTCGCAGTTTCAGAATCATTCTGGGTGAGAAACTGTTTCGAGTGTGTTCATGCTGGTTGCTCGTTCGGACATCACTAGTTTGCTCGAAGGACATCATTACTGTTTCGATAGTCTTAAATTACAATACAAGTCTACTACTACATTAAGATTATTTTAATCTTCTGCGCGATTAAGACCAAATTCAGCTAAAGAATTTCTTGTTTGTGGAAGATATCCATCATCCAAGAAGCTTTGAACACTCTGTTCAAAGTGACTTCGAGCTTCTTCTTCACTCGTATGAGTAGTTGTAATAACACTTCCACAAGTGCCAACCTTACCAAACCTATTATTCACTCGATTCCCTTTAATGACTGTTTGAGAGAAGTTCTCATCATCATCTTCTAAATAAATTAAATTACCCGAAGGAAAAGGACCTTGATAAAGGAGTTTTTTCATTCCAACTTGAAATATCTCTGGAACAAAAGGGCTTTTACGATAACCAATCATCATAAATGATCGAACCTTTTCAGCAAACTGTTCTGCTGCAATATCATCATTTTCGAAAGATATTGATGTTGTCGTTCCATTCGTTCCAATATCCCCTTCGATTTGAGTAATAGTAGAACCATCAAGAGTGAGGTGAACGAAAGAGGATCGATCTTCAAGATAGTGTTGAGGACCTTGTATAGCATGTGCAGGGGGAATACTACCATAGCCTAAAGTTAGAAAATGTTGAATCTTCATCGAATAATATAATCTTGCTTCCTCATTATCAGAGAAAGAAGCTGTAGCTGTTGTAGTTCTTCGATTCACCTTATCGAATGGTGTTGTAATTTTAGCAACAGTGTCCTCTTCAATCTTTATCTCAATAAGACTGTCATCAGTGACAAACAATCTCTGACTATCTTGGAAGATCTGACCAGAATAATCCAAATGATTGTCAAAGGATTGATTTTCTTGATTTTGTTTATTTATTTGAAGTAATCCTGATTCAAAACCTTTCTGGAAGGAAATGTCATTTGGTTCCTCCAGATCATCACCGTCGTTTTCGAAGACTGTGGATGATTCAGAGCAGCAACTATCCTCCTCAACTGTGACTTCAGATTCTTCGTCTATTTCTCTCAGTTGTTCCTCCATTAGATACTCTGTCATTATTCGTCAAAAGTTGGCTAAATTACAGGGTAGACTCGAAGTGCAAAATTCAATAGACACAGAAAACTTGGTATACCCTCAATGTTTCTCCTCACCTGATGCGAAAATTAATGATCTTCTCTTCTTCAAGTAAATTATGAATTTTGATACCAGAGAAATTACGCCAGAGAAATTACGCTCTTCAATTAAAGTCGAATTTTCCGCAGTTATTTTCCGCAGTAGAAAGATCGACAGAGATTGCGAGAGATTTGTAGCAAAGAGACTTGATTTGGTCATTGTTTTCTTATTTTTTTTCAGTAGAGTTACGCTGAAAATGATTCTTGTATTGACGGTGCTTTTAATTGTTTTTGCTGGATTGTCGATAGTATTGAATTCTATTGTTATCTATCGTTGTTTCATGCATCACTTTAAATCTTTTCGAGCAATAACAACAAGACTGATAATAACACTACATATTTCTTGCTTTCTTGAGAATATTTGTAGTATACCCTATGTCTATACTGGGAATAATGGTCTATGTGCTTTCATGGCATTTGCTCATTATTACACCGGATTAATCAATGTTTTGACCATTGTCTATTTAACCATTGCCTATTATTACTATGTCATTGGAGATGGTAAGAACATTGTGACTTGGATTCATAGTTATGGTCTATTGTTTGCTTGCATATTCAGTTTCATTACTTTAATTCCTTTTATCACGAATAGTTATGGAAGAGAAGATATCTGGTGTACATTGAGTTTAAGTAGTAATGATAGTAATGATTGGTCATTTCTTGTCTTCTATTTATGGGTATTAATTGCTATTTTCTTTTGTTCTGTCATGTGTTCATATATTATTATTTATACAATTCGTCGTAGTCGTAATAATAATCAATTAATCGGAATGACAACTAAATTATTCATTTCCATTGGTGCTTATATTATGATATCAATATTGTGTTATATTTCACGTGTATTGCCTCGTTTAGTTGATTTATTTTTGATTGGATATAAGACACCTGATATTTTCTCTTTCTTCTCTGGTGTTCCAATGTATATTGCAGGAATCTTATATTGTGTTTGTTTTTATTATAATCGTGAAACTTTAAAAACATATGAAAGGAATTCTACTCGTAGTAGTAATAATACGAGTGAAAATACCAATAATCCTCTACGTGCAACTGATTTGATGGATTTAGTAAATAATGGAAGTGGATTTACCTCACCATCGCTTGACACATTCACCCCTCTATCCTCTTCTGTATCATCCACAAAGAACGATAATTTATAAGCCACGTATTTGTTCTTTTTGTTCATTCTTTTCATTCTCAAAACTGTCGCTAATTATACATCACTATCCTTTCTTTCACTCAGTGATTTCAACTTTATTTTTCTTCTTCTTTTGTTTTTATTCTTTAGATTCTGTCGCGATGTTGATTTCACCAGTTTTTTTTCTTTTTGAATTTTATTTTTCAATTTTGATTCTTTTGATTGATGTAATATTGATTTATGAGTCGCTTAACTATTATTCTAATGATCAAGGTTGAATTCATTTGTGATTAGTCAACCTTCATTTGTTTTATCCTCCAAACAGTGCAAATAAGATC
>VFQN01008632.1_pt1 | contig 10214 bp, 9 predicted proteins | sample 3512371 | NCBI WGS metagenome assembly VFQN01 (sample SAMN10412370, study PRJNA504923) | tailings metagenome | isolation source: Replicate 2 from Balatoc abandoned mine | place: Philippines: Itogon, Benguet | collected 2017-08-28 | reverse complement strand
ACCATTTGTTTGAGCGTTTCTATCGTGTCGATAATTCACGTAATCGGTATTCGGGCGGAGCCGGATTGGGGCTGGCTATCTGCAACAACATCGTCAAAGCACATGGAGGAGCGCTTGTGGCCTTACATTCTCCACTCGGCGGGCTTGCCGTTCGAATTACGCTACCTATTGCGCCATGAACCGTATTTTAATCGTCGAGGACGAGCCCAAATTGGCACGCCTGGAGGCCGACTATTTGCAACATGCTGGTTTTCAAACCAGTTGCTTGGACAAGGGGCTCGAGGTTGTGCCCTGGCTAAAAGATAATGCTGTCGATCTGGTATTGCTTGATTTGATGGTGCCGGGGAGGGACGGGTTGGATATATGCAGGGATATTCGTAGTTTTAGTCAAATACCGATCATTATCGTGACTGCCCGTATTGAAGAAGTGGATCGTTTGCTGGGTTTGGAAATAGGGGCGGATGATTATATTTGTAAGCCTTTTAGTCCAAGAGAAATGGTCGCACGTGTGAAAGCGGTATTGCGTCGGTTGCAACCACCAGCGACGCAACCTGTAGCACAAACTCTCAAACTGGATCCACAAAGTTTCAAGGTACAGTACGATGATGTGGAAGTCGAATTGACCGCGGTAGAGTTTCAATTACTCTATGCATTGTATCAACAGCCCGGACGAATTTTTTCACGCTCGAAACTGATGGATTTGATTTATCAGGATCAGAGAGTCGTTTCGGATAGAACGATAGATAGTCATATCAAAAAATTGAGAAAAAAATTGGCTGATTTGATCTCTGAGAAAGAAGTAATTCACTCGGTGTATGGAGCAGGTTACCGGTATGATCCACAAAATATCGATTAGTGTCGATTTGTAAGAAGAGCTAACTTTCACATTTTTTCCACAATCAGTGCAAATTGTTTGCGCATTTACTGGGTATAGTAATTCACTAGAGCAGCGAAAATAACGCTCTACTCTATAATCACTAAATAAGGAGAATTAGCGATGAACGTTAAACTTATCTTTATGGTAGTCGCTTTAGCGCTTCCTCTTTCGGTAACAGCCTATTCAGGCGGAAAGGGAAATTACGAACACTATCGCGCCAAGAAAATCGAGCGCCTCGACAAAGAGTTGGGCCTGAGCCCTGATCAGAAGACAAAAATTGAGGCCCTTTTCAAGGAGCAAGGAGAGAAGCATAGGGCAATCTATAAAGAAACCAAATCCCAGCTTCAATCCATCTTGACACCAGAACAAAATACTAAATTGGAAGAAATGAAACAACGCCGCCATGAAAAATGGCGTGAAAAACACCAGGAAAGAAAGCAAGAAAAATCAGGTGATTCTCAGTCATAAATTTAAAAAATAGCTCAGTGTGCACGGCTGAAGAAGGCCGAAATTAACGTGGTTGATGTAGGCGGTAAAAGCTGTGCACATGGCTTGCTTTTGCGTTAATACTAAACCAACATTGCGACCATTCTGGCGCTCTCCCATCTATATAGGGGTTTTGCCGCAGAAATATTTCTTAATGTAAACGGTAAAACGGGATGAAGCGCTATCAATTAGATTCCACCACCAGTGAGACGCTACAGCAATCATAGATTTTCATCACAAGCTGTTTACTCAATCCCATTCAAAGCAACCTGCTGACAATGCAAAATGGAGGATCGCTGATCCACATATCCTAATTTCCCGTCTCTACAAAGGACATGGTAAGGCTATCGGTATTGGTCATTTTGAGGATGCAAATAGACTTACCAGAAGAATTGATCGCTCTTGCGTAGCGTACTGATTCAGCGCCCTGTCTTTTACGCTAGATCTTTTGCTGGACAGTTAGCACCTATTTACTGGAAAGCCCGCATTGCAACAGATATCGGAGGTAAAACTATGACATCGGTTACTGAAATGCAAGAGACATCCGTATTGACTGTCAAAAGTCGCGTATCGCGCGCAGAGAATGCTAAAAACAAAAATTGCTGGGATGCTGTCAAGCTGTAATTGCGGGGTGGTGATACCTTATCAAGGCTTTAATATTTTATTTGTAGGGTCTTTATGATAGTCCAAGCTATTGAAGAGTTGATAGATTTTATGGTGTTGATAAAATCCCCTGCTATAAATATGGAAAAACTACTTGACTAAAGTGATTAAGGTGACTAGCCTGTAGAGTGTAGCCAGCAAAGGGTGAAGAGCTTTTTAGCTGGAACAAAAAAAGGAGTAGTTTAGTCGAACGCTATACAGAGACCATGGGGACGGCAAGGTCTTTATGGGACTGATGTGATAGTGAGCGGTATTACTGATAAGCGGTGATATTGCTTTTTCAAACTAAAATGTAAAAAACAGGAGGAAGTTAATAATGGCAACTACAATGGGAACGAGCAGCGCAGCGGCTAGCTCACAAAGAGATTATGACATGTCGCTGTGGTATGACTCGAAATGGTATAAATTTGGTATGGCGACGATGCTGGCGGTAGCCTGTTTCTGGATCTGGTACCAAAGGACATTTGCTTACTCACACGGGATGGACTCGATGGAGCCTGAATTTGATCGTGTGTGGATGGGGCTATGGCGTGTGCACATGACCATCATGCCGCTGTTTGCACTGATCACATGGGGCTGGTTGTGGAAAACCCGTGACAGCAAAGAGCAACTGGACAATCTGGATCCGAAGCTGGAGATCAAACGCTATTTCTACTATATGATGTGGATTGGCGTATACATTTTTGGTGTGTACTGGGGCGGAAGCTTCTTCACTGAGCAAGATGCCTCCTGGCATCAAGTGATTATCCGTGACACCAGTTTTACTCCTAGCCATGTAGTGGTGTTTTATGGTTCATTCCCGATGTACATCGTATGTGGTGTAGCTACATACCTGTACGCGATGACCCGTCTGCCACTGTATAGCAGAGGTATTTCATTTGCATTAGTCATGGCGATTGCAGGCCCACTGATGATTCTGCCAAACGTTGGACTGAACGAATGGGGTCATGCATTCTGGTTCATGGAAGAACTGTTTAGCGCGCCATTGCACTGGGGCTTTGTGATTCTGGGATGGGCTGGTCTGTTCCAAGGGGGTATTGCTGCACAGATCATCACCCGTTACTCCAATTTGACAGACGTGGTCTGGAATAACCAAAGCAAGGAAATTCTTAACAACAGGATCGTTGCTTAATTCTGAGGTTATAAGACTGATTGACATCCCTGCATTCTGGGAAACCGGGATGTGGGGATGGAGATAGATAACCGATTATGATGGGGAATATAGAATAATCGGGCAGTGAAGTAACTGAAAAAGTAAAGGAATCGTCATGTCACATTTAATATCACAAGCTTCAAAAGGGAGGGAGTTATGAATGAAAGCGTAGTATGGGTATTACTAGCTATACCTGTTCTGTTTCTATTTGTGCCGTTACTGTCAAAAGGCGAAGGCCTGCTGACAGGGATGTTCAGAACGAATGACATTCTGAAGGCAGCGAAGATGCCGCCGGAAGCGGTCCACATGTCACGGTCGATTGACCTCATCTATTTTCCGATTTTGGTCATACTACTAGTGGGTACCTATCACATGCACTTTATGTTGTTGGCAGGTGACTGGGACTTCTGGATGGACTGGAAAGATCGTCAATGGTGGCCGGTAGTGACCCCGATTGTTGGGATCACCTACTGCTCGACGATCATGTACTATCTATGGGTCAACTATCGTCAACCCTTTGGCGCGACGTTATGCGTTGTATGCTTACTGATTGGTGAATGGCTCACCCGCTACTGGGGTTTCTACTGGTGGTCACACTATCCAATCAACTTTGTTACCCCATCGATCATGATTCCGGGTGCATTGATGTTGGATATCACGTTGTACTTGACCCGTAACTGGTTGGTAACGGCGCTGATCGGAGGCGGATTCTTTGGTCTGTTATTCTATCCAGGCAACTGGCCAATTTTTGGACCGACTCACTTGCCTGTCGTTGCAGAAGGCGTATTGCTTTCAATGGCAGACTACATGGGACACCTTTATATCCGTACAGGTACACCTGAATACGTACGCCTGATTGAGCAGGGTTCACTGCGTACCTTTGGCGGCCATACCACGGTGATTGCTGCGTTCTTTGCGGCGTTTGTATCGATGTTGATGTTTGTTGTTTGGTGGTTCCTCGGTAAAGTTTACTGTACAGCATTCTTTTACGTTAAAGGTAAAAGAGGCCGTATTGTTAAAAGAGATGACGTTACTGCGTTTGGTGAAGAAGGCTTTGCACAGGGGATCAAATAATGAATATAAAAAACATATACAAACGGAGCGTATTAGGGCTTTATGGCGTCGCTTACGCGGCGGCTGCATTGGCGGTAAGCTTAGTGGTAGATGTTACGCCGGTAGCGGCCCACGGGGAACGTTCACAAGAACCGTTCTTGCGGATGCGTACGGTACAATGGTATGACATCAAATGGGAACCTGAAGTCACCAAAGTCAATGATTTTGCCAAAATAACAGGTAAATTTCACTTGGCGGAAGACTGGCCCCGTGCTGCGGCTAAACCAGAACGGTCTTTCTTTAACATAGGAAGCCCTAGCCCGGTGTTTGTTCGTCTGAGCACCAAAATCAATGGCCACCCCTGGTTCATATCGGGGCCGTTGCAAATTGGACGTGACTATGAATTTGAAGCAAACCTGAAAGCACGTATACCCGGTCGCCACCACATGCACGCGATGTTGAACGTGAAAGATGCAGGCCCGATCGCAGGCCCGGGCGCTTGGATGAATATCACGGGAAGCTGGGATGATTTTACCAACCCGATCAAACTGCTGACGGGAGAGACGATTGACTCAGAAACCTTCAACTTTGCCAATGGGCTCACGTGGCATATCATCTGGATGACACTTGCCTGTTTCTGGATTGGTGTGTTTGTAGCACGTCCGATGTTCTTACCACGCAGCCGTGTATTATTGGCGTATGGTGATGACTTGTTGATGGATCCGATGGACAAGAAAATTGCTTGGGCCATGGCGATTCTGACTCTTGCGCTGGTATGGGGAGGCTACCGTTATACGGAAAACAAACACCCCTACACGGTACCTATTCAAGCAGGTGAATCGAAAGTAGATCCATTGCCGGTTGCACCGAACCCTGTTGCGATCCGTGTAACCTACGCAAACTATGACGTACCTGGACGCGCGCTTCGTGTCACCATGGAAGTGACCAACAACGGTGACAGCCCGATCAAATTTGGTGAATTCACCACAGCGGGTATTCGTTTCATCAACTCCTATGGACGTCAATACCTAGACCCGAATTATCCACGGGAACTGGTAGCGGTTGGACTGACCTTTGATGATGAATCAGCTGTTCAACCTGGTGAAACCAAAGAGATCAAAATGGAAGCTAAAGACGCGCTATGGGAAATTCAACGTTTGATGGCGTTGTTGGGTGACCCAGAGAGCCGATTTGGTGGACTGCTGATGTCTTGGGACGAAGATGGAAATCGCCATATCAACAGTATTGCTGGTGCGGTTATTCCGGTCTTTACCAAGCTTTAATAAGTAGTAAAAAGCCAACGAAAACCGGTGCACTGCTGTCGAGAGACAGGAAGGTGTGCCGGTTTTTTTTATAGATCGAATTGATTAATTATTAACAGGAGAGTTTGTCGTGGTAAAGCAGTTAATACAGACGGGTATTGCGGCTATCGTTCTTGTTGCGACGCTTTACACGGGCAATGTCATTGCCCATGGAAGAGTATCTTTGGAAGAAGACAGTTGTGTGCGTCAGATTGGAGAAAACATGGTGCACCTAAGTGCATATCAACCACAATATGACGAAAGTGGGCACTATTGCACGGACATTCCAATGGCAGGAGACACCTACTTGGTCATTGATCTAATAGATTCGGCGCTGCGTAACATGCCGGTTGCGGTAAAAGTATTTCGAGGAAGCGAAAGTGAAGGCGAAACGGTACTGCAATTGCCAGCGGAGTATCATCCGGATGGTGTTATCAACGGTGTGGGAACATTAGAAAAAGGATTATATTCGCTCGTGATAACGGCAGAAGGCATTCCACCCTTGAAATATCAATACCGGCTGCGGGTAGAAATGGTCGATTACATGAAACTGCTTAGAGCATCGATTGCACCCATGATGGGGTTGCTGTTGCTCATATGGTTGGCCTTTAGAATCAAGCGATCGGAAAGATTTCGCAACTGGTTGGCATCGCGGCGCTCGGGAAGATAAAGAGGGTGTTTTGATCACAGAAATGATCATATAATAAAAAATTTAATATCGCCTCAGGGAGAAAAAGCATGTTAGCAAGCATCATAAAAACAAGTATAAAATCAATTATTTTAGCTGCGGTGGGGATGCTATATTCACTGCAGTTACAAGCTCACGGCGGGTTGTCGTTAGCGGACGATATGTGTAAGCTCACGGTGGGGCCTTATACAATGCATTTTACGGGTTACCAACCTGAAAGTGCACAGGAACAGGAATTCTGTGAAGACATACCGATGACAGGCCGAACGATAGTCGCATTGGATTATATAAACGAAGAACTGCGTCCGATGACAACGGAAGTCAGGATAATCCAAGACATAGGAACAGAGGAGAACCTGGACGAGATAACCGTGTTACATGTACCACCCAAAGTTTACTCGAATGGTTCGGTAACCTTTGAACACTACTTTCCTGAACAGGGCAAATTTGTAGGCTTGGTGACAGTAAAGGGAGAAGGTGTTGAATATGTATCCCGCTTCCCATTTGCAGTGGGAACAGGGGGTAAATCAAATATGCCTTATATCATTGGTGCAGTCCTACTGATAGCGGGCGTCGGCTTCTTCTTCATGCGCAGTGGTGGTAGTAATAAAAATAATACCGAAGCTGCGTAGCCAGCATGTCAGAGGTAGACGACGATAATGCGTGAGATATCCAATCTTCTCTGACCTGCGCAACGATACCTGACCAAATAATGGGATTTAGGAGTACCTCTAAAAGTTCGTAGATTTAAACAAGATGAGGCGAGAACAAAAAATGCTGACGCAGCCTATGATTGATAGGTAAGGAAGTATTTTCTGTCAAAACGAGGTATTGTGACAAAATATAGTATCTTTAGAGATACTCGTAGATTAAGGTTTCCTTCGATTCTTTTGGTAATGCCAATAAACCCCTATGCAGATCGCACACGCAACGATTAATATCGCGATAATGTTATGCAGGTATTCCTTAATCAGATGCTCATTGGCACCAATGTAATAGCCGAGTAACGCTAAAATAATGACCCAGATTCCTGCACCGAGACTGGTATAAATACTAAATACCGCTAAATCCATTTTTGCTAATCCGGCAGGAAGTGAGATATATTGTCGCACGACTGGTATGAGTCGCCCTGTAAAAGTAGAGATATGGCCATGGCGCGCAAAAAAATCTTCCATTTTTTGCATTGTAATCTCGCTAAACATAACATATCTGCCATACTGGATAAGGAACGGCCGCCCGAATCTAACTGCTAAATAATAATTAAATAAAGCGCCAGCCAAACTGCCCGTAATACCACTGAGAATCGCAGCGAAAATGTTCATTTCTCCTTTGGAAGCAAGGTAACCGGCAGGAATCATTACGACTTCGCTAGGAAAAGGAACAAAACTGGATTCTAGTGCCATCATTATAAAAATTCCTGGATAGCCAAGTGCACCAACAGTTTGCACTATCCAGTTAATGATCTCGTACAAAGGTAACGACCTAAATTAGAATTGAAGTGGATTGCCGCAAATTATGGCAGGGCTTCTTCTTGCTGTTTTTTTTCTGGTTTTACAAGATCTTCGCGCTTGACGCCTAGTAGCATGAGTATTGGGCTGGCAACTAGCGTCGAAGAGTAAATGCCGAATAAAATACCGATGGTCAATGCAAGCGCAAAGTAGTAGAGTGCTTCACCACCAAAGAGCAGCATCGCAATAACCACCATTTGAGTGCTGCCATGTGTGATAATGGTACGAGACATGGTGCGAGTAATCGCATTGTCAATAACTTGCGTAACAGGCGCCTTCCGTAGTTTGCGAAAATTTTCTCGGATTCGATCGAATATGACGACCGACTCATTTACTGAATAACCTAAGATCGCAAGCACGGCAGCTAACACTGTCAAAGAAAATTCCCATTGGAAGAAAGCGAAGAAGCCTAGAATGATGATAACATCATGGAAATTTGCAAGGATGCCTGCAACGCCAAATTTCCATTCGAAGCGCACTGCTAGATATGCCACAATGCCGAGTGAAACAAACAGCAAGGCCAATGCGCCATTTTCAAGTAATTCCTTGCCAACTTGTGGGCCGACGAATTCAATCCGGCGAATTTCGATAGTGTGATCAGCTTCCTTTAAAGCGTCTATCACAAATTCTGATAATTTGGCGCTGGAGAGTTCATGTTTGGCGGGTAACCTAATCAATACATCGCGCGAACTACCAAAATTCTGAACTGAAACATCGGTGATCTCCAATGTTGTAAGCACCGAACGAATTGCACTCAGATCGGCTGGTTGTGAATAACTGACTTCCAGCACTGTTCCGCCGGTAAAATCGACACCAAGATTTAAACCTCTCGTAGATAAAAAGAAAATAGCAAGAACAAAAGTGATAACTGAAATGATAGTGGTATATTTTCCCCAACTCATGAAGGGAATATCGCGTTCAAATCTAAAAAATTCCATGGTTTTGAGAGTCCTGAATAGCTGCTTGAGAGCCGTTTCTAATACTTATTTGAGGATAAGGCGCAATATAAATGTCATTAGTTACGAACGTTTTGAGGCTTTTGGTTTCCAGACAACGCCAATTGAGACTTTTTCTAATTTACGTTGCCCTCCGTACATTTGATTAACCATGGCGCGTGAAATTACTACGGCGCTAAACACGGAAGTGAGTATGCCAAGGCATAAGACAACAGCAAATCCTTTGACTGGGCCTGAACCAAAAGCAAACAAGGCGATACCTGCAATCAACGTGGTGATATTCGAATCCAAGATTGTGCCGAATGCGCGTTCATAACCCGCATTAATGGCAATGTGGGGAGATACGCCACTACGAAGTTCTTCTCGAATTCGTTCATTGATAAGAATGTTTGCATCAATTGCCATCCCAAGCGTTAATGCAATCGCTGCCATGCCAGGGAGCGTGAGCGTAGCTTGTAGAATCGAAAGTAAACTGATCAGAAGCAATAAATTTGCACTGAGGGCAAGAACGGAGATGACGCCAAACGCCTGATAGTAAAGCATGATGAATAGTGCTACCGCTAGGAATCCAAATAAGGTCGAATTGAATCCTCTCGAAATGTTATCTGCGCCCAGGCTCGGCCCAACGGTTCGTTCTTCAATTATCTCCATTGGTGCAGCGAGTGCGCCTGCTCTTAATAGCAAGGCTACGTCGCGTGCCTCTGTGCTACTCATGCGACCACTAATTTGTACACGCCCTCCACCAATTTCTTCTCGTATCACCGGTGCAGTAATCACTTCTGAATGATTCTTTTCAACGAGCAAAATAGCCATTCGCTTACCGACATTGGCGCGGGTGAGTTGTTTGAAAATCCGTGCGCCATTGCTATCAAGTGTGACATGTACCGCAGGCTGGTTATCGCTGTCAAAACCAGGTTGTGCATCCGTGATGCGGTCACCTGTCAGTAAAACTTGTTTTTTGACCAGAAGTGGATTTCCCCCACGTTCGGTGAATAATTCGGCCCCAAATGGGACCTGGCCTTGCAATGCAGCCTCGAGATCGCTTTCATCATCGACCATCCGAATTTCCAAGGTGGCCGTTCTACCCAAAATATCCTTAGCTTTGGCTGTATCTTGCACGCCAGGCAGTTGCACGATGACCCGATCAGAACCGGCCTGCTGAATGATTGGTTCCGCCACACCGAGCTCATTAATACGATTGCGTAAAGTGGTAATGTTTTGTTGCAAGGCAGCACTTTGCATACGGGTATGCGCATCCGGCTTGACAGTTGCAAGCAAACGGAAATCTCTATCGGTATCTTGTGTGCGCAGTTCTAGATCGGCATATAATTTTTTGAGTTCTGTTTCTGCTTTTGAACGTGATTGCTCGTCTCTAAATTTGATAACGAGTTGAGAATTATCCCGATCTAATCCTGCCGAAGGAATTCTCAATTCGCGCAAATTGCTGCGAATATCGGCACTATATCGGTCTAGAGACTTGGATAATGCGCCATTCATATCAACTTCCAGCATGAAATGAACGCCACCCC
>VFQN01008631.1_pt1 | contig 10215 bp, 7 predicted proteins | sample 3512371 | NCBI WGS metagenome assembly VFQN01 (sample SAMN10412370, study PRJNA504923) | tailings metagenome | isolation source: Replicate 2 from Balatoc abandoned mine | place: Philippines: Itogon, Benguet | collected 2017-08-28 | reverse complement strand
GGCCGCCCGTGCGCCGGGTCGACCAGGCCTACGGCGACCGCAACCTCGTCTGCGCCTGCCCTCCGATTTCGGAGTTCGCCTAGGCGGGCGGGGCGAGCAGCGCGGGGAAGGTCGCGGCCGCCCACGGATAGCCGATGAAGATGACGGCGTCGAGGATCGTGTGCGCGATCACGAGCGGCAGCAACCGCCCGTACCGCGTGTAGAGCCAGCCGAACAGCAGACCCATCGCGAAGTTGCCGACGAACCCGCCGAAGCCCTGGTACAGGTGGTACGTGGCCCGCAGCAGCGCACTGGTCAGAATGATCGCCCACGGCCCCCACCGCAGGTCACGCAGTCGCGCGAACAGATAGCCGACGACGATCACCTCTTCGACAATGCCCGCGCGCGCGGCCGACAGCAGCAGCACCGGCACCGTCCACCAATGCTCGTCGAGCGCCGTCGGCACCACGGTGACGGCGAGTCCGAGCTCGCGCGCGACGAGGTACAGCCCCAGGCCCGGAATGCCGACCACGGCGGCGAGGCCGAAGCCGTCGCGGGCATCCCGCCACGGCCGTGTGCCGTCGATGCCGAGCCGGCCCAGGTGCGGTCGGGTGGTGCTCCACAGCAGGAAGACAACGAGGGCGACGGGCACGAGGTCGAAGACAACGCCGAGCAGTTGGTAGATCAGATCGAAGATCGGCCGCTCGTCGCGGGGAGGATTCAGCGTCGCCGTCTGATCGCCGAGCGGCACGTCGCGGGTGAGCCGGTTGGCGATCGCCACGAGCGAGTAGATGGCGCTCGCCCCGAGTGAGAGACCGAGCACAAGCAAGATTTCGAGGCGAATACGCCGGATGTTCGGCATGGCCGCGGCGTCGTCGTTGAGTGTGGTGGTCACCGTTCTATTCTGTAATCGGCGCGCTGGAAGAGCCCGCTACCGAGCATCCGGTCGGCGGTGGAGTGGGGCGACGGTCGGGCACGGAAGGTGGACAAGGGTGATGAGATCACGCACGGTCGTGGGTGGCTCAATAGCGATCACCGTTGCCCTTCTGCTCTCGTCGTGCATTTCCGAGCAGCAACTCGTCATTGACGGTTCGACGGTGACGGTGGCTGTCAGTCAGCCCTTCACTTCTGCGAACCCTGCCACAACCCAGGGAAACACCGTGGGGAACGTCGCCGTCGCCGCGATCACCCGGTCAGGGTTCACTTTCTACAACGACGCCCTCGAACTGGTGCGAGATGAGTCATTCGGCACCATCGAATTGGTGTCGCAGCAACCGTTGAGGGTGCGCTACACGATCGCCCCCGGGGTGCAGTGGTCTGACGGCGTTCCCGTGGATGAGGCTGACCTGTTGCTCGCCTGGGCGGCATATTCGGGGGCTCTCAACACTCCCGATATCGATACCACTGTGTTTCGAGACCCGGAAACCGGTCTGCTTCGAGACGATTACCCCGCGGATCTGGTCTATTTCGATGCCACCTCTCGCCCACAGCTCAGTCGTGCGAGCGAGCTTCCGGCTTTCGGTGAATCGACCGTGACACTCACCTATGACGAGTTCTTTCCCGACTGGGAGTTGCTCTTTGACGTGGGTGTGCCCGCTCACATCGTGGCGGGGCGCGCGCTCGGCATTGATGATCCTGCGGAGGCCAAGCAGGCTGTACTCGACGCGATTGTCTCGGGCAAAAGAACTGACCTCGCGGCAATCTCGCGGTTCTGGAACACCGGGTTTGCCGTCTCTGGCATGCCCGATGACCCCGGAATCCTGGTGTCGAACGGTCCGTACGTCGTGACCGATATCGTCTCCGATCAGTCGGTCACGGTAACGGCAAACCCCAACTACCGCGGTGACCGCCTGCCGAGTTTTGAGGAAGTCACGGTCCGTGCAATCGCCGACCCGGTCGACGCCGCCCTCGCTCTGGGCAACGGTGAAGTCGACGTGATGAGCGTCGCAGCAGGGCCTGAGGTCGTCGAGCTTCTCGACGGGTTTGACGGCGTGACGGTGACCGCGAGTGATGGCGCCATTCACGAACACCTCGATCTGCGGTTCCGTGAATCCAAGAACGGGACGCTCGACGACCCTGGACTGCGCGAGGCCTTCTTGAAGACCGTCCCTCGGCAAGAGCTCCTCGAGAGCCTCATTGTGCCGTTGAACCCCGACGGCGAGCTTCGCGATTCTTTTGTCGTGTACCCGGGCTCTCCCGGGTATGACGCGGTGACCGAGGCCAACGGCCTCGATCGACGTTACGGAGAGGTTGACATCCCGAGAGCATCGGCACTCGTCGCTGGGTCCGGTGTTGCAGAACCGCGAGTGTGCATTCTGTTCGACTCCGATAACCCACGGCGGGTGGCCACCTTCGAGTTGATCCGTAGCTCGGCCGAGCGCGCCGGGTTCGTTGTGGAGGACTGTGGAAGCCCCGATTGGGGAGCCCTTCTCAGCGAGCCCTATCACTATGACGCCGCCCTGTTCGGCTGGCAGGTGTCGGGCTTGGGAGTGACCAACACCGTCGAGACGTTTCGCACCGGGGGCCTCAACAACTACTCGGGATACGCCAATGCCGAGGTCGATGAGCTTCTCGATGAGTTGTCCGTGACGATCGACGCTGAGCGGAGGCTCGAGATCCAGCTCGCGGTCGATCGGATCCTTGCTCGGGATGCGTACGGACTGCCCCTTTTCCAGTTGCCGCTCGTGACGGCCGCTCGCGACACCGTGGTCGGAGTGAGCACTGTGCCATGGGCTCCCGGTGTCGTGTGGAACGTCTGGGAATGGGCGCCTCCATCAGCTGACTCTTCGCGGTGAGGATGCTCCTCGACGAGATTCCGGCGAAGGAAACACTCTTGTCGACACGTCGCTACGCGGTGGGGGTGAGCGCGCTCGTTCATTGCTAGTGGGTAACGAAGAGCCTCACAGTTTGCCGCGACTGATGGTCGATCCATAGTGTCGAAGCAACGCGCGCCATCGTTCTGAGAACCATGCACGCTGGCGCGACCATTCTGCACAGGAGGAAACTTGAACACCACTCTGAACCGGCGGCCCCGTGGGCTCGTCGCGCTCGCTGGTGTGGGCATCGTTGCGCTCGCGCTCACGGCCTGCACTGCCGACCCGAATGCCACCGACGGTGGCTCGACGGGCGGCACGATCACCACCGCCGAGGTCAATGAGCTTACCTCGCTCAACCAGGGCACTCCCCAGGGAAACCTCGACATCAACGGTAAGGTCGCGTACCTCACCACGTCAGGCTTCAACTACCTGAACGACCAGCTTGAGCTGATCCCCAACGAGACGTTCGGCACCATCGAGCTCGTGTCAGAGGACCCGCTCGTCGTGAGCTACACGATCAACGAGGGTCAGCTGTGGTCGGACGGAACGCAGATCAGCGCGGATGACCTCCTGCTGAACTGGGCAGTTCAGTCGGCCTACTACGACGACGCCACGTTCGACGCCGAAGGCGCGATCACTTCTGGAAACAGCTACTTCACCTTCGCTGGCGACACGTCGGGTCTGGCGCTCACTGACTTCCCCGAGATCAGCGACGACAACCTCACGTTGACGCTCACCTACAGTGAGCCCTTCGCCGACTGGCAGTACGTGACCTTGCTCGACCGACCGATGCACATCGTTGCGGAAGAGGCTGGCTACACCGTTGAAGAGGTGCGTGCCGCGTTCGAGAGCGCGCCTCGCGGTGACGCTGCTGCTCCGGCCGAGGAGAACCCCGTCATTCGCGCCGTCGCCGACTTCTGGAACACCGGCTACGACATCACCGAGTTCCCGAGCAACGAGAACCTTCTCGTGGCGAGCGGCCCGTTCATCCTGAGCGCGTGGGAGCCGACCCAGTCGATCACCCTCGAGCGCAACCCTCAGTACACCGGCGGACTCGTGCCGTCGTACGACTCGCTCGTCATCCGGTTCATCGGTGACGCGAACGCGCAGGTTACGGCGCTGCAGAACGGCGAGGTTGACATCATCAAGCCGCAGGCGTCTGCCGACACGATCTCCTCGCTGCAGGCGATCGCTGACGTGACGGTTCTGCAGGGCGATGAGTTCAACTACGACCACATCGACCTCACCTTCTCGGGTGTCTTTGCTGACAAGAACGTGCGCGAGGCCTTCCTCAAGACGATCCCGCGTCAGCAGATTCTCGACGCGATCGTCACCCCGGTTAACCCCGAGGCGGCAGTGCTGAACTCGCAGATCTTCGTTCCCACCGTGGGCGAGGCGTACGACACGTCGGTCGCGAACAACGGTTCGGAGGCCTACGCCGACGTTGACATCGAGGGTGCTCGCGAGCTGCTCAACGGTGCAACGCCGACGGTCAACATTCTCTACAACAGCAACAACCCGAACCGCGTTGACGCGTTCGAAGCCATCGCGGCCTCGGCCGCCGAGGCCGGCTTCATCATCGAGTCGCAGGGTACTCCTGAGTGGGGCTCGCTGCTGGGTTCTGGCACTTACGACGCAGCCATCTTTGGATGGATTTCGACGGGCGTTGGAGTGAGCGGCGTGCCGCAGATCTTCAGCTCCACCGGTGGCGGAAACTATAACGGCTACTCGAACGCTGAGGTCGATGCCTTGGCTGCTGAGCTCGTTGTCGAGGTCGACCCCGCGCGCCAGATCGAGCTGCAGCAGCAGATCGACGCTCTGCTCTTCGCGGATGCCTATGGTCTGCCGCTCTTCCAGGGACCGGGTGTCACTGCGCACTCGTCCTCGGTTGAGGGCGTGACGCAGTACCCGGGTCAGACCGGTGTGTTCTGGAACTTCTGGGAGTGGAACATCGTCGGCTAAGCAGCTGACGAACACCCCCCGAACGAAGGTTCTGGACAACTAAGGAATAGAGTGGGGCGTCGGATCCGTCATGGATTCGGCGCCCCGCTTCCTGGTTCAGGACCGGCACAGTACACCCCTGCTGGCGCGACCCACCTGTCCGTCATGCGTCAGCTCCGAACGCGAGGTAGACAATGTTCGCCTACATCACGAGACGCGTGGGTGTCTCGATCCTGATTCTGGTCGGGGCCTCTCTGATCATGTTCACGCTGACGGCGCTCTCTGGCGACCCGCTCGAGGAGTTCTACCAGAGCCGCAATCCGAACCGTGAGCAGCTGATCGCCGCGCGAGTCGCCGCGCTGAATCTCGATCTCCCGATCCCCGTTCGATGGCTGAACTGGCTCGGGGGCGCCGCGGGATGTCTCGTGCCCTTCGCCAACATGTGTGACCTGGGCGTGAATCTTGCCAACGCCCAAGTCGCTGATCTCCTCCCGCGGGCGATGGCGTCCACACTGCAGCTCGTGACCGCTGCAACGATTCTTGCGATCCTGCTCGGAATCACGATCGGTATCGTCTCGGCGCTGCGGAAAGACACCGGCTTCGACTACTCCGTTACTTTCCTGTCGTTCCTGCTGTACTCCTTGCCATCCTTCTGGGTCGCCGTTCTTCTCAAGGTGTTTGTCGCCATTGGCTTCAATGACTTCCTGCAAGACCCGCAGATTCCGATAGGCACGATCGTGATCATCGGAATAGCAGCTGGGGCTGTTTGGCAGGTGCTCATTGGCGGGACCCCGCGCCGCCGACTCCTCGTCTTCGCCGGCTCGGGAACGGTCACGGCGCTCATGCTTCTCGTGATGGATGCCATCGACTGGTTTACGACGCCGAGCCTCGGCCCGATCGTTATCGTGCTCGCTGCCGCCGGACTCGCGATCGGCCTCACGGCGCTCCTCGCCGGACTCGAGAATCGCCGTGCTCTTGCGACGGCGGCCGTCAATGCGCTCGTCGGTGTCATTGCGTACTTCTCTCTTCAGGGCCTTTTCGCTATCTCGACACTGGGCACCATTGTCATCGTTGGCGTCGTGCTGGTCGCCGTCGGCGTGGCCAGCGGCTGGTTGGCAGGAGGGTTCGATCGCGGTGTGTCGATGAGGGTCGGCGCGTTGACCGCCGTCAGCGTGTACGCACTGGTCATCCTCGACCGCTTCATGCAGGCCTGGCCGACCTACACGTCAAACCCACGCATCGGAGGACGCCCGATTGCGACCGTCGGCTCAGAGACTCCCGGCCTTCAAGGCGACTTCTGGGTTCTGGGGCTCGACAGCTTCACCCACCTCGCACTGCCCACCCTGACGTTGCTGCTGATCTCTTTTGCTGGCTACACCCGCTATGCCCGGGCGGGCATGCTGGACACCCTCAGCCAGGACTACATCCGCACCGCGCGAGCGAAGGGCCTTTCCAAGCGCGTTGTCGTGGTGCGACATGCTTTCCGCAACTCACTGATTCCGATCACCACGATTGTCGCCGCCGACATCGGCGCGATTCTGGGAGGAGCGATCATCACCGAACAGATCTTCGCCATCTCGGGTATGGGGGCGCTCTTCTTCACGTCGCTCGGTCGAACTGACCCCAACCCGGTCATGGGGTACTTCGTGGTGATCGCTGTCGTCGCGATCGCGTTCAACTTCTTCGCCGACCTGGCCTATGCGGCCCTCGACCCGAGAGTGCGGGTGCGCTGATGAGCTCGACGATTGACCCCGGTGCCCTTTCGGAGACCGTTCTGCCTCGCGACAGCCGGGAGGAAGGTCTCAGTCAAGGCCGTCTGATCTTCCGACGGTTCGTACGCAACAAGGTGGCAATGGCCGCTCTGGTCGTCTTTGTGGCCATTGGCCTGTTCTCGGTGAGTGCGATCGGCATCGGCCCCATTCCCGGGTGGTGGAAGTACAACTGGGTTCAGTTGAACGATCAACTTCTCCCCGGCGGTGCGCCGACTCTCTCGGTTGTGCCCGAGTGGGCTGGAGGCGCGGGCGTTGCCCTGGGCGAGCATCCGTTCGGACAGGACCGAATTGGACGGGACTACTTCGCACAGGTGATGCGAGGTATTCAGAACTCGATCCTCCTGATGTTCCTCATCGGAGGCATCGCAACCCTGATCGGCACCGTGATCGGTGCGATCTCCGGTTACTACCGGCGCTGGATTGACGCGGTTCTGATGCGCTTTACCGATCTGATCATCGTGATTCCGGTGATCGTGATCGGCGCACTCGTCGGCCGGCTAGCCGGCGGGCTCGGGCCCGTGCTGCTCGGTGTCGTGCTCGGTTTGTTCATCTGGACAGGAATCGCGAGGCTCGTGCGTGCAGAGTTCCTGTCATTGCGCGAGCGTGAGTTCGTCGACGCGGCGCGCGTGGCAGGTGCCAGCGACCTGCGCATCATCTTTAAACACATTCTTCCGAATGCGATTGGCGTCGTCATCGTTGCGGCGACACTGCTGATGGCGGCCTCCATCCTTCTCGAGACGGGACTGGCCTTCCTGGGGTATGGCATTCAGCGTCCCGACGTGTCGCTCGGAGGTTTGATCAGCGAGAACCAATCGGCCTTCACGCAGCGCCCCTGGCTGTTCTGGTGGCCAGGATTGTTCATCATCCTGTTGGCGTTGAGCGTCAACTTCATCGGTGATGGTCTTCGAGACGCCTTCGATCCGCGCCAGCGCCGGTTCAATCCCAAGAAGGTTCGCTGAGGTGTCTGTCTCAGGGCAGAAGGAACAGCGCGATGACCCCCGCAACCGTGGTCGCGCTGGCTGCGACGAGCACAGACGTGTGCCAGCGAACGGTCGTGGTGCGGGAGTCGCGCCTGCCACCCGCCTTCGACCACGCCTCCCAGTGCTGGTGAACCACGGCAAAGGCGTCGCCAGAATCCGTGCCGTCGAGTTCTCCGTGGGGCCGGTAGGACGCGGCACCGGGGTCGCTGGCTCGTGCTGCGCGCGAAAGCTCACGGTTGGCGGCATAGGTTCCGTACGCGCCGGGGGCGGGGGCACCGGTTGCCGAGTATCGGCGCTGATCGGTGGCGATGGTCAAGGCGTACTGGGTCGTGACCCCGGTCACCGCCTCCCAGGGGATGGTGATCGTTCGAGAGGCGTTCACGAGGTGAACGGCGCGATCATCGACGACCACGCGGGGGTTCCAGTAGATTGCCCAGGCGAGCACGCTCACCGCGACGGGAACGGTCAGCGCGACCCAGTAGCGAACGTCGGGAGTGATGAGCAGCGAGACGGCGATGACCGCGCTCAGCAGCCACGCCGCGACGGCGACGCCCCGGTTGAACCTCGACCAGACGATGACGGGGTCTTGGTTCTTCCTCACGCTGTCCGCACTCATGACCCCATGCTGACATCTCAGCAGCTGTTGCTGCGCACCTCGCACCTTCTTGACCGGCAGGAGATCACGCCATGACCGAGACCGAGACCATCAAAGCGACCGGTACCGTGCTCGAGGTGACGAACCTGAGCGTGGATTTCGGGGTGGATCGTGAGTGGATGCCCGCCGCGAGAAACCTCACCTACAGCGTCGCCGCGGGTGAGGTGCTGGCGATTGTCGGTGAGTCAGGATCGGGTAAGAGCGCCAGTTCGATGGCGCTTCTTGACCTACTTCCCGACAACGCTCGTGTGACAGGAAGCGTGAAGCTCGCGGGTCGTGAACTGCGCGGGCTTCCCGATTCGGCGTTGCGTAAGGTGCGCGGCAAAGAGATCGCGGTCATCTTCCAAGAGCCGATGACGGCCTTGAACCCGGTGTACACGATCGGCTTTCAGATCATCGAGACTCTTCGGCTGCACTTTGGCATCACGCCGTCGCAGGCGAAGGCGCGGGCACTCGAGCTTCTGGCCATGGTTGAGATGCCCGACCCGGAGAAGGCGTTCAACTCCTATCCGCACCAACTCTCTGGCGGGCAGCGGCAGCGCGCGATGATCGCACAGTCAATTTCCTGCGACCCGAAACTGCTTATTGCTGACGAGCCCACGACGGCTCTCGACGTGACGGTTCAGGCGGAGATTCTCGAGCTGATGCGTGACCTGAAGGACCGACTCGGTTCGGCGGTCTTGCTCATCACTCATGACATGGGTGTCGTCGCAGACCTGGCAGACCGGATCGTTGTCATGAAGGAAGGCGACATCGTTGAGTCGGGCACTGTTGCCGACGTGTTCTCGTCGCCCCAACACCCGTATACGCAAGCGCTTCTCGCGGCAGTGCCGCGATTGGGTGAGGGCAAGGACGGCGACGCGATCGACCTGACCGCTGCGCTCACTGACGTGGTCTCCGAGCTCGAAGCGTCGGACGGAGCAGCAACCGTCTCTCGCTCTGTTGACAGCGGTGCAGAACGGTCTGCGGAGCCCGTTTTGACGTTAGAAGACGTTGTCATCGAGTATGGCAAGCGGGGACGAGTCCCCGCCTTCCGCGCGGTGGACGGAGTGAGCTTCGACATCGTCAAGGGTGAGGTGCTCGGACTCGTGGGAGAGTCTGGTTCGGGCAAGTCGACGATCGGACGAGCTGCGATCGGGCTCCAGCCGATTGCGGGTGGCGAACTCACGGTGGGCGGGCTCTCGCTGTCGCGCGCCAATCGTGCGCAGCGACGGGCGGCGTTCCGCAAGGTGGGGATCGTTTTCCAAGATCCATCCTCATCACTGAATCCGCGCATGCCGGTCGGCGAGAGCATCGGGGAGCCACTGCGACTGGCGGGGGTTGCGAAGGGCGCCGCCCTCGAACGAAAGATCGAGGAGATGCTCGACTCGGTTCGCCTGCCTCGGAGTTACCGAAACCGTTACCCGTACGAGCTCTCTGGTGGCCAGAAGCAGCGCGTTGGTATCGCCCGCGCTCTGTCGCTCGGGCCAGAACTGCTCGTCGCCGATGAACCGACATCGGCGCTCGACGTTTCGGTGCAGGCGATCGTTCTTGACCTGCTCAAGGAGCTGCAGCAGCAGTATCAGTTTGCGTGTCTTTTCATTAGCCATGACCTTGCCGTCGTTGACATCATGGCCGACCGCATCGCGGTCATGCACCGTGGCCGGGTCGTTGAACTCGGCGACCGTGATCAGATTCTGCGGTCACCGGCAGATCCGTACACGCAGAGGCTCATTGCGGCTGTTCCCGTTCCGGATCCTGCCCTGCAACGGGAACGTCGGGAACTGCGGAGGCAGGTTCTCGCCGAGACTGCTGGGGCGTAGCACTCGCGAGAGCCTCCTGTTGGTTGTTCGGCGGGGTAGAATACTCTCCGGGGTTGGTGGGTTCACATTCTGCGTCACCCCCACTACTCATACATTCAGCGCATCTTCGCCGCTGTCCCCCTGGCCGTTGGGCGGCGCAGAGGGAGCGCCGAGAGCAGCGCGCCGCCACCAAGGACTGACTCATGGCTCTCGCCACCCGCACCGACCTGCGCAATGTGGCGATCGTCGCCCACGTCGACCACGGCAAGACGACCCTGGTCGACGCCATGC
>VFQN01008630.1_pt1 | contig 10216 bp, 12 predicted proteins | sample 3512371 | NCBI WGS metagenome assembly VFQN01 (sample SAMN10412370, study PRJNA504923) | tailings metagenome | isolation source: Replicate 2 from Balatoc abandoned mine | place: Philippines: Itogon, Benguet | collected 2017-08-28 | reverse complement strand
CCTCCAGCAGCGCCGCACACAGCCTGGCGTTGCCCGCCCGCACCGCGCCAGGTAGCATGATGTACCCAGGGTCGGCCCCGTGTCTTAGCAGCTCCACCACCGTGGCCTCGTGACCCGCGAACGCCGCGCCCTTGTTGACCGAAATCGGGAAGGGGTTGACTGTGCGCGCTGCCTGCCCCTGGCCGGCAACAGGACCGTCTGGGTTGGCATTTTCGCCGATGCCGTCGTCGTCTAACTGGGAGGCAGCAGCAGGATTGGCCTCGCGTTCAGTGCCTTCGCGCAGGGATGACAGGTGCCGCAGCAGCGTTAGCGCACGCGCGTCGGACGCTGCAGTAGCTGTCAGGTAGCCCAAGGTCAGTATTGGCGAACGCTTTTTCAGCAGCGCTGACAGGATGGTAAGTAGCGGGCTCAAGACAGGGTCCAGGAGTCCCGGAGCAGGCGCTGCGATGTTGGTTTTGACGAGAGGGTCTCCCAACACAACGGGATCTGGTGTATAGAGGTGCTCTGCCGCTGCTTCCACGCTTTTGAAGCGGTCAACCAAAGCTGTGGCGGCAAACTCGAGGTTGCTGCTCGTCAGTCCCCGCCAAGCGTCCCTGAGGGTGCGGCAAGAGCACGCCGCGATGGCACCGGAGAAGCTAGCCGAGCGAAGGATACTCTCTACAGCTATAGGCGGCAGGGACAGCAGCTCCGGAGATGCCTGCGGTGACGAGGCGGACTTTGCGGTATCGGCTTTTGCCATCATTCTAGTTGCACAGGACTGGTAGTTTTATAGGCACACCGAGGAAGTAGTAAGTATATAAACAGTGTTCAGGCCTCCATGTGAATTTATAGGGGCATCGCACTGCTAGCTTGGCACCCAATCCGAGGGCCAGCGCGATGCAAGGCCTGGGCATCCAGACCCATGGGTCACCATATTCGGCGCTCGGACACGGCGCCCCCACAACTGGCCCGTGGCTCATGCAGCGGCCCAACACATCACACGCCTGCTACTACCCCCGCCGTATCAGGGTAGCGGCTTGGCTGAAAGCCGTATAGGTAACAAAGCCTCACCGCCTGGGAAGGTGCATGTCAGGCAGCTCTCTTGGTGTCCACCGACCCTGGCTTACCACCCCTGTCCCACTCCCCAACGCAGTGCCAGCAGATAGGGTAAATAGTCGGCTCAATCTTGTTTATATACATATCAAATCATGGATGTCCTTGAGCGGCCCTGTCCCACTCCCCAGCGCAGTGCCAGCAGTTGGGTTAAGTACATGCACGCCAATAAGCCCGCACGATCGGCTCCCAGCGCACCTGCGTGCTTTGGCATGCCAGTTGTGTCCTCTCGCACAAGCACAAGTACGGTTTGGCATTTCTTGGCATGCGGACGCATGCGTCAGCATACATCACCCCTGCGCACTGCTCCGCATCCTACTACGCAAACCATGCACCAAACCGGTTCACACCGACACGTGCCACGTGCCCTCGTGCTCTTGATCCGCTCGCTGTTCCTGGTCGTCCGCACGGTGCCCGACAGCCATACCTGCTGCAATAACAGTTTGCCATACTCCTTGTGGGTCCTAACAGGGCATTGTGCCTATACCGTCCGACAGCGTCCAACCATTCCCATAGCACTCACCACAAAGGCGCCGTCAGTCAAAGAAGTGCTCCAGTTCGCAGTCAGGGTCCAGGATGTGTGGACCGTACGCCGCCAGATGCAGGCCGTCCAGGATGAGGTGCTCAACCGTTTCCTCCAGACCGGTCTCGCCAAGCAGCACAGCGCCCTGTGGGTTAACGTGCAAGCAACGGGCACGGCACGGGCCGGGGGCTGTCAAAGGCGTTGCAAGCCTTTTGATACCGGTGAGTCACGGGCAAGGTGCGAAATTTAGACAGGCGGCCCGTGCGCCATCGCATGCATTTCGATACCGGTGGGTTACGGGCAAGATGCAAGACGTTCGAGGACGCAAGCAACCCAGGGTTGGAGGACTGCACGGATGGCGCTCCCAAGAGCACGCGCGGCTGCTCCTCAGTAGGCTCCGACGTGCTCTCTGCACGTCGGTGTACGGCACTCACCATCACATTGTCCTTTGCACAGGTCGTTCACGGCGTTGGAGCTAGAACAGCGTTAGGCGAGGTTGAGCTGGAGTGCGCCATCTCTGACCATTGCCCTGAACTCAAGCACGCGGCCCCCAACCGCCCAACGCCCAGTTCCTTGGTACCCATGCATGTGCTGTTACCCACGCATGCTTTGATACCGCGACCAAGCCGTGATACTGCTGTGAGCAAGTTGTGATACTGTGCGCAAGCCGTAATCACGTGACAAAGCCACCGCTGCCTACTAAGCCACGTGCGCTAACGCACCCACACACGTCCAACATATCCAAAGGTCAAGTGATACTGCCAGGCTCAGACAGGTGCGCCACGTTCACACAGGTGCACAAGGCTCAGACAGGTGCAAAACTACCGCATTCGTCTGCGACGGATGACGAGTACAGGGTGGATGTCGCCTGCTGTCCCTTTCGCTACCTACCTACCTGCGTCAACAGCCGCATCTGGAACCTCTGGGGCGACGTGCCGGGGCCGGTGGCGCAGCCTGGATGTGTGCCGCCGCCATCGCTGCCGCTCTGTGTATTACCCAGCGTGCAGCAGTCACCCGCTGCTCACACGTGTGGGTCGCTGGTGCGCAGGTCGGGGCCCACCTGGGGCAGGAGGGCACGCAGTGTGTTGGGTACACGTGACTAGCACAGACTGGGGGACAGGTCCTGCACGTTACCTATGCTTGCAGGGATACCGTGCGCTTTGCTTACCGTTCTGTGTCCATACACCGCAGTTATTATGCAGATGTGGCTCCCCGCACCTGGTGCTGTCGTGGGCGCCCCTTTGGGGCCCCGCCTCGCCTCGCCCGGCCCCGCCCCGCCCCGCCCCACCCGTTAACCCATGCATCCACCTCTATCCACCAGTCAACCTGCGCACCCACCTCCAACAACCCGTTGACCCACGCATCCACCTCAACCCACTCGGTATCCCACGCATCCTCCTCTATCCACCTGTTAACCCACGCACCCACCTCCCAAACCGCCGTCCTGCCCCCTCGCCGTGGCATCCACTCCGTGGCGGGCTCCACGCCCACCGCGCACACCACCAGGTCGGCGCCGTACACCTGATGCACGTGGCTGGAGGGCGTGTACGGCACGTGGGTGCAGCACGTCTGTGAGTGGCCTGACCTACTTGCCACCCCTAGGCCCTGCAGCAGCTGCCCTGTCCCTGCCGGACCCGCGGCTTCCCCCAAGCGGCCCGGGTCACTGGCACCCGGGACGCCTGGATGCACAGAGCCCTTCTGCTCCCCCTGCCTCTGCCCCGCAGGCCCCTGCGCTGCGTACTGCGGTGCACGGTCTACTGTGCGGGACCCTGCTGCCTTCGTGCCTGCCTCCTTAGCCCCTTCACCAGTTGCCTGCCCTGTAACCTGCTGGCCACCTGCACCTCCGCGCTCGGTGCCACAGCTGGTGCCGTGCTGCTACCTACCTGCCCCACTGCCTCCCCCACCAACATACATCGCCTGCACCAGGGGCTTAGAGTTGTGCAGTACCTTCTCCACCTCCCTCACAACGCTGCCCCCTGCCACCAGCACTACATCCCAATCGCATCAATGGCCTCTGCTGCCACCGGCCCCGCCATCAGCCCCGCCTTCACCCCCCGGGCCAAGGTCCAGGGCCATCATCACCACCCCCCAGCCCATCCACTGGCCTGTAAGTTCCCGTCTCCTTACCTGTAAACCTTTCCACACAAACATTGCCCATCCCAGCCCTGACCCCGCTGCCACAGGCCCCTTCGCCAGCAGTCCCGGCATCACCATCAGCACACCCGCTGCCGGGAGCTGCTGCTGCAACGGAGTGGATGGGTTACGGGGGGGCCCTGCCCGCCTCCTGCGCTGGTGCTGGTGCAGTCTGTGTCCCGGGCGAGGCCGGGTGTTGGTTGAGGCAGCGCGACAGCTCCAGCGCGCAGCAGACGCCCGCGATGCCCCGCCTAGCACAACGTATCGCATGGGAATAGAAGGTAGTGTGCCATGATTGGCAAAGTTAACGAAGCGTTTGCTGGGCGCGGCCCTCAAAGACCGCAGACCCGGCGAATGCCGTGGGCGAATGCCTGTCCCAGCAGAGCTGATGCGTCCTGGACAGCTGCATTGTAGCAGCGTCGTTGTGATTACGCATAAAGTAGGTTTGAGGCAGGACCGCTCCTCGCTCAAGCTTCAGCACACATACCGGTATCATGGCTCATGGGGTTCTTCGCATGGAACCGCCTTCACCGTACCCCCGCCCAAGCCATGGAGCATGCATTTGCAGCTGCCCCGAGGACACCCAAGTGCAGTCTTGAGCATCCAAGGCTGCATGAGCTCGTGCCATGTGCTAAGCACAAGAAGCACGATGGCACGGCACCATGGGGCCCCTGCCTTCAAACCTTGCACGCCGCCCTGGCCCTGTCCCCCACACAGCCGCACACGTGCACGTGGCGTTCACTGTTTCAGTTACTACGGAGCAACGGAGGGGTATCCAACCATTGATGTACGGTAAGTGCAGCATTCCATAAAGTCTGGGGACGTGGAGGCATAGCGTGGCATCGTACTACCTCGCCGGTTGCCAGCTTGCCACTCTTTGTGGGGCTGCTGGCACAACCCCAGCTCTCCCGCAGGGGTACGGTACTGGTCTGTGTGGGTCTCGGTGGGTCGGTCGCACGTACGCTACACGTTTCCTCGGTTGCACGGCTCCGCTGCCCCACATGCGGCAGCACATGGAGAGGATAGAGTGGTACTCTGACAGCAAGGCGCCGTGCATGGGTGACGCAGGTTTGCTACATATACACGCAATTTTACGAGGGGGCGATTGAGTCCGGCACTCCGGCCCCCACAGCGCCATGCCCCAAGTGCCGTGCTCAAACGAGCGTCGCCCTCCGCAGTCCCGACAGGTGCCAGGCAACCACAACAGCCAAGGCACATACAGGTTTCTAGCTCCACCGAAAGCGTGCCAACCACCTGGCATGGACAAGAAAAGTCCAGCCATGTATGCTGCTATTCCGCAGATGCTCAGTTGCTCTGATGCTCAGCTACGGCATGCAAGGATCCTCAGCGCAAGCTTTGACACTACCACCGCCACTACCCCTGACCACCGCCTCCCGCTAGGCATCGGCGTTCCCAAGCGAACAACTGCCGCCCCCGCGACATGCAGCCGCCATGCCTTAACGGCAACGCTCAAAAGAACACAGTCCTTACCACGCGGCCAGGAGAATTTCCAGTGACCACTGTCGGAGGGACACCACGCTCTTCCTCTACCGTACTCCAGACACGTGTCACTTGTCAATCCATGCATGCCGCCGTAAAACCATTGGTGTGCTTCTCCCTACACCGCCGTACAAGTAGTCCCTCGCTCCATCTCCCCACGGCCAAACTCGCCTCCTCCGCAGCCCCCCCAGTGCCCCACGGCCCCCAAAACCTTCCGCCATGCTTCCCTTCTGCTGCCCGCCAGCGTCCGGCTCCTGGCTAACTGCTGTAACCCCAACGCCCGCAAATGCCGGTGCTCAGGAAACCTGTTGCGTCGCTTACGGTGTTCCACTGCCCTCCTACCCACGGCACTCCCTGTGCAGCAAGCACGAGCGAACACGCGCTTGACGCTTGACGCTAACACACGCTGGACGCTTGACACTAACACACGCTTGACGCTTCTCACGCACGTCGCACGCAGGACGCTGTGCTGCATGGGACGCCCTCCCTCATCGCCGCCACTTGGGCAAAACGGCCCACACTCCGTACAGCGCCCACAGGAGGTACAAATGCTTGGGCAGGAACACCAAGGGGATTAACGTGTTGTACAGCGGGTGCACCACCACGTCTCCAACGCCGAACAGCACCTCCTCAAAGAGCGACACGGGCTTGTAACGCAGCAGCAGCTGCAGGGGTGACGCGATCCCCATGATCCGAGTCACCAGCGCCGCGACGGTAGCCCCCACAATCCGTTTCCGAATGTTGATGGGGTGCAACAGCAGCCGCAACAGAAGCCACGCCGCCATGGCCCCCCGGCCCTGCACCAGCGCCAGGTACAGCAGCGTGGCGGGCGCACCAGTGTCCCGTGGGTCGACGCCCGCGCGCAGCAGCTCCGAAACAACCGGCCAGGCGCCCGTCATTGCCGCATCCGAGAGCGCGGCTGCCCTGATGCGTGGCGGCGGGGCCTGCCACCCAGCTGGCCTCCACTGCAGCAGCAGCTGCCGCACGGCCGCGTGGTCAGTTGCGGTGGAAAGGGAAGCGCACGCCTGACCGGGGGTGTGGGCACGGCTGCCGCCGCCGCCGCTGCCGCCGCCATGACCGTCCCTGTCCCCGCCGCCACCGCCGCTGCCTCTGCTGCTGCTGCTGCTGCTGCTACCACCACAGGTGGCCTCAGGCGGTGTCAGGGTTGTTAGGGCGGCAGCGGTGGCGGTGGCGGCCGCTGCAGCCCCAGCTACGGGGCTGTACTGCACGAAAAGCGGCAGCAGTGGGTTGCTGCCGCCCAGGGCCGTGTCCGCTGCGTGCTCCGCTGCAGCACGCGCCGCTGCCATTGCCGCCACCACGTCCTCAGCCGGCTGCACCGGCCCAACGCCCCCGCTGCACCAGCCCCCGACAGCCCGCTGCAACAGCGTTTGTGCACGGACTCGCCCCGCGCAGTCAGTGTTTGCGCCGCCGTCGCTTCCCCTGGTACTGGCACTGCTTCTGCAGCTGCTGATGCTGCTGCCCCCACCACCGCCGCCACCACCACCAATGTAGGTCAGCGGCAACATCCAGTAGTAGATGGACGCTATGTGCAAGGTCGCCTTCTCTGAGCTGGCGTAGCTGTCCACAAAGCCGGACGGGTTCCCGGAAATGCCGTGCACGTCTCCGCCCGCTGCAGTGGACCACCCGGACGCCGCACCCGCCATCCGGCCGCCCTCCAGCAGCGCCGCACACAGCCTGGCGTTACCCGCCCGCACCGCGCCAGGCAGCATCTCATAGATAGCGTCAGCCCCGTGGCCCAGCAGCTCCACCACCGTTGCCTCGTGACCCGCGAACGCCGCGCCAGTGTAAAGCGAACTCGGCAAGGGTGTGGCTGAGCGCACTGCCTGCTCCTGGCCAGCAATAGGACCGCCCTGGTTGGCATCTTCCCCATCGCCGTCGTTGTATGTTTGGGAGGTAGCAGCTGGATCGGCCTCGCGGCCAGCGCCTTCGCGCGGGGATGACAGGTGCCGCAGCAGCGCTAGCGAATGCACGTCGGACGCTGCAGTGGCTGTCAGGTAGCCCAAGTTCGGTAATGGCGAACGTTTTTTCAGCAGCGCTGACAGGATGGAAAGGAGCGGGCTCGCGACAGCGTCCAGGAGCCCCGGAGCAGGCGCTGCGATGTTGCTTCTGACAAGTGGGTCTCCCAACACAATAGGATCTGGTGTATAGAGGTGCTCTGCCGCTACTTCCACGCTTTGGAAGCGGTTCACCAAAGCTGTGGCGGCAAACTCGGGGTTGCTGCTTGTAAGTTCCCGCCAAGCGTCCCTTAGCGCGCGGCAAGAGCACGCCGCGATGGCACCGGAAGAGCTAGCCGAGCGAAGGATATTCTCTACAGCTATAGGCGGTAGGGACAGCAGCTCCGGTGATGGCTGCGTTGTGGCCTTGGCGGTATCGGCATTTGCCACTTCCATGTTGCACAGCACGTCCAGTAGAAGGCTTCGTTCCATGTCATGTAATAGGGGCATTTCGTATCTTGTCTTGGGCCATCCGGGGCCATCATGGGTCGCCGTACAGACACAACGACCTTCACAACTGGACTAGCTCGTGCAGCAGCCCGACGCAACATGCACATGTCCATAGCCCCTGCGTACCAAGGTAGAAGGCCGGCAGCAAGCAACGAAGCCCATCACGCCTGGGGAGGTGCATGCCAAGCAGCTCCCAATGCAAGTGCCTTGGTGTCCACCGACCCTTGTCCACTACCCTTGGCATACTTGCCAGCGCAGTGGCAGTAACTGGGTCAGGGGTATAACCTCCAGTCAGCCAGCAGTACTGGCGTCTATGCACCTGCATGCTTCGTCGCTCAGTGCTTTGTCCACACGGGCACGAACGCTTGGCAGCATGCAGTCTCAGGGGTCAACACACACACACACATTGCGCCGCAGCCTGCCTGGTGCTCCTGTATGCCTTTAACCGTATTAGGCTCTTTGGCATCCCGCACCGCATCCGCTACACTGTACCGCAGCCGTCCACGCTACACGTGCGCAGGTGCTCGTGCTCACGCTCGTCCTCTACCGTGTCCTCCAACCCCCGCCCCACATCCACAGCACTTACCGTTCGATTTGCCTTACTCCATACGGCACTGCGACTTTTCGACTTGCGATTGCAATACTGCCATACTGCTATTAGATCCTACGGCCTTTTGTCCACCGTACTCCGTCCGACGCAGGGGTCCCTGGTCCGAAGGCATCTCCATCTCCCAATGCGTCTGCGCCATCCCATAGCAATCACCACGACAACACAGCAAGAACTGCTCCAGCTCGGAGCCAGGGTCCAGGATGTGTGTGCCGTACGCCGCCAGGTGCAGGCCGTCCAGGGTGAGGTGCTCAAACGTCTCCTCCAGACCCGTCTCGCCAAGCAGCACAGCGCCCTGTGGGTTAACGTGAACGCAACAGGGACGGCATGGGGCGGGGCCTCTCAAAGACTACGGTATGGCATGCGCTTGGATACCGGTGGGTTACGCTTCGGGACAGGCGGCCCGTACACAAGCAACCCGGGATTGCGGACTGCACGGATGGCGCCACCAACAGCACGCACATGTGCTCCTCACCAGGTGTCCATGTGTCGCCGCATGTCCGTGTACGGTACTCACCATCGAGTTGCCCTTTGCACGGGTCGCACGTGGCATTGCGGTCTAGGAAACGCGTTGGGCGAGGGTGAGCCCCGCCCCACCCGTTGATCCACGCACTTCTCTCCATCCGAACCTGCCCACCCACCTCCATCCGCCTGTGAAACCCCCGCACCCACGTCCATCCACCCGTTAACCCACGCGCCCACCTCCAGGCCCCCGTCCTGCGCCCTCCGCAGCCGCCGCGGCATCCACTCGGTGGCGGGCTGCACGCCCACTGCGCACACCACCAGGTCGGCATCGTACACCTGATACACGTGGCGGGCTACGACACGTGGGTAAGACACGTGTGAGTGGCTTGGGACTCAACGGCGTTAACGCAGCGACGTTGGCTGCTGCAACAGCGCCAACGGGGTGGGATGTGTCGTGTGATAGTGTCGTCACGCTGCAGCAGGAATCATAGGAATGGCTGTGCTTTATGTGCAGGTGCTCACGCTCCCTCCAGGTGCTCATGCTGCTTCTGAGAGGGTGAAGGATGGCAACCTGCCTGTACAGGCTATCCGTTCAACCTCTGCCATCCAGGCTTGGAGGACAGCGATGCTGGTTGCGGACCATACACCTGCTCTAGCGCCCAAGCACACATGAGCTACCGATACACAGTGGCACCAACGCAAGGTGTGCATTGACACCAAACCGATCCTTACTACCAATACACATTTACCACATACGCTCTGATGCCCATCCTCATTCCCAAACCCCACCTTGCCGTTCGGCAGCCGCAGACGGGGCGGCCTACCCGCCACCGCCGCCACCCACGTCACCACGTCACCCTCCTCGCCGCCCTCCAGCCGGCTCCTCCACCGCCGTCACCACGCTCTCCCTCTGCAGCACCAGACGCATGCACTGCCCCGCCCCGCCCCCACGGCCTGCCCCTGGCCCCGCCCCGCCGACCGCAAGGCCCCGCGCCTCACCACCGTCCCCACGTGTGCCCTTCGCCACGGCATCCACGCCCGCTGCACCCAGCCTGCCGCCAGCCTGCCACCCCTGCGCCCAGCCCCGCAGCAGCCCCCCAGTCCATGCGGGACCCGCGGCGTGCCCCGAGTCGTCCGGGTCAATGGCGCCGGGGATTCCAGGAGCTGGAGACCCCGAGGGGCGCACAGACCCCTTGCTCCCCCCGCTGCCCCTGGTGAGCAGGCCCCCGCAGCGCACGGTGCACTGTGAGGGTCCCTGCTGCCACGGCGCCCTCCCCCTTAGTCCCTCGGCCGGTCGCCTGCCCTGCACCCTGCTGGACCCCTGCACCTTTACCTTCCGTGCCACAGCTTGTGCCATGCTGCTGCTCCCTCCCCCCCCCCCCCCCCCCCCCCCCCTCTGCTCCCCCCCGCCCTGTCCGCCCCCCCCCCCCC
>VFQN01008629.1_pt1 | contig 10218 bp, 18 predicted proteins | sample 3512371 | NCBI WGS metagenome assembly VFQN01 (sample SAMN10412370, study PRJNA504923) | tailings metagenome | isolation source: Replicate 2 from Balatoc abandoned mine | place: Philippines: Itogon, Benguet | collected 2017-08-28 | reverse complement strand
GCTGCTGCTGCTGCTGCTGCTGCTGCTGCTGCTGCTGCTGCTGCTGCTGCTGCTGGTGCCGCGCGGGGTTGCAGCTCGCCTGCCGACAGCGGACAAGTGCTGCAGACCCGAGCTGATTATTGTGAGCATCTGCAGCACGGTGCGAAGAGTGGTCTCTAGGCAGTCGAGGCTCGGTACCGGTGGTCTCGGCGGGGGCTGCTGCTGCGGCCGCCCCCTCCGCTCAGGGTGCCGGGGTTGCTGCGATGGCTGCTGCGGCCTGCCATCGCCTGCGCCCTGAGCCGTCGCGGAAAGCTCAGGTAGCGCCAGACACGCTGCCAGCTTTAGCTGCTTGGCGGCCTCGGCCAGGAGACGGGAGGAGCATTGGAGCGCATCCATCCGGAGCAGCGCAGGAAGCAGGAGCTCACCGCAGACAGATGACCACCCGGCCTGGCCAGCCTTTGCGGCGTACCTGGCGAGTTGCGAAACGAGGCAGTCGCGGATGCGCGCGTATGCGAGCCCGGGGCCGTCGCCTGTCGCACATGGGTGGGACCGCCGCAGTGATAGCGAGAACAGGAACAACCATGCTGCAGTGAGCTGGTTTGGCGATGTCCATAGAGTTGAAAACTCGTCGGGTATCTGGACACTGAGCTGCTCCGCGACCTCCGTCGCAGCCCTTTCCGCAGCGGCCAAGTCCAGCGAGGCCACATCATGGTCGATGTTACTTATTGCTCGCAAATGAGCAGCCTTGGCAACGTCTAGCAGAGTCTGAAGGCTTGAGCGTGCTCGTTGAGGTCGAGGAGCACGTGTAGCAATGTTTCGCGGCGCCATTCTGAGTCTGAACTATAGCAACTGGAGTACACAATCTGGAGTACACAATCCTGTACACAATCCTGCATACGCCGCAACCCTTGCTCCCGGCAACCTGTATGTGTACGACCGAGCTCGGCAAGCAGAATAGCTTCTTTGAGTAACTGCGTCTATGCTCATTACCAATAACTTTCGGAGGGGCACTCGCGGCCAGAGCGAGAGACCCAATGTACGCGCGCTCAGGCGCGAAGGCGCGACAGTGTCTGCCACCGTGTGCTGCAGCCTCCAGGTAACCTCAACGTTTCCACTCCACCAACACACCACGCCCTGGTAGCTCCAACGTTCCCACCTGTTCCCACTACCTGTCTACTTGCCCCCACCCTACTAACACACCGCCTCCAAACCGCCCACCTTCAAACCCCACGACAAGGCTGCTGCTTTACCGTTTACCCAGGCGCATAGCCAGGGAGCTTCCCTGGCACTAAGGTACAATGTTTCGGAAGCCGCCTAAACAGGACCACGCCGGAAGCCGAGTCCCCGACCGCCGGCCCGCCTCACCTGTCGCTGCAATCGGTGCTCCCCGTCGGCCCCTCGCCCCCTCAACCATCTCCCCTGTGCGCCCACGGTGGTGGTGGCGAAGTGGCAACACAAACGCCCTACCACCTTGACCCCACGCGGGGTCCTGACCGCCTAGCACTGTGCTCATCATTACTTCCGCCCCGCGCCCGCCTCCCACAAACCCTAGAGGGGGGATCGCCCGCAAAAGCGAAAATTTGGACCTCCTTTTCGAAGGTGGGTCCTCCAGAGGCACCTGTTTTGACATATCATCTTAAAGCCCCCAATGAAGGCCGAAACACCGGTCGTGCCCTGCGCCGCTTCCGTCAACCTACCATCAGCCTCTAACCTACCTGCTGCATTCGGACAAGACACGACACGAGCCCGTGCAGCCCACAACCGACCGACCGCCAGGGGGGCACCTCATCACGACCGCGCAGGCAGCAGCGAGCCGGCCCACCGCTCCTCCTCTCCTTTTCGCGCATTGCCGCTCCTTTGCTATTCCTGCTCCGTACTGCTCCAGGCTGCCGGACCGCACGAAAGGCATTTCCACGCGCAAGCCACGCAGCCCCGAACGCCCTCAACTCCCCCAAAACCACTCCCCAACCCGCCATGAGACACCTCGTTACGACCGCGCCGCCAGCAGCGACCCCGCCCACCGCTCCGCCTGCCCTTGTCGCCCGCTCCCGTTCCCGTTGCTCTCCGCAATAGGCTCCACGTACTGCTCCAGGCTGCCGGGCCGCCCCGCAGGCACCTCAATGCGCGAGTCTCGCAGTTGGGGGGCGGCGACCAGCACCTCCAGGTCCCGCCGGTAGCGCTCGGTGCTGCGCAGGACGAAAGAAAGACATAGCGTTGGTTGCTAATGTCAATGTACGGCATTTCCGAGCCCTCGGAATATGCACGGTTTGCGGGCAGCGACCAGCAGCTCCAAATGCCGCCGGTGCGCCGGTGGCGCTCGGTGGTGTTGCGGGCCCAGGGCCCAGATCCCACCTGGCGCCTTGCCCCCTTCCGCATACGGTACAACAAGCGATTCTGTTGCCCCCGCACCCCCTAAATCGCCCTGCGCGCCTCCTCCTCACCAGTCACCACGGCCTCCCTTGCCTGCCCTCCCCGCCCTCATGCCCAAGGGTTACACACCCAACACCCCCGGCGGCCTCCCCCCCCCCCTTCCCCCCCCCCCCCCCTGCCCCCCCCCCCCCCCCCCCCGCCCCCCGGGCCCCCCCCCCCCCCCCCCGACCCCCCCCCCCCCCCCCCCCGCCCACCTCCTCGGCCCCGCCACCTCCTCCATCGCCCTGCGGCGCCTACAGCGACCCCTTAGCCCCCCTCCCCAACCCAACACATACACAGTTCCCAATGTGCGCACTTCTTCGGTGCGGGCCTCACGACCTCCTCCATCGCCCTCCTCGCCGCCACCTCCCCATTGCCCTGCTCCCCCGCCAGCAGCGCCTACAGCCCCCCGTCCCCCCCCTTCCCCCTCTCACACGCACGCACGCATTCCCAGCTCACCTGCTCGGCGCCGGCCCCACCACCTCCTCAATCGCACCCTGCGCCTCCTCCTCCCCTTGCGCCCCAACCACCCTTGCCCTCGGGCCCCCTAAGGCTCTGGTACTCATAAAGCATCCCCATCGTTCCCTCACCTGCTCGGTGCGGGCCCCACAACCTCCTCAATGGCCATCCGCGCCGCCTCCCTCCCGCCGCCTCCTTCCCGTCGCCCTCCCCTCCTTCTCCCTCTCCCCCCCTCCCCCCCTCTTCCTCACCTCTTCGGTGCCGGCCCCACCACCTCCTCAATCGCCCGTCTCGCCGCCTCCTCCCAATTGCATCCCCCCCCCCCTCCCCTCGCCTGTTCCTCCCCGGCGCCCTCCCCACCACCTTTGCAACCGCCCTCCTCAACTCCTTATCTCCCTCACCCCCTCCCCGCCCTCTTCCTCCTGCTTCCTCTCCCTCACCTCGCCGGCGCCCACCCCAACACAAGCCCCTTCGTACCCTCACCTCTTCGGTGCCGGCCCCACCACCTCCTCGATCGCCCTCCTCGCCGCCTCCTCCCCATTGCCCTGCGGCCCCGCCAGCAGCGCCCGAATGCCGTCCGGGCCGTAGGGCTGGGACGGGTCGGAGCCGGGGGTGGGGTTCCTGAGGGGCAAAACCCGTTGCAAGGGTTGCGTCAACACATGCAGGGGTAGCACTCACGCAATCTTGAGTGATGTGCGCGTCAACATATGTGCTCGTTCGCACATTGGGATCTTCATGAAGCGGATAAGTACAGGAGCAGCGCCCGAATGCCGTCGGGCCCGTCGGGCTGGGACGGGTCGGAGCCGGGGCTGGGGTTCCTGCGTTGCGGAAGGCAAGGGGCCCGGTGCAACAGTTGCCAAGGCTTTGCCATGTGTGTTATGTGTGCTGCGTGTGTTATGTGCGGCGAGTGATGTGCACGCCAAAATGTACGGCCCTCCTCGAAATTGAAGGGGTTTCAGTGATAGGGTTCAGAGTCCTGGTGCCGCCCGGGCCGTAGGGCTGGGAAGGGTCGGACCCAGGAGTGGGGTTCCTGCGGGCAGTGGTTTGCATGGCGGGCAGTGACCCTTGCGCGCATGCACCTGGATGTGACAGTTCGGTGGCTGGTGTGTCAGAAAGGGCTGGGCCGCAGGGCTGGGACGGGCCGGAGCCGGGGGTGGGGTTGCTGCGTTGCTGCCCCGCCTATGTACGTGTTTACAGCAATAACTTCAAAGGCGCTGATGGGGCTGGACCGGCAAGGAGAGGGCCATGATGTTGACAGTAGGCGAGGCCCTAGTTGATACCGTTGGGCAAGGTCCTTGTGGACGCACGTGTCAACTGACACACGTGCCAGGAACCCTTGCCCAACGGTATCAACTAGGGCCTCGCCCACTGTCAACATGATGGCCCTGTCCTTGCCGGTCCAGCCCCACCAGCGCCTATGAAGTTATTGCTGTCAACACGTACATAGGCATGTGCAGGCAAGCATGCACACTACTAGCAACCCCCGTGCGGCTGGCGCTATGCCGCGCCGGGCCTCAAACCTCCTCCGCATCAGTCAAGGGGCCCAGGGTGCCCCTGGTTGCGCCGCTTCCCTGCTCTTGTCAATTTAACACGTCAACGTATGCACTCGTCAGTTCCTGCCTAGGCGTCTATGCGCGTATTCGCATGCCCACGCTCAACCAGCGCCTAACCGCCACACCGCTCCGTCCCGAACAAAACCGTATTGTATATGAAATGTACACTTTCGACCCCTTGCTCATCCCCGCGAGTCGGAGCATTATGTACAACCAGTTCATTGAACGTCAACCCACCAGTACTTGTTGAGGCGGGCCAGGGTGTCCGCCCAGAACGGCCGCTCCGTCCCGAACAGGATGTTGGCGTTGGGGAACGGCGAGTACCACCACGCGGAGCCCTCGCACTGGTCGCACTGAACCGTGCCTGCGGGACGAGGTAAAGGATTGAAACACATTCAATACATTTATACCATGTCACCAAACGTAATTTGTAACATGTATAGAACGGCCTGACCCACATGCATGTACCACCATGCCGAGCCCTCGTACCGGTCGCACAGCACCGTGCCTGCAAAACAAAGCAAGGCGGCAGCAGCGCAGGACCCAATGATAGAAGGAAAGCGCGAGTGGTTGGTCAGGTGGGCCCAAAACAGTGTTTTCGTTAATTCTTTGGGTCGATCATAGAAGGAAAGCGCGAATGGTTGGTCAGGTGGGCCCAAAACAGTGTTTTAGTTAATTCTTTGGGTCGATCATAGAAGGAAAGCGCGAATGGTTGGTCAGGTGGGCCCAAAACAGTGTTTTAGTTAATTCTTTGGGTCGATCATAGAAGGAAAGCGCGAGTGGTTGGTCAGGTGGGGAGCGGAAGGCGCGTCGTGGCATGTCGCGTTTCTCCCCTGCCCAACACGACTGCCTCACCTGACGTGGCGCGGAAACGGTTGGGCTTGGGCCGCCATTAGCACTTTGAAGCCCGGCTCCTCAACCACGAAACGTACATACACCTTGCTATCAATATATGCTGCATCCTCAATGTCCGCTAGCCCCACCTGAGGTAGCCCTGAAGCGGTTGGGCTTGGGCCGGTCCTGCGCCGCCGCCTCCAGGTTCTGCATGATGGCAGCCTCCATCACCACCTGCAAAAATAAACGGGGACGGGAAATATAATGTAATATAAATATATTTACAGAATATTAACAGTATATACGTAGATAATTTAGAGAGCCGCCACCTCCAGGGTCTGCATGATGGCCGCCTCCGTCACCACCTGCAGACAGGGAGACGGGCAGGATTTGTATTATAATATTAGATTACCTGTAGTTAATTTTAATCTATTTAATACGAGTCGCCGCCTCCAGGTTGTGCATGATGGCCGCCTCCGTCACGAGCCGTGGGACGGTGTGCGCAGGACACAGGGGCATCGCGGTGCATGAAACGCAGGTATCTTATAATATACAATATCTTCCGGTTGTTACGAACAGCACAGAGTGACGACATGCCCCCATCACTGCCTGCGAATGGCGGAGTCGATTAGCATGCAGCAAAACCGCTTTCCGCGCTTCTCTTCCATGTCGCCCCGTTTCACCATGCATTCCCATCCCCGCTGCACACGCACCTGCTGGTTAAAGGACATGATGGCGGCGTTGGCCCTCGCTTCCAGCGCCTCCGCGCCGCCACGCACTCCCTCGCCGCCGCCGCCGCCCCGCCCCCCGCCCGCCGCCGCATCCACCGCCTGCACGTGGCACACGTGGGGTTACGGCACGTGGTAAGCTCACAACCGGTCAATGCATGGCACGTGGCATGCACGCGCGGTGTCCCCCGGCCCGCCGCCGCGTCCGCCACCTGCACGTGGTACACATGGGGATACGGCACGTGGTAAGCTCACAACCGGTGGCACACAAGAGCGGCTGCCCTCCACCTACCGCCGCGTCCGCCGCCTGCACGTGGCACATATATATGGCACGTGGTCAACATGACAGGGGCACACATGGCACGTGGCATGCAAGGACGGGCGTTCCCTGTGCCACGTGTCCTCCCAGAAACACACCCGTGCAGCATTCCCCGCGTGACTGATGTGCAGCGGGTTGACCTCCAGAGCCAACCAACAGGTACAATAATAAAAACGTAGAATACTCTTGGACTGTAGGTTGACTAAATTATTTGCAAGCATATTTGCTTACCCGGGCGGCGTCCACCACGTGGCTGATGCGCAGCGGGTTTAGCTCCGGCGGGTAGCTGTTGTACACCTGGGCCATGTTCCAGATGTTCTCGCCCATGGTGGCAGTGGGGTCCACGATCTGCGGGCAAAGAAAGCAGTTCCACATTTTGAATATGTGCAAGACGGTACGCAGGTGTGCACTTGCGCCATGTTTCAGATGTTCTCGCCGAGGGTGGCAGTGGGGTCCACAATCTGTCGAGGGAGCAGGATGGGTGAAAGCAGTGTCACATTATCTGCTAAGCAAGACCATGTGCATGTGGAGGTCGGGTCCACAATCTGCCGTACAGGGAAATTGCGACGGCACTTGAGGTCACTGAAGTGCACAGTTCGGCTAATTTCTGCATGCTCTCGCCCATGGTTGCAGTGCACGGGGGAGCTAAGGGGAGCAAGAGTTGGAATGTCGCTAGGAAGGGTGAACACGGCAAGGGGCCGGCCGGCGTTCGGAACTTGGTTGTGACAGAAATACACCGTAAGAACTAGACAGATACACGGTACACATAAAGGGCAATAACGATGCAAGGATGCAAGAACAAATAGCCTCAACACACTCTTCACGCACCTGGTAGCCCAGCGCAGCGTCCGCGTCGTACGGGTGGCCGAACCTCTGCCATATACCATATACCATATACCAAGAACGCTGCGGCTTTTGTCATTAGCTTGGCAAAATGCTATAGTTTAAATGCCATAAATTAGTACCGAGATCACGCACCTGGTAGCCCAGCGCGGCGTCCGCGTCGTACGGGTGGCCGAACCGCTTGAACACCCCTGGGAAGCGCTTCCGCTCCTTTGCGAGCATTCGGTCGTCTTGCGCCCAGCGGGATTGGTCCTGCGGGAAAGGAGAACGGGCAGCAAGACAAGAGTTACCGGAGAATCGTAGCCACGTATTTTGGCAACATTTGGGTCCTGCGGGCGACACAGGCGGAAAGGAGCAGCACAAGCGACGTAAGGTACGCTGTCCGGCACGCCTAGGTGGCTGGAGGCCATACGCAAATTACCCTGCGCCCGCGCGGGGGGCACGACCCGAGCGGATGTACGTCAAAAGCAGTCTATTATTGAGTACGAACCGTAGGGCCCAAGGGATACGTGGAACACGTGGCAACACTACCGCAAACAACAGTACTACTACTGAGTGCCCCTCCCCTACCTGCAAGCTACACACGTCTCGGCCCTCCTTGGGCTGCGCCCGTTGCGATGTCCCTCCCTCCCTTTGCACCCACAACCACACAACCGAGCCTCAACAAACCCCACAGTTCCCGGCAACTCCGCCCCAGCTCCCCTCTAACCGTGACCGCATCCCCCCCCCCTTTTCCTCCCCGTTGCGGGACGATAGGCATGAGGGTGCATTCAGTACCAGTCAGCGTTCAGCTAGCGTTCCGGGTTCTCGGCGGAGCGATTCCCAGCACGACGCAGCCCTCGGCCTCAGCCACCGCAGTAAACCAAGCCGGTACGTATTAGGTGGTAAGTATCCAGTCGTTCCTTGCTTTCTGTTGCAGCCACTAACCTCGCTCTCCACAGGCTGTCTGTTTCCGGTTCCGTTACTTTGCGGCTCTGCCGTTACTCCCCTTTTCCTCCCAGGCTTACCGCAGATACTACTTCAGCCACCGTACCGTACTGCTGACCTACTTTGGCTGATTTATCACTGTGCACCCACCTCCGGCCCTGGTGGGCCTCCTGCACCGGGACCGCATGCCCCCGCTGTTCGGGCACATTCCCTCACATAACCTGCGTTATATACGAGTAATACATACTAGTAATATCCCTGTAATGCGCACCCACCTCCGGCCCGGGCGGCTCCTCCTCCACTTGCGGCGTGTCCTCCTCCAGGTTGCCCGCGTTGATCACGTCCTCGTACCTGCGATCGCACAATTACACCAATATTCAATAGTCTCAGTCAACGTCTGTTGTTGGGGTTGACCTCCTACCGTACGGGTCAGGAGTGCCTTGCACCGGGCCCCCTCACGGAACACCGACAGCCGGTCGATCTCAGTAATGGGCCAAGCCAAGAACTGCCCATCAAGCCCCGAGTCCTCAAATCTGCAGCCCTTCCCCCTTTCGGCCGCAGGCCGTTTCCTATATCGACAGCAGCGTGCAACACTTGATCGCCAATGCAGTGGGTGATGCCCTACGTACGTATCCACACTGCTCACCATTCGTCCATGAGCGGCCCCGTTGCCTTGTCATAGTACGCCAGCTTGCTCTCCCAATCCTGCCACTTCTCGGCCCATTCGCTCTCCTCGTCCCACTCGCACGCCGTGCCGCACGCCTGGCAGCCGGAGGCCCCAGCCAACGCCAGGTCTCCGCCGGGCAGCCTGCAAGGGACAAATGCAAGCCGGGCGAAGCACAGGTGTCACTATTTGCGTTCGAACGTCGCACAAAAGGCTAGCCTTGTAAGGGTTTGGGTTAAGGCTGTCTGCACCCCACTCGCACGCCGCGCCGCACGCCTGGCAGCCGGACGCCCCGTTCAACTCCAGGTTCCCCCCGGGCAGCCTGCCAGGCAGAGGGGAGTGTGTGCCAGCGGGGCAAAGCACAGGAGTCACTAAACTGCTTTGGAGCGTCACATCAGGCAAATAAAGCTATCTCAGGCGACGGGGCAGCAAAGCATGAAAATTTAGCCGTGCAAAGGTTTGGGCTCAGCCTCTCGGCGTCCCACTCGCACGCCGTGCCGCACGCCTGTGCCAGCCTCCCTAATCCCTAGTCCCTACCGTTCCAGCCCACAATCACCACCACTACCAAATCGCACCCATACCACTTCACCCCCTACCCTCCAGCCTTGTACAAGCCGCCTGGCGTACGAGTAACATCGAGTAACCCTCACCTCGACCATGACACACACCACGCAGCCGTCCCTGGAGCAGCCGCCAAATAAGACTGCGCTGCGTGCCTGCCCCTGCCCCTGGCCGTAGCACACGACCCGACCCACGACCCTGCGTAAACACGTACCCTACTATGCCGAGCCCGGCGCCGCTGCTCATGCCCCGCCCCGCCCCAGCCCTCCACATGCTCCGCGATGAGCTCCCAAGTGCATATGGTCCCCCGCCTCGGCACTACACCCGACGCCGCCGCCTGCGCGAGCCACTCCTTGCTGTATGCACTGCACACAGCACACCCGCGAGCAGACCCACCGCAAGCCGGTGACCCCACCTCGCCACCGACCCCAACGTCGTGTCGCGCGCCGGTCGTGGCCGTGGGCCCCCAGGGCACGCCCCTGCCCTACCCCAGCTCGTAACACGCCCTCGGCGAGCCCCCTTGTGGACATGCCCGCTTGCCCACCTTGCGACCGACCCCAACGCGGCTGCCATGCCCACCATGTCCTTACTCCGCCCTTACCAGGCCCCCATGACCTTGCCACCGACCCTGACGCCGCCGCCAGCGCGGGCTGCGTCGCTTTTCCTGCAGTGGCCGTGGCAGCGGACACAAGGCCCCCTAGGGGGGCGCTGTGGCTACACCCAAACTACCACCTCGTCCACCCCTCACCTTGCGACCGACCCCGACGCGTCTGCCAGTGCTGGCTGCACCGCCGGCCTCCCATGTCGGGGCAGGTGAGCACGCCCCCACCCCGCCCCCGCCCTCCACAAAACCCTTGGTGGGCCCCCCTGAGGGCGCCGGGTGCACAGGCCCCCCTGAGGGCGCCGGGTGCACAGGCCCCCCTGAGGGCGCCGGGTGCACAG
>VFQN01008626.1_pt1 | contig 10220 bp, 9 predicted proteins | sample 3512371 | NCBI WGS metagenome assembly VFQN01 (sample SAMN10412370, study PRJNA504923) | tailings metagenome | isolation source: Replicate 2 from Balatoc abandoned mine | place: Philippines: Itogon, Benguet | collected 2017-08-28 | reverse complement strand
TCGTCACGTTTAGCCGGCGTGGCTCATGTCGCCGCCCCGTGCGTCAAGTCTATTGACGCCCTCGCCAGCATCGCCCTCGGGTGGGTCGGCGAGCCGGCGCTGGCGACCCTGGCCGAGCCGCTCCTCGCGGCCGCCCTCCCCGCCGCGTGGGCCGCGGCCGCGGTCCACCCCGTCGCCTTCGCCTTCGCCCTGATTACGTTCATGCGCGTCGTGTTCGTCCGGCTGACGCGCCCGTTCGTCGCCCTGCTGAACGGGACCGGGAACGCGATCCTGCGTCGGTGCGGGTACGCCCCGGCCGGGGCGGAAGCAAACGCCCACTCGGTCGATGAGTTCGACCTGCTGATCGAGGACACCCGGGAGGCCGGGGTGATCTCCGACCGGCAGGCCGAGTTCGCGCGGAAGGTGTTCCGGCTGTCCGGGCGGCGGGTGGCCGACTGCATGGTCCCCCGCGAGCGGATGGCCGCCCTCCCCCTCGGGACTCCGCCCGACCGCATCCTGGAGCGGGTCCGCTCCGGAGCCCACACGCGGATGCCGGTCTACGACGGCGACCCGGACAACGTAGTCGGGGTCGTGAACGCCAAGGACTTGTTCCACCTGTTCAGCATCAAGGGGTTCGTCATCCTGGAGGACGCGGTGTACCCGCCGCTGTTCCTGAAGCCCGACGACGCCGTGGCCGACGCGCTGGAGCTGTTCCGCCGGGAGCGGCGCCCGCTGGCGGTGATCCGGGAGGACGCCGGGCGGGTGCTCGGGCTGATCACGCTGGAAGACGTGCTGGAGCAGATCGTCGGCCCGCTCGAGGACGAGCACGACCGATCCCGCGGCTGAAGCTCCGGCGGCCAGCGCCCCCAGAAGGGGGGTGAGGTTCGCGGGCTCAGCGGCCGGCGGGCGCGAGGCGCCGCGCCGGCTGGAGCACCTCCTCGATCCGGAACCGACTCACCCCGGCGGGGACCGGCCACTCGACCACCTCCCCCGTCCGGTAGCCGAGGAGCGCCGTCCCGACCGGGGCCAGCACGGACAGCTTGTTCTTCGCGATGTCGGCGTCGGCCGGGAACACCAGGGTGTAGGTTTCCTCCTCGCCGGTCTCCAGGTCCCGCAGCCGGACGGTCGAGTTCATTGTGACCACGTCCGGCGGGAGCTGCGGCCGGGGGACCACCCGCGCCCGCCGCAACTCGCCCGCCAGGGCGCCGCGGTCGCCGACGTGCGGGTCCTGGCGGGCGGCCAATACGCGGAGCAGGGTGTCGAGCTTCGCCCGGTCGTCGTCGGCGATCCAAATGCCCCGCCCCGCCGTGGGGTGGCCTCGTACTCGCTGGCTCATGTCGTTCTCCTGAAGCGGCGGGGTCGCCCGCCGGTTGTGGGTTTGGTCACGCCGCCACGGCCCGCCGCCGGCGGCCCCGGCGCTTCTTCAGCCGGTTCCGGATCAGCCGGCGGCACCGGACCGCGGCCGCCGCGACCGCCGCCACCGGGTCGAGACCGGTCCGGCCTACCACGACCGGCCCGGTCCGAAGGTGGGCGACCACCCGGCACCGCTTGTCCGGCCCGCCCTTGGGGCCGTTCACGTCGGTCAGGTACACGTCGACCCAGTGGAGGGCCGCTCGGACCGGGGTGAGGGCGGTCTCTAGGACGCCGGCGACACGCGCCCGCAGGTCGGTGTCGGCGGTGATGGTCCGGGGGTGAATCAGTACGCGCACAGAATTCCTCCGTAATGCGCCCGCGGCGGTCCGGGGGCCGCGTCGGGCAGGGTCATCGGTTCGGGTGAGGTCGTCAGCGCACCGGGTCATGACCACGGCCGCCTGGCGGGCGCCCGCGTTCGTCTCGACGGCGATGACCGCCGGCGACATGACCTCGCGGACCGGCGCCCCGTCCACCCCTGCCTCGACGGCGAGGAGCACGTCCGACTGGCTGATGACACCGCCCGCCCGCCCGGCGTCGTTCACGACGAGCGCCGCCTCCACCCCGCGGTCGGCCAGGAACGCTGCGGCCTCGCGGACGGGGATGCCGTGGCGGACCGCGACGGGGTTCGGGGGCATCACGTCCCGCACGCGGACGTCTTCGAGCCGCGCCCGGGTGGTCATCGGCGCGAGCGGAAACGGGGGCATAGGCTCCTCCTGGCGGGTTACGCGGGGCGTGTCAGTTTCTCGCGATGCCCCTCCCAAAGCACGGCCCGTGCCAGTCGCATCCGGGCGGGCCGCGCGGCTTCCCAGACGCCAGGAACGCAAGGGTTTCGTGCGCGAGATGGTGGGGCCGCGACGTTGTGCCGCGCGCCCGCCGCGGCAGTGGGCCGTGGCAGGTGATCGGCCTTCGACCGGGGGCTGGGCGGAGTTCGCCCGGCGAAAAGCGGTGGTGAAGTGGGCGGAAGGAGCCCGAGGTTTACCCGACGTCCTCGCTGCTGACCCCCGGCTTCTCGGCCGCCAAACCGAGGGCGGTGAGCTTCGTGCGGAGGGTCGCCCGGGTGATGCCCAGGTGCCGCGACGCCTGCGACAGGTTCCCGCTGGCGTGGCGGAGCACGAGGGCGAGCAGGTGCCGGTCGGTTAGCCGCTGGTAGTTGGCGTACAGGCCCGTCGCGCCGCCCTTGAGTTGGTCCTCGACGTACGCGGTCAGCCCGCCGAAGTCGAACACCTCCCCGGCAGCCCCGCCCTCCCCCTTGCGGACGGCGGCGGGGAGGAATTCGGGGAGAACCACCGGGCCGGTCGTTTCGAGAAGCATCTGCTTGACCACGCTCTGCAACTCGCGCACGTTCCCCGGCCACGGGTAGCGCTGGAGCACCTCCATCGCCTCCGGCGACACCTTCCGCACCTCCTTCCCCAGGTCCCGGCCGAACCGGCGGACGAAGTGGTTCACCAAGAGTGGCAGATCGTCGCCCCGGTCTCGCAGCGGCGGGATGCGGATGGTGTACACGTTGAGCCGGTAGTACAGGTCGCCGCGGAACGTCCCCTCGGCGACCATCTTCTCCAGGTCGCGGTTCGTCGCCGCGACCACCCGCACGTCGGCCCGGATCGGTTCGCTCCCGCCGACCCGCTCGAACTCCTGCCCCTGGAGTACCCGCAAGATCTTGGTCTGGGTGAGCGGCGTCATGTCCCCGATCTCGTCGAGGAACAGCGTCCCGCCGGTAGCCTGCTCGAACTTGCCGATGCGGCGGCGGTCGGCGCCGGTGAAGGCGCCCTTCTCGTGGCCGAACAGCTCGCTCTCCAGCAAATTCTCCGGGATGGCGGCGCAGTTGATCGCCAGGAACGGTCCGGCAGACCGCTTGCTGTAATGGTAGACCGCGCGGGCGACGAGCTCCTTGCCGGTCCCGCTCTCGCCGAGGACGAGGACGGTCACGCCCTGCGGCGCGACCCGGCCCACCTGCTTGTACACCGCCTGCATCGCCGGGCAGCGGCCGACCAGCGCGTCGGCCGCGTCGGCCGCGTCGCCGCCCTCCGGGATCGTCGCCGGCACACGCATCAGCCGGCTGATCTCGAACGCCCGGTTCACGAGGTCGGTAAGGTGGTCCAGTTCCAGGGGCTTGAGGAGGTACTCGTAGGCGCCGAGCCGCATCGCTTCGATGGCGGTGTCCGCGGTGCCGTGGCCGGTGATGAAGATGACCGGCACCTTGGGGTCGGCCGCGTGGACGCGGCGGAACGTCTCCAGGCCCGACTCGCCGGCCAGGTTGATATCAAGGACGACCACATCCGGCCGCTCCCGCGCGACCGCCGCGAGGCCCTCGGCCGCGGACGCGGCGGTGAGGAGCGTCACGTCCGGCGCCGGGAACGCCCGGCGGAAGAAGTGGAGGATCGACGGCTCGTCGTCCACCACGAGCAGTTTCGGCATGGCACGCTCCGCGCGAGAGCCGGCGTCAGGCCGACACGGGGAGCCGGAGGGCGAAGCACGCGCCCCCGGCCGGCAGGTTGTAGGCGGTCAGGCTCCCGCCGTGGTCCTCGGCGATCCGCCGGGACACCGGCAGCCCCAGCCCGATCCCGGTTTCCTTGCTGCTGACGAACGTCTCGAACACCTTGGGGAGGATGTGAGGGGCGACCCCCGGACCGGTGTCGCGGACGAGCAGCTCCCCCCACCCGTCCCGCGGCGGGCGGAGCTCGACTTCCACCGCCCCGCCGTTCGGCAGGGCATCGAGCGCGTTCAACACGAGGTTCAGGACGAGCTGCTGGAGCTGGTCCTGGTCGCCGTCCACGTGGCCGGGGGCGTCGGGCCGAAGCACACACAGGGCGACGCCCTGCTTCCGGGCCCGCCCGCCGACGAGGGCGACCACCCGGCCGACGACCTCGGCCGGGTCGAGCCGGTGGCGGTCCGGGCGGGGCGGGCGGGCGAAGTCGAGGAACGTCTGCAGCGTCCGCTCCATCCGCCGCACCTCGTGCTCGATCACCCGCAGGTCCGCGGCGGGGAGCCCGCTGGCGTCGGCCTCGCGGAGGTTCACCTGCACCAGCCCCTTGATGGAGGTGAGCGGGTTGCGCAGCTCGTGGGCGACGCCGGCGGCCACCTGGCCGATCGCCGCCATCTGCTCGGCCCGGACCATCTGCCGCTCCCGCAGCCGCTCCTCGTTCCGGTACCGCTCCATCGCCGTCGCCACGACGTTCGCCACCGCTTGGACGAAGTGGACTTCCCCTTCCGGAAACCGCCGTCGGCGAGCGGCGTGAACGCCCAGCACACCGAGGGGCCGGACCTGGCCGTACAGCGGGACCGTCAGGCTGCTCGCCACCCCGTGCTCGCGGGCCACCGACGGCGCGGGGTAGCGGCCGTCGGTGCGGAGGTCGTCGATGAGCACTGGGGCCTGTTCGAGCACCACCCGCCCCGCGGGCGTGCCCGGCCCGAGCTCGACCGTCGCTCCGCCGACGAGCCCGGCCCGCCAGCCGACCCCGGCCCGGAAGACGGCTGAGCCGTCGGGGAGGAGTTCGAGGAGGTTCGCGAACTCGACGCCGAGGTCCGCGGCGAGTATCGCCACCGACTCGGCCATCAGCGGGTCGAGGTCGATGCCGGTCAGCGCCCGGCGGCCGAGCTCGGCGACGAGGCCTTGCTGGCGGGCGCGGGCCCGGAGCACCTCCTCCTCGCGCTTGCGGGCCGTCACGTCGCGGAGCGCGAGGAGTGTCAGCCCCCACTGGTCACCGAGGCGGGCGAGAGTCGCCTCCACAACCAACGTCGTCCCACCCTCGCGCCGGATCTCGAGTTCCGCGGGTACGCCGGAAACGGCCGACAGGAGTTGCGCGTACGCAGCGCGACCCTGGTCGGTGAGTAATGTTTCCGGCGGGCGGCCGGCCAGGTCGTCGGGGCCGCGGCCGAACATCATTTCCGCCCGGCCGTTGACGAGCGCGACGAGCCCGGCCCGGTCGACGACGACGAGGCCGTCCGCGGCGGACCGGAAGAAGGTCTCGTACGGGGTCTGCGCACCAGACCGCATCTCCGACGCCTCCCTGATCGATTCCAGACCGGTCACCTGGTCGGGGACTGACCGGTCGGGCCGGTCGTGCGGCGGCGATCCCAGTTCGGTCGCACGCGACGGGTCACCGCCTACACCCCGGCCGCTCGGGTACAATCGTTGCTTACCCATCTGAAAAGTACGGCCTCACGCCCCGGGAACCAAGAACCATGCAAGTGCCGAGCGGTGTTCGGCCGGTAGTCCACCTCGACGGGGTCGTCCGCCGGGTCAACCCTGTGAGCCGGGAGGTGGAAGTCCACGCGGCTGGCACCACCGTCAGTATCGACGTCCGACCCGACTGTGTCATTACCCTCCGCGGCGAGCGGGTCAAGTTGCGGATGATCCAGCCCCGGGACCGCGTCCGGGTGACGTACGCTGAGCACCAGGGCACCCCGGTTGCCGCCGCGGTCGAGGTTCGGACCGGCTGCGCGGCACCACCCTGACGCCATCCCGCCCGCGGCCCACCCCTTTTCCGGAAAGGATCGCGGATGACCGCCGACAAAACGTCTCGCCCGATCGACCCGAAGATCCGCATCAGCCGCATGCACCTGAAGGTCGCGGACCTGGAGCGCGCGCTGCGGTTCTACTGCGGCGTCCTCGGGTTCGAGTTGACGCAGCGGTACGGGGCGCAGGCGGCGTTCGTCTCGGCGGGCGGCTACCACCACCACATCGGCTTGAACGCGTGGGAGAGCCTGGGCGGATCGCCGCCGCCCGCGGGGGCGACGGGGCTGTACCACGTCGCCATCCTCTACCCGACCCGGCGTGCTCTGGCCGACGCCCTCCGGCGCGTCCTCGACGCCGAGATCCCGCTGGACGGGGCGAGCGATCACGGCGTCAGCGAGGCTCTGTACCTGCGTGACCCGGACGACAACGGCGTGGAGTTGTACTGGGACCGATCGCCGGACGTGTGGCCCCGGACGCCGCGAGGCGAGTTGGCGATGGCCACCCGACGGCTCGACCTGAATGGCTTACTGGCGGAACTTCCGGCGGAACCGTCTGCGACCAACACCCTCCCGTACGGTTCCGGCCCAAGGACTTGTGAGCGACACCCTTCCGCTTGGATGGGCGTTCACACCACCTCCCCACTCGCATCGGCTGAGTCTCCTCGAGTCTCCGCAACCCTCCGCCAGGGTCAGCGACCGTCCTCACAGTGCAGGGCCGCACGAGACCACCGCCGCACCAATTCGCCGAGCCGCAGATTAGAGTAATTCGCGAGAAGCGCGAAGTCAGTTCATGGGGCCGGTACGCGATCGGCAGATTCCGCCTCTTCCGCTATCGAGGCACTGAGCCGGCGGAGGAAGCCCCCCTCGTGACGTGCCGGTAGGACGACGAAACGGAGTGTGTCGCGTGAATCCCGCCCGCTGGCCGCGGCCAGCCCAGGGTCTGGTCGATTATCGCCCGAACCTCGATGGCCACGGAGGCGATCGGGCTTGGCGATTCCTTCTCCCTGCTCAATATCGAAATCGCCGGCCTTCACTTCTCCTGGTTTATTTGGAGTTCAGCACCTGTTGAGGGGCCGACTCCGCCCGAGATCTGTGCCCCGAAGGTCACTGGCACGGCGGCTGCTGTGCCTGAAGATGACCAGAAAGATGAGTGGAGAAACTCAGCGGGACGGCCCGCTCGTTCCACGCCGGGCAGCTCGCATGCACGCGGTCAGAATGGGCACGCGCCTGCGAGTCGGGCCGAACGGGATTTGGGCGGTTGGGAGGATGCACAAGCCAGGAGCGGATCATGACCCACGAGCGTTCAATCAGCACGGCGTCATTCCACAGCGGCAGCGAGCGTCGCTGGCCCGCCGGGGCTTCGTCCCGACCGGAGACCGACTGGGGACGGCAGGCACGGGGGAGCCGGCCGGAACTGGCTGTATCGCGACCCCCGCAGTGGCGTACGGTTATGGTTCCAGTGGACGGCTCACCGACCGCCGAGCACGCGCTGCCTTACGCCCTGGCGCTTGCTCATCGATCCGGGGCGGAGGTGAACCTGGTCAACGTGTACTCCACACTCCAAGCGGCCAGTGATCCAGAACGGCTCGGCTGGTACGGGGGCAAGTACCTCATCGAACCACTCCGCGAGTACCTCGACGACCTCGCACGGCGGGTGACGGAAGTGTGCCCGGTCCGGGTCCGGCCGCTGCATCTCAAAGCGTACTGTTCGGAGGACGCGCTGTGCGCGACGGGCGACTGGCATGCCGACCTCGTCGTGATGGCGACCCGCCGCCGCGGGTGGTGGTCTCGGTTCTTGCACGGGAGTGCCAGCGCCGGAGTCGCCCGCCGCTCGCGGAGCCCGGTCCTTCTCGTCCCCGCCGGGAACTGGCCACCTGACTTGACAGCCCACCCGCAGCTGGGTCGGGTACTCGTCCCGCTCGACGGGTCCGCCCGCGCGGAGCGGGCGCTCGGGTCCGCGGTCGCACTCGCCGGGCTCTCGAGCGGGGAGTGCGACCTGCTCTACGTCGTCCGCTCCCGGCCGTACGTCGTGAACTGGTCTCTCGCCTACGGAGGCCGCCCGACGGTGCCGTCGGCGGAACAGACGCGGGCCGCACATGGGTATCTGCGCGGGGTCTCCGGACGGCTACGGGCCAGGGGCGTACCGGCTCAATGGCAGGCCGTGGCGGACGAGCGGCCCACAGCCGAGGCGATCACCCGGTACGCCGGCCTGAGCGGCGCGAACGTGATTGCCATGGCCAGTCGTGGCGGGGGCGGGCTCGCCGGGGTTCTTCGCGGAAGTGTGGCCATGCGGGTGGCCCGGTCGGCCCCGGTGCCGGTACTGATCTGTCGGACCACCTGACAGGCGAGATGTGGGGACCACAGTACAGAACAGGAGGCGAGGACATGCGACGTGGTCAATCGAGAGGGCTGGTCCCGCGGCGGGATCGAACGGATTTGTCGTTGCCCAGGGGGCGACAGAACCGGCACGGGGGCAGGTGGGCGGCCCGGGCCGATGCCTTCGTGTCACCCAGGCCGCCGGGAGTGCCGCCCGTGCGGAACGTCTTGGCGGCCGTGGACGGCACCCCGTTCGGGGAGCACGCCCTCCCGCTCGCCGCCGCGGTCGCGCGACGTGCGGGGGCGACGCTGCGGGTGGTTCACGTGCTCTCGGCCCGCGAACTCGCCGGGGAAGCCGCCCGGCGCATGGCCGACGCCCGGTGGGTTCTCGACCAGCGTCGGCGTCGGAGCGAGTACTTGGACGGCCTCGTCCGCCGGCTAAAGCGGGTCCACCCGTTGACCGTGAGCGGAATCCTGCAGGACGGGGGCGACGTTCCGGAGGCCGTGTGCGAGGCGTCCGCGGACGCGGACCTGGTCGTGATGGCGACCCACAACCGGGGCTTGTGGGCGCGGTTCTGGTGGGGAGGCGTCAGCGCTGCCGTCAGCCGACACGCCCGGTGCCCAGTCCTGCTGGTGCGCGGCCGTGACGATCCCCCAGAGCTGAGCACGGTCCGGTTGCCTCGCGACATCCTGGTCCCGCTCGACGGGTCGGAGCACGGGGAGGAAGCGGTCCGGGCGGCGGCGACCCTGGGATCCCTGTCGGGAGCCCGCTACGACCTGCTCCACCTGATCAGGGCGTGGCCCTCCTCCGGGCTCCCAGTACTCGGAGACGGTGCGCCGGCGCTGCTCCCCGGGGAGATGCCCGTGACCGACGCACGCTACTACCTCGCCAGGGTGACCGCACGGTTGACCCGACAGGGGGGCACGGCCACGAGCAGCGCGGTGGTTGACGACCGGTCGGTAGCGGAGGCGATCGCGGGCTATGCGGAGCGGACCGGGGCCGAGTTGATCGCCTTGACCACCCGCGGGCGAGGGCCATTGTCCCGGCTGTTCCGGGGAAGCGTGGCCGAAGCGGTGGCGTGCCGGGTCGACATCCCCGTACTGTTTACAGGCTCTGCCACAACCCGCCGGTACGGACTTTGCGCCACGTCTGCGTAGCCCTTCCCCCGGGAGGCTCCTGCCGTGGCGACCTCGCACATGCCGGATGAGTTCTACGACCTGGTGGCACACCACCCCGCCCGAGCCGTCGCGGGTCGGACGGCCGTGGGTCGCACACCGGGCGGTGGCGCGGGCCATCTGGTACGTCCTGGCGAGCGGGGTGAGGTGGGCGGACGTGCCGGCCGAACTCGGGTGCTCCGGCCGGACCGCCCACCGCCGACTGCGGGCGTGGGAGGAGGCCGGGGTCTGGGACCGGCTCCCCGCCGACCTCCTCCGGCTCCTCCGCCGGGCGGGCAAGCTCGACCCGGGCCTGGTGGTCGTGGACGGGGTGACGGTGCGGGCGTTCGGGGGCGGGGAGCAGGCCGGGCCGAGCCCGGTGGACCGCGGCAGACCCGGGACGAAGCACACGCTGATGGCCACCCGATCGGGGGTTCCGCTGGAGATCCGGACGGCCGGGGCGAACGCCAGCGATCATACCCAGATCCTCCCCCTGGTCCTCGACTTCCCCGCGGTCGGGGGGAAGCCGGGCCGGCCGAAGGAATTGCCCGACGAGTTGTACGCCGACCGGGGGTACGACAGTGAGGCGACCCGGGGGCTGTTGCGGTGGCTGGGAATCGAGCCGCACATCGCCAAGTGGAAGACGGCTCACGGGAGTGGCCTGGGGAAGGTGCGGTGGGTAGTCGAGCGGACGATCCGTTGGGTCAAGGGGCTCCGCCGGATGCGGGTACGGTACGACCGACTCGGGGTCATCCGAGACGCCTTCACCACCCTCGCGCCCTGTGTCGTCTGCTTCCGCATCCCGGCCAATGACACTCTGTAGTCGAGCAGGTTGTGGCAGAGCCTGTTATACTTCACGCGGCCAGGAGCGAGACCTCCTCGAACTCCTGAAAGCTGTGGGT
>VFQN01008625.1_pt1 | contig 10223 bp, 16 predicted proteins | sample 3512371 | NCBI WGS metagenome assembly VFQN01 (sample SAMN10412370, study PRJNA504923) | tailings metagenome | isolation source: Replicate 2 from Balatoc abandoned mine | place: Philippines: Itogon, Benguet | collected 2017-08-28 | reverse complement strand
ACAATCCCCACGAGCGGAGGGGTTTGCGGGTCGGCACGGCAGCCCGGGGGGGGGGGGCAGGCGGGGGGGGCGGGGGGGAAAAGGGGGGGGGGGGGGGGGGATGGCCTTACTTGCTGCCTCACGCACCGGTGCGCAACCCATCTTTGGGACCCTGCTGCTGAGCAGGCATAGGCCACCTGTGGTACTTGCGCATGCCACTTCATGCTGCTCTGTACGATGGCAGCCTATCCTTGCTCCTGGCTGCAACCTACGGGCCGTAGGGCCGTAGGGCCTCTCCTGCTGTAAGGGGCGGGTGTACCCTTCGCCCCGCCCTACCCACTGGCCCCGGACCCCCCAATTTTAATGGATTGTGAAATACTGCAAGGTAGGTCACCCCCTTGTTAAGCCCTGGTCACCCCGCCCTGCCCCCCCCTCCCCCTTGTGCCTTTGCTTGCCTCTCGCCGCCTGCCACTAACCTCGCTCTCCGCAGGCTGACCGTTTCCGCTTCAGTTAGTATGCTGCTCTGCGGTTAACCCTCCTCCGCCCTAACAGACGCCACGCAACGCAACACACCTCAGCAACCCGGGGCGGTTCACACCGGTACCCAGGGGAGCTCCCCCTGCCGGCACCTGGTCGAAACTGTCGTGTACGACGATACCTTCCAGCAGCAGCGCAGCGCTTGAGCGTTTACGCCAACTTCTTGTTTCCACGTGCAACGGCGCCGCCGACCTGTTGCCGCTGATTCAGTATCGGCCGGGCATTCCCTCAACTCAATCAACCCGGGCAACTTGTATGGGCCACAGCAGGGCTGCACGCGCATGCCATAGTCCTTTCATGACGTCAAACTGAGATGCAGATTTTTGGGTACAAATGCCCTACTCGCTCTTGCGTCGCGACGCACACGTCACACCAACCTTGCGCTTTTCCAGCAAAGCAGCGCGCGACTTGACGCCAAGACAAGTATTGTGATCAGCTTTTACCCAATACATGAGCCATGTACATATCGCGACATACTTCCAGTGGTTTGGCCTGCAAAGTCCCGGGCTGTGGCATCCATGTCGGGAGGGCCGGGCCTTATCCTTGCTGGATTCACAGCGCCTGTGAGGCAAAGAAGCCTTGCCATAATACCATGTCGCCTTTGCATCTCGGCGTCGGCAGCAGCGTAGCACAGTATCGGCGCCTTCGCACGCGGGCTGGAGACGGACCTGTCCACAGCAGCTCCGCCGAAGGCTGGAGGGGTGGCAGCGCTGGACCCCCTCCCGTCAGCAACAGCACGAGCACCAACAGTTCTAAACCGAACTCCAACGGCGCCTACAACCTAAAGACTGTGACTTCCAACGGCAACGGCCCTGGCGGCAGCAGCAGCAGCAGCAGCGGCAGCAGCGGCAGCACGCTCTGGCGAACCCCTGGCGCACCCCCGCGGCGCGACCCCGCCGCCGCTGCGGCCAGCACCGCTGCCGCGGCCGCCGCCGCCGCCCGCCTCGGGGCCATGGGTCCGGCGGGCGCGGCGGCGGTGGCGGCGGGCGCCGTACAGGTTCCCGCCGCCGGGTGGGGTGCCGCCACGGGCGGCGTGCAGAGCGTACGGCGGCAGGCCCACGCAGGGGGACACAGCCTGCGGGGCGCGTGGAGGGCGTGGCTTGCGTGGATGGCGCAGCTGCTTCAGTACAGGCTCATGGTGGTGGGTGCGAATGGGGTAAACAGCGGGTGTAGTTCTGAAGACGAGTGTGGGGATGCCGTTCGTCCGGCGCCGTGTGTCCACTCCCCGCTCATGGTGTTGAGCATGGGTGTGGCGCCTGTTGTTCCATGGCCCCTCGATTATACAGTAGTCCTGTGCTGTGCATTCCCGCTCTGTCACCTGCGTGTAGCTGCTCCGGCTGCCCGCGTGGGGCAAGATGCTGTCCCCTATCCTCAGTAGCAGTGCACTTGTGCTGGTACTTCTCGCACCACCCAACTACTAACAGCTTGGGCGCCAGTATATCATATGCTCGTGTTGGCTGCCTTGTTTGCAGCTGTTCCGGCTGCCCACGTGGGGCAAGATGCTGACCATGATTTTTGGTAGCATTTTACTTATGCTGTTCTTTCCCGCGCGTGCAGCTGTTCCGGCTGCCCACGTGGGGCAAGATGCTGGCCATCATCCTGGTGGGGCTGCCCATCGTGGTCCTGGGCGGCGCGCTGCTAAGACACGTGACCAACCTGCCGCTGGGCGAGGCCGCGCAGTACGCATTCTACGTGCTGCAGAACGTGCCAGGTGCGTTGTTTGCGTCAAGGCTGTGCATTCTTGTACTGCACCACTTGCACATCGGGGTGACTGAGCGGAACGTGCCAGGTGCGTTACATGCTGTACCGTCATGTAGCTGTGCTGCAGGGAGCACATGGCTAGGACAGCGCATAAGCGCCCGACGCGCGCCATATGCCGTACACTTTACGACACACTGCACGTACGTGACTTGGATGTGGCGTAGCTCGGTCGGATAATGTGCACGCCGGGTGGATAATGGGATGCGTGCCGAGCGTGGCAAGCCAACAGCTGACAGACTGACGACCCAACGACTGCAAGGCCTTGCACGGCCCCTGCAACTATGCAGCTGTGTTGGTTCATTGGGTTCACCGACTAGTATGCCAACCGGCTTCACGGCGCTGCGTGCGATTGCAATGCACGGGCCCAAACCCTGGCAGGCATGGACGTGACGCGCTTCGACTCGGTCGCTGCCCGCTCCGTGCTGATCGCCATCCACCTGCTGTCGCTATACACCTTCGCCACGTTGGTGGGCCTGCTCACGGAGGACGTGAGGAGCACCGTGGAGGGCATCCGCTGGTGAGGGTAGGGCGCGTGTGTGTCAGCGTGCTGGGGCATGTGTGTTAGCGGGTCGGCGGCATGTTTAGCCACGCTGGCGCGCTGGCTGCGCAAGGTGTGCAGCGTTACGATTGGAGTCGGCAATGAACAGGTACGGATACGAACTACCGTATGGATGCCAAATGAGTGTCTGACACGCAACAGCAGAGCGCACACGCCCTGCAGGCCAGTGCGAAGGGGGGCGGAGCCTGAGGTCCTTGCCTCGGCCGCAACGCAAATTGCGAAATCCTCCTTTGCTGCCCCTGTCGTGCTTGCTTGCCTCCCCCAGCGGCAACTTTCCCATCCCCGCCCGAGGGCACACAGTGGTCTTGGATGGCAGCGGCAACCCACAGCACCTGGCGGAGGTGCTGAAGCAGGTGGGGATGTGTATTAGCGTGCATCAATCAGGCGTGTGTGAGCTGGTTCGGGGCAACGGCGACGGCAACCTACTCCTCAGCAGGGCCTGGAATCGGCACCTACGCTTTTGGAGGCCTGTAATGATGTGCGTTGGGTGTACGTCGCTTGGGTGGTTTGTGGCAACAGCAGCGGCAGTCCACTCCCCTGCAGCATCCGGCGGCGGTGCTGACTGCTGAGGCATACAAAGCTGCGCGCGTCCTGTGTCGATGCACCTGGGCCGTCAGCACATGCGACGTGCCTCGGAAGCCGCAAGCAGCCTCTATCACACCGGTCCCCGCCGGTTGCTACCCATACGCCTCCACGCACTCGCACCAACGGCCATGCACGTGCTCGTGTCATGGCAGTTGCCGGTCGTCCTACTGGGGAATTGAGGCAACTCACGTTGTGCTGGCAACTCACGTTGTGCCCTTGATCCGCACATGTACGGCGGTGTACGGCAGGTGGTGTCCTCCAGGGAGGTGCGAGGCGGCGGTGCCTTCCCCGGCTGCATCGCCGTACTAACCACCATGTACAAGGTGCGTACGGATGCTGCGCCTGTGTACAGGTGGTACACTGTCGTACAATGCCAAAGGGCTCGCGATTACCATGTGCAAGGTACGCACCGAGGCTGTGCCTGTGCACTGCTCTATCGCTGTCCATGTTGGGACGGGCTTCCCTGCACGCGTGCACCTGCCTGGCCCAATGGTTTTGGCGACGCCCCTAGTTCCTTTTGAACTACCAGCACGCTGCCAAGGAGAAGGACGGAACGCATACCACCTGACGTACTACGTCATGCACGAAACGCCGACACCCTCCAAGGGGAGTGGGGCAACGTAAAAAAATAAAACATAGCGTCTTCCAGCTGAGGACACCTTTGTTGCCCCACGTGCAGGAGGATGTTGACCGGCTGATCGGGGACGAGCTCCCCGGAGAGGCAGGGGTCATCGTAACGCGGACAGGCAGTGCGCTCAAGGTCAGGCGCACAAACGCATTTGTATTCTTGCTTGTTGCAAATGCGCGACGAGGCCAGCCGCACACCGGTGCGGATGAGACTCACGGAGAGCGCGGCAAGGCGGGAGCTTGCTCCCGTCCCGTCCCGCTCCGCCCGTTGAACCTCCAGCTTTCCCGCCACACCAAAGCAGACCCGGAGCGCGTCGCCGAGTGCTTGCCTAGGCCATGTGCCATTTCTTCATCATGTATATCTTCATCCAGCTTCATCCTGCTTCATCCTAATCTTGATCTGGCGCCATGGACCGCGTCCCTACATCCCACAGGTGTCGGACCTGGAGCGCGTGGCCACCTGCTCGTCTACTCCATATGCCAGTTCTACGCCGTGTGCCATATTTTTTGTCCTTTCTTCATCGTTTAAATCTTACGCCACGTGCCGCCTCCCCGCACCCCCCAGGTATCGGACCTGGAGCGTGTGGCCGCGTGCTCGTCAATGCCATGTGCCACATGGCATTTCTTTTTATATTGCATCAAATCCCATGCCACGTGCCGCCTCCCCACACCCCACAGGTGTCGGACCTGGAGCGTGTGGCCGCCGGAGCCGCCCACACCGTGATGCTGCTGTCCCCCTCCCAGCCCCTGGAGCACCTGCCCCCCGCCGTACAGCAGCAAGTAACGCTCGCCGCCCTGCGCTCCATGCAGCACATGTCGTACGATACCGTACAGTCGCAGTACAGTCAGTCCACGCCGGGCGGTGCGCAGCACCAGCAGCACCAGCACCACCAGAGGGCGGCATCCCAGGGGACGAAGGGGGCGGCACGGGGAGGTGCAGGGGGCCTCGGGGGGCGTGTGGCGGGGTGGAAGGAAGCGTTGGTGATGTGGTTGCTGCGGCAGGGGGGCCCGGGGGGCAGCAGGGGCGGCGGGGGTGCGGGGGCGGGGGCGGGGGAGGGCAAGCAGCATGTGGTGGTGGAGACGAGGTCGTCGGCGCTGGGGGACGCCACCAGGGTGTGCGAGGACGACCCGGGGGATCCCCTACAGGTGGGTGTGGGTGGCGGGTGTGGATGTGGGGTATGAGTTGTGCACTGCCGTACGCAGCTGTACGTACGCGGTACAAATTGGCACGCTTTCCTCAATGATGTTGTGGTACGGTGCCGTAGGCTGTTGACGCGACGCCTTGGTGCGTTTCAGCCGTGCCAACCTCTGCACAAGAAGATTTCTTCGAGGTTGATGGCTTGTCTTGCTTCCCGCTTTGTTGCAACAGGTGACATACGTATCGTCCATCAGCTCCACCTCACGTGTTGCCGTACAGTGTGCCGTACAGCCTGGACTGGCCGCCGTATTCGACGCCGTCATCTGCCGCACGGACGACGCCTCGCTGCACATCGTGCCCGTGCCGGAGAAGCTGGCGGGTAAGGCCCCGCGACAGCTCTCGCCTCTTTTGCCTCTTTTCTCTTTCCTCTCTTGTCTCTTTCTTCTCGAGTGCCAACCTCCGGGCGGGGACGCCTGGGACGCCATACCGTAGTGTTGGAGGGGGGTGGCTCTTGACGCCTAGTTGGTCCGTCCAAGGTGTGGCTTGGGTGCATCAGGCGCCGGGCGCTGCAAAAGTGGTGTCCGCTGACCACGCCTGCCTTGCCACCCGGTTGGCCCCAACCCATGGCCATGCCACGTGTACTGCACGATGGCGCGCACACGTGCAAAAGCTCCACCAGGCTGTTAATACGAGCCCCCTGCATGGCGGCTTATCTTGTGACGCCCGCAGGCCGCTCCTTCGGCGACATCCGCCGCCAGTTCCACTCCGCCACGCTTTGCGGCGTACTGCCGGCTGCCGTACGGCCCCCCGGCGGGCGGCGGGGTCCCGCGTACCCCGTTGCCTCCGCCTCCGCCGCCTCCGCCGCCGCCGAGGGTGCCGGGTCCATGGGCTCTCTATGCAATGACAACGGTGGCGACGGCGGCGGCGACGGCGGCGGGGGTGGCGGGCGCGTGGTTTTCTGCCCGCCCGACTCCCAGCGCGTACGGCAGCAGGACCAGCTGGTACTGCTGGCGGACCGGCGGGGGGCGTGCGTGCCGTCGGACACGTGGACGGAGGTGCGTGAGGTGTGGGTGCACGGATCGCTGCTGCAGGTACAAGGCCTCTCGGTGGCCTCTGTGTCCACAAGCTAGCTTGGCTCCTCAGTCCGCGTCTCCTTCGCGTTCCTCACCTCCTGCCACCTGACACATGCCACGTGCTGCCGCCCGCCGTTCACCGTAAAGTTCGATCCTTTAAGCCGAAACAGTCGACTGGCCCCTCCCTCTATGCCCTTCTTAGGGGATGGAGTGTGTTATGAAACGGTCGTGCGCTTGCGCATCCGCACTTTCTCCCAGATTCACAATCATAGATTGGGCCGTGGATCAGTAAGGATCGTACTCCTCCAATTCCATTGGCGCCAGGGGAAGGGATTTCCCCCATCATTTCCCTTATTTTACACCGCTTGCCCGCCAGGCGCCCGCCCCGCCGGACCTGGGCTCAAAGTTCGACGCCCGCCGCTCTGCCCCGCGGCACCTGGTGCTGATCGCAGTGGACTCGCAGGTGCGGAAGTGAGGCATACAGCCTGCTTGGGGTAGTACCGGTATTTGAAGCTGTTGTTTACGTAGAGTGTATGGTTCGTTATGAGGGCAAGACAGTAGAGCACAGAGGGCGAACGGCGTGGTGGGCAGAGGAGAGGTAAGCACGCTGCCTCACCAGAGATGCATGCTGCCGATAGAGGCGGTCACTATTAGGCGCTCTGTACACCGAGCTGACGCTTCGATGTGTGTCGTGGACTTTGCTGCCTCCCACGTGTGCCCCCGCAGGTGTCCGGGCCCATGGTGGCAGCGCTCAAGGAGTTCTCGTCCCCCGACTGCGCCATCACAGTCATCTCGCCGTAAGTCTTTACGATCATCTCGCCGTAAGTCTTTACGATCATCTCGCCGTAAGTCTGTACGGCAATCTACGGAACGACATGGGGTTACGTGCTTCATCGCTTGGCACCGGCATCCCCATCTTCAGCCCCGGGGCACCATCGCCCCTGCCTTCTTGCTCCCCTGCCTGCAATCCCAAGTCCAAAGTGTACACACCAACCACTACGCAACCCACGTCACACAGTCTGCGCCCCTCGTACACTTTGTACCAACGCCCGCGCCCAGAAACCGACCCCGCTTGTAACCGCCACACGCACCCCTGCCTGCCCGGGCCTCAACCCCGCAGCGAGCCGTGCGCCGGCTTCCTGCCAAACGGCCGCATGCCCTCCCCCTGTGGGTTAGAGCTGCACAACATGGTGGGGGACCCGCTGTCGCCCTTCACCGTGCGCCAGGCGCGGGTGATCGCCGCAGACGCGGTGATCCTTACAGGTGGGTTGGTGTGGTGGTGTGGGTTAGCGCGTGTGGGTTAAGGGGTGGTTGATGGGGCTTGATCCCGGACACACGGTGCGCCAGGCGCGGGTGATTGCCGCAGACGCCGTGATCCTCACAGATACGGGAGGGTTACGGTGTAATGCACTGCACCCTGTCCTGCCCAAGGCCGCGGTACGCTGGCCCCGGTGGCGTGGGACGCGCATGTGGTCAGCACTGCGCTGCTGCTGCTGCCACACCTGCTGGTGCTACTTATCGCTAATTGCCCACAATCTGTAGCCCCTACAGCTAGGTTTTGCATTCGCACATCGCAGGCCTCGAGACGCTAGCCCCGGAGGTGGCCGACGCACATGTGGTCAGCACCGCGCTGCTGCTGCAGGGGCTGCTGACCGACCCCGTCGCAGCAGCCATGGCAGAGCAGGAGCAGGGAGGGGAGGAGGACGCGTACAGCAGTGTGGCGAGCGGGGGCAGCATGGACGAGGGCGTTAGGGGGGCGGTGGGGGTGGAGGGAGCAGCAGCAGCAGCAGGAGCGGGGGCAGGAGCGGGAGAGGGCGCTGGGGGGCCTGTGGTGGATCTGGAGCGTGTGGGGACAGGGCCGGGGGGCAGCGGGGGAGGGGGTGCGAGTTACCAGCTGAGGGAGGAGGTGGAGGAGGTGGAGGGGAGCAGTGCTGGGGAGGAGCGGCTAGGTGGCGTCAGCGGCGTGGGTGCTGAGGAGGGGCAGGGGAAGGGGGAGGGGAAGGGGAGGGGCAAGGGAGAAGCGGGACTGGGGTCGTTGGAGGCAAGGGAGGTCGACCCGAAGTTCATGTCCTTCAGCGATGATGAGGAGCTCAGTTGGAGGCTGATGACGGGCGGGGCGGCGGGCGGCGGGCCCGGGGGTTACAGGTGGGTTGGGGTTGGTGCTGGTGCCGCCGTTGTGCTGTGGACCAGCGGGGTGGGTGCATTGGGTGTGGCGTCTCCTCATGCCTTCACGCGCAGCGCCAGCTGTCGTACAGGACCCCACCCCCTGCTGGCTGCTGCGCATGGCGACCGGGCGCTACGCATGTACATCATATGCACACGTTCCACATGGCACGTGGCACGGTGTGGTTGCCCGGTCCGCCGCGCTCCTGGACTTCGCATACATGTATGTATCTGTATATATTACGCTTAGCTTAACAAATATACCGTATCTTTCAATACATGCACAGCACGCACGCGTGGTTGTCCGGTCTGCCGCGCGCCCGGACTGGGCACGCCTCCCTGCCCTCCACCTGCACCTGCACCTGGACACTGCCTGGACCTGGACACTGCACACGGCCACGCACACCTAACCCACGCCCCACTGGCTGCTGTCTCTCATCGTCACCATTGTTCGGAGACACCTACAGCAGATCAGCATGGTGACACGTGGTGATACTTAAACCAGCGACCATTCTTCTTCAAAGCAGGCTGCACGGCACATGCCCTTTCCTGACCTTTCGTGCCCCGCACGTGTCTTGCCCCGCGGTTGTCTCCTCTCCGCGGCCCCCGCAGCATGGTCGACCTGGCCGCCCTGCTGGAGCAGGACCAGGTGGGCGATGGGGTGTGGTTAAGGCGGGTATTAGGTCAGGTGTGGTGGTGGTGGACAAGTGCCCCGGGTGGCGTAGCCGCGCTGCGGGAGCAGGACCAGGTGGGCGGTGGGGTGTGGGTTAAGGTGTGTACTAGGTGTAGTGTGGTGGTGGTGTTGGGTAAGTGCCCTATGGGAGCGCCCTGCTGCAGCAGGACCAAGAGGGTGCTAGGGTGGGCAGCTGGGTTGAATGGTGTGGGTTAAGGTATCGAGTGGACAGTGGTGCTAGCTGTGGGCATGTACCGGCATGAAGCAGGACCAGGTGGACGGTGGAGTGGATGTTGTGGCTTGTGGGGTGTACCAGATGCAGCGTCGCTTTAGCTTCAAGTGCGGTATGGCGTTAGTGTTGTGGTGGGCAGGTGCCGGGATACGGCAGCCTTGTGTTGGACTACGACCGGGTGACTCGTTTTGGCTGTAGTAGCCGGTTGTGTGGTGCCCCGCGCAATGGCCAGAGTGGACAGCCATCAGCACCACATCGATTGGCCTTAAGTCATAGTAACAAGCTGTGCGGAAGGACTACCACTTTGTCCCTAAAACCCCAACCCCATGTCCATCCAACCTGGCGCAGGTACGGCAGCTGGCCAGCTCCCTGCTCAACCGCCGCCGCCGCCGCCAGGCCAACGCCACGTGCCCCCGCCGCCGGCCCATCCCCACGCGTCCTCTCACCCTGGTGTGCGCACTCAACGACCCACGGACCCGGACCGTACTGCAAAGCATCGCCTCCGCCGCCTGCTACACCGCCGCCGCGACGGCGGCGGCGGCCGTCGGCAGCATGGCGGGCGCCACCGCCGTTACGCCGCCGCCGGTGCCGGCGGCGCCGGCCGTAACGCCCGTGCCGGGCATGGGCGGCGGCGGGGCAACGCTCAGCCTGGACGACAGCAGCGCCACCAGCAGCATGGATGCAGGGGCGGGAGGGGGAGGGGGAGGGCCTAGCCTGGCTGATGTGATGGCAAGCATGGATTACGAGTCGGGGTGGGTGGATGGGGTGGAAAGGAGCGACGGGGAAGGGTCAGGGGTGCATCAGGGAGGGGCTGGAGGGCAGGCGCAGGGCCAGGGGCGGGGGCAGGGTGGGGGTGGGGAGGCTGCTGCTCCCCCGGTGGTGGCCAGGGGCATGAG
>VFQN01008624.1_pt1 | contig 10225 bp, 4 predicted proteins | sample 3512371 | NCBI WGS metagenome assembly VFQN01 (sample SAMN10412370, study PRJNA504923) | tailings metagenome | isolation source: Replicate 2 from Balatoc abandoned mine | place: Philippines: Itogon, Benguet | collected 2017-08-28 | reverse complement strand
TGTGCAGCTGAAGGGCGGTGGGCAGCTGCTGTTGCTGCGCCTGCTCCTGTGGGTTTGCTGGGCTGCTGGTTTCGTGTTCGTCCATGTTGGGCGGAGCAGCCAGGGGGTTGCCTCGGTGCGCACCGGGACACCTGAATGCAAACGGACGAAGTTGCGTTCTTGACCGTATGCCCGAGGTACGAGTCACGCCCATCCGAGAATGCCTTGTGAACCCGTCAGGACTGCCAGTGTGCCAGAGATCTTCCCTCGCCGTCGCATGCAGAGCTGCAGTGACAAAAATCTGGGCCTAGGATAAGCCCTGCCGACATGATAACTTTTCTTGCCTTATAATAGTCCTAACTTACCTGGGAAACACCCGCAGCGTGCTAGCAGAGTCGAGCGCGAATGACGTAAATTGAAGGAGCAAAGGCCCGCTAACGGTGACAGTCGCGCAGGATAGTAGATATGCTTGTAAAAGCTGGCAACCAGCAAGTCCAGCTCTTAACCTTGCGAGAGTCTGTGAGAGCACTGCATCCGGCGACCCCACTGTCAATGAGCAGGGGAGGGCTCCCCAGGCTGGACAGGATGCGCCCAGGAGTGCCCTGTGTACGCATGTAGACAGATCAGTGTTATTCAACCCTCGAGTGCAGTACAAAGCTAAACCAAAGCAGCGCTGCTGCCCTAAACCCTACGCGATGCCTCCTGACTCCGGCACCAACCACGTCGCTCGGTAGCCCCCTCACAGCCCTACAGTAACCCTACGGTAAGCCGCTTATTACCAGTAATCCACAGGTGCCACCAAGCACACACGTGCCCTACCCGGCTCCACAGCAGTACTGCCTCTGCCGCACCCGCGCCCCTACCAGGCCCCGAGCATTGAGGGCATATGGCACGGCATATGGTACGCAGTAAGCTCCGCCCATGACCTTATGCGGCCCAGCCCCAACCGGCACACTGCCTGCCAGAGCCAGCGACAGCCAGAGAGAACCAGATAGAGAACAGCAATGCGCTTAGCCGTGCGGGAGGCCCACACCAGGTGCACCCGGCACGTATGCACGCACAGCGAGGTTGAGCACACGGACAAATGCACTCACGCCCAAGCGTATGCACACGTATGACCACAAGGGTGCCGGTTGTCGCTATCGCTACGCCTCGTACACCTAGTACACCACGAGTCGCACACTTTGAATAGCCCAACTGCATTGCATGACACGACAGCCACTCCCGCCGCCTAAATGTCATATGGCAGCGTGTACACATCCACACGCGCCCACGTGCCATTCGTGCAAGGTACGGAGCATGCGCTGACCCGGCAGCCTTGTCACGTGCAAACACCTACAAGCTTTGCCTTGAACCGAAGCCCACCAACAGCTGATACCAACAGCAGGTACAGGCTGCGAATGACAGAAATGCGACTGTTGCATGTCTACACTGCCCACAGCCCATGCAGTGTTAGGCCCCCGCGGTCGCTCCCAAGCGCACTCCTGCTGCCCAGCTCCGCAGCTCTGCCGCCTTGTCACCACTCAGGCCCCTGCTCCGCACCGCTTCTTCCACCGCCTCCTGCAGCTTGGCCCTGTTCCCCACCGGCGCCCCCCGCTTCGCAAGCCACCGCAGCACCGGCACCTCGCACTCCCCCTCCTCAACTGCCCACACCAGCAGGTTCTTCCTGTCCCACGGCACGCGCAGCCGCCGCAAGGCAGCCAGTGTCCCCTTGTCTCCCCGTTTGGCTGCGTCAAGGTAGGGACAGGCCACGCACTCTAGCCAGCCCAGCTGCTGTGCCATCCACTCCAGAAGCGCCTCGCAGCCGCCCGACACTGCTGCGGCCTGATGCCGCCCCGCCGACAAGTACTCCGGATGGTGCCGTTGCAGGTACCGAGCTAGGGCCAGGTCGCCCCGTTTGGCAGCATCCTTAACGGAGCCATCCCCGGCATACGGGTGCGGGCCACAGCACCACCCCGCGCCCACCACCAGCTGCGCCGCCTCCAGCAGGCCCCGGCTGTCGGCCTGTGTGCTACGGGGCCATTGCTCCACCAGCAAGCTGAGGTCGCAGACGTCAGACGATATCTCCGCCTCCAGCGCAAGCCAACGTACCATGGCCAGACCGCCCACCTCTGCTGCCCAGTGGTAGGCCATGTGGCTTAGCACCAGGCCGGCCTCCCGCACCAGGTACTGCGCCATGTGGGTGCTCCCTGACCTCGCCGCTGCCTTTTCAAACGTGTTCTGGTCGAACGGGTTTTGTATCAAGGCAGCTGGGGCAACAGCGGACAGCAGGTACTGCACCACCTCCACCCGCCCTGCCTCAACCGCCAACAGGGCCAAGTCCTGCGCCAGGCGTGCGCCGGCCCCCGTGAGCGACGGGGCGCCCTGCCCTTGCAGCCACCGCAGCTTGGCAACACCGTCAGGACCCTTGGCGGCAGCGTGCATGAAGGTGCTCCAGCTGCTGCTGCTGTCCTCGCCCTCCCCTGCCCGCGGCGGCAGCTCGCACAAACCCTCGCCCACCAGCCACTGCGCCACCGACAGGCTGGCGTGCTCCAATGCCAAACTGAGGGCGTGCTGTCCGAACGGGCACCGGCGGTCCCACAGCCATCGCAGCCTGCCCAGGTCCCCACAGCAGGCGGCAGCCGCGGCTGTGCTACCCCGCAGACGGCAGTTCGCACCCGCAACCAGCAGCCACTCCACCTTAGCTATAGCGTCTGGGGTGTGCGACTGGGCAGCTGCGTCCAACACCGCCTGGGTAAGACGCACGTGCCTGCTGTGAGAACCGCCACCGCCGCCGTTGCTGCTGCTGGGGCCGTTGTTGAAGTGGCCCCGCAGTGTTTCCCACGCCTGCTGCAGCTCCGCCAGGGGGCGGTGCAGGGCTACGGCCGCCAGCACCTGTTCCGGCTGCACCAGCCCCGGGCAACGCCGCAGCAGCCAGCCCAGCAGGTGCACGTGCCCCGCCCTGACCGCCGCCACACCGGGGTCAGGGTAGGGGTTGACCCGATCTAGCTCGTTCTGTAGCAGCTCCGGGAACACACTGGGTTCCAGCAGCGCCCACGCCACCTCCAGGTTGAGCTCGCTGCCGCTGCATGCTGCTGTTGACAGCAGCTGAAACTTGTGCCGGAAGGGCAGCTGCCGCACGCGCTGCTTCCCTGCCTCCTGCGCCCAGGGTGCGGCGTGGGGTGGCAGCGGCTGGGACAGGGAGGCGCTGCAGTGCTGGGGCTCATTTAGGGCGTCGGCTGCGTCCCGGCATGCGAAGCGGCCGCTGAGGGCCCGCTCGTTAGGGGGCAGGAGCGAGAGGATATGCAGCTGGAGGGCGGTGGGCAGCTGCTCCTGTGGGTTGGCTGAGCTGCTGGTTCCCTGTCCATCCATGCTGGGCGGCTTGGGCCCGCAGGCTTGTCTCGGTGCGCACCGACGCATCTGAACACGAGAGAGGGAATGTCTTGGTCAGCCGATACCCGAGATGGCAGTTACGTCGATTCAGGAAGGGCATATGAACCATTAGAAGGGGCGGTGCGCACTACAGTTGTGCCAGAGGAACACGGCCTCCGGCGAATGGGCCTCCGGCAGAAGAGCAACGGGTTGTCTGCACCTAGGCTTATCGCTAGAGTATATTGCTTCACCATGTTCCGTTACTGTCGTTGCTCACCTGGGCGATACCAGCAGCGTGCCGCGGTAATAGAAAGGAGCAACGGCCCACTGACGGTCGTAGTTCGGAGACGTTTACACCGGAAAGTAATATTTGTTATCGCTCAACGTTCGGCAATCCAGCTCTTAACCTGAGCGAGCTGGGCGCAGCACGGCATCCCCCAGCGACTCATCGACCAGGGGAGCTCCCCAGATACAGGCGCTTGTGTGCGCATCTAGACAGCTCTGCGTACTTGATCAAGTCAAGTGCTAGTAAAGCGTCAGCTGGCAAAAGTAGCTGCTCACCTACTGTACACCTACGCGATGCCCCGATGGCACCAGCCTGCATAAAACCTACATCGCACCCGCCGCCATCCCACCCCGTCCCACGCCGCTATGGTGACACCAATACCGTGCCACCATTCGACAGCCCACTCGCCACCCTCCCTCGGCCCCTTACTGGTACGCCTCAGAGCCCTCAGTTGCCGCCAAACACTACCCGCTTAACCCAGCTCCGCAGCAGTGCTGCCGCCTCCGCACCCTGGCCTCTACGCCCCGACCGCCTTCCCCACTGCCCACAGCAGCTCCTTCCTGACCCCACGTGTGCGTAGGCCACCACAGGGCCTGCAGCGTGCACCCTCCTTGCGCTGCCCTCACTTAGCCGCACGCTCGGCAACTGCGGCACTACCGGCCAACCGCAATCACTGCCCCGAGCAATGTGGGCGTATGATACGCAGTAAGCTCTGCCCATGATGGTGACCGCAAACCGCCCAGCCCCAACTGGCATAGTGCTTGCCAGAGGTCAACAACGCGAACGCGCAATGGCCTTGTTGGGGCCCACACCAAGCACATGTTCACGTAGACGCCCACTGTGAGTTTGAGCAAACAGCATGTATGCAGTACGCTAACACCCTTATGCTCTTGCTCACACCAGCTCACACCCATGCTCATGCACACGACCACCAGGGTGCCAGTTGTCGCTGTCGCTTGAGTATGCCTCGGCTCGGCTCACATACTCCTAACACCGTAACCCAACCGCTTTGCAGGACACGGCATCCAGGCAGCCCTCCACGGGTGATAATGGCAGTTTGTGTTACAGTCCAGGTGGTGATATTTGCAACTAGTACACGTCCGCATGCGCGCACATGCAATACGTGCAACGTACGGAGCGTGCGCTGACCCATCCAGGGGCATCCTCACATGCAAACACCTACTAAGCTTTGCCTTGGACCGAAGCCCCCAAACAGCTCACACCAACAGCAGGTGCATGCTTTGCCATTATCTGCACCCTACTACACGCCGACAGTCGCGTCCACAGGCTGCCCATAGCCCCTGCAGTGTTAGGCCTCCGCGGTCGCTTCCGAGCACACTCCTGCCGCCCAGCTCCGCAGCTCTGCCGCCTTGTCACCATCCAGGCCCCTGCTCTGCACCGCCTTATCCACCGCCCGCTGCAGCTCGCCCCTGTCCCCCACCGGCGCGCCCTGCTCCACAAGCCACCGCAGCACCGGCACCTCGCACCCCCAAACCAGTACCGCGTACACCAACAGGTCCTGGTGCCCCCACGGCACGCCCAGGCGCCGCAGGGCAGCGAGTGTGCCCTTGTCTCCTATGGTGGCCGCACCATGGTAGGGGCTGGCCACGTTGGCAAGCCCGGCCGGCTGCCCCGTCATCCACTCAAGCATCGCCTGGCAGCCCCCCAACATTGCTGCTGGCTCGTACTGCAACGTCAACAGCCACCTCGGCAGCCGCCTGTGCAGATACTGCACCAGGGCCAGGTCACCTCGCCTCCCAGCCACAGCAATGGCGTATTGCTTGGCGTACGTGTCAATGATGCAGCCCGCGCCGAACAGCAGCTGCACCGCCTCCAGCAGGTCCCGGCTGTGGGCCTGTGTGTTACGGGGCCATGGGCCCACAACCGAGCTTGGGTCGCAGCTGGCGGCAGACAGCCTCCCCTCTAGTGCAAGCCAACGAATCATTGCCAGGCTGCCAACCTCCGCTGCCCAGATGTAGGCCTTGTGGTTTAGCACCAGGCCGGCCTCCTGCACCAGGTACCCCACCATTTGGGTGCTCCCTGACTTTGCCGCTGCCTTTCCAAACCTGTCCTGGTCTGACGGGTCTCGTATCAAGGCAGCTGGCCAAACAGCTGACAGCAGGTACTGCACCACCTCCATCCGCCCTGCCTCGACCGCCAACAGGGCCAAGTCCCGTGCCAGGCGTATACCATCCCCTGTGAGCGACGGGGCGCCCTGCTCTTGCAGCCACTCCAGCTTGGCAACGCCGTCACTGCTCTTGGCTGCGGCGTATAGGAAGCTGTCCCAGTGGCTGCTGCCCTCGCCCTCCCCTTCCCCCTGTGGCAGCTCGCACAGCCCCTCGCCCACCAGCCACTGCGCAACCGACAGGCTGGCACTCTCCAACGCCCCGGAGAGGGCGAGCTTTCCAAACGGACAGCCGCGTTCCCGCAGCCACCGCAGCCTGCCCAGGTCCCCAGTGCGGGCGGCCGCCGCGGCAGTGCTACCCCGCAGACGGCAGCTGTCCGCACCCGCAACCAGCAGCCATTCCATCTTGGCCACTGCGTCTTGGGTGTGCGACCGGGCAGCTGCGTCCAACACCGCCTGGGTGAGGTCCGCGCGCCTGCTGTTAGGTCTGCCACCGTTGTTGCCGTGGGAAACGCTGCTATTGCTGCTACCGCTGTTAAAATAGTCCCGCAGTGCGTCCCACACCTGCTGCAGCCCCGCCAGGGGGTGGTGCAGGGCTGCTGCCCCCAGCACCTCTTCGGAATGCACCAGCCCCGGGCAAAACCGCAGCAGCCAGCCTAGCAGGAGCGCATGGCCAGCCGTGACCGCCGCCACACCGGGGTCAGGGTAGGGGTTGACCCGATCTAGCTCGTTCTGCAGCAGCTCCGGGAACACGCTGGGTTCCAGCAGCGCCCACGCCACCTCCAGGTTCACCTCGCTCCCGCTGCGTGCTGCTGTTGACAGCAGCTGGAACTTGTGCCGGAAGGGCAGCTGCCGCACGTGCTGCTGCCCTGCCTCCTGCGCCCAGGGTGCGGCGTGGGGCGGCAGCGGCTGGGACAGGGAGGCGGTGCAGTGCTGGGGGCCGCTGAGGGCGTCGGCTGCGTCCCGGCATGCGAAGCGGCCGCTGAGGGCCCGGTCGTTGGGGGGCAGGAGCGAGAGGATGTGCAGCTGAAGGGCGGTGGGCAGCTGCTGCAGCTGCTGCTCCTGTGGGTTGGCTGGGCTACTGGGTTCGTGTTCCTCCATGCTGAGCGGAGTAGGCGGGGGGGTGCCTCGGTGCGCACCGAGACATCTGAACGCAACCGGAAGTTGCGTTCTTGACCATATGCCCGAGGCAGCAGTCTCGTCGATCCAAGAATATGATGAAAGCCGGTCAGAAGAAACAGTGCGCACTGCACTTGTGCCAGAGGCTTTGCCTTCGGTGTGTCGCATGCAGAGCTGCACCGAAAGGACCTGGGCCTGAGATTACTGCTGATATAATACTGGCTTTTCCCGCATTATAATGCTCCAAGCTTACCTGGGCAACACCCGCAATGTGCCAGCAGAATCGAGCGCGATTGAGCAAGGGGCTGAAGGGGGCGCTTTCTCGTTGCCCTATTGTGAAGGTGCAACGGCCCGCTAACGGTGATAGTCACACAGGATAAGAAGTATGTTGTGTTATGCTGGCGACCAGTGTGTCCAGCTCTTCATCTTGAGTGAGTCAGGAGCAGCATCCGGCGACCCCACCAGGGGAGCCCCCCAGGAAACGCATGTAGACAGTTCAGCAGAAACTGGCAGAAATCATCAACGCTCAAGTGCAGTTCAAAGCTAATCACCGCAGTGCTGCTCCCCTAACCCCCTAAACCTAAAACCCTACGCGATGCCTCCTAGGTGGCACCAACACGTGCGGCAGATAGCATTTGGGGAGCTCCCCTGATTTGGGTGCTGCAGGTGTTGCTTTGTGTGAATGAACAACCACCATTTGTACGTCCTGGTTTCATGTATGGAGACCCTTGAGCCCCCGGCTCGTACATGGGACGTTGCACTTGCGGATGGGAGAACCCTCCTACCCTCGCCGTGTAGCACTGACTGACTGACGTCGCTCGCACGGCAGCCCACACAGCCCTCAGCCGCTTTTGATATTTGACATTTTATGTTCCATTCCAGGTGGTGTGGCCACACCATCCTTACTGGTCCCGACCACACCTATCAGGAACTATTATCACGTAGCGTTGCGTCGCTGCTGTACAGCAACAAGGAAACGTCCAACCTTCACAGGGCAGGAAGTGTCCCACCACGACGCTTGCCGGTATGCCACAGGTGCCACCAAGCAGCACCAAGCACACTGCACACACGTGCCCTACCCGGCGCGCAGCAGTATTGCCTCTTCCGCACCCGCGCCCCTACCAGGCGTTGCCTTCCGCACTGCCTGCTGCTCACTCCTGTCCCTCACAGGTGCACCCTGCTCCGCAAGCCACCGCAGAGCCTGCTCGGTGCACCGCTTTGCCCTGCGCCCCCACAAAGCCACGCGCTCGGCAACTGCGGTGCGCCGCCACACCCTGCTAAAGCGCCCACCGACCACCCACAATTACTGCCCCGAGCAGAATGGGCATATGATAAGCAGCAAGCTCTGCCCATGCCAGCGACCGTATGCAGCCCAGCCCCAAATGGACAACTGCACTCACACCCACGCTCATGCACGCGACCACAAGGGCGCCAGTTGTTGCTATCGCTACAGCTCGGCTCGGCTCCTAATAACGTAGCCCAACTGCTTTGCAGGACACGACAGCCACTCCCGCCGTCAAACTGTGATATGACAGCTAGTACACGCCCGCATGCGCTCACATGCCATTCGTGCTACGTATGAAGCCTAGGCTGGCCCAAGAGCTTGTATCACACATACAAACTTGTACAAGCTTTGCCTTGGACCGAAGCCCGCTAACAGCTGACACCAACAGCGGGTACATGCCTCGCCATTCTCTGCATCCTGTTACACACCAACAGTGGCGTCCCTGGACTGCCCACAACCCCTGCAGTGTTAGGCATCCGCGGTCGCAGCCAAGCACACTTCTGCTGCCCAGCTCCGCAGCTCTGCCGCCTTGTCACCATCCAGGTCCCTGCTCTGCACCGCCGCCTCCACCGCCTCCTGCAACTCGCCTCTGTTCCCCACCGGCGCCCCCTGCTCCGCAAGCCACCGCAGCACCGGCACCTCGCACTCATATACCGCCCATACCAGCAAGCTCGAGCTACCCCACGGCACGCCCAGCCGCCGCAAGGCATCCAGTGTGCCCCTATCGCCTTTGCTGGCTGCGTAGTAGTAGGGGCTGGTCGCGTTGCCACGCCAGTCCGGCTGCTGCTCCAGCCACTCCAGCAGCGCCTCGCAGCCGCCCGACACTGCTCCTGCCCGGTGCCGACCCACCGGCAGGTGCTCCGGATGGTGCCGGTGCAGGTACTGTGCTAGGGCCAGGTCGCCGCGTTTGATAGCATCCGCAATGGAACCATGCACGGCATACGGGTACGCGCCACAGCACCACCCCGCGCCCAGCACCAGCTGCACCGCCTCCAGCAGGGCCCGGCTGTCGGCCTGTGTATTACGGGGCCACTTCGCAACCATTGCGCTCAGGTTGCAGCCAGCAGCCGACACACCCGCCTCCAACGCCAGCCAACGAACCATGGCCCAACCCCCAACCTCTGCTGCCCTGTTGTATGCCTTGTGGCTTAGCACCAAACCGGCCTGCTGCACCAGGCACTCCGCCATTTGGGTGCTGCCCGACCTTGCTGCCGTGTACCCAAACATGTCCTGGTCTGACGGGTCTCGTATCAAGGCAGCTGGCCCAACGGCCGACAGCAGGTACTGCACCACCTCCACCCGCCCTGCCTCGACCGCCAACAGGGCTAAGACCTTCGCCAGGAGTGTGTTACCCCCCGTGAGCGACGGGGCGCCCTGCTCTTGCAGCCACCGCAGCTTCGCAACACCGTCAGGGCCCTTGGCTGCAGCGTGCATGAAGATGCTCCATCGGCTGCTGCTGTCCTCGCCCTCCCCTGCCCCCTGCGGCAGCTCGCACAACCCCTCGCCCACCAGCCAGTGCGCAACCGCCAGGCTGGACTCTTCCAACGCCCCGCAGAGGGCGAGCTTTCCAAACGGGCAGCCGCGGTCCCGCAACCACCGCAGCTTGCCCAGGTCCCCAGAGGAGGCGGCAGCCGCGGCAGTGCTCAGCCGCAGACAACAGCTGTCCGCACCCGCAACCAGCAGCCACTCCATCTTGGCCACAGCGCCATGGGTGTGCGACTTTGCAGCTGCGTCCAACGCCGCCTGGGTGAGGTGCGCGCAACTGCTGTCAGGTCTGCCACCGTTGGAGCTGCTGCTGCTGCTGCTACTGCTGCTGCTGGTGTCGTTGTTGAAATGGCCCTGCAACGTCTCCCACCCCTGCTGCAGCCCCGCCAGGTCGCAGTGCAGTGCGGCGGCCTCCAGCACCTCTTCCGGCTGCACCAGCCCCGGGCAACGCCGCAGCAGCCGGCCCAGCAGGTGTACGTGACCCACCCTGACCGCCGCCACACCGGGGTTAGGGTAGGGGTCGTACCGATCTTGCTCGTCCTGCAGCAGCTCCGGGAACACGCTGGGTTCCAGCAGCGCCCACGCCACCTCCAGG
>VFQN01008623.1_pt1 | contig 10226 bp, 6 predicted proteins | sample 3512371 | NCBI WGS metagenome assembly VFQN01 (sample SAMN10412370, study PRJNA504923) | tailings metagenome | isolation source: Replicate 2 from Balatoc abandoned mine | place: Philippines: Itogon, Benguet | collected 2017-08-28 | reverse complement strand
CAAGCGAAGACGAAGAACAGTTCTCCGTATCCGCTGTTGGCTTCAGACAATGTGAGCATCTACTTGGATGGGAACTTCATCAGCAAGAGCTCGTTGAAGCAGACCTCGGCGGGAGAGAGCTTCCAGATCTTCGTGGGTGTGGATCCGGCGGTGAAGGTGGAGTATTTACCAGTGAGGAAAGAGGAGTATCGTAAGGGTTGGGTGAGTGGATCGGAGGTGAAGAAGTTCAGTCACGCAACGATCCTGCACAACGTGAAGTCGTCAGCGATTCGCATCATTTTGGCAGAGAGCTTGCCTCGATCGACAAACGAGAAGATCGCTATCGAGTTGTTGGAGCCAGCGGCGAATGCATTGACGGAGGGTAAGGGTAGTGCGTTACCGGAGACCACAGCACAGGATGCTATCTCTAATTTGACGAACTACAGTGAGAATGAAGATCCGAATGACGACAGCTTGCCTCGAGACTTTGTGACGAAGAATAAGTTGACGAACAATGTGGTGTGGTTGAAGACTTTGCAACCACAAGAGAAGGCGAAGGTAGACTTTGTGTATAAGGTGACATGGCCAAAGGGTTCTCAAATCGATGAATATGCTTATTAGTTAGTGAATGTAGTTTTGTATCGTATTGAAGTATTGAATAATTGAAAATCGACTTTTCTTTTGACTGTGACTCTTATGGACGAAACTACCTTCGTTCAAGCTCGCTATCAACCACTCCCTGTTAGGGTTAGCCTCACAAGGTGATGATCACAGCTCGGTCGTTCCGTCCTCACACTATGCATTTCCTTCAGTGTCAAGCGAAGACGAAGAACAGTTCTCCGTATCCGCTGTTGGCTTCAGACAATGTGAGCAATATTTGCTGAACGGTTTCATCATTATTTGTGTTGAGAATTTGTGATCTAATCAAATAATAAGACATAGGAAGAGTTTAGATTCATTGAATTTGTAACTGTTTGCACCAATCAAATCTAACAGTGAAGTGAGCTATGAACGTGAATCAAGAAGTATAATTCATTTCATAGAAAATTAAATATTAGAAGAAACAAAAATATACAAATCAAACAAACACTGCAAATAATCAAACAAACGAAACACCAAACAAAATCAATAAATAACAAAAAAATAAGACTTTCATATAATACTTCCTCTATTTTAATAATTCTGCTCGTTTTTTATCTAATTCAACTTTCTTGGATACAGTACTTAAAGCTTGTAATGTGGGATGATAAAAATGAATCTATTAAAAAAGAAAATGAAATTAAAAAAAAATCAATCAAACGACTATGATGGATGTACTTACATTTTGATTCCCTTGTAAAGCTAATTGAATATATTTCTTTTGTTCTTCTGTCACTTTCTTAGGTTTATTAATCTTAAGGAATCTTGAGGGATCATCTTTTATTGCAATATTTTTCATTTCTTCTTCTAATGTTTGAATTTTGACTGCCTGCACTTTTATAGAATTCGAGGATGAGATCTTATTTGATTTTGATGATTTATTTGGACTTAATATCCTATTATTATCTCCTCCATGATTTGTATGATTAGGTGTGGTCATCTTTGTACTATTTCTCTTGATCTTTGTTGAAGATGCTGATGGAGGAGTTAAAGGAGATGAAGTAGAGGGATGAAATCCTAATTTTTGATCTAACATCTGAACAAGATTAAATTCTAAATGATCAGCCTGGATAGTGTTCGAGATAGTAGTTGATGGTTTGTCATATTGATCAAATCGATGATCAATTTCTACTTGATGAGTATCTTCTTCTGATTCCTCTATTCTTGAATGAGAGAGATTGCTCTCATCTGCGTTCATTGCATCTTCATTGTTGTCTTTCTCCTCATTCTTTACCATTGGTGATGTTTGATCACTTGATCGACTAACTGACTTATTCAGTGCTGCAGGTGTGGTAGTATCAGCATTAGAATCTTTCCTGAAACGAGGCGGTGAGAAAGATTTGTCCTTCGTGATAGACTATTTGAGAACAGAAGTGAGTTCGGTGTTTGAAAGGTATCAAATCTCTCTTACTTGAATCGCATGGGCAGCAGAAGTAGTCATCTTTGAGAACCATCCATTCGTGGAATGATTATCTTTATCTTTTTCTTTATTCCCTTCTTTATTCCCAACTTCTTTCGTAGTAACTTTATTTTCTGCTTGTTCTATTTCTTCTTCAACTGTCTTTTCCTTTGAAATCACTGACGCAGAAGAGAGCGAAGAATCATTTTTCTTTTCTTTCGCGACAGTTCCTTTAGCAGCATTCGTAGCAACAGACGATTTCTTTCCAAATCCTAAAACCGCACTAGCGGTATTATGATGAGATTGAATCGATTGTAAAGAAAAATCATTTTCTCCGGTTTTCTTCTTCCCGTTAGGACTTAATTGACCATCACGACTACCTGGAGCAGTCACTCTTGTTGGACTAATAAATCTTAATTTTTCAGTCCATTTATCAGGATCAATTTGAATAAGTACATTTCTCAGTTCAGTAGATTGAGGAAGTAATACAGATGCTTTCTCACCATACTTTGATGCCTTCGTATTCTCACCAAGAAGATAATAGACTTCAACCAACCATTGTAGTACAGTAGCTTTACCAGGTGATTTATTCAATGCTTGATGTAAAAATTCTAATGCTAATATATATTCACAACGATCTAATGCTTGTATTGCTAATATCTCCCACAGTTCACTAGATGTATGTAAATTCTTATTTTGTGCAATTTCCATTAATTTACGATGATGACGTGTTGATTGTGTATGTTCAGCTTCTTGTATACATGATTGTGTTAGTTTTTTATAGGTTGCACCAAGAAATACTTTATATTTCTCTGCTGATTGTTCGTAGACTAATATTAAGAAAGCAAGGACATGAGTCTTAGTGTACCCTGATTCAATGGGTGGATCATCATCTAAATATTCTAAATATTCTATAGATTGCTTATTTTGTCCTAAATGTTTTAATATAATTGCTGCTTTAAAGATAATATAAGAAAAGTCAATTCCTTCAATCGCTTGTGCAGCAATTAAATCACTTAATAATGATAAAGAATCTTGTAAAAAACCTAAAGATTCTTTAATATAGGCAGTTTTAAACGAGATTAATTGCCCTTTTGTCATATCTCTCATTTGTATGAGAGTTAAAGCAACTTGATGGATTTGTTCTAATAATTGTTTTCTTTCACGAGATACATTCAATCGCATCGTTTTCTTATTGGTAAAACGTTCTGTCTTCCATGCTCTAACAGCTATATCAAAGACGTTCAATCCTTGTGTCACACTAAGCTGTGTTTTAAGAAATTGTTCGATTGCACGATGGACTAATGGAGTTGCTTTACTCCCTCGACCGTCACTAAAGTATAACTCAGCAAGCCGACATAGATTATTAATATTATTGGGTTGAGAATTCAACTGAATCTCAAGTTCTTCTATTTCTTGGTGATTACCACTCATCTTTCAAAGTTTCCCTTCTTCTTTCATGAAATGAAACGATTCGAAGTCTGCTCTATCAAGAGTAAATACTTTGAAAAATCGAGTTCTTGAATACTTGAGAATCTGAAAAATCACTATTCAAGTGTGCACTCAAACCTTCAACAAACCACAAGACGCAAGACAAGGAGTTTTTTCTCTCGATTCTCTGATTTGTCCACCATAACTTATTAGAAAAAATGTTGTTCTTCACTTTATTAGTTGCTGTTATTGTTGTTATTGCCTCCTCTTCCAAGATCTTTGAGGAGGATTACCGCAGACCTGCGGTGACTCAACAAATGGTCGACCAAATCAATGTAAGTTTCGAACCAGCGATCTTCTCTTTCATCCTCCTTATTTATGAACTTAGGGCATGAAATCCACCTGGAGAGCCGCTATTCCAGTCAGATTCGCCAACGCCACTGTTGCCGATGTCAAGGTGATGTTAGGTACTGTCTTACCTAGCGACGAGGGATACATTGCTCCTCTTATGGAGAAGACCGCCTTCGCCACTGAAGACTCTGCCATCCCAGAGAGCTTTGATGTTCGCACTGCTTGGCCAAACTGCGCTGCCATCACTGGCCGTGTCCGTGATCAATCCAACTGTGGTTCTTGCTGGGCTTTCGGTTCCACCGAGGCCTTCAATGACCGCTTGTGCATTGCTACTGGTGATACTAAGACCATCTTATCCCCTGAGGATACCAATGCTTGTTGCAGTGGTCTTGCTTGCTCTTTCTCTATGGGCTGCAATGGTGGTCAACCATCTGGTGCCTGGTCTTGGTTCACCAAGACTGGTGTCTCCACCGGAAAGGACTGGGCTGATATCGGAAAGGGTGACAGCTGCAAGCCATACTCCATGCAATCTTGTGCTCACCATGTTGAGCCACCAGAAGGTATGGTCTCTTGCACCACCTTACCAAGCTACAAGACTCCTAGCTGCACCTCCACTTGCTCTGAGAGCGCTTACGGAACTGCTTACAAGAGCGATAAGTTCTTCGCTAAGTCCTCTTACAGCGTGAAGGGTGTTAGCAACATCCAGAAGGAAATCATGGAGAAGGGAACCGTCACTGTCGCCATGACTGTCTACGAAGACTTCGAGGCTTATGCTGGTGGTGTCTACCAACACGTGAGTGGAAAGAACCTTGGTGGTCATGCCATTAAGATGATTGGATGGGGTGTTGACAATGGTACTCCTTACTGGATCTGCCAGAACTCATGGAACGAGTCCTGGGGTGAGAAGGGTACTTTCCGTATCTTACGCGGAAGCAACGAGTGTGGAATTGAAGGAAGCGTTGTTGCTGGTGAGGTTTAAGCTGCTTCAATCCTGGTTAATGTAGTGTATATGCAATTACTACGTTGTAATCTGCATCGATCATCCTCACACTGTTTACATGTTGTAGAGTATTGTTTTTTGCTCTTTACACTCATTCTCCTTTAGTGTAACATTATCAATTACTCCAACCCCTTCAAATGCTTTAAATATTTCTGTTAGATATTTACAATATAGATCAATTATGTACGCGAATCACTCGTTTGAAAAGAGGAAGCGCTATCACTAAACATAACAACGATAATTCGAGCAAATCCAAGAATTTAAGTAGAGAAGTCATTGGTTTGCGCCTGAAGAATTCCATTCGAGTATTGGGCAATCTGAACGTAATCGTCTAAAAAGAATAACAAGCCTTTTTTTCTTCACTCATCGTAATCTCATGGGACAATAAGAATTCTTGTAAATCATGGAAAGATCGAAAGAAGTATCCTTCTTTTTTTTCTTTTCGTCATTATTGAGTTAGCGGCATGAGAATTAATCCGAAGTAATGTTTCTAACAACGATTGGTTTATAACATTTACATCAATCGTTCCTGTAACTGCTGTATGGTTCGTTAATGCTTCCGTTAATGAGTTATTATTCGATGAATTAAGTTCGGAAGGAAATGGTTGGTGGTTTGATCAGATATGAACAAATCTCTGTAAATTTTAGTTGTTCTCCTTTTTCCTTCTGGACCTTTCTTGCACTCGACCACCTAACTACCAAAACTACGCTAAATCTTCTTCTTTCTCGACATGTCAAAAGATGTTCCTCAATAAGTGAACACAAATAACGGACGTATCATCTTACCTCAAGATCCCAGTCATAGAGTACTTCGTATTCATATAATGTCGCCATTATTGTTCATGATGATTGAACAGTTTCTTTTTTTTTTTTTTTTTTAATTCGATATCTTTATAATACACCGCACCGGCAATTGAAAAGATCAATAAGTCATAGATCCTTTTCCTTTACTTAACTCCAACAAACATACCCATAATTTCCACTGGGCAAGCAATTCAATCATGGTTTCTCGTAAATTGTTAGTAGGTGGTGATGAATTTTGTTTACATTTAATTTATTTTCTTCCTGTTGATACATTTATCCCAGGATTACCACCTAATCATATAGGAATATTAATGGTCTTTGCTGGTATTCTAAATGTTGTTAATTCATTAATTACTGTTTTATGGATTAAAAGTAAAGAACGTGAAGCACAAGATGAAGGTGGTGAAGAAGCAGCAAAGTCAGTGATTTTCCCTGTCTTTGTTCAAGTTGTTTGGATAAATATTGCAATAAATCTTTATGCAGGTTTAGTAGAAGCATTAACACCCTTTGATCCTGAAGGTGCAAATGTTCTTTATGTTTCCATTATCTATTCTCTCGTCTATGCATTACGTCATTTAGTTACTGAAGGTTTAGCATTTCTCCTTATGCAGAAAGGATGTGGTAAACATGCCGCCTATGAGGCAGGACGACAAGCAATCGTCTGGGGTATTATTACTTATATTTTTACCTTTGTTTCATTAAATGATGCAGGTATATTAGGTAAAACGTTTGCAGTATTCCTTGATTTTATTGTTTGTATTTTTTATTTAATATTATGGATTGCACCATTAAAACATTTATATCGACGTCCATCTGCAATATTTTATAGTCGATTTTGGGCAATTTATCGATTTTGTGCAGTGATTGTGAATTTATTTAGTTTTTTCCAAGATACAAATGATTTATCTGCATGTGGTTATATTTTTGTTAATTTAGTATTATTTGCGATTATTCAACCAATATTCTGTTATTGGACGTTATTATTAGATAGTCGTTGGTGGCAAGGTATTGAAATCTTTGATCAACGTCGTGTTCGTACTGAATCCTATGAAAATATTCGTGCGCCATTAATAGGTTCTGACTTCTCCCTTGCTACAGCACAGTCATTAGCTGATACAATGGATCGTATCCGTGTACAAGGACAAGTGAAAATGTTAAACTTTGCATGTATTAAAATCGATTTTCAACAACATTTAGGTGCTGGTTCCTTCTCTAAGGTCTATCGTGGGAAATATCGTGGTAAAGAATGTGCAATCAAACTAATCTACACCGTTGATCTTACCACTGATATTATACAACGTGTAGCTGCTGAAGCTAGCATATTATCATCCATACGACATCCGAATATTGTGAATATATTAGGTGTATCAGTATTACCACCATCAGTTTGTTTATTATTAGAATTATGCGAATTCGGTTCATTAAGTGATATTATTCGAGGATATGGATTTGATTGGAATACATCACATCGTTCACCATTACAATTAAATCGTTTAGATATTCTTCATTTAGCATTAGGTTGTGCCAAGGGATTATCTGCGGTACATAGTTATGATAAGTCGATCTGTCATCGTGATGTGAAAAGCTTTAATTTCTTAGGTAAGTCACCAACCACCCTCTTTGTTCTTCTCATATCACTAACTTTGTCTGTATTCTGTGCGTATTGTATAGTGGATTCACAATTCACTGTGAAGATTGCTGATCTGGAGTTAGGTGTGTTAAGAAGTAGAGAAGGATTGAGAGATCCTGTGACTGCTCCTACTCATAATCATCCAGAACCTCTGACTCTTTCCCGATCAGCGAAAGGACCACATGATGAACTTATGTCAGCATTTTCTGATCCAAATTATGTTCAAGTAGAAGAGTTATTAGCTAATTGGATGGCACCTGACGTAAGTTTTCTGCCATTCATCTCTTCTATCATTGCCCTGACATTTTTTAAAATCTTAGGTCATTGAACATCGTCGATTTCAACAAGCATCAGATGTCTTTTCCCTCGGTACAGTATTATGGGAAATAGTCTCTAAAGAATTACCATTCGATGGAGAAACCCAACCAGAAATAAGGCGAAAGCTATTAGCAGGATATAAACATCCTTTACCAACTACAGTGCAAGGAACACCATTAGGTATTGTGATTGAAAGATGTTGGGAAAGAGATCCATCCCATCGTCCGCAAGCATCAGAGATTGTTGAAATCTTAGAAAATTTATTAAAACAATCATTTATTGATATTATACAAGAAAATTCACCACATCATCATACGATACAATATATTCCTAATTTCATGACGTTACATGATTTCTATGAGGCGGCCTATAGGAAATCAAATAATTTTATTCATGCAGGAACTACTGCTACATCATCTTCTCGAAGATCTGGCGGTACTGGAGGGATTATGAAAGGTCTTTATCGATTTATTGTGAAGAATAATCCTGTGAGTTGGTTCTTTTCTTCACCAGACAGTGGCGCTGCTGGTGATGCCTCTGTAGATATGTTTGATGAAGGCCGAGAAGATTCTTTCTTATTAAATAATACCGCTGCTGGTGATGCGACGACTCGGACGAGCGAATACGGTAACAATACGACGACCACTGGAGGAACTGGCGGTGGTAACGTTACCTTCCAAACTTTAGATACATCCGTCTCAGTCTCGAATCGTTCAATCTTTAACTTCTCCTTCGGTCGCAATACGAATAATAATAACGACAATGACAGTGATCATCATGAAAGAGAAGAATCACAATATATTTTACCAAATTATCTATCCAAGAAGAATATGTTAAATATTATTATGCCACCTGCTGCTTTAGATGCCATTAAATTAATTAAACAAGAGAAATATTGGTATGAATTAGAAAGTTCTAATGAATCATGGGCAATATTTACTAATACCTACCCTTTCATATTAATACATGCTACATCATCATGGTATGAATTATTTAATGTACCATCATCATTTGGTATTGATTTCCAATTATTATCATTAATATCATTATTATATCCTGAGATTGAAGCCATGGAACAACAATCATCATCATCTAATACTTATGTGATGACATTAGCACAGAAGTCAATGTTTCGTGATTTAAGACGTAATACAAGTAAAGAGATTATTAGTCAATTGAAAAAACAATATGAAGATGTTCATGGGATATTATGTCTTCATTTACCTTATATGAGTCGTCATTCACGTCATCGTTCTGGTGGCAGTGGACATCATAGTAAGGGTTCGAAAGGTTTGAAGGGGAATGTTAGAGGAGGTGGTACATATAATGCTTCCATGGATTTTCGCGACTCGTTTGACCCGTTGGGTGTAATAGGAGGAGAAGGCGATGAAGAGAAAGGAGGAGAGAAAGACAAAGATGAAGACGATGACGAGGATGATTTACCCATGCCTACGTTTTCCATAGATACTTCTGGTCGCATTTCAGGACATAATATGATGTGTTCGGTCCATGCTTACCCTGTCTATCCACCCGAAGAAGCAGTGAATGTTGATAATCTTGTTGCATCGACTACACGTCATTCCATGCAAGATTCATCCACCCCTGGTAAGATGCCTGGAACTCCCTCCAGAAGCATTGCAGACAGAGGATCTGCCACCTATAGTCCTATTAATTTAGGAGGGAAAGATCGTCCATCATCATCGAGGAAGTCATTAGGATTCAATGAACGTCTCTCTGCACAAGATAATAAAGTTGCTCCAATGTACTTTGCAATATTATTCAATGAATTACGTGAGCAAGATCATCCACGACCTGGAAATAACAACAATAATGATGGTAGTCAGAGTAGTAGTGGTAGTCAATATCAACAAAATCGAAATATGTATCAATATCATTCGACAGGATCTCGTAAGATCTCTGATATTACTGCTAGTTCTGCTTTTATTGATTTAACAAGTGATAAAGATGAAAATGAAGGAAAGGGGGGCAAAAAGAAAGAAGGAGAAAATGAAGAAGAAGATCAGAATGTGATGTTACAAAGATATTATTCAAATGAATTTGATGAGATTTATGATCGTGAATTAGATAGTAATGCAACGAATTTATCAGAGTCTTATGGTAGAAGAGGAGATCAATCCTTCTGGAATAATTTTCTTTTACCAAGATTTTGGACTCATATTAACGCGAAAGATGATGAAAGACGAAGTACGAATAGTAGATTAGCAAGACTAACGAATAAGAAGGGGAATGATAAGAGTAAAGGAGGAGGAGGAGATGGGAATGCAAGACGAATGAATTCGATTGCTTAAGGCATGAGAGAAGATTTAGACGGACAGGCAAAACCTTTCCACTGCTTCTTAATTATTTTTTTCTTTCTTATCTTTTTTGATATGATTATTTGATGGGATAATGTTTTGATTGAGTGACTTTTTAGAATTTTCTATAAGCACATAGACAATTCTTTGTCTTTTCACTTTCATTTCCCTTTCAAATTATATTTTTCTCATATTTCATCTAAATAGCTCTATTTATATTGAGATGATAGTGTTTCTTATCTTTTCCTTTTTAAGATATGATATAAATATCCTTCAACTAAGCTAACAAACAAACCAAAGAAAGAAAAAGAGAGTAAGGATGATGTAAATTAAAAAGATGAGCGAGGTGAGAATCGAAGT
>VFQN01008622.1_pt1 | contig 10226 bp, 15 predicted proteins | sample 3512371 | NCBI WGS metagenome assembly VFQN01 (sample SAMN10412370, study PRJNA504923) | tailings metagenome | isolation source: Replicate 2 from Balatoc abandoned mine | place: Philippines: Itogon, Benguet | collected 2017-08-28 | reverse complement strand
GTACTGGGTCATCTGGGTGTCGGTTGACTACGCCGTACAGATATTCGAGGTGCGTGCGGCACACAAGGCACGTGGCGGCGTGAGGCACGGCGACTTCGACACGGCTCCATGTAACTAGAGCATAGCAGTGCAGTAGCAGTTGGGTTACTGGTACGTACAGCTGTTCCAGTCCACTTGCAGTGTGCGCTGACGCACAACCGCTCAGCCATGTATGTATTGTTGGGCTGGCAACATCGTCTGAGGGCCTGGCGAGGGCACTTCAGCTGGTCGCTACTCCTACCCCAACGCATCCCCCCCTGCACGCACCATGTCTGATCACGGCACATTAGTCCAAGACTTCGTCCCCCTGTGCCCCCCCCCGTTCCCGCGCCGCAGTGGTACTGGTTCAGGGAGCACCTGTACTACCTGCAGAAGATACAGGTGCGTATGAACCAACTGTGCACCAGCCTACACAGACGTGACTCAACTGTGGTGCTATACGGCTTGGAAGCAGAGCCGCACGACGCGGGCTTGGCATCCAGCGAGCACTTCCAAATAAAGCTGCGGGACGCTAAGAGCAACATACCCTGCCCCGCGCTGTCCGCTCCCTGTACCCTCAAACACACATGGCATTCGCTCTCCTGCCTTGCCTCACCTCACCCTGTCTGCTATTCCAATATGCCTGCAACTGTATCCGGCTTTTTTTGCCTACACCCTGCACCGCACCCGCTACACATGGCATTCGCGTTCGGCGCCCGTCCGCCCCGCTTTCCGTGCTGCAGAGCAGCATCACGTGGCTCATCACCATGCTGCTGATGCTCATCTGGTTCCAGGTCTGCTTCTAGTGAGTTGCAACCAGCTGCCTTGTCGGTCCTGGGGATGCAAGGACATTGCAAGCACAGGTAGATACGGCCACTGTTTCGTGGCGCGCTGCTGCATCAACCCTCTGCCCCATCCTGCCATCCATAACGCTGCTCCTACGGTATTGCTCCTTGCAATGTCACAAGCTGGCTGTGGTGCGAGGGCGACACCGTGGGTGGTTGCAAGTCGAGCACCTTCAGGGCAGGTGTGGAGGCGTCGTGGAAGGTCATGCTGTGCTTGGTCGTCTTCTGCCTGGCGGAGGCGATAAAGGTGAATCGGAGCTAGATCGCATGACTAATGACTTCAATTTATTCGCCACGCCGAGCGGCACAGTCGCACAAGGACCCACTTGCGCACGCCCCGTTCCCTCTCCCGGACGTGCCCCTGACCTCTTCCCCAACATCCCCCAGGCCGTGACTGCCAAGCTGACCAGCACGCACTTCTACCGAACCGCCCACTTCAAGAAGTTCAAGAGGGCCCTGGAAAAGGAGTACTACCTGCAGGTGGGGACAGTGCCTGTGTGTGTTAGCCCACGGCTACCTGCAGGTGGGCTTGGACATGCCAGAGGAAGCGCCTGAAAGTCTGAGGGCATGTGCAACGCAATACGATGGTACCGCACGACCGGTACTGCAACGAAAGTTGGCGTGTCGAAGTTGATACTGCTGGACACTGTAATGTGGGCCTGGCAGCTCCTATCCCTTTCCCTTGTTTGCATGCCGTATCATTACACTGCCACGCCGTATGCCGGTGTAGGCCTGCTCACTGCGTGCCCAGACTTGTGTTCCATGAAGGCTGTACTTGTGTGCCTTGCCGCCCCTGCAGCTGCTCTCCGTGCCCCGCAGCCGCATCGACGCTTCGTGTACGATGGCCAGCGGGCAGGCTAGCTCGGAAGGCGCCGGCGATGCTGACAGCGGCCGAAAGGGCGAGATGGAGGCCACCGCAACCGCAGGCCACCTGCGCGGCCTAGCCTGCCTGCTGCGCACCCCGAGCACTCGGCTGCCCGAGGCACAAACGCAACAGCAGCCGAGCTCGGAAGGGACCCCCGGAATGGGAGCGCCCTGCGAGGTCCATGTGCCTTCGCCCGGCACACGGACCTGGTCCCTGTGGCCCATGGGTCGGCTCTTGCGGCGACCAGCCAGGGCTTCGGAGCAGGCACAGAGCGGCATGCCAATCGTGCGGCACGCACCTGAGACCAGGGACGATCTGGCGGGGGAGGTGGCGCTGGGGCGCTTATCGCGGGTGTGCAAGGAGCCGGCTGGGGAGCTGCAGGAAGGTGCCGGTGACTGGGGAGGAGGAGCGGACCTCGTGGCGCGTGTGACGGCTGGAGGGTTGGGCCAGCTGCGGGGGCAGGGGAAGGGGCTGGGTGGGTTGCAGGGCACCTTCCAGCATCAGGAGCTCAGCGGCAGCGGTAGCAGCTCAAGGGGCCTGAACGCCTCTGACGACCAACCTATGCCGGAGCCGGAGCCGCTGCAGCCGCCAGCGCCCCCAGGGTCCTTCCCGCCAGCGGAAGGCCAGGCGGGAGGACCGCCCGCAGCCCAGCAGGCGGACCCGCTTCTGGGGTCCCCTGCCAGGATGGCCTCAGCGAGCAGTGACTTCGTACCACACCCAGCAGACCCAAATCCCTCGGTGGCGGCACAGGAACTCACCTCAACCGACGCTGCTGGCACCGCCTCAGGCGGAAGTCAGCAAGCGGCAACAGCGGCACCGTCGCCGCTGCCACCGCCGCCCACGGGCGCCGGCGGCCGCCAGGAGGTAGACGGCGGGCGTGCGTACGGCTTCGTCTCTGCTGAGCCGTTCGCCGCCCAGATGACGGCGGATCTCAACGGCGCGCTGGACAGGGATGGCGGCGGCGCTGGCGGCGGCGACACCAGCGGCGGCGGCAGCGGCGCCACGCCAATGGTCACCCTGGCCCCCGGCGGCGGCGGCGGCGGCCGTCACAGCGGCGCAGCCGCGACGTCATCCGTTGCCCCGCCTAGGCGGGCGATGACGACAGTAGCTGGAATGACGCAGACGGGCGATGCGAAGGTTGCTCGGAAGACGTCGGCACCGTCGTTCATTTGGCGCATGGGGTTCGCTGGTCGGCTGGTGGGGACATTACGGCGGGTGGTTGGGCAGCCGAGCGCTCTGGGCGGGCCGGGTGCTGGGGAGGGGGAGGGCGGTGCGGCTGGGTCGGTGGCAGCGGCAGCGGCAGGGGGCGATGGGAAGGGCAGCCGGGCGGCCAGCGGCAGGGCGGCCAGCGGCAGGGCGGCCAGCGGCAGGGCGGGCGGGCCCTGCCGGGGAGAGTCCAAGGTGCTGCGTCGCACGGCGGTGCTTCGGCGTTGCTCGGGCCTGGGTGAGTAATAGGGCCTTGGTGAGTGGAGGCAGTAGACTGCCGTACGCTGCATATGCATATGCATATGCTACTTTGGAGTGCTGGTATAGGGGCAGCTTCAGTGCTGCCTGGCAGTGGTACCTGTAAGAGCTGGTGTATCAGACATGTGGTGGTAGGCCGCGGGGTGCCCGGATTTCGTGCACACGTGGCCTGCATGCCCGGCATGTCCCCGTCCGAAACCTGCCGGCCTGGCATGTCCGTCCCCGCCCGAAAGCTGGCCCCCTGTAATACCACTTTTCGTCGGCGCCCTCAGGCTACACCACCGCCGAGCTGCCCCGCCAGGCCGCGGACCTGGGGGCGGAGGCCATCAACGCAGTGCCGCTCAAGCATAAGAAGGTGAGCCAATGTATACCGATGTAGGACGGCGTTGAGTGCGTATCCGCATTTCCCCTCCTTGCATCCAACGCTGGAGTTGCGCCCCCCCGCAGGCTGTGCACGAGATGACGGAGGACGACCTGTCGCGCATGCGCACCGCCATCGTTATCAAGGTGGGTACTGCTGCTACCAAGCCCGCCGGCCGGCTTTTCCTCCCTTGAAGCGCAAGGAGGCCGCACTCCGGCTCGCGCTCACGTCCGTGTCCCTCGCACTGCCCCCACCTCTTAAGGTCACTTCTTTGCGTCCCTCCACACCCATCTCCGCACAAAGACACCAACGCTTCCCCCGCCTGCATGTTCCCCGCCCACACCTTCAGACCTACACGGCGCTCATCCGCAAGCACAGCGCCATGAGCCCCGAGGAGGAGCTGAGGGGCCTGAGGACCGTCAAGCGCTTCGCAAAGGCCATCTTCCTGAACCTCAGGGGGCCGGACACCACGCGGTGGGTGGGGCGGTGGGGCGGTGGGTCTGCAGGGGTGCGGTGTTGGTCCTTCCTGTGGGTTATGGGTCAACACTCACCTACCGGACGTACACTGCAAGCTGTAAGTAGAGCGGAAGCACGGCAACGGCAGGACGAGGAGTGCCAGCACCCACGCACCGCGGCCAAGCACCGGTACCCGGACACACAGGGCAGGTGGGGTCTGAACTCGCGTGCAGCACCCTACGGCCCGCACGTGCATGCATCCGTGTGCGCATGTACCTCCGCTCCGGTCCCAGAGTACTGACACACATTCCTTGCCCCCCACCTCGCTCCCAGCACCCACGTGACTCGGGCGGACTTCGACCCGTTCTTCCCCAAGGACCCGGACATGGCGCAGCGGGCCTTCGAGGCCTTCGACCTTGACAGGGACGGGCAGGTAGGTGGGCAGGGACGGAGAGGGTGCGGGTCGGAGACGGGCGCGACGGGCAGGTGAGGGTGGGGGAGAGCACAGTGGGGAGGGTTGTGTTGGTGGAGGCGAGGTATGACAGCAGAACGGGAGGAACGGGTTACGCAGTGGTGTGCACCACGGTAGCGCACTGCTCGAGGCTCCCCAGACGCACGACGATTCCTGGCATGCCACCATGCCTTACTTTGTTGCTGCTGACCAGATCTCGGGCTCCGAGATCCGCGACGTGGTGGTGTCCATCTACACGGAGCGCTGCAACATGGCACGTGCCCTCAAGGACACGGACTCCATCGTGCGCTCCCTGGAGCTGTCGCTGGGGGCGGCCATCCACTTCCTGTTCTGTGCAATCTACCTTACCATCTGGTGCGTACGCCGTAATGCCGGCATGCGAGGCAGCAGCACATCGGTCCCCTTCCTGCCCTGACGCGGCCCCGCATACAGCGCCGCCGTCTGTTGTGCAATGACTGTCCAGCAGAGCCAGACCTTCTTGGGGCGGACGGTGCTTTCCCGTGTAATCACGGAGATGCTTACTGCAGGACCCGTTCGACAGTCTAGTATCCCATGCGCTCCCTGCCCGGCAGCCACAACGACCCGCAACGTCGGTATATGCATCTACGCACACCGTTTGCACGGGGCCCACCACTTTAGGTCCCTGCCTCAAAGCGACAGAAAGCGGCATCCCGATCAAGATGCTTATGCTCCGCGCACCTACATGCTCGGGCCCACCGCCTGGTACCCCCAGGGGCGTGCCGCTGCTCGAGGGCTTCTCCGCCTTCTCCGCAACAGTGCTGGCGCTCACATTCATTTTCGGCAAATCCGCAGAGTGAGTGCCTTTTGGTATGGGGCAGCAGGTGTACGGCGCGCGGGCCATGCGCCGCACGGGAGGGCGTTGACTGCAACACCATAGCGTGGTGTCTGGGGTGCACAGCACGCGGGACGTGGGGTGGACTCACTGCAACCACACTTGGTGGACGGGTGCTAGGACTGCCATGTTGGTCGGCAGCTGCCGTTTGGGACATGCCGCAGTCAGTCTCACGTACGGGACACTCGCGCAAGGTGTGCTGCTTTTGGCCCCCTTGCCGTAGTACTTCCATCATGCCTGTAGTCCTGAATTCGCACTGCTTGCATCTGCCTGCCTGCCACCCCCGTTCCGCTCAGGCAAGCGTTCCAGTCGGTCCTGTTCCTGTTCTTCCAGCACCCCTACGACGTTGGCGACATGGTGGTGGTCAGGGGGGAGGCGTACCGCGTCAAGCGCATTTCGCTCATGTACACGGACCTGGTCAAGTGAGTTAAGAAATGAACGTCAGGGCATTATCAGAGTTGCGGTTGCCTTCTGCTTTCCGTTCCGATGGTTTCCTTTTTGCACAGCTTTGCGCACTGTACGGCAACTCACGTGCACGCCGGCGTCGGGACATGGTGACTTGTGCCGTTGTGCGCATCCGCATTGTGCTTCCGACAAGGTAACGCCGAAAGTGTTCAGTCGCTGTGACGTACGTGCCGTCGGCCAGCACCTGCTGCTGCCCTGACCCACACGCATCCCCCCCTGATGACCAACAGGAGCCTCCTTACTCTCCCCACCTCCGTCCCCACCCCCAGGTGGACCAACGAAGAGCTGTACCGCCGGTTCACTACACGCACATAGTATTACACTGTTAACACACATGTATGTCCCTGCCCCCAGGTGGACCAACGAGGAGCTGTACGCCCCCGACACCACATTGCTGTCACCTGCTAATACACTGTTAACACAGATGCCCCTGCCCCCAGGTGGACCAACGAGGAGCTGTACGCCCCCAACACCACCCTCGTGGGTGCAGAGATCACCAACTGGACCCGCTCGCTTACCAAGTTTGAGATGCACAAGTAAGTCGCGGGCGAGCTTCAGACCCACCAGTGGGTGAGCACGGTGGGTTAGCCCTGGTGAACCTTTTGCGCAAGCCACATCCTGCCCATCGGCACAAGAGCACGTAGCAAAACTGGCTTGGCTGACATGTTTAGTTGTGCAGGTGTGCACCGGGCACGTGCTCTCGCGTCGTGTGCAGGCCCATCCGGTTCAACCCCTCAAAACTTCACCCTCCGTCCACCTAACCCACACACCCCCATGCACACCCCGCAGGCTGCTGGTGGACGTGGGCGTGGCTTGGGAGGTGAAGCAGGACATCGAGCAGGCGCTGGTGGCGCACTGCGCGGCGTACCCGCAGGTGGGGGAGGGGGAGACTGGGTGTAAAACAGGAGCGCAGGGAGGGAAGATGTGCCCGCAGTCGAGGATGGTGGGCTAGGGCGCGCGCCGCAGTTGCGGTGCTGTTCGGGTAGGATTGTAGAATTGTCTACCGGTATGCATAGTCTGTAGGGGCCTTGTGTACATACCAGTCAAGTGCAGGGCACGGGTCACCGCCCGTCGTTGAACAACTGGGTCTGGTGCGTGGGGCTGGTAGTTTTGAGAGGGCCAGCAGCTTGTTAGCAGAACCACACTGGTATGCTACCATGCTGCGCAAGATCGGGCAGCTGCCGGTTGACGGTGTTCATTGCGGTCGTAAGTGGTTTGCTGTCAGAGCTCGCGAAAGTGACGGCCGCCCTGCGCCCCCCCTACCACTACTCAGGACTTTGACGGTGCCCCCGGTGTGACGTTCCGCGAGGTGGCGGACCCCATGAAGGTCTCGCTGGGCCTGTACCTCACCTACAACTTCCCACGTGAGTACCTGACCTGTGACAAAACGCAGCGTAGCGCATGGGGTAAACACCTGCAACACTCGGAGCGCCTCTGCTCTCCTGTACCACGTGATGGCACAGCCCCAAGCCGTACGCACACCCTTTGCATTCCTCATTCTACCTAGGCTAGCTGCTCCCAGATGGCATGTAATTGTGCATCCATCGCTTGATGCTTGCAAGGGCCCCTGCCTGCTGCTGTATTTTTTGGCCTGCCACAGCGGATGACTTCGACAAGCTCGTTCCAGCACGCGACAAGGTGAGGGGTGGCCCATAGCTGCGTCCTGCGTGCAGGGGATGGCGTCGAGAAGTAAGGGGCGAGGTCGGTGGACCAACCTTTACGGGCACCAGTGTGGATGGTCCATAACTGCTCTTTGCTTCAGGACGTGGTAGGCAGTGCGCAGCCTCCTCTTCGCCACCGCCCTCTTATGGTACTGATTCAGCTAGCTGAAGGGGTTTCTGTGTCTGCCAGAAGCCGCGCACACATCCCCGCAGACTTGCGAGTACCCGTACGTGCCCCCCGCCGCACGCTTCTAACTTAGGCTAGTGCGCGCCACGGTACCACAGTTGCAAGGCGGCTGTCACATGGTTTTTCATTTACGCTGCAGTGACTGAACGCTACATCCCGTTCTACTGCTTTTTCGTTTCGCAGGTCGTGTACGTGGTGCAGCAGAAGCTGGCAGAGCACCGCCTGCGGTTCAGCAGCTACGACGTAAACAGCCTGGACGCGGCGGCGGCGGCGAGGGCGCTGGAGCAGTTGCGCTGCCTGCAGGTGGGCGGTTGGCGCGGCTGGGGCGGTTGGTGGTTGGGGCGCGTGACCGGGTCTAGTGTTGGTGTTACCGTTACGCTTCAAGGTTGGTGCAGATGCGCGCCCGGCAGGTGGGCGGTTGGGGCGGTTTGAGTGGTTGGGGCGGGTGGTCGGGTCTGTTGCTCATCTACCGGTCAACGGTAGTGCGTTACGAGCAAGCGACTGTCAGAGGGACGCCGCTTGCGCGTTTGTCCGTTCAACCACAATGGTTGCTGATGGGCTCTTCGCCGCATGGCCTTACGCCCCCATTGGCTCAGCGGCAGGTGCAAGTCATGTAATGAACGGCGGGCGGAACATGCTGAACCCCTGGATACCGTTGTACTGCTCCGTTCCGCTTCCACACATACGCAGGCCCACGAGTCAGGAAGCATCCGGCTTAAGGGGCTCTCAGGAGCTACGGCAGCGCCCGCCCCGCAGTACGGCAGCGGGGGGCCGTACGGCGGCTCCGGCCGTACGGCAAGCTCAGGTTTTGGTGCTGCGGGCCCCAGGGTGGCCAGGGGACCGGGTGGGTCGGGGACTGACGTGGGCACGGGGATTGTGCAGCAGGGTGGCGGTGTGGGTTACGGAGGTGGAGGGGAGGTGGGGCAGGCGAGGGAGGAGCTGCTGCCGAGGGCGACGTTGGGGGCAGGTGGGCGGTTGGAGGCAGGGGCGGTGGCTGGGGGGCAGCTGCCGGCGGCTGGGGCTGAGGGGCTGCAGCACAGGCCGGTGGGCGGCCTGGGCAGTGGGGCGGTGCAGGGAGGGGGGCAGGGCAGCGCGCGAGAGCTGAGGGGGGCCCAGGAGGAGCGGGGAGGTGACAAGAGCAAGAAGGAGTAGCAGGTTGTGCCGGGTATAGCGTGGGTATGCTTTGTATTACCGGATGTTGGGGGTGGACGGTGGTAGGGAGGAGGAACAATCCGCGGATGTCCATGCAGCTTCACATGGAGCTGACGCGCCCTTCGCTGTGTTGGGTTGCTGCTATTATCGGCGTAGAATGCGCCATTTCGCTATGACAAGTTGCTGTTAGTAACGGCGTAGAAGTTCACACCACACCAAGACCAAAGGTGTGGCTTGCGTGTTGTATGTATCGTTTTGCTTTTAGCAGAGCATGCATGGCAGCGGCATCAGCTTGACACGTGTGCAGGATTTCGGACGGTACCGCCAGGGTACCGCTACCGTACCGGTACCCTGCTTCATCGTTCCGTACCATGGCGCTGGATGCATGGTCGGGTGCAACAGTCCCCCAGCAAGAGTTTACCGTACCTGTACTGCACGCATGCAGCGCGATGCGAGGCCTTCTTGGGCCCACCGACCGTTTGCAGGTGGTTACTTACCGCACTGGCACCACTATGCATTTTGATGAGACACAGGCTGATTACTATCAATTGGTTCAATATATTTTGCTGTCGAGTGGCCGGTGTGTGTCAGCACGGGTTGGGTGCTGACCAGGGTGCGGACTGCTGGGGTTATTTCATCAGCGCTTTGAATTGAAGTTCACACAAACGCAGACCAAATATCACGCCATCCGCGGTTTGGGTTCTCGTGCACAGTTATGGCATGGTTCACAGGTGGTTTAACTCTTATCTCTTAGCACCCAGGTGGCGGTGTTGCTTCATTCCAGTTGTGGGGCCCGGCAGCCACCAGCCAGGAGGCTCGCGTATGTGCAAGAGCGGTGCAAGTGGGCCATCGCGGGACATCGCCCATCGGTCCAGCAAATTGAGTGTAGGTCCCAATGCTTTGCATGCGAGCTACCGGCACGGTATCTCAGGTGCCCTGGCGTCGCCGTATCCGTATGGGGTACAGGGGCGGTTGTGCAGAGCAGGGGATACAGTACAGGACCTGCAGCAGGTGCGAATCCAGCCAGCAGGTCTAGGAACGAAGCAAGGGCAATCGGGGTGCCTCCATCACAATAGAAGGCATGTCCTGCTCCCTGAACCGGAGGTTACTTTCAAACCGGTATCTGATAGACTCGCAAGCAGCACACTCGCACATACCGTAGCACATGCAGTACCACGGCCGCCTGGGCATCACCATAAGTGCAGCATGTATGGCAACTACGCTCGCGACCCTGTGGCTGTTTGCCCTCGAAGTCCGCAGCACATTAAACACATGAGGGTTTGGTGCGGATCAGGCCGCATAACAACATGATGTGCACGGGCTAGCCAACGCGCTTCTTTGCTTTGTGTGAAGGGCAGCCCCGTCCACCTGGCCAGCGTTCCTATCTTCATCGGTTGGTTCGAAGCAGGCACATTTTGGGCTGATTT
>VFQN01008621.1_pt1 | contig 10229 bp, 8 predicted proteins | sample 3512371 | NCBI WGS metagenome assembly VFQN01 (sample SAMN10412370, study PRJNA504923) | tailings metagenome | isolation source: Replicate 2 from Balatoc abandoned mine | place: Philippines: Itogon, Benguet | collected 2017-08-28 | reverse complement strand
GGCCTGCTGCTGCGGTCGCAGCGGAAGTGTCAGCGACCGCATACCATGACAAACGTAAGTATACCTTGATGCTTATCCTATGGAAGCACGCACTGACTGTCGCGGCGATTTGTCTTGCCGGTCGTCTCGTCCCTGTGCCCCTGTGGACCCCAAACTTGGTCCTAGTGAACATCCACCAAAATACAGCCCACAAGCCTCAACGAACGGCACAACTCACAACAAGGACATATGCACATGTTGTGTAATCCGTTCCTTCAGGCTGACCTGGGCGAGGAGGTGCGTGACCGGCATCAACAGCTGGTGGCAGAACTACTGCCGCGCGGCGGCAAACTCAAGTTCAGCAAGCTGCTGTTGCGGCAGCCAGGCGAGGCCGGGGCCGGCACGACACCGGAGTTCTTTGTGATGGAGCAGGTTGGTGGCGCGCCTGGGGTGCGGCTGGAGCTCAAGCAGCTGCTCCGCTGGTGGAAGGGTGGCCAGGAGCAGCACAGCGTCACTGGCGCCTGGGACGAGGACAGCACGACGGCGGGTGGCAGCCAGGATGCGCATGCTCCTGGCACCATCGATTCAGCTTCTGCCACGGAGCAGGATGCCATCGCTGTTCAGCCGACTGCTGCTGACGCTCCTGTCCAAGCAGCAGCTGACGCGACAAGGGGTGCCGTCAGCCATGAACCCACAGGCGTGGGCACCGAACGTTGTGTCAGCCTCGTCGACACCCTAAGCCCGCAACCCTCTAGGGAGGACACATATGCGGCAGGCGCACCAGCGCAAGGGAGGCGCAGCAGCAGCGCAGGAAGCGCAGGCACGGTCTTCCCTGTGCCAGGCGCGCTGGACGCCGCCGCGACTGAGGAGCAACTGGCTGCTACTGCCTCCTGGCCAGGGGAAGGTCCCAAGGCTCAGCTGCGGCGGGCGGCGGCGGAGCTGCTGCTGCAGCGCACGTGGGGCCCGCAGGGGCCGCACAGCCTGCAGCAGGTGGGTGGCATGGGGGCAGCGCGCCCGGGTAGGGGCCGACGGGCGCCAGGGCAGGATCGCCCGCCCATTGGCCCGCTTCTTACAATGGGCGGCCCCCTGGCCCCTCAGGGGCCCCGTGGGCTTGCCTGAGACGTCCAACCTGCCGTGCGCTACCGCGCCTGGCGCCCTTGCTTTCCGCAGACCCGCACGTCTAGCACTAGCACTTACACGTGTTGGCGCTCCCACTGATGACTACCCTGCCCCCGCCGTGCAGGCCGCATTACGCAAGGAGCTGTGCAAGCACCACCCTGACTTGGTGAAGGCACTGGCGCCCCTGGGCGCCAAGCTGCGGATGCAGGATGTGCTGCCGCGCCAACCCGCCAACCCCGACGACCGCGACCCCGACCCCCACCCTGAACCACGGGTCACCCGGGGGCAGGGGCAGGGCGGCAGCGCAGACGAGGACAGCTGGGAGCAGCTCTACGCGGAGGCCAGCAGAGGCAGTGGGGAGAGCGAGGCAGCAGCGGCTGGGGCTGAGGCGCAGGAGGGCTTGGGAGCGGGGCAGGAGGCAGCCGGGGCGGAGGATGCGTTTCGCTTGCTCCCGGAGTTCTTCGTGCTGGGCAAGACAGCCAAGGGTGAGCCCGTGGTGCGACTGGACCGTGCGGCCATGCTGCGGTGGTGGAGGCTGCGGGCGGGGGGCCACAGGGACAGCGGCAGGGCGACCAGCAGCAGGGACGTGGGCGCTGCAGCCGCCATGGAGCCTCCGGCTCCGGTACAGGGCCCTGCCAGAGCACCCGTTGTGCAAGAGCTGGAGGCTATGGCGGCACAGACGGCCGCTTGTGCCGCTGGGGCCTCTGACCAACCTTGTAGCGCAGCTGTTCATCAACCTGCGGGCCGGGGTGCGGATGAGGATCACGTACTAGAACGTACGGGCCAAGAGCGGGTCGATGCTGGGGTGGGCGGCGGGGGCGACAATGAAGCGCCTGTGGCCTGGGATGCGGCGGGGGACCCTGGGTCCAGGCCTGAGGCCGACGGGGGCCCGGGTGGGCACCTGTCCACCGCCGCAGCGACCAATATGATGCAGGTGGACGCGCCTCAAGGTGTAGGCGTACCAGGGACCTCACTCAGCACGCCAGTGGTAGCTTCGGTAGAATGTGGCCACAGCAGTGGCGGGGCCAGCGACGGCGGAAACGCTGTCGGCAGTGCGGCCGCCATCGGGGATGGGCCAGTGCACCTGGAAGGCGGCGGTGGCGAAGCAGCCCCAGCGGGCGCAGCCCCAGCAGACGCAGCCTCGGCGGACCTTCCTCGCGGCACGCCCTTCCCGGCGTCCGGTGCTGCCGGTCCCGCTGCACACCTTGCACCCCACCTGCCCTCCCTCGCCACCTTGCCAACCCCACCGCACGCGGAGCTGCACGGCCAGCCTCCGGGTCCTACTGCTGCCTCGGACCATGGGCTTCCCCCGCCCCCGGCTGGCCAAACCACGCGCAACGCACTGCCCGCAATCCATATCGAGAAAATATCACAGCTGAAGCAGGCGGCCTTGAAGATTGGATCACACGCTCCCGCCGATGATATTCTTGCGGCGGTGGCTGCCGCGGTGCCCGGCAAGGACCAGGCGGCCATGCTCCGGCGGCGGTGCGCGCTGATGCTCCTGGCGCGTGGCTCTGAAGAGTCCCAGGGGCCGTATGGGCCCTACAGCATGGCAGCGGTAGGTGCGGACAGCCCGGAAGACAAAGCGACGCGTGTGGTGTCGCCTGTCTCAGTGCGTAGCAGGCCTGAACAGTGCCATGCGTGCCAGCAACTCAGCAATTTGCCTGGACTGCTGGGCAGGAGTGCGTTTCAACATCTCATCACGTCCGCATCGGCACACGCCTCCCCAAACCATGGACAGCTTACGATATTGCAAGAACCTCTTGCGGACACTCCCTTTCTGCGCTTCTGGTCAATGTTTTGCCCCCTGCCAGGTTACCCTCGCCTCCGCGATGCTCTCCGCCTTCCCAGGTATGTGCCGCGGGCACGTGTCAGGGACCGACGACAACGGCCTGCGTCTGGCCAAGATGCTGCATGACACGCACCGCACGGCGGCGGGGCAGCGGCCTGGCGGCGCCGACGCGGCAGGCTCGTGGCGGCGGCACGAAGCGGCGCCAGGGGAGGGCCTCCAAGCGCATCCGCCCGTGCCGCAGGTGTTCATCGTGCGGCTGAAGCCCCTAGAGCGAGCGGCGGTGCGGTTTGACTTGGGTGCTTTGAAGAGATGGTGGTCCAAAGTTGGCCCAGCCACTGCCGGGGCTGGGACCGCCGCCGCCGGCCCCGACGCCTATGCAGCGTCCTCTGCCACGGTCAACACAGGGTCAGGTACCGGCACTGCCGCTCCCGGGCAGGGTGTAGGCGGCGGAAGGGCGCAGGCGAGCCTCAGGCCGCAGGTTGCTGGCCCCAGTGGCAACGGCGGTGCTGCTGGATCACCCGAGAGCCGGCGGCATGGGGCCGACGGAGTGCACGCCGCCCAGCCGCCCAGCCGCATCGCCTCAACGGCATCACCGCCGGCCCCCGCGGTCTCCTCAACACCACCCGGGCTCTTGCAAACGGCTGCAGCTGTTGGCGGCCGCGCTGAAACGGATGGCGAAGATGCCCTGGGCGCCCTTGCTGCGCCTGGAGCAGAGGAGGAGACCCTGTACCTTGGACCCCAGCGCCCAGGCCATGCCCGGGCGTCGCTCACTGCAATTCCTTGCGGCGAGGGTGCAGGAGGTGGCGGCGGCGGCGGTGGCGGAGGGATTAGTGGGGAGGGAGGAAGAGGGTCGGTCCGTGCTGGTGGCACGGGGGCCGGCCGCAGCGGGAACCGGTCGAAAGGCGAGGACCCGCGCCACCTACGGCAGCGCAGGAGTGAAGTGGAGGCCTATTGGGAGGTGGTGTGTCGGGCGCGGGGGCACGAGGGGCTACCGATGCCGCGGGGCCTGGCGGCGGCGTGCGCGGCGGCATGGGACAGCAACGGCTACGTCGGCGGGCTGCGGCGGGCGGCGGCGGTGCTGCTCCTGGTGCCACCGCCGCGTGTGGAGGGCGGCGGGGCGGTGGACCGGCAGGCGGAGGAGCTGGGGCCATTCACGCTGCACGAGGTGCGCGGGGCGGGAGCTTGGGCGACCTGGTGTGGCCTGGCCCTCCTTGGGTAGGCTGGATGTTGGTATTGTGGACACGTGGACGCCCCATGAAGTGGCCCGCAGACCTTGCAGCGCCCGATGGGGCTGGGGCTGGGGAGGAACTCTTTGGTGCGAGGGAGACGGCTGGATATATATGGGGCGGGGACTGTGCGCTTTGCCAGAGGGCAGGGTGCGATCAGTGCTAGCATGCTGATATGGCGCATTGACAGACATGATTGGAACATGGGGTGGACCCGTCAGTAGGGCACGCATGCCGCATTTGCTGCAAGTGCACGACCTTGCAAATCATGCTATCGACCAAGCCGACCGTCAAAGTTGCCATTGGCATCCTGCGCAGGACTGCGTGCACTGCGAACTGGCCCAGTTCTTTCCCGACTTAGCTTCCCGGTTAGAAGGCAGCGGTGGGAAGCGCACGCTGAGCTACTATCTAGAAGACAAGAGCGCCGCCGGCGACGCCAAGCAGGGGGACCCCGAGCAGGGGTGGCAGCAGCAGCAGCAGCAGCAGCCCCAGGCGGAAGAGGGTGACACAGACAGGGCAGCGGGCGAGCAGGGCCCCGCTCGCCCTCCTTCCCTGTTCACGGTCCTCGAGACCCACACAGGCCACCTTGCGCTGCGGCTCAACCTCCTGGCGCTGCAGCAGTGGTGGGCGGGCCGCAACGCTACCCACACCCACACCGCGACCCCCGGGCACGGAGCAGGACGTGGAGCAGGACTCTCGCCGACAGGACGGAGCACCTCGCCGCTGCCCCCGCTGAATCCTGCGGAGCCTGGCCTGTGGGTGGAGGCCCTGCGGGGGCGACGCGGGCATCTGGCACCTTTGCCCAGTGCGGGCCTACCCTACGCGGACACACCTTTCAACGGGGAGCACGGAGCGGGAGTCGCTGGTGGCCCCCGCGCTGCGGTCCGTTGGCACCGGAGTGCCACGGACATTGCTTGCGGAATCGTGGCCACAGGGCTACACTTCCGATCTGCAGATGCAGGTGCCGAGTTCGTCGACGCGCGGCTGTGTATTAGGGAGGTGCGGCTCCACCGCGGTTTCAAGCGTCACGGACCGGACGCGGAGCAGCCTGCGGTCATTGCGGCGGCGTGGAGGGGCGGCGGCGCAGTGGCACAGCTGGGCCGGCGGCTGGCGGCGATGCTGTCGCAACCACCCGCGGCAGCGCAGGGGCCGGCGGGGCCGTTCAGCATGAGCAAGGTGGGGTGTAGTCGGGCTCTGTACACGGAGGTGAATGCGACCGTTGCACAAGCAGCACCGTACGTGCGCAGTGCTTTTGCTTGTCAAGGGTAGCCATGGCGACCGCGTCTGAGTTCAAACCAGAGTCCGCATAACGACGGACGCGACCCTGTACGGAGGTGCAGCGTTGGGCTGACCTGACATGCCAACACGCTTAACGGTAACCCCCAGGCCGCCCTGTGCTCCGAGCTGCGCGCCATGTACCCGGAGCTCGTGGCCGAGCTGCTGCTGCTGCTGTCCCCGCCGCAATCCCCACCTCCGTCGCAGCAGTCGCCGACGACCGACCACGTGGGCGGGTGGGGTTCCACCGGTGGGCTTCCCTTGGAGCGCTTTCTCCTCCTGCCGGCCTACCCCACGCGCGGCAGAAATGGTCATGCGGTTCCTGCGTTGACCGCACACCACCCCTTCTTCAGCTTCGAGGAATACAGCCCTGGGCAGGTGGCTGTGCGGCTGAAGGCGGAAGCGCTGGGACTGCGGTGCGACGGGGAAGCACCAGCGTCGCGAAAACACAAGCACCAGCAACAGAACCTCTCACAAGGCGGCGGCGGCAAGAACAGTGGCACGGCGGTGCTTGCCGCTTGCGGTGCTGATGCTTCTCTTGGCAGTGGCACCTGTGACGGCTGCGTGCTAGGAGGATCGGGGGTTGAGGTGCTTCAATCCGCGTTCCCGCCGCCGCCAGCCCCTAGGTCGCGCTCGGTGCTGCTGCTGGATCCACTGGACGTCGGAACGCCGCCGTGGTCTGCGGGCGCCACCGCCAGCGCCACCGCAACTGCCACACCCACCATTGGCGCTGCCAGCACCACAGCAACCGCCGCCGTGTCCCCCACCCCCGCCCCCGCAGCCCCTGCCCCAGCACCCCGTGCCGGCCCTCCGCAGCCCCCCGCGGAGGGCGCCTGTCCACCTGACCTCCCCACTCCGCCAGCGCTGTCCAGCGACCCCGCCCTGGCCTCCCTCCGACTGGCGCTGATGGACCTGCTGCCCGACCCTCCACGCCCCACCGCCTGCCCCAATCCAGCTACCGCCTCCACCTCCACAGCCCCCGCCCCGCCCTCACCCCCCTCCCACGCGGATCTAGCGGCGTGGGAGGAGCAACTACTGGAGGCGAAGGTCAAGCGCGCTGCGGCGGAGGTGCTGGCGTTACGCAGGCCGCAGCAGCGCAAGCGCGCGGAACCGGCACGTGTCCAAATGCCGTGCGACGAGCTGTGGGGCAGGCTGTGCACGGCTGTCCCGGAGCTGCTAGGCGGGCGATGGCACCGAAGTGGCTGGGCCCGGGGGCTCAAGGACCTGCTGTTGGAGGAGCGGCACGTGTTCAGTACCGTGGAATCGGTGGGTGCCCCGTATGAGACTTAAGGGACTGGCGACTGTGTGTGCGGGGTAACGATAACGGACGGACATGTCCCGCTTACCCCGCGCCCGCCCGTGCCTCGCCCGTGCCCTCCACCTTCCGCAAAGACCCCAAGACCATTGCCGCGCACACACTTCTGCATCACCCGGGTGCTTGACATGCCACGCGTGCACTCCACTGCATCCTGCGTCGCACCGCTGTCACGTCGACGCTCCCCCACGCCCCGGTATTTCACTTGTCTGCACGCACATCAAAGCGCAACCGCCACTAACCCTTCCCGTCTTCTCCTGCTCTCTGCACCATCCATGGCTTAATCTTGGCCCTCCCCCATTCCCCTACAGAGGTCCAGGAGGTGGTGGGTGCTCCTGGTACATCCCGAGCTAATCCGCCGAGGTGTTGAGGTGCAGCGGACCATGGCCGCATCGGACACCGACGGTGCTGCCACCGTCACTGCCGCCGCCACTACCTCCGCCACCGCCGTCACTGCCGCCGCCACTACCACCACCACCAAGGTCACTGCCGCCGCCACCACCTCCGCCACCGCCGTCGCTGCTCGTGGTGCAGGCGCCGTCGCTGGTACCCCTGCCGCTCCAGTGGGAGCGGCGGCTGCGCAGCCACACCTCCCCCAGCAACAACAGCAGCAGGAGCAGCAGCAGCAGCAGCAGCCGGCACCGCAGCCCCAGCTGGCGGACCCGGCAGCCGCCCTGCGTAAGGCGGTGCAGCGGCGCTCCCCCTACCCACCCCGCGACACCGCACAAGACATCATGCAGCGGCAGGAGATGCCGAGGCTGGAGGTGGAGGCCAAGCGGGCGGCCTCGTTGGTGCTGGCGATGACGGGAGCGGGGGCGCTGCCGCCGGAGCCTAGAGCGGCGGCGCCATCACCACCGCCCGAGTTGCCGCTAACCGACCTGTGCATCGCGACGGACGCGGCTTTTGGGGGCGCGCGGCCGGCGCGCGAGCTGCGTGGGTTGCTAGAGGAGGAGCCGGGGGGTTTCTCGGCGCACAACCTGGTGAGTCTGATGGCCGGGGAGGGTCTGGGGGCCGACCACATAGTTGGTCTGCGACTGCGCGTTATGGTGAAGGAACCTGAGGGTCACTGTAGTAGCCCTTGTGCTTGACCGTATGCCGGTCTGTGGGGCCGGGATGCCAAAGGAACATCCACCCCGCTGCCACCCCTGGCAACAGCTGTATGCTGCCGATCTCTGGCAGTAAGATAGCATGCGATGCGTCGCTGGTCTGAGGTCGTCCCAAGGCTCGCACCACCTCACCTGCTTCCTTGCTTTCCCCTCCTGTCCTGCTGTACTTGTTATGCATTGGGTCGCGTAGACCTGATAGTGCACATACGCAAACTCATGCCTGTCCGTGTGCAGCAGTGCATGGCGTCTACCGCCCGTGTGGACGGGTGGTGCTCCTCCCCTGCGTGTCAGGCCCCCATCTGGTTGTGTACTACAAGCCCAGCGGGTATGATGTCCCAACCCACCAACCCTCCAACTTGTCCCCAAGGGGTTAAAGGTACTGAAGAAGCCAAAACCCCGCCCCACAGGCCCCACAGGCTGCGAGCACTACCCAGTACAGCATGCGCTTGAAGCACGCCAAGTTGCTTGAAGAGGCAGCCGAGCTGCGCCGCGCGAGGGAGCAGGCGCAGCAGCAGCTGCTGTTGCAGCAGGAGCAGGTGCTGGAGCAAGTGCGACGGCGGCCGCGTAAGGAGCAGCCAGGACATGAGCAGGAGCAGGATGCCAACAGGGGTTGGCCGGCAGCGGCAGCGCGAGTAGGTACACAGAATGAGGTTGCTGCGGCAGTGGCCTCGGTCCGCCCCACTTCAGTGCCCCTACCTAGCACGTCAAACGTCCTCTGGCCGGCGTTAGGAGGGGACGACTGGGGTCAGCTGGGGAGCGACGTCGGCGCCGACGCTGGCCGCGGTGCTGAGGCTCGCAGCAACGGCCACCCCAACGCGGTGCCAAACGGTACACCCCGGGTGCTGGAGCAGCAGCATACGCGGCAGCGGCCGGCCGCCAGCCCCAGGGTTATTCCCGTGCCCGTTCCGGTGCCCTCCGCGAACGCCCCGCAGCGGCATGCGGCGGCCGCGGCTGTGCACGCTGAGCAGCAGCTCGCCTCCCTGCCCATGGTCATCCCGATACCCATCCCGGGGCCCTCCACTGATGCCCCGCATCACAATGGCACCAGCAATAGCAGCAGCAGCAGCCCCGCGCAAGCCGCACCTGCACCCCTCCAGCAGCAGCTCCAGCAGCACCCAGGCCCCCACTACGACCCCCTCCGCCAACACCCCATCCAGCACACCCACCACCCCTTCCTACACCACCTGCTGCTGCCCCCACACCTGGTGCAGTCCCTGCCACAGACCACCACCGTCTACGTGCACTGGACCGGCGCTCAGCACGTCACCGGCACGCCACCCGGACCCGCACCGTCCTCCACATCCTCCGCCACCTCATCCCAGACCCATGCTCCAGCCCCGGCCCTGGGCCCCGCCCACAACAGCTGGCGTGATGCTTTCTCGCAGCTGCTAACACACAGCCTAGCTGCCACGCAGGTGGGCGTGGCGGTGGTGCGGGTGGCTGGCGCCCCTGCCCTGGTGGCGCTGTACGTGCCACCAACTGCAACACCAGCTGCTGCCGTCCTTGTTCAAGGTGTATCAACTTCTGGCCAAGCTGCAGGGGAGGGTGCGGGAGCAGCCGCAGGGGAGACCAGTGAGGGCTCGAGGGTGCTTGGGGCCACTGTCTATGTGGTGGACATGGCTGTGTCACACCCCGATTCGGCCGAAGCAGCTGCGGCGGAAGCGCAAGCAGCAGCGGCAGATGGCGCGGGGGAGGGGCTGGCGGACGGCGGGCTGGCGGCGTACAAGTGTGAGATGCTGAAGATGCTGCGTGCTGTGCTGGAGGAGGGGCGGGTGGCCAAGGTGGTGCACGGGGCGCAGCAGGTGGGCAGGGCAGGGTGAAGGTGGGGGCCTCAAGGGTTATGGGCCGGCCAGGGTCAAGCTGTAAGATCAGGGGTAGTGTACCAACTTCCTTCCCAGTATAGGGAGCATGAGGACGGCGGGCTTGCGGGGCACGGTAACGGTGGGGTTGCCAGGAACATGGATGGGTGCGGTTGCGTTGTGCCCGCCTCCCGGAAGCATGTTGGGAAGAGTAGACATATGTGGCGTTGGCGCCTACACGAACTAGATTCTTTGCCAGAGGCAGTTACGAGCACGTACATCATCGTACATCCCTCCTCCGTAGTCTCGCCAAGCCCATCCACACCAAGCATCCCCCGCAACGCGTTGCTACCCCACACCACCCAACCCCAACTCCACCCGTGCCCACCCATACCCGTGCAGGTCAACGCCCTGGAGGCTCGCTGTGGCGCCTTGCGCTCCGAGCCGCTCCTGGACACGCGTCAGCTGCTGGAGGCCATGCTGCTGGGCCCCTTCTTCCCGAACCTGCCCCCGCCGCCCCCCGCCGCCCCGCACGCACACATGCTGCTGGTGGCCCAGGCCTGCCTGCGTGCGCACGTGGAGGGGCTGCGGCGGGCGCTGGGCGGCACGGGGCTGTGG
>VFQN01008620.1_pt1 | contig 10231 bp, 13 predicted proteins | sample 3512371 | NCBI WGS metagenome assembly VFQN01 (sample SAMN10412370, study PRJNA504923) | tailings metagenome | isolation source: Replicate 2 from Balatoc abandoned mine | place: Philippines: Itogon, Benguet | collected 2017-08-28 | reverse complement strand
CTGTCAGGCCCTTGCGTGCCCCCTGTGGGCGATGCGCTGTGTGGCGGCGGCACTGCCGGAGGAGGTGCGGGAGCACCTGAGGACCCCGGCGTGGCGGTTCATGCTGGGGCTGGTGCAGAGCGTGGCAGGGCCGGACAGTCTGGCCCCCCGGCCTCGGCTGCTGCAGCTGCCGCAGAAGCTGGTGGAAGCTGGGGGCAGCGGCGGCGGCATGGGCAACAGGGAGGGCAGCAGCTGCGGCGGCGGCGGCAGCGGGGCTGGAGCAGCGGGTGGGGGCAGCTTGGCGGCTGCCGTTCCCGATCCCCGTGTGTGTGGCGGTGCGTGGGTGGGCGTGGTGGCACAGCAGCTGCCGCCCTACACATCGGGGCAGGAGCTGGGCGTGCAGGTGTGCGGCAACCCACGGTGCGAGGGGCTGAGGGGCGAAAGTGAGGTGGATATGCTGCTGCCCTGCGTGTGAGAGCATTGCCCGGGCGTGTGGTACTGAGGGCGGGCCTGCCAGGCGGCGCACTGGCGGCGGGAGGGCACAGGGAGGTGTGCGAGGCGGCCAGGGGCAGCGGGTGAGCGGGGGCAGCACACTGCGGCAGGGCCCTGGCTTGGTACTTCGGTTGGTACTTACATGGCAACAAGGGAACGGGCTGGTGTGGATCATGTGCGTCTGTGTGGCCAAGTCACACACACGAACGTGTACAGTAGACGCAAGCACTACGGCATAGAAGGTGTGGTAGGTGGTGCAAGGTCTTGCCCATGCATGCCGAGTTAGCGATGTGATGATGTTGACAGTTTGCGCCGTACGATGGGTCAGGGTGGTGCCTGGCAGCAGAGGACAGCGCCGTACACCTGTGTCGGAGACAGTGCGAGGCGAGGGTGGCTGCGGGCGTTGCCGGGCTGGGGCTATGAGCCTGTGACGGTGTGCCGCCACGGCCCAACCCCGGAGCAGGAACGGAAGGCGTGTAGTGTTGCAGAATTGGGGCTGGTGTGCTGCATGGAGTCTGCGGGGGTAACGCAAAGGTACTCCGCTCGGGTGCCCTGCAGCAGCTGGCAAACCGACCAGGTTGGGCGGCAGGACTGAAGAGCAGGGGCAGGGCCAGGGGCAGGGCGCTGGCTGCAGTGGCGGCAAGGCCTGTTGTGCGCACGGGAAGAGGCAAATGTAGGTTAGCTGCCCTGCCACATTTACAATGCCGTACAAGCACTGGACAAGCACTGGACGCGCGCACCGCGATCGCATGGCGACTTACTTGAAAAAGGGCCGTGGTGCTGGAGTAGTGCATCGAGACTGTACGTTAGGGGAGCGCCCGGTTACCGTATCGCATACACCCAGGTGCGCCTGATGGTTCTCCAATGGTGTGTTTGGCCTGGGTTGGGCTGTCGCTGTGACGGCCTGCTGCAAGGACAGAGCAGGCTCTTGCAATGCCCTTTGGGAGCTGCCTTGAGCCAACCCTTGGAAGGGATACCTCAGTGGCTTCTTGCACGGCATCCAAGAGCTTGGGGCTGACAAGCTGCGGTATGCTGCTGTGCGTACTGCATCTACTACTCGCGCGCACCAGGGGCGCTAGGCCGGATGCAGAACGGCTGAGGGTGCGCACAGACCTGGTAGGTGTGTGGGCCCATCCTACCTGTCCACATGGGAGAAGCAGCGATTGCGGCTCACAATACCGCATGGCAGACTTGGCAGTACGGCTATACTTCTATTGGCGGCACAGGCATCCCTGTGCTTAGACTGGCACCCTGCTCGCAGGCCGTCCGGTCCTCATCACGCCTGCCTACCATACAGACAAACAGAGGACTCGGCACGGTAATGCATGCATGGCACCTGGGTGCAGCTCGGGCTCCCCTGGTGCAGCTCCTGGCCTGTCCACTTCTGTCCGGATCTTTGTTGCAGCTGTGACTTTTGTGCCCCACTGGATACCTTTAGCACTGCATCTGCATGGCAAAAGGTACTCGCTACCATTGCGGGACAGGATGCCAGGCCTGCCGGGCCTCATGCCGGGCCTCAGGTCACAGCCAACCACCAACCAACGTTTTTCCAAGCTATTCCAAGGTTCGCCGCAACGCGCTCAATACACCATCTCCATTCCGCAGACTGCTTACACAAGCAACTACACAGCCACAACACCCATTCGCCCCGGAGCTAGCCTGTGAGGAAGTCGGTGTCGTTCGCCATGGTAAGAGGGCTTGATAGCAGGAGACCGTTTATCGGTAAAATGTACCAGTTTCTCGTATCGTTGGCCAGACGGAGACAGTCAGGTAGCCTGCGTCGGGGTAGATCGCTGATTCGCTGTGCTCGGCGTCGGTCCCCTGCAAGGTGATACATACCAACTTTGCCGATGTCAACTCAGCTACTGGACAATGGGCCAAAAGTGAAGCTGCTGGTGCTGGCCTCTTGTTTGGCTCGGTTCACAACACGAAGTCATGCGCAGGGCTCGGGAACCCCGAGGCACTCTGTGCTCGCAGCCATAGAACCAGGTCTTCACTTGCTCTTGGTCTTCCTGCTGCCACCTGTCCACAGGCTAGCGCAGGCGGCATTGTCAGTGGAGACACGACTGCCGTAGCAGCAGGGGACGCCCTGCCAGAGGTGCCCCCCGACCTGCTACTTGCCGTGCTGTCGCGGCTGCCTCCCAACGAGGTGGCGCTCAGCGCGCGCCGCACCTGCAGGGCTGCAGCCCAGCACTTTGCCGAGGAGCACCACCGCACCGCCACCATCGGCCAGCCCCTGCCGCCGCACGCCACCAGCGGGCCCCTGGGGGAGGAGGCCGAGGCGGCCATGCGCAAGCTCAGCTTTCGGCACAAGCTGCGCACTCTGACCGTCGCAGCCGCGTCCGGCAGTGTCGCCAACCTGGACGTGGCGTGGCGGCTGCTGCAGCCGAGCGTGTTCCCCGAGCTGCTGGGGACAAGTTTTTACCCGGATCAACTGCAAGGAGGCAAGTCTGACGTCGGCAGCGCTGGCACTGCTGCGGTCAGGGGCGGCAACGTGGGGGCGCTGGCCTGGCTGCTGGAGCACTGCCCTGGGCTGGTCAACCACTCCTGCACGCTGGAGGCAGCAGCCAGGCACTGGTCACTGCCGCAGCTGCAGGAGGCGTGGGGGATGATCAGCAGTGCGGCAGACAGCAGCCACCGCGTGGATATGCTACGCGCAATGCTGGACGCAGCTGCAGAGTCGCCCATGCCCGACTCCGCCGTTGCCAAGATGCAGTGGGTGCTGCAGCAGGGCAGCATCAGGTTGGGTGTCAGGACAGCAAGCTCAGCAGCACGCTCTGGGGACCTGGCCCGCCTGCAGTGGCTGCGGGAGTGCGGCTGCCCCTTCGGCGACGAGCGCGTCTTGGTTGCAGCCTTGCGGCATGCCGACCTGTCCGTAGCTGAGTGGCTGGTGGATGAGGCGGAGCACCCGCTTCCGGGCCCACAGGACGCGAATGCCATGTTCTATGCTGCAGCTGCTAGCGGCAGCCTGGCCAAGCTGGGCTGGCTGCAGGCGCGAGGAGTTAGCCCAACTTCCTCTGCGGGTCACAAGGTGCTGCTGATGGTGGCGGCAGCGTCTGGAAACACCGAAGTTTGGTGGCACGTGCTTGGCCTGCAGGGCTGTGCACAGCTTTCAACCGGCTATGCCTTCGACTGCGCGGTCATCTCAGGCAGCGTCACAGTGGCGAAGTGCCTTCGTAGTGCTGGCTTTACCATGAGCAATCGCACAACGAGATACGGTCCGGAATGGTGTTTGGCTGGCTGCAAGGGCGGCCTAGACATGCTGCGCTGGCTCCTAGAGGAGGCGTCCACGCCTGCTCGTACCTTGGCGCTAAGTGCCGTCATCGCGAAATGGCCCAAAACGACCCCAACCGACAGCCGGCAGCTGCTGGAGGCTGCGCGGCTGCTGCTGCCGCCGGGAGGCAGCAGCGCGCTTGCTACCCAAGCAACTCCCAGTGCAGCGCGCAGGGGAGACCTGGGCCTGCTGCGCTACCTGCACGAGGAGCTAGGCGGCGAGCTGGGGCCACACGTCTTAGCAGAGGCTGAGTGCGGCGGCTGTGAGGCGATGCTGGAGTGGCTTGTGGAGCGGGGCTGTGCAGCAGGGGCAGGGCAGCGGCTGCTGGACGACTGCTACCTGGAGGCGGGGCAGCGCGGGGACCTGGGCACGCTGGAGTGCCTCAGGCGCCTGGGGGTGGCGTGGAGCGAGGGGATCCTGCTCAAAGCAGTGTCCGGCGGCGTGCCGGTGCCAGTGTTCCAGTGGCTGCGGGGGCAGGGCGCACGGATGCGCGAGCAGGACGTGCGCGAGGCAGCCAGGGTAATGAAAGCACAACAGGACGAGGCGAAGAAGTGGCGGATGGCTGCGTTGTTGCAGGTCATGGCTGAAGAGCGCAGCTGATTGCTGTGGAGAGGCACCCCCAACGGCTTGCCACATGGCGTGTAGCAAAGGAACTCTTCTTGGGGCGAGCGTGGTCGCACAGCAGCTGCTGCCACCCTGTACATCGGGGCAGGAGCTGGGCGTGCGGGTGCGAGGGGCTGAGGGGCGACAGTGAGGTGGAGATGCTGCTGCGCTGCGTGTGTGAGCACTGCCAGGGCGTGTGGTACTGCGGGGCGGACTGCCAGGCGGCGCACTGGCGGGCAGGAGGGCACAGGGAGGTGTGCGAGGCGGCCAGGGGCAGCGGGTGAGCGGGGGCAGCACACTGCGGCAGGGCCCTGGCTTGGTACTTAGGTTGGTACTTACATGGCAACAAGGGAACGGGCTGGTGTGGATCATTCCGGTGTGCGACTGTGTGGCAACGTAACGCACTCAGTGCTTGTCGTCTGGTGGGCCGTGCGGTCTAGGGCTCTGTTGGCGCAGGTTGGCCGTGTGCTACGCGCGGATTGATGTGGCCAGGTCGCACACAGTGACGTGTGCAATAGACGGAAGCACTACGGCATAGCAGGTGCTGGTAGGTGGTGCAAGGTCTTGCCCATGCTGGGTTAGCGGTGTGTTGATGTCGACAGTTTGTGCTGTACGATGGGTCAGGGTGGTGGCTGACAGCACAGGACAGCGCCGTACACCCGTGTCGGAGAGCAGAGCAGGGGCAGGAGCAGGGCGCCGGCTGCAGTGCCGGCAAGGTGCCGAAGGCCTGCAGTGCGCACGGGAAGAGGCAATTTCGGTTACCGTAGCTGCTCTGCCACATTTGCCGTACGAGTACTGGACGCGTGCACCGCGACTGCGGTACTACATTAATGCCGTGGTGCTGATTACTGCACCCAGGCTGTACGTCAGGGGAGCGCGCCTGATGCTTCTCCAACAGTGTGTTTAGCCTGGGGCGGGCTGTTGCTGAGACGGCCTGCTGCAAGGACAGAGCGGGCCATTGTAATGCCCTTTGGGAACTGACTTCGGCGAACCGTTGATAGGTATATCTTAGTGTGTTATTGCACGGCATCCAGGAGCTGGGGCGTGGGGGCTGAACAGCTGCGGTGTGCTGCGGTGTGCTGCTGTGCGCAATGCATCTACTACTCGCACCAGGCGCGCTAGGCTGGACGCAAAACGTTCATGCGGTAAGTATGCCGCGCACATACCCATTAGCTTTCTTTGGTGCTTAGACATGTCGGTACGGTATGGTTCCTGGTGAGTTAGTTTAACCAGCCGACTGCTACGCTGCTGCTATTGATGGGGCTCCCCTGCAGCTGGTACCAGGTGCGAAGCGGCCCACGCACGCGTTCACGAGGACAACAGGTCACGTGTTACATGGACGCATGATGCACTCACACGGCTGCAACAGACTGCAAAGCACCGGTAGCCAACTTTCTCGTCCTAATGGCCCCCCTGGCTCTCCGGACGTACCCCATTGGGGTCTGTAACCGTAACTGTAACTGGTAGCCAACTTTGGCCATGCAATAACTGCAGTCCCCAGAAAAACCCGACAGCATGCACGCCACCTGGCAGCAACGTACCGTACACAGGCACCCTGATACGGCACGTGTCGTGCCTGCACCGGCTTGCCGTACGATGCGCATAGGCTGCCTCCCTCAACATCGGCACCATGTGATCTGCGTACGTAGGCCGTTCAGAGGTGCAAGGGTAGACATAGTACGGCACGACACAGACATGACGACACAACTACACACGCACCGTACCACGACTTTCGCATGCCCCAACACTCTAATGCAACCGCTAGCTTGCTGTGCACCTGCGCGCGCAAGCTGCTTGGCCGGCAGCCGCCAAGGCCCCTCAGTGGGACGCCGCCCCCAACACGGCGCACTGCGAACTGGCACCGTTCCAGGTTTCTGTTGACGTCCTCCTATCATCATAAACAGGGTGGAGCCTAAAATGCCCCACAGTCTTTATAGCTGCACCTTTGCTGAACCTTTTCGGTTCGCCGTACACAGCGTGGTAGCACTGCACCCCAATCCACACTGGAGCTTCACAGACGGTGTGACAGACGTCATTTGGCCCTCTCCCACCATTCTCGGCAAAGATAGCGCCCGCGTGCCAATCCACATGCCCCATCACATTGCGTCATCGTTGCTCCAACTAGCCGGACCTACATGCGCCATCGTGCACCGCTACTGCCCTGCGGCAACCTGCCTACGTACCGCACCAGGAAACGATGCTCCTCTCCCTAACACCCTTACCCCAGGTACACAGCCGGCGGCTACTACACATCATTGATACGGTTCGAAGCACGCCAGAAGGCTGCTTCGTCAGCTTAACTCCAGCTGCTACTCCACGCAATCCCCTGGATACTCCCCTGCTTGCAACAGCCCCTCCGCACCTCACGCGGGGCCCGCGCCACCAGCACCTTGGCCCAGGATCATGGCAATCGACTCGTCAAGCCAAGGGTCGGGCCGCCGCACCCCAAGGCGGTGCAGGCACTCCATCGTCGCCCTGTCCCCGTTCTTCACAGCCGCATAGTAGGGGTTGTGTTCCATCGAGTCCATCAAGGAACGTTCGTCACCGGGATTCCCCGTCTGGCACCCAGCGGCCACCAGGTACTCGACCACCGGCACACAGCCGCCACGCGCCCCTTCCGCCAGCGTGTCCGGCCCAAACCCCACCCCCAGCTCCTCATGCAGGTAGCGGACCAGCGGCAGGTGGCCGCCATAAGCTGCACCCGCAATGCACGCAGCCCGCTCCGGCGGGCAGCCCGCCCCCACCAGCGCCTTCACCGCCTCCATGAGGGCGCTGCTGCTGACCCCGCGTGCTGCACACATCTTCAGGTTGACGACGGGCGCTCCGCCCTCTGGTAAGGGGCACCCCGCCGTGCCCGCCAGCCACACCACTGTGGCGGGGTCACGTGCACTGCGGTACGCGTTGCTGTCCATGGGGCAGTGCTGCTCCCGCAGCCACTCCATGGTGGGTAAGCTGCCGGAGCCCGCCGCCGCCGCAAACACCTCCTCCTTCAGCGGCAGGCCACACTCCCCGTGAAGATACTGCACCGCCTCCAGCTGGCCCCCACCTGCCGCTGCAGCGATGGCCACCGGGCGCAGCGGAACGCCGCGGCGCAGCAGCCACTGCACCACATCCAAGCCTGCGCGGCTACCTGCGCCGCGCCACACCTCTCCAAGCGCCGCTTCGAATGCAGCGCCTTCGCCCCACATCTCCTGCCACACGTCGTGGCCCCGCTGACCCACCAACTGGTCCGCAACTGCCAGCTGCCCCGCCCGTAGCGCCACCTTTAGGGTGTTCCTGGGAGCCCCCCAAATGCCCACCAGCAACTGGCCGGCAGCAGCGCTACCATTCGCTGCATGCTGGCACATCTTGCTCCGCTCGTCTGGGGGCGCGTCATTGTCCAGGCTGCTGCTCATCCAGTAGATCTTCTCATAGCCATCGTCAGACCGGCCGGCCGCCTCGGCAAGGCAAAAGACGTCGCCCGGCCAGAACTTTGACCTGCCCAGCAGGGCCCTGACCCGCTGCAGGTCCTCCAGGCTGCCGTGCTCGGCTGCGGCCGCCAGCGTCGCCGCCTTGTTGACTGGACAGCGGTGCTCCAGTAGCCAGGGCAGGAGCTCTAGGTGACCCGCCCGGAGGGCAGCAACACCCGGGTCCTCGTCTGCAGCCGGCCTGTAACCTTCGAAATAGGGCGTCCCGTCCCCATAACTGGCATACAGGTCCGTCTCCGACAGGCACGGCCGGAGAAGACCCCACGCGACATGTAGGTTGAGCTGGCTGCCGCTGGCCGCGGCAGCCGCTAGTGCGCGGAACTTGTTCCGCAGGGTGAGAAGGTTGAACTCGCGCTGCAGGTGCTGCTGCCAGACCGCCTCGGTCACGGCCGGGGGAAGCGGCAGGCTGAAACAAGCTTTGTTGCAACCTTGCTGGGTAAGCTGTGCTGATGCCTCCTTGCATATGAGCCGTCCGGTAATAGGCTGTTCATTGGGCTCGAGTGCTTTAAAGACACGCACGGCTAGGTCTATGGGAAAGCTTGCAAACGCTGACTTGACCTCCATTGTTGGCTATCGTGGCAGGGGTGCCAGCGCTTATTCGATTTTGCACTATACTAGTATTGACGGACCGGCAATGCGCGCAGTCTGCGATTGTGATAGCGTCGCTTTGCCGGACATGAGTACCGTAGTGTAAGCGGGGCCAATAAGGCGGGAATGGGGAATGGGGAACAGGAAGACGTGTAGGGCCGCCACATTGACACCTTTAGCGTGTTGCTGTATTGGCATTAAGTACTTTGGGTATGACTGCGATCCTAGGGCAAACGCTGAGTTTGCATCCCGTTTGCCTGCCGGCGGCCCCCACAACCGCACGTCACCTCAGCCACAGCTTCCATGCGCCCCTCAGTCGCCCCCCGCACGTCAGCACGACACCCCCTCCTGCAAGTTCCCTGGTCCTTGCACCCAGCTGCAGCTGTTGGGTGTAGGGACCTCTCAGCAACGCCAGTCGGCTGGGGCATACCGTGTCTGCATCAAGGCACAGGGAGCGGCAGGTGAGGGTGCCGGCGGCGACAGGAGAGAGGCTGCCCGGCGTGGCGCATATGAGCTGGCGTGAGTGGCGGGCGGACGTGGAGTGGGTTGTCATTGGCAGTAGAAAGACGAGCGCCACGAGTGCCCTATGCTGCGTTTCTGTCTGCATGGGCAAGCCGCCAACCCTTCGCGAGTGCAACGACCACGGCTGATGCCGTACGCCGGCCCCAGCGCCGCATAGGCTGCCAGGTTGACGGAGTTACACTACGGCTATCACACGACAAGCACGGCGAGGGAACGGCCGGTCCACGCTGCCGTGCAGCCGTAAACAGCATGACGACATGCATGACAGCTGCCCGCGGTACGTGGGCTGCCCAGGGCTGCCTGGCCCTTGCTGCCACACTCCCGGCCTACGGCTGCTGCCGTGTGCAACGTTGCAGCTGCCAAAGGTCACGACTTCACGCTTGCGCAACGTGACGGGTTGCTGCGGTACTGAGTAATAGGATAGATGCTCCCAGGGGTGCCAGCAGGGAAGAAGGCCCGCTACCAGGGCTGCTGATGTGCATCGTACCCCATCTTCACGCTCGGCACGCTGCACAGCGATGCCGCAACACAGAAAGCCCCCAGCGCCCCAGGTCAGGTAGCAGGCGAGCAGTCCCAAATGCACGTGCTACAGATGGTCTCAAAGCAGTACCGTAACCGACGCCCTTTGCCGGCGCCCTCTGCTTACGCCCCCCGCCGGCGCCTCATGCCTACAGTACTACTGCCGCGCTTACTGTAAAGCTGCCAGTACGGTACCTGCCGACAGGGCCATCCAGGGCCACCGTGTTGCGCAAAAAGCACCAAACGTACTGCTCAAGACGGAGGGCAGTTCAACATACCTGCGGGGGAGACAAGGTGTCCACGCAACCTGCATGACGTGGGGTATCGTAGCGTACCGTGCATTGCCGCACGGACCGCCCCACAACGCCACAAGCAAAGCACTGGGGTCAACAAGACAACAGATCCACAAGACGGCGCGCTTCTGAGCCTTCTGTGTTGCACCGTAACAACCGCACCGTCATATCAGAAGTGTACGGACAGAGCTACTGGTGAGACCGAAACACGGAGAGCAACGCAAGCTGCACCCAACGGCCAACAGCCACCCCGGCGTCCAACCACTCCACCTCAATACTGCAGCTGGTTGCAGCCTGACGTCGGCAACACTGCCCGACCTCTTCTGTAGCCCTGACAATAGCACAACCGATAGCACGATCTCCTGACATCATAGCACAGCGTACCGTATCATACTCAAGACGAACCCACACAGGTAACGCGCTACCTCAGCCCCCGGAACCACTGCCCCCCCCCCCCCCCCCCCCCCCCCCCCCCCCCCCCCCCCCCCCCCCCC
>VFQN01008619.1_pt1 | contig 10231 bp, 10 predicted proteins | sample 3512371 | NCBI WGS metagenome assembly VFQN01 (sample SAMN10412370, study PRJNA504923) | tailings metagenome | isolation source: Replicate 2 from Balatoc abandoned mine | place: Philippines: Itogon, Benguet | collected 2017-08-28 | reverse complement strand
GCGATTTTGGTCCCCGCCGTACCCGGTCGGAGCGGGCTGCCCCTACATATGCCCTAACCGAACCCCGCTCCAACCGACGAACGTTGCTGCCCGCCATAGCTCATTGTCACAGTACATCAAACCAGCTTGTTGCATTAACAGTTGTTGTTAGAGTCGGTAGTATCCAGCTGCGAAGACTGCCAGCCCTTCGAAGGACAGTAACTTTCCCAATTCAGCTACAAGCATATAAATAGTCATACGCGCTAAAATAACAGTATGGACGCACTTATATCAAAGGGCCCGGCGAAAGCACCTCCTGTACCCGGGCGTCATGTAGATAAACTAGACAGTCTCCCGGACGAGCTCCTTAAGAAGCAGGATGAGGCCTACCTGGTACGCAGAGAAACAGGGCAACGCCCATACGCGGCAAAGTGCTACCATGACTGGACATCTGAGGTGGTGGCGACCTGCTACAGTTGACTCCCCACCTCACTGCCTCCGACCCCCCAGGCCAAACACCATTTAGACAAGCTGTTCGCGGACATCCTAGAGGGGCTAGTGACGGAAACGCCCCCGGATACTGTCCAGTACATCATCGACTGTGTGGCTTACAGCAAGGGGGAAGCAAAGCAGGTCGGTGTCCCATTGGGGTTGGGGTAGAAGCCACTGAGGGCAGGGACTGCACACATGGAGGACAACCATAGCTGCGTGCCTTTCATGCTCCCCATTCTAGCACTGAAATGCAGAACACCATGGGTGTCAGAGTTGCCCTTTAGGTTTTGTACTGTCCGGACGCCTAACGGGGTGGCGTCCGGCGGGGGGGATTTTCCACAACAAGGGGGCAACGGCGCATACCTTATACGCTCTCCACTACTGTGCTCCCCTCTGCAGGACTCCAAGACGGGCCTTCCCGAGCACCGGAAAGCAAAGGTGCGCAAGCACGGAACGGCCCTTGGAAGCTTTGGATGATGATGTTGGCGGCGTGGGGCCCTGACCCCACCCGGTCACTTTGGATTCAGTCGCCAGATGAACGCTCTCCTGGGTTGTGCAGCTGCTGTGTGCTTGCCATAATAGCACCATGGCAGCCGCATGTTACTTGCATACATTTGTGCTGTGTACTGAAGCTTCCCGTACGTGCCTTGTTCCCTGCCCCGCAGCTGCTGGACCTCTTCCGCGTCATCGACCGGGGGAACACGGGGCGCATCTCGTTCCGCTCCATGCAGATGTACGTCAACAAGTACGGGGGGCAAACGCTGAACGCGGACGAGCTCTCCAGCATCTTCACGGACTTCAAGCCGGGCTCGGACAACCTGATCTCGCAGAGCGAGGTAGGGTCGATGCATCTGGGCGAACAGCAAGGCCACACTTCACCCCTTCCCTGCGCAATGCAGCTGCCGGCAGTTCTGGGGCGTTGTGTGCCATGATGAGGGCTGCATGCATAGGCCGCGTCATCCTTCCAGTGTAAAAAAGAGTCACGTTCTATCCATGCACCTACCAAGGCCACCGTCATTGCTTCCAGAGCACCACGTGAACAGCTCGGTACCGGGCTCAATGCCCCTGCGCGTCTTCCCGCTGTGCCCTACAGTTCCTGGTGTTCTTCAGCCGTGTGAGCAAGACCATCACCAACGCCCAGTTCGAGGAGATGGTGAAGGAGCTGCTGGCGTAAGGGAGGGCCTAGTACGACATGGCCTGTGGGGTGGACGTATGCTGGGTGCAGCACAGGCCAGTCTTGCATTGGTACGGCACGTGCGTGCGCTCGCCAGGCGGCTGCATTGAGAGGCCGTGGTATGCCAGGGGGGTGCAGTGTAATATGGGAGGTATTGGCTGAAAATCATTCCCAAGATGGGCCTGCCGGCAGGGTACTGCTGTGTGGGAGGCCCAGGTGCCGGTGCAAAGTGGCGGACCAGGGCTGACAGCGCCACGAGCTACGTGCTGGACGTAGATGCTACATGAGTGCATGTAACCCCAAAGCCTTTCCTGTGACTGTTTTCGTCGGTCGTGGTTGTGATGAACGACTGTTTCCGTCGGTCGTGGTTGTGATGAACGGCGTGCTTAAGGGTGGGCGCTATGCGGCTGCAGTAACCGTTGCTGTCAAAGACAGAGCTGGACAGTGGTGCAGCTGCGAAGCCCTGGGTTCATGTATGGAGACCCTTCAGCCCCCGGCTCGTACATGGGTCGTTGCGCTTGCGGAGGGGAGAACCCTCGCCGTGTAACACTGACTGACTGACTTGGCACCGTGTGGTGCCTAACTACATATGCCACTTGGCATGGTTCTAGGGACATTCCCCCTTGCATGTTGCATCGGAACAGCATACGCCGTCTTACAACTGTGTCGCCTGATCAAGAGGCTACCAGCACATGCAAGAAAGGGACACGTAACCTCCGGGGAAGGTAACCTCCAGCTCCTGGGTACTGTGGGCCCACCAACAGCAAGGTTACCCACAACTCACAGCTCTAGGCGCAGACATTGTATGGCCGAGCATGCGCAACATGCTAAAAGTGCTAACGATGACAGTGCCCAAGCGGCCTGTCCTGGAGCCACACTGGCCCTTGTAGCCGCAACAGTTTGGCGGTGCTGGTGCCTATACGAGAGGCCAACAGTTCACCATGAGCGGTAAACCTTGCGGCCTATGACCTCTGCAACGGATACAGTCCTTGACGGCCTGCGCACGCCATACATGTAAATTGCCGTACGGCCAGAGCGCCAGACAACTGCTGTAAAGGGAAAGCCTGCGATGCACAGGCCACCCCGCCGGAACGAGCTTCAACACCATCCATGCATGGCCCCAAGGCATGGAGATCAAACGGGTTGCTGGCCACACAGCGCGAATGGACTGAACCCCTTGGATCTCGCTGCTGGATAATAATGTATGTACTTGCACAATACTTGCCAATGCATGTAGTGCCACATCTGCTTCTTGAGTTTGCTCAACAGCTCCTGGGGAGCAAACATGTGACGCAGGTGACCAATACCGGTACGACGCCATATGAATTGGATGAATGGACTTCAATCGCTCACTGAAGGTGCGCAAGAACCTGTACAAAATGCGCGTGATCCCTTTGCTGTACTGACAGTGCTCAGATGAAAGCCACGGAGGAACATTAGGACCAAGCCGAGAATACCACGTGGAAGTGTGTTGAGGGGGAGGCAAATCTGCAGGTCGAGAAAAAGCAAGCATGCTTGGAAAAGGACGGCCCTTTCCCATGTAGTATGAAACATAGGCGCAGTGAAACATAGGCGCAGTACAACCACGTTTGACGGGCCCCATGGGGTGCACTACATGAACGCATGCCAACCCAAAGGATCACCCGTATTACATGTAGATATCATCCCTCAGAAAGCCAGACTGCCCTGAGCCAGCGCTCATACAGCACCCACAGGAACTACAGTACGAACACGCAGGCAGCAAACGGCAGACAGCAACAGACAGCACGTCAAACCCGCCCATGGACTGGGTAGGGTGCACTTGCATTGCAACCATCAACAAGGGACTGAGCCCGAACTGTATACTTGCCAGTCCAAGCGTTACCATGGCTCTAGCAAAGCTTGCACGCCCGCTTGCACAGCGCAAAGACGGCTCACAAATACGCCGTGCCCTCTCGTCACACTTTCAAACTGTCGCCACACTTCCAAACAGGACACAGGCACCACCACAACGTGTGCATGCACTTCCCGTGTACCCAGCATCCCCTCCCCCGGCCCGTCACTCCCTTACCCCGCCCTGCACCCTGCAACCCCTCCCTCCAGGCGCCGCCGCGCCGTCGCCCTCTCACATGCCCATGAACAGGTTCGCCATGGTGCTGCTGACGTTGAAGTACTCCTCCTCATTGCTGCCGTACAGCGTCTTGCACACCTCCAGCGCCGCAAAGTACTCGGCCATCTGCGCCGTGCCCTCCTTGCCGTCCAGGCACAGGTACACGTAGTCCGCCATGTCGGGCGGCAGGCCCTGGCTCACATACTTCTGGCTGTCCAGCTTCTCGCGCTCCTCCTCCGACACGTGCGTGTGGAAGTACACCGTCTTGAGCAGCTCCACGCGCTCCGACACCGACAGCTCCGCCTTGGCCAGCATGCCCTGCAGCTGGTGGAACGTCAGCTTGTGCCACAGCTGCTCGAAGCGCGGCGTGCCGAAGCCCAGGATCATGGCGCCCAACTTCTGAGTCGCGGGCGACGGCAGCGCCTGCACCGCCGCCAGCATCTTATCCCTGCCCGCCTTCACCATGCGCGCGCAGAGCTTGCACTCCGGCTCCTCCCCGCCCGCCGCGCCCGCGTGCGCATGCGCGTGGTCGTGGTGCTGCTCCTGCTGCTCGTGCTGCTGCTCGCCGTCCGCGCCGTCCCCCTCGCCCCCGTGCTGCTCGTGCTGCTGCTGGTGCTCGTGACCCTCCTCGCCCGCGCCCTCGCCGTCCACGTGCTGCCGCTTCGCGTCGTCGTGCTCCGCCGCGTCATCGTCATCGCGCTCACGCTTGGCGCCCACCGGGAGCACCGGAGCGGCACCCGCCTGCACACCGCCCTGCAGCTGCTGGCCCGCCACGCCGACCGGCTTGCTGGCAACTGGCATCGGCGCTCCACGGGCGCGCAGCTCGTGGTGCCTGCATACAGAGGGCGAGTTGCGGTCAGTTAGCGGCATATTGATCTTGGCCCCCTGCATCTGTAGCCTGTCAGCCGCAGGCCCTAACAAGTGTATGCAAGTAGCTTTTGATGCGCCCAAAGGCAGCGCCAAGGCCCAGAAGTCAAGATGAAGCAAGGCGCACCCAGGCGCAGCTGTGCTGTAGCTTCGACAACGCCAGCGATTAGCGAACGGCTAGCAGGTGAAGCGATGCCAGTACCGTGAGCAGGTACTAAAGAGGTTAGCAACGACCGCGGAGGCTGTAAGCGCACCCGTGTGCGAACGTGCACTTGTCTCCGTAGGGGCAGTTGCCCGTCTGCATGAAGCGCTCGCACAGCCGTGTCTTGCGCATCGACTCCTTGTTGTTGTTGTTGTTGTTGGCGGCGGCGGCGGCCTGCACAGGGCGCAACACATGAACTTACAAGGACTCCTCAAACATTTGCGCTGGAAAGAAGCGTCCGCCTAGCTGCCCGGAATGCAAGCCGTGGACAGCAAGCGGCTTGCCCAGTGTCCGGTGCGATCCAGAAGCGGCCCCATGGCTCACCGTGGCGGCAACGCTCGGGGGCGCCACGATAGCCTCCTTCACGGGCGGGGCCTGGCGGAGCTCGTGCTCGCTGCGTAGGGTAAAAGGTGCGGCCATGCCTCAAGATGTCAAACCAAAGTACAGCGATGACGGACTTGTAGAGCAGCAGGCAGGCAGCTGCAAGGCGGAACGCATATGAGGCGACCTAAGTCCCATCAGGCCGACTGAGCACAGGGTGGCACATAACGGCAGGCCGGACTAGGTCCGGCAACGCACCCACCCGTGTGCGAACGTGCACTTGTCGCCGTACTTGCACACTCCGGTCTTCATGAACTCCTCGCACAGGCGGGTCTTCTTCATGAGCTCAATCATTGTGCGCTTGTCCTGCACACGGACAGGTGCCAACATGCCTCCTCAGAATGATGTGCACAGTCATGCTGCTGCAGCAGGTGCAGAGAGCAACAACCGCGCAATCCTGCCGCGCGCGTACCCTGCTCGCTTCTTGGTCATACACAGGAACAAAGACGCTCATGGCAGTGCAACTGCAGGCCCTACGTGTATTGCAATGCAATCCTGCCTTGTCAACACCTACCGCGACAGGCTCGACCTTGTTGAGGGGCTGCATCCCGCCCTGGCGGACCCCGCCCGGCGCCCGCAGGTCCGCGTCGCCGTGCGCATACTTGCAGGTCTCTCCGTAGGGACAGTGCCCCTCCTTCCATCTACGCATAAGGCACACACAGCACAAAAAATCCAGCCGTCAGCTCTTGATGTAACATATGATACTGGGCTCGAGCGGAGGTAGACCGGTCGGCCCCCTGGGGTACATGGTGCCGACCACAACACCCCGCGGCCCGCTCTACCCACACGGGCATACACGCAGACAAGTCAGAACGTGGTAGCTAAAGCTTGTGCCGTAGCAGGCGCCGCTTCAACCTAAGGATCCTGTCGTAAGCGAGAGCCCGTGGACTCACTTGTTGCAGATCCTGGTCTTCCAGAAGCGGCCGCCCTCGGCTCCGTCGTTCCGGCCCCCGCCGTGCTGCATGTGCGGGTTCATCCGCATTCCGCCTGGGCCCATGCCACCGGGCATCATTCCGCCGGGTCCCATGCCCATCATCCCCATACCCCCGCCCATCATGCCCATTCCCGGGCCCATGCCTGGCCCCATTCCTGGGCCCATCCCTGGCCCCATCCCGGGGCCCATGCCAGGGCCCATGCCGGGCGCCATGCCCATGCCGCCGGCTGCGGCTGCAGCAGCCATGCGCTGGTACGCTGCCATCCGCAACGCGTATTGCTGCAGGAGAGGACAGCAAGAGGAGTAGGAACGATTTACTGTCATAAAACTGTATACTGTATTTTGTTAAATTATGCATCGTGGAAAGGAGGCAAAGCCGTGTCCCTAACGTGACGATCTCGCACCTGGTAGACCGCTGCCTGCATGGCAGCGAGCGGGTTCCCTGGGTTCTGCGCCATGCCCTGCATGGTAGACATGGCGCCTGGCATACCGCCTGGCTGCATACCGCCGACGCCCTGCGCTGTCGGCGGTGCCGCTGCAGGCTGCTGCTGCGAAACCTGCCCCAACTGACCTTGACCCATTCCCTGCTGACCCATCATCTGACCCATTCCCTGCATCATGCCACTTTGTTGCTGTTGTCCCATCATGGCCTGGCCGCCGCCCATCGCGTTGGACATCTGCCCAGGCATGCCCGACTGCGACTGCATTTGCTGGGGCATCCCCATACCCATGCCCTGCTGCATCTGCTGCATGCCTTGGCTCTGGTTGGGCATCATCATGCCCTGGCCCATGCCTTGGCCCATGCCAGGCATCATGCCTCCCTGCATAGGCTGCCCTTGGCCCATGCCCTGCGGCATACCGCCCATCGCCCCACCCATAGGTTGTTGTTGATACATGGCGACTTGCTATGTAACAAGTTTAGTACCGGTTGCTCATAGAGGTGTATTAACAGCTAGTTTTAGGAACGGTAAGGAGGCGAAGGCCATGTCGGCATGGGCCCTCATGCAACGCGCTGTGTACGTGAAGACATAGCTTCTGTGCTGCATGTGTACCTATTATACATCATACTGAGTATTGGTTGCGACCTCTAGCACTGCATACTGTGCTCGTTCAACGCAAAGCGAGCGGAATGTTTCCAAACCCGTTCTTCAATATGGGCGGTATGGGCGGCCCCTTTGCTCCAGTAAGCTGGACACACTCTCGTACAGTTGGTGGCAGTAGTTAGTGCAAGGAGGGCCGTAATGGACACGGCGCCCCTCCCTTGGTTCTGCCACCCCTCCGTTCCACCTCCAGGGGATGAACACGATGGGTATGCCTGGGGCTATGCCGGGGTTCATGCCAGGACAAGGCATGCCTGGACAGGCCCTCATGCCCGGCCAAGGGATGCCCATCAGCCAAGGGGATCAAGAGATGGGGCCCCCTGGCGGGCATGGCGGAGGCGGCGGCACGGGAGGCGGCAAGCAGGGGAAGCAGGACAACAGCCTACGAGGACGCGTGTGCCTCAAGTAAGCCAGGGGTGCGGCAGCCTAAAGCCTTGTCTGGTGGAGCCGCTCTGTGGCAGCACGCAGCCAAGCATGCGAGAGTTCCGTGCTCCTTGCAGAGAGTGGTCACTGCATAGCCGTGTATCAGGATGCGAGGCTTGCGTCGGCCTGTCTTTGCGTGTTACTTGGTCGCTGCTCATGACAAGGTGGTGGGACTCTGATGAGCGTGCAATGCCGTACGCCTTCTGACACGTGCCGTCTTCCGGATGATGCTGTTGCAGGTTCATGCAAACCGGCAGCTGCAGCTATGGTGACACGTGCAAGTACGCTCACGTCCGGGACGGGAACGTTGGGGGCCAGGACAGAGGGGTAAGCCTCAATTCCACCAAGGGGTCGAAGATGAGGTGTCTGCGAGCGAAAGACTGACGTTGACCTGCTGGACCGGTAATGGTCACTTGGCATTGTTGGATAGGACGCACAGCCAATACAGTTCACGCTCACGGGGCCCAGCATGTTGCGAAGAACACCAGTTCACACACAATGCCGGTAGGGTACCAGTTACCCAACAACGAAAAGCTTGCAGTTTGCTGTAATGCATCAGGCGTTGCTGCTGCTTGTCGTGTTGACAGGAACAAGGAGGGCGGGGCGGCAAGGCCGGCCAACGGAAAGTACGGCTTTGCGAGAAGTTCATGACGCTGGGCTTCTGCCCATACGGCGAGAAGTGCTGCTTCGCACACGGGTGGGTCAACCTTGATGCGTGCCGGTGTGCCAAGATCACCCATGGCGTTGACGGATCCATAACGTCTCCATGGGAGCTGCCCTTCGGCGACCAACTGCGGCTGACCTCCTGTGCAGTGAGCTGCTGTGTCATGTATGCGCGCGAGAATGATGACATGATTCGAGTGACAAGTGCCTTGACACTGAGAATACACCAAATAAAACGCCCTTGGGAGTACTGTCCTGTGCCTGCGGTGCAGGGTGAGCCCACTTCTGTCGCCCTGCCCCCGCCCACAGGGAGCACGAGCTGCGGCAAGGCCAGGGGCGCGACCAGCAGCAGGCGCAGCAGCAGCACTCACAAATTATGTTCCCACAACAGCAGGGCCAACAATCCCAAGCTCCAGACGGGTTGCCATCGCCCCCTGTGCCCAAGCCGGCGCCGCCTTCCGGTAGGTTACGATGTGCTGCATGTAGGTGCCTTACACGCTCTCGTTGATACCGGTAGGCTGTCTGCCAGGGCAGGAAGTGACTCAAGTCAACGCAGATAGGTATCTCAAGACACGCACAAGCCCTTGGGGCCATATCGATTCGGGGTTCCGTTCGGAGCAGTCTGTCGGGTGTATCATGGCCTTTCCCCGACCAACGCCTTTTGCTATTGCTTGTGCACAGGAGCACCTACGATCCGCTCGGAGGCGGCCGAGCCGGCCACACGCTGGACACGACAATACGACATCTACTGGCCGCCTGTTTTTATGTTTGCCCTCACCTCCTGTGCACTGCAGAGCCGTACCCCGGGACTGCCAAGGCCCAGGGGGGCGCGGCTGGGGGGCCCAAGGCATCAGGCGGGCAGCCGGACGCTACCTCAGCCGCAACAACAGCACCTGCAGCCGCAGCAGCCCCGTCGTCCGGGAAGGTGGGTTGAGTGCTTGCCCCAGACGAGTATGCGTGAGGGCCATTGCTAGGGTGCTGTCTTTGCTGGCGCCATGCTACTGGCGACACGGGAGGTCACGCCCCACTGTCACACCCTTGGTGCGCATGGGACTTCGTGCCGACTAGATCCATCTGGTGTTGGCGCGCTTGGCCAGTCGCTTGACCAAAACAGCATTTGCTTGGGGCTTGCAACGGCGGAGGGAAGCTGCCTCATGCGCACAGCGCCCGTGCAACCTATGTCCTGTCAACCTTGCGACCGTGCCGTTTGTGCGCGTGTACGACGCCCGCAGGAGGTGACGTTCGTGGACAAGGTGCGGGCGCTGTGCGGCGTTCTCAACATCGGCAACGCCGCCGTGCTTGCCAAGGAGAAGCCGCTGGCGCTGCAGACCGCCGCCATGTCGCTGCGGAACGCAAACGCGTTCAAGGAGAACCCCTTCGCGGACAGTGTCGAGCGCTACATTGTGCAGGCCGCGCAGTCATGAGGGGGTGCCGCGCAATAGTTCTTGCACGCCAATGTTTTGCCCTTGTTGGGCACGGACCTCGAGGTGTTGGCGTGTGTTGGTCTGTGGTATGGCAGCGGTGTGACCTACGGTACTGGTATGCCCAGTCACCAGCCAGGGGAACCGTGGAGGGCGGATGGCTGCGTGGGCGGTTTCTGGATGGGGACTGCCAACGTGGCAAGCGTGGTGCTGAGGCTGAGTGTGCGAGGCAGGAGTACGCGGGCCTCAGAGCTTGGACCTTGCAGAATCTGCAGTTGCAGTGTCGCATCATTGCGCACACGAGTGGCCCGCATGCCTATAATGACTAATATTTTCTTGTAGAAGCATCGCCCGGGTTTCCAGTGGTGGCAGTCCCTTCTCTGCAACAGTTGTAGCTGGTTGTAGGCAAGACGGCACAGGACGGCACTAGGAGACCAGTGTATGTACCAGCCTAAGACCAAAGCCGTGACGTTGTAGAACGGAACCTGGTCTTGGAGGAGGGGTTG
>VFQN01008617.1_pt1 | contig 10233 bp, 12 predicted proteins | sample 3512371 | NCBI WGS metagenome assembly VFQN01 (sample SAMN10412370, study PRJNA504923) | tailings metagenome | isolation source: Replicate 2 from Balatoc abandoned mine | place: Philippines: Itogon, Benguet | collected 2017-08-28 | reverse complement strand
CTATATAAAAGTTGGACATTGCCACAGCAAAATATTTGTTTCCTCGACGCAGTCTTCGCTTTGTCAAGCCTGGTTTTTTTCGTGTTCACATTCCCGGCTGAGCATCGCATCCAAGAAAGAAATTGTTGCAACTTATACTCACATCACGATCGGCAACTTCAGAAACGAGAACACGCTTAATATTCTCGAGTTGGACTGTTTTAAAAGGATTCGTATATTCGTCGTGTAATGTCTATTCGAGTAAACAACAAGAACAAATCCTTCCACATACAAATAAAAAATGATTTCGTTTTGTGATATGATATTAATTACTTTTGATCCAAACAGAAAGGTTGGTAGTAGTACAAGGGGGAATTCATATGTATATACTGAAAATCCGCTACGATCAAGAAAAAAGTAAGCTTATATCATCAAATCATCGATAATAATAAGAAAGCATACAATCTTCCGAGAGCAGGTAGAAAGGGAAAGAAGCGGTAAGGAGGAGGGCCACAGCGCAGAGTGATGAGGAGCGCTTAACGGTTAGCCTTAGCAACACGTTCGATTTCATCCTTCTTCTTGATAGCATAGCTGTTAGATGATCCGCGGGCAGCGTTGATGACTTCATCAGCAAGGCATTCAGCAATAGTCTTGATGTTGCGGAAAGAAGCTTCACGAGCGCCGGTGGTCATTAAGTAGATGGCTTGGTTGACTCTTCGGAAAGGAGAGACATCGACGGCTTGTCTTCTGACAACACCAGCAGTACCAACACGGGTAGAATCTTCTCTTGGACCACTGTTGATGACGGCATCAACAAGGACTTGGACAGGGTTTTGGTCAGTTAAGACGTGGATTAACTCTAATGTATGTCTAACAATGCGAACAGCCATTAACTTCTTTCCGTTGTTTCTGCCGTTTCTCATCATGGAGCAGACTAATCTTTCAACGATTGGGCACTAAAGTTGCGAAGGATAACGAGTCAGTAAAAGAGTAACGACAGCAGTTAGTATTGAGCTATGACTTACTTGAGCCTTGCGGAAACGCTTTCGTTGGTATCTGCCAGCAGTGTGGGCAACGAAGGTAGCGTGCTTTCCCTTGACAGCGATGAAGTCCTGAACGAAATTAATCCAACAAGCAAAACAAAATCGAAGACTCAAATTAGACGAAGGGAAAAAACTCTTTTGAAATCAAAGAAACGTACCACCAATGATAAATCATTGACATCGACATCCTCCAAGGACCACTTGCCGAATAACTTGACAGGGTTAGCAGTTTCAGTCATTTTATTTTGTGTTTGTTTGTTTAATTGATCAAAAGTAATTGGATCGAATGAGTGTGGCGGCGAGCTATGTGTGGTTCTTCTCTGCCACACGATTTCCAATTAAGCAATTGCACTAATCAGAAATCGGTTTGGACGATCGAATGATCGGTTTTGTCGGTAGGTTGCCGGTAATCTGATTCGAAATCGTTTCAAAGAGTTTCATTTTTAGTGCTTGAATTGGAATGAGTGCAGATAACAATAATACACTGTCCGTTCGTGAGATTTTGTATAATCTTGATCCTGCAGATCGAACGCAGTTTGATTGCTATCAAGATGAGACCATACGAGAGCAGGCAGACAAGTAAATGACTTTTCATCTTAACTAAGATTTATCGGTTGATATTTCGCTGTTATCTTAGAATCTTCTCTTCTTTGAAACATGAAGTAAGCTTTTTGAAAGTAAAACAAATGTTATGGAAAAAGATTGCAAGTAGCGCGTAAGTCACTGCTTCATATAAGAGATGAGAGATTTTGAGTAATCGGTTATGCCACTTTAGTTTATTAAATGAAGATAATCTTGGAGACCAAATTCAATCTGTTCTCATAGAAAGTGGATGTAAAGAGGTGATATTTCTACTGATTTACCCTAGTGTTATTTTTTTCTCATTAAAATTTTTCAGATCTTTGAGACAATGGTTTTCAAGCTTTATCAAGCAAACTACCAACTAAGACTCAAACAAAGCACAGCTCTTCCTAATGTCCCAGTTCGAGCGAAGAGGGGTATGGACGAAAGAGTTGATCATATCCAACAAGTGAGACAGACGTGGGATCAAGGCCTACTGGAAGAATTAGGGGCGATCGTCACCGAGGCAAAACGACCATTCCTCATGCTCAGGTAACAACTTCTCATTCATTCTTCCATTAATTAAATTTTGAAATATAGAGAGTCAGGGAATTTAAATCCGTTTCTCTCCAATAATTCATCAGAGGCAAATATTAATCAAAATGTTAAATTCTTATATGATTCAGAAGATTTAATGGAAACACTATTATCCATTAAGAATCCTAATTTAAAATCTGATTATCATGATAAATATATCGGTTTAGTGAAATTAACCATACCTGGTTTTGATTATAATACCATTCTTAAAAAGTTTACTGAACTGACTTACTCTTATTCTCATTTAGGTGTTGATGACATCCATCAGCATCCCTCCCTCTTACCACAGCCACCAAATGGTAATAATAATCCCCCAGCGCCTCCAGCTGCAACAACGGCAGGCTTTAAGCTCCTCCAAGCAAGACACGAAGAGGCGGAGTGGATCATCCAACACGGAAGCATGCTAGAAGCACAGATATACCTTCGTCGCGGTTGTCCTCCTGCGTTAAGAAACAAAGTATGGCGAATTGCCTGTGGGTTCGCACCAGAGAAACCAGCAATCTATGAAGATCAATTATATACAAGATTAAGGTTTGACTGTGATCGATTAGATCTCATTACAGATGAGTTATTTATGTATGATATTCAAACAGTTATAGATGATCCAAGATTTTTCGTATTTGAAGAAGAATTAAAAGAAGTTATATTTTGTTTTTCACGTGATTCATCTGTTAGAGAACAGATACTATATGAAATACATCAACCGTGGTTAAAACAGATGGGACTAGATTTTCCTGCTGATTCTTCTGCTCCTCCTTCGGGTGTTCAACCTTATTTAGGATTTACAACTTATTTTGCACCTTTATGTTATGTGTTTCGTTCTAAAGTGATGTTATACTCAATGTGTAAATATTTATTTTGTCATATATGGTGTCGTTTAAATGTTTTTACGTCAGATGAAACCACGATAATACATTTATGTAAAACATTTGAAGGTTTATTATGGGCAGCTCAACCTAAATTGTTTTTACATTTAGTTAGTATTAACGTACAGCCAATCAAGGTGAGTCTTTCCCTGCTTCAAAGTTCTGAAATTTGAATTGCTGGCTTTTTGTAGATTGCATTTCCTTGGATACAGTTAGGATTTGTTGGTCTGTTAGAGATGGACCAAATCTTGAATCTTTGGGAACGAGTTATTGCTTATATGGATCCTACAGTATTCGTAGTGGCGGCAGTAGCAATCTTCGTTCATAGATCGGAGATGTTGCTCAGGGTAAGTCGAGTATTTTTTGTGAGGCTTTCTTGACTTTGTTTTACATTTAGTGTGCAAATGAGACAGATGCGACGATGATTCTCCTCGAAGGATCTCGTCTTCATATCATATCAATTATTCAGGCTTATTTACTAAAAGATGGAAGAAATCCTAATTAAAATGAAACATTTTTTGAATCTTTAATAGTCAATGTAAATGCAAAAAGTTCAACCTGAAAATAAAAAGCGCTTTTCTCGACCTGTGGGGTAAAATAACGAGTTTTTCTTTTTGCAAAAAGTTCAACCTGAAAATAAAAAGCGCTTTTCTCGACCTGTGGGGTAAATAACGAGTTTTTCTTTTATTTGGACGTTACAGATCTACTGCAAGAATGAAGATTGTCTTGTTTTTGTTGTTCTTCCTTTATGTGACTATTGTTACAGCTTTGAAAAGATCAATTTTGTTTTCATATCCAGTGCGATTTCTTTCATCTTTGTCTGATCATGGTGAGATTGTTGGCCAGGATGAGCTGGTTTGTTTCGAAAGTAAACCAGCATCGGAACAGAATATATTAAATTCTTTCCTTTGTTTATTCCCTTTTTATCCTGCTTCTTACTGCTATGATATATGGGGGAGTAGATCAGTTTTGATTCGAGTGATCGGTGAGGTTGAGTTCATCATTCCTCATTCTCTACCTCGCGAATTGAGTGGTTCTGTGACAATATCAGGAACTCGTCTTTTAGAGCTAGGAGATGGAAATCATGAGCATATTCACGCTGAAACGCATTTACCATCTTTCACTCACAGTCAGCATAGTGTACATGGCGGTCAGACAGATAAGGGCTTTGTTCAAGAGATCCTTCAGTTACCTTCAGAACATGTCACTGTCTGTGCGAGATCTTTACTCTCTGAGCGCAATTCAACCTTTTCTGTTGCTTTTAAAAGTAATTTTATTCGTGAGAAAGATCGAAGAGCATTTCTCGAGCATTTTCTTTATCACGTTGTAATGTTGTTAACGATCTCTTCTCTCTGGCTTTTGCCTTATCTCATTGCTTTCATCGTCTTTGTTTTAGCATTCCTCCATGCAATGAAGAAATTACTAATTCTATTAGTGGGGGCAACAGCCATTGTTGCTTTAACACCTTTTATGCTCACAAAACGCAATCGACAGTTAGGGTTGCTTTACATCTCTTACTTCTTTCGATCCTCAACACTCGCTGAAGATTCTAAGCTCTTCCTTCGACAACAAAGACCATTATTCCAAGCATTTTACTTTTCTGCGATTCTATTAACGTTTGGATCAGCTGCTTCTTACTTGCTGTATCATTACTTCGGCATTGATCGAGAATATCGCAACTTTCTTCTCAGAATGACCTATGCTGTTTCTTTATCATGGTGTACTTTCTTTGTTGCCAGATCATTTGATAAGTTTTTCAGAGATTGGGGATGGATTATATTAGCAATTGCCTCGATTAATATGATTAAAGATCGAATTAACCCTCGAGCAAGGAATGAGATTATTGTGTTCTGTTTGTTGATTTCATTAATAATTATTATTATTGCAAGAAAATCAATACATTATGCGAAAGACGTTTTACATTTTCATCCTTTTAAACCATCCAAAAAGAAGATTACAACCCATAAATTAAAGAAAAGTGGAAGTTCTAATATTAATTTAGATCTGAAGCAGCATTGAAAGAGACAATTAGCGCACGGATCACTCGGATGGAAAAGGTTAATGTTGTATTAAAATTGTATATGCCTTGTAAATATCAGACCATAGTACACAAATAAATTTAAAAAATGCAAAACGTGCGCCATACCGGCCCCAAACATGGGACATTCCTCCAATTCTTTATTGATGGATGAATATCTGAAAGTAGTTTTCAAAGAGCTTTATTGCAATGATGGGATGGTTGTAATGGGCCATGGTTTGGGAGTAGATCGGTTATTTTGTAAGTTTTTGCAGTATTATGCCGAAAAATCGGAGCAACACAAGAAACCATTGGTCTTCTGCTTGAACGTGAATAATTTGGAGACCGCATTCACAGATCTGATGCTTTCTGATGGAGTTCGTCCTGATCATATGCCAAAGGTAGGGAAAGTTTGATTGATTGCCTTTCTTATCTTATAGTTTTTCGACAGACAATTAATAACGAGGTAACTTCGGCAGAAAGAATCGAAATGTATAAGGAAGGAGGATGCTTCTTTGTAACCTCTCGCATCTTAATTGTTGATATGCTCGATGGAAAGATTGATTTTAAACTGATTGGTGGTCTTTTGATTTATAACGCTCATCGCATTGCGGAATATTCAATCGATTCATTTGTCATTCGACTCTTTCGAGAAAATAATCCTTCTGGATTCATTAAAGCCTTTTCTGAAGATCCTGAGAATATAACAAACTCCTTTCATAAAATTGAGAAGCTGTTGAAGACACTTTACTTGAAGAAACTTTTCTTATGGCCTCGATTTCGACTTGAGATCGCTAAGGCTCTTGAAGGAGAGAACTGCATTCAGCCTAATGTTTTAGAACTATCTTTACCATTGACCAATCATATGAAAACTATTCAAAATTCGATATTAGTTGCTATGGAGACTTGTTTACAAGAGTTAAAGAAGTCCTGTCCAACTTTAGAAACTTTCCAAACTCTTGAAGATACAGTTGATAAAGAAATCAAAGGAGGAATAGGAAGTTCGTCAATTAACTCTGGTAGCTCTTATTTTAATCTTGAAAATCTTCTTTTTCATCATTTTGATTATATATTGAGAAATCAATTGGATGCAGAATGGCATAAGCTCTCTTTCAAAACAAAGCAACTTATTTCTGATATTACCACATTAAGGCAGTTGTTAGATTATCTTGTTCGATATGATGCATTCTCATTTTATTATTTGCTGACTAAAATTCAAGCGACCTCTTCTGAGCAGCAATCTCCTTCTCTCTGGTAACCAATTCACCGCTACTCGTTTACTTTTAAGTATTCATTCATTGAGCGTAGGTTGATGTCTGAAGCAGGAAATCAAATCTTTAAGCATGCTAAAGAACGCTTATATAGTCTAGAAAGTTCGCCAAATAAACGAGAAAAATCGTCTTGGAAGAGAATTGCAGGTATTTTATCTCTTTATTCTTCGATTTCTCAGTTTTAGTATGCTCAATTAGAGAATCACAAAGAGATTCAAGATATTATCAAAGGTTTATCTCTCACGACATACTTGGAACCTGTCCTCGAATGTCCTCCAAAGTGGAAGGTTCTTTCGAACTTAATGAAAGAAATCCATTCAAGCAGGGGGAAAGAAAAAAAACCAAAGAATCTCCATCCTAGCTCCAGCTCCGATTTGACTTTTAGTAACGATGATGAGTTTACAAATAATCGAGTCGTGATAGTTGTGAGAGATGAGTTAGCGATGACCCAACTAAAAGATGTTCTCCTTCATGGCAGCGACTACGTTATCGAACAAAGGTTCCGTTGGTTCATTTCTCAACAATCAAATGAAATCAAGCGAAAATATTCGAATCGCCTGAGATCTATCTCTTCTACATCCAGCAATCCTTCCCACCAATCCGCTGCTTTTCGAGTCAACTCTTCCTCAAGTTCGAAAGGGAGTGCTTTAACAAACTCTAAATCTATGGGCGGGAATCCTACAACAGTTAAACAAACGATGGAATTATTTGAAAAGGAATTGATTCAGCAAACGATAGATCTTTCAGAGACCAGCAATGGTGTCGAGATGAAAGAAAAGACCGACGGGACGGCAGGTGATCTTGTTGAGAGTTTGAACTCAAATCAAACTCAACAAGAATCATTATTAGACATTGGAGAATTACAATTACTACCGTTAGAATTACAGCTGCTTATGATCCAAAATAAAATTCTTCAATTAATACCTAGTACCAAATCTACTCAAGATAAAAACTTCACACAGGATGGAAAAAGTAAGAAAAGAGTGCGTGACGAAGTAGCTGATGATAAAGTACGGGAGGATGAGCGATTTAAAACTTATTACTACGATCCTTCGACTTATGAAGGAGAAGACAATCTAAAACGACGTAAACTCTATGAAGATGCGGATGATCCAAAGCCACAGCAATTAGACATTGAATATAAGGGTGAAATCTTTGGTGACAGTCATCTCCTGATACAAATCGTCACCCACAATCAAATCAGAGAGAATTTCTGTCTATTTTCTTCCTTACAACCTACTTCTCTCATTCTCTACGACTCGGATGTATTCATAGTGAGAAAAATTGAAACATACCAATCAACGCTTACAGATCGGCAACTAAATGTCTATTTCTTGAATTATGGTAAGTACACAGTATTTTACTCTCGATTTTTTAAATGAAATTTTGTTAGATGGAAGCACTGAAGAACATCGTTATGTGGGATACTTAGCCAAAGAAAAGAAAGCCTTTGAATCATTAATTAGGGCGAAGGAACACCTTGTTGTATCACTACCCGATAATAGTAAAGAGTTGTTATACGAGAAACAGAAAGACCTTCAAGAAAATGCCATGGATTCTCGCTCTATCAAAAACCAACAATTTCAAAAACTCCTCCATCGGAAGATTGTGATTGATGTTCGAGAGTTTCGATCTAGTTTGCCCCTCCTGCTTTATAATCAGCATTTTCACCTCATTCCAAGAACCATTACCGTTGGTGATTATATTCTTTCTCCTGAAATTGCAATTGAAAGAAAAGGAATTAGTGATCTTTTTCAATCATTTGCATCAGGAAGGTTATATAATCAAATGGAACAAATGTCAAAATACTATAAATATCCGATGCTGTTAATAGAGTTTGCTTTAGAGAAATCTTTTTGTTTAGTGGTAAGTCTAGAGTGATTATAATCTATTGGATGAATCACTTTTCCTGTTATTTTAGAGTGGAAGTGAGGTGAGCAGCGATATCCAAGTGAACTCAATTATTTCAAAAATTGTTCTTCTTGTTCAATCTTTTCCCAATTTAAGGATTTTATGGTCGAGGTATGCTTTTTCAAATTCCATATGTTGCTCTGAATAACATTGTATTAGATCACCGCAACAAACCTCGGAGATCTTTCGTTTATTAATGATCAATCATGATGAAGTTGACGTACAAAAAGCAGTTACCGTTGGGAACATAAGTAATCTAACTGGTGAAATCTTTGCAGCAAGTGAACAAGGTGACAATGCGGGGAACGAACACACAGCAGACAATTTTACAGAAAAAGAATATTATCGTTATTCAGCTCAAGAGATTCTGTTATCACTTCCAGGAATTAATTCGAATAATTATCGAAATATTTTAAATCATTCAAAAATTAAAACATTAGCTGATTTAAGTCGATTAAAAGAAAATGAATTATCTTCTATTATTGGACCTGGCAATGCGAAAAAGTTATATGCATTCTTTCATCATAAACAAGAGGATTAGATGAAAGAACAGATTTCCACAAGTCATTCATCAGCTTTACTACTTGCTGAATAAATGGGATTATTGTCACACGATAATGTTTGACTTAATGTTTACATTCTATTATGACGAAAGTAAAATATATACTGTTACTATATCGTATAGAGTCTTTGAAATAGTGTGAAATTGAAGAAGTGTGTGGACTTAAACAAAGAAATATCAGTAGCGTAGTACTGATATCCTTGCTTTGTCATTATTCATGTACATTACAACACTAAGAAAAAATAACCAAAAACTAACAACTCCTAACCGCTCATGCTCCTGCGAACTGTGTGTGCCATCTAACTATTTTTTTTGTTTGTTGATTCGAGTAACTCGCATCAACGAAATATTTTCCAATGAAAAGATTCTTGAATGATTCTATATTTGGGTCATTTAAGATCGAATGTCTTCTTCATCACCATGATTAATGGATCGGCTAGTTGAAGAACTTCCTTCAGCGGGTATTAATTTAGAATATAGCTGTTGTTTGGCATCTTCCTCAGATTGTGCTAATTCACCATACTTTCCACCGTTCTGATTGTAATATCTCTCAACTAATTTAGCAGCAAATCGGTAGCATCCTAATCCACCACAGATAACAATTAAACCAACGATGTCTGTTACTTGTAGAGTAGCACGTTCTGGCATGAAAGGAAGAGTGAAAGCAACATTACCCAATGGAACCATTAAAGTTAAGGCTAAGTATAATAAATTTGAGGAACCATACTTTAAGATCAAAATAATTAATAAGTTATACATTTGGTTGAAGATTAAGTAAATATTCACATATTCTGGAGCACGTGGATTACAACGATCGGCATGGCAACCATCATCATCAGTGTCACAAGTATAACTAGAGATACCTAAAATAATTGAAAATTAATAAGAAAAGACAAGAAAAGTGTATTAAGAGAACTTACCAACGTAGCATTTTAATCCGTCAAACAAGTTTTGTGGTAATTCCGAAATAGGGACAGGAGGATCAGAGGCATAGGCAGAAGGGATGGCTAGGATGATGGAGAAACCAAATTGGAAAACAGCGACCCAACCGTTAAGATAGATTGCATCTAATTCAGTTTCGCCTAAAGCGATTTCCTTGTAAACGGAAGATAAAGCCATAGGAATGGTAGAAACAATCAACATAATAGCCCAGATAACACTTCCATCACCAGTAAGACTGGGGGCCAAAACAATCATAATACCACCAGCAACAATCAAAGCACCGATATATTGGTAGATATTGTATTGTGCATTCACTAAATACTTGGAAATAACCATCGAAACAGGGATAGCAGCTTGCAATAACAAGATAATTAAAGGTCCTGGAACATAAGTTGCACCAAAGATTTGCAGAATACCAGCACAAGCATCTAAAGCACCCATGACAGCAAAGGTCTTCTTAGGAACTTGAAATTGTTCTTCTGGA
>VFQN01008616.1_pt1 | contig 10235 bp, 12 predicted proteins | sample 3512371 | NCBI WGS metagenome assembly VFQN01 (sample SAMN10412370, study PRJNA504923) | tailings metagenome | isolation source: Replicate 2 from Balatoc abandoned mine | place: Philippines: Itogon, Benguet | collected 2017-08-28 | reverse complement strand
ACCGCGGTCGAGAGCAGGCTCTTCGGCGCGCTGGCCGTCCTGCGGGTGGTGCTCCTCGGGAACGCGGTGGTGCTCACCGCCTACCGCTACGACAACTTCCAGCGACCCGCCGCCGGCCTCGGTTGCCTCGCCGTGATGGTCGTGTGGACCGCCTTCGCGATCTGGGCGTACGCCGAGCCGCGGCGGCGCACCGCTCCGCTGCTGGTCGCCGATCTCGCGATCGCCCTGGGCCTGCTGGCTGCGAGCCCGGTCGTGAAGGGGGCCGGGTTCAACGCCAGCGTGCCCGGCTACTTCGTGATCGGTGCGCTGATGGCCTGGGCGATCCACTACCGCCTCGTCGGCGGCCTCGTCGCCGGCGCGCTGCTGGCGGCCACGGACCTCGTGGTGCGCCAGGACGTCGAGCAGGCCGACGTCGGCAACGCCTTCCTGTTGCTCATCGGCGGCCCGATCGTCGGCTACATGTGCGGCTCCCTCCAGCGGATGGCTGCGGAGCGCGACGCGGCCGAGCGCTCGGCCACGGCGGCGGCCGAGCGCGCACGCCTGGCGCGGGCGGTGCACGACGGCGTGCTTCAGGTGCTCGCGCTGGTGCAGCGCCGCGGAGGCGAGCTGGGCGGGGACGCCGCCGAGCTCGGTCGCCTCGCCGGCGAGCAGGAGCGCCAGCTCCGTGCGCTCATCCGCGCGCAGGACGACCTGGCGGTGGTGTCCGGCGGGGCGGTGGACCTGGTCGCCGAGCTCACCCGGCTCGAGCACCGGGCCGTCACGGTGTCGACGCCGGGCGCCCCCGTCGAGATGCCGGCCGGGGCCGCGCAGGAGTTGGTCGCCGCCACCCGGGCCTGCCTCGACAACGTGCGCGCGCACGTGGGCGAGGACGCGCCGGCCTGGGTGCTGCTCCAGGCCTTCCCCGACCGGGTCGAGGTCTCGGTGCGCGACGACGGCCCCGGCATCCCGGCCGGCCGGCTGGCGGCGGCGGCCTCCGAGGGCCGACTGGGGGTCTCGGAGTCCATCCGCGGCCGGCTGGCGGAGATCGGCGGCACCGCCGAGGTCGCGACCGGCCCGCTCGGCACCGAGTGGGAGCTCGTCGTACCCCTGGAGGCGCGGCCGTGACCCGGGTGATGGTGGTCGACGACCACCCGATGTGGCGCGACGCCGTCGAGCGTGACCTGGCCGCCGCCGGCTTCGACGTCGTCGCGGTCGCTGCTGACGGGCGCGAGGCGCTGGCCCGCTACCCCGCGGCCCGGCCCGATGTCGTCGTGCTCGACCTCCAGATCCCGCCGCCCGACGGCGTCGCTGTCGCGGCCGCCATCGCTCAGCACGACCCGCCCGCCCGAGTCCTCGTGCTCTCCGCCTCGGGCGAGCAGGCCGACGTGCTGGCTGCGGTGAAGGCCGGCGCGACCGGCTACCTGGTCAAGTCCGCCTCGCGCGAGGAGCTCCTCGACGCGGTACGCCGCGTCGCCGCCGGCGACCCGGTCTTCACCCCTGGGCTGGCCGGCCAGGTGCTGGGCGAGTTCCAGCGCGATCCCGACCAGCCGCAACTGACCGAGCGTGAGACCGAGGTGCTGCGGATGGTCGCCAAGGGACTGTCCTACCGGCAGATCGCCGAGCGGCTCGTGCTCTCGCACCGGACCGTCCAGAACCACGTGCAGAACACCCTGCGCAAGCTCCAGATGCACAACCGGGTCGAGCTGACCCGCTACGCGATCGAGAACAACCTCGACGAGTGAGGGTCCCACATCGGTGATTTGAGGCTCAGTGGCTGTGGGGCGCCACGATCCGGCCCTCGCTGGCCTGGACGACCACGAAGCCCTGACCGCTGAAGGCGAGCTGGAACGCCTCGCCGGACCCGCGGCCGACGAGCGCGCCGGCGCCGGCTGTGCGTCGGACGCTCGTCGTCAGCGACGCGGACCAGGCGATCGCGGCCTGGATGTCGGCGTACGTCGGGGCGTCGACGTTGAGCACCACCGGCGTGCCGTGGGCGGTGATGGCGACCGTGCCGGTGCCGGTGAACGTCGTGTTGAAGACGCCGCCGGCCATCATCGAGGCCCCCTCCACCCGCTTGATGTCCCAGGTGAGGCTGGAGTCGAAGGCGAGGACGTTGCTGCCGTTGACGGTGAGGGCGTCGTTGTCGAGGTTGACCAGGTGGATCTCCATCGCGTCGTCGGCGAGGAAGACGTCACCGCGGCCGGTCACCTTCATCAGGGGCATGCCCTCGCCCGTGAAGGTCTTCTTGAGGAACTTCCCCGTGCCGCCCGCACCCTGGTAGGCGAAGTCGGCCTGGCCCTGGTAGGCGACCATCGCGCCCTGTCGCGCCATCACCTCCCCGTCGAGGGCCACGCGCAGCAGGCGAGGGTTCTGGAGCGTGAACCGCTCCCCGCTGGCCGACTCGAGATTGGTGCCGAACAGTTCGCTGCGCATGGGGTCTCCTTCGAGGACGGGACGGATACGACAGAAGGTAGCCGCAGCACTAGCGAAGCTAGATTCACCCCATGAGAGCGGTCGGGTACGACCGGTACGGCGGGCCGGAGGTGCTGCGCGTCGAGGACGTGCCGCTGCCCGTGCCGCGCACGGGTCAGGTCCGGGTCCGGGTGCGGGCGACGTCGGTCAATCTCAGCGACTGGGAGTGCCTGCGCGGCGCCCCGGCGTACGCTCGGATCGGTGGGCTGCGCAGTCCGGCGAGGCGGATCCTGGGGTCCGATATCGCGGGCGTGGTGGACGCGGTGGGCCCGGGCGTGGAGACGCTGAGCGTGGGCGACGAGGTCTACGGCGACAACCTCGCGCTGAAGGGCGGGTTCGCCGAGTACGCGCTCGCGCCGGTCTCGGCGCTGGCGATCAAGCCGGAGGCCCTGACCTTCGAGCAGGCGTCCACCCTCCCGCAGGCGGGTGCGATCGCGACCCAGGGCACCCGCTGGGCCGCGGCGGGCGCCCGGGTCCTGATCAACGGCGCCGGTGGCGGGTCGGGAGCGTTCGCGATCCAGCTCGCCAAGCGAGCCGGCGCCCACGTGACCGGTGTCGACAACGCGTCCAAGCAGGAGTTCATGCGCGCCGTCGGGGCTGACGAGGTCGTCGACTATCGTCGGGCCGACTACACCCGGACCGGTCCGTACGACCTCGTGCTCGACCTCGTCGCCCACCGGTCGGTCTTCGCCTACCGCCGCGCGCTCGCCCGGGGCGGGCGCTACCGATGCGTGGGCGGGACGACGCGCACGCTGCTGCGGGTGCTGACGGCCGGCACCGTCGTCGGTGCGGTCTCCGGTCGCTCGATCGCCGTGCTGGCGGTCAAGGAGGGCCCGGCGCACTTCGCCGAGCTGGCCGAACTCTGCGTGAGCGGCGACGTCGCTATCCACGTCGACCGCACGTTCGCCCTCGACGAGACGGCGGCGGCCCTCGCCCGTGCGGGCGAGGGCCGGGCGCTCGGCAAGGTCGTGGTGACGATCTAGAGCCGCTCGAGAACCCAGTCGATGCAGGCGGTGAGCGCCTCCACGTCGGCGGGGTCGACGGCGGGGTACATCGCGATCCGCAGCTGGTTGCGGCCGAGCTTGCGGTAGGGCTCGGTGTCGACGATGCCGTTCGCGCGCAGCACGGCCGCGATCCGGGCGGCGTCGATGCCGTCCTGGAAGTCGATCGTGCCGATCACCAGGGAGCGGTGGGCGGGGTCGGCGACGTACGGGAAGGCGTACGGCGACTTCTCCGCCCACGTGTAGAGGTGGTCAGAGGAGGCCGTCGTCCGCGCGACCATGCCGTCGAGACCGCCCGAGGAGTTCATCCAGTCCAGCTGCTCCGCCATCAGGAAGAGGGTGGCGACGGCGGGGGTGTTGTAGGTCTGGTTGAGCCGCGAGTTGTCGATCGCGGTCGGCAGGTCGAAGAACGCCGGGACGTGTCGGTCGGACGCGGCGATGGAGGCCGCCCGCTCGAGCGCGGCAGGGGAGAAGAGTCCGAGCCAGAGCCCGCCGTCGGAGGCGAAGCTCTTCTGCGGCGCGAAGTAGTAGACGTCGCACTCCGCGAGGTCGACCGGGAGGCCACCGGCGCCGGACGTGGCGTCGATCAGGACCAGCCCGTCGGCGTCGGGCCGGACGACCGGGGCCATCACGGCGGTCGAGGTCTCGTTGTGCGCCCAGGCGTAGACGTCCACGCCGTCCTCCGGGATGGCCACCGGTCGAGATCCCGGCTCGCTCGTGATCACCGACGGCGCGTCGAGCCACGGAGCGGCCGCGGCCGCGGTGGCGAACTTCGACGAGAACTCCCCGAAGGACAGGTGCTGGCTCCTGCGCTCGATGAGGCCGTGCGTCGCGATGTCCCAGAACGCCGTCGCGCCGCCGTTTCCGAGCACGACCTCGTAGCCGTCGGGCAAGGAGAAGAGGTCGGCCAGCCCGGACCGCACGCGCCCGACCAGGTCGCGCACCGGCTGCTGACGGTGCGACGTACCCATGAGCGACGAGCCGGTCGCGGCGAGTGCGTCGAGGTGGGAGGTCTGGATCTTGGACGGGCCCGCGCCGAACCGGCCGTCGGCGGGGAGGAGGTCACGGGGGATCTGCGGGGCGTCGCTCACGCTTCCCTATTCTGTCAGCCGCACCGCCCACCACACCGGGGAGGACGAATCATGAACAGCCGCACGCCCGTCCAGACGCTCTTGCTCGCCGTCGGAGGCGTCGTGTTCATCGGCGGTCTCGTGTGCGTCGTCGCCGGGTTCGCCGACTTCGCCGGCGCCGACCCCTCGGACGGCGGGGCCGCGCTGATGCTCTTCGCGGCGGGCGGCTTCGCGATGGTCATCGGCTTCGGGATCATCGCGTTCACGCGGGCCGCGATCCTGACCGACGGCGGGCACTCGCGGGTCACGATCGAGCACGGCCGGCCGCCGGGCGGGGGGCGCTTCTGCTCCGGGTGCGGGGCGCAGGTCTCGGCGCCCGCGCGCTTCTGCGCGTCGTGCGGTGCCCCCGTTGGCTGACCTCGAGATCCACCGCGTCGGCTACGGCCACGCTGACGCACTGCTGCTCATCGAGGCCGTGCAGGAGGAGTACGTCGTCCGCTACGGCGGGCGCGACGAGACCCCGCTCGACCCGCTGATGTTCGAGCCGCCGGAGGGTAGCTTCTTCGTCGGCTACCTCGAGGGTCGGCCGGTCGCCACCGGCGCCTGGCGCCGCTCGCCGGTCGTCGCCCTCGGGACAGACCGCACCGTCGAGATCAAGCGGATGTACGTCGCCCCGTCGGCGCGCGGGCTCGGCCTCGCCCGCCGGATGCTCGCCCACCTGGAGATCAGCGCTCGCGAACATGGCGCCGAGGCGGTGGTGCTCGAGACCGGACTCCGGCAGCCCGAGGCGATCGCGCTCTACGAGTCCAGCGGCTACCTGCCGATCCCGCCGTTCGGCTACTACCGGCACGGGCCGCTCTCACGCTGCTACGCGCGGCGGATTCCCTAGTTTCGCTAGGTGCAGAGCCGGCCCTGGTTGTAGGGGTTCCGCGCGTCGAGGTCGGCGCCGGTCTCGAGCAGCCGGTTGCCGTCGCGCTGCCAGCCGTCGGTGGGCCGGCCGCGGGCGAACCAGACGCCGTACCTGCCGACGCACCCGAAGAGCCGCTTGCTGAAGACGTTGTCGACGAACCGCACGTCGGTGACGGAGTAGCCGCCCGCCGGGTTCGCCTCCGAGGGGCTCATATCCTGGGCGTAGACGGCGAACCCACCGCCGGCGATCAGGTTGCGCGCCACGAGGATGTCGGTGCTGGTGCGCCGGCCGTTCCAGATGGCGATGGCGCTGGTCGCCTCGTTGTCGTCGTCGGTCGTGATCAGCCAGGTGTTGTGGACGATCCGGCCGTGCGCCGCGCCCTCGGTCTGGAAGCCGTCGACGTGGCCGTTGGCCGTCCGGATCGTGAAGTCGTGGAAGTAGCTGTCCCGGATCGTGAAGTCGTCGCCCTGGCCGCGACGGTCGTCGTCGCTCCAAGCGAAGATCCCGTCGTTGACGCCTCGGCAGTCGAGCGCGCGCACCCGCAGGCGGCTGCCCTGGTGCCAGACGCACGAGTGCACGCCCCTCATGCCGTTGGTGGCGACCCGGTTGACGGTCGCGGACGCCCCCGGGCGGACGTCGATCACGGCGGTGCCGTTGGCGTCCTCGCCCTGGCGGCCGCTCGTGCAGCGGATCGCGAGGTCGCGCAGCTGGACGCCGGGCGCCTCGACGACCAGGCAGCCGGAGATCCGCTGGCACGACAGGACGGCGTTCGCCCGGGTGATCCGGATGACGCGCTGCGGATCGCGGCCACGGGTGCGCAGCTGGTCGCCCGGGCACCGGCCGGCGCGGGGGCCGGTCGTGCGGGCCGACGGCCACCCGCACGCGGCCAGGTTCGACCAGACGCCGCCCGTGGCGCACGCGGCTCGCAGCTGCCGCTGTGCGGTCGAGGGCGCGGCCGCGGCCGCGGTCGCGGTCGGTACGGCGGCGAGGAGGGTGCCGAGCAGCAGGAGAGCGAGCGTCCAGCCGGACGCACGAAGATGCCGAGAAGTGATCATGATCGAGGCCTGCCTTGCGTGCTAGGAGACGGTTCGGCCACCGTCCACCCTGGACCGGAGTGGAATCCGGCGGCAAACGAATCCCCGATCTAGGGTGGTTCTCGTGCTGCTCCCAGTGAAGGTCGCTCACGGCGTCGCCGACGGCTCCGTGACGCTGGCCTTCCGGCGCTGGCGCCGACCCGGCGTGCAGGTCGGCTCGGAGTTCCGCACGGTCGCCGGGGTGCTCCGCGTGGACGCCGTCGAGCTGGTCGATCCGGCCACGATCACCGACGACGACGCGGTCGCGGCGGGCTGGCCGGACGCCGTACGCCTGCTGCGGCAGCTGGACAAGGTGCCGGAGGGCGAGACCTACCGGGTGCGGATGAGCTGGGCGGGGCCGGACCCCCGGATCGCGCTGCGTGAGAGCGCCGACCTCACCGACGCCGACGTAGCCGCCCTCGACGCGAAGCTGGAGCGCCTCGATCGTGCGAGCAGCCACGGCCCGTGGACGATGGCCACGCTCGACATCATCCGCCGCCGGCCGCACACCCGCGCGCCCGACCTGGCCACCGAGCTGGGCCGCGAGCGGGATCCGTTCAAGATCGACGTCCGCAAGCTCAAGAACCTCGGCCTGACCCGCAGCTTCGACGTCGGGTACGAGGTGTCGCCGCGGGGCCTTGCCTACCTGGAGCGGACGACGCGCACACAGCGCCACCCCCGTTGAATCGAGACTTCTGACGGTTGAGTCTGTAGTTTCGGCGTCCGAGATCGCCAGAACTCCCGATTCGACGTACAGAACTCTCGATTCAACGGGCGAAAAGTCTCGACTCGACGGTTACGCGTCCCAGGACGACTGCCAGCCCTCGACGTCCGCCGCCGGTCGCGCCGCGGGTCCGGCGTAGACCGCGGACGGCCGGATCAGCCGGCCGGTGCGCTTCTGCTCCAGGATGTGCGCCGACCAGCCGCCGGTGCGGGCACAGGTGAACATCGAGGTGAACAGGTGGGCCGGGACCTCGGCGAAGTCGAGCACGATCGCGGCCCAGAACTCGACGTTGGTCTCGAGCACCCGGTCCGGCCGCCGCTCGCGGAGCTCGGCGAGAGCGGCCCGCTCCAGCGCCTCGGCGACCTCATAGCGCGGGGCGCCGAGTTCGCGCGCCGTGCGACGCAGCACCCGGGCGCGCGGGTCCTCGGCGCGGTAGACGCGGTGCCCGAACCCCATCAGCCGCTCGCCGTCGTCGAGCAGCCCCTTGACGTAGGCGCGGGCGTCGCCGCTCCTCTCGACGTCCTCGATCATGCCGAGCACGCGCGAGGGGGCGCCGCCGTGGAGCGGGCCGCTCATGGCGCCGATCGCGCCGGAGAACGCCGCCGCGACGTCCGCACCGGTCGAGGTGATCACCCGGGCGGTGAACGTCGAGGCGTTCATGCCGTGCTCGGCCGCCGAGGACCAGTAGGCGTCGATGGCGTGGGCGTGCCGCGGGTCGGCCTCGCCCTTCCAGCGGATCAGGAACTTCTCCGCCAGCGTTCGGCCCTCGTCGACGGCCTTCTGCGGCACCACCGGCTGGTGCAGGCCGCGCGCCGACTGGGCGGCGTACGAGAGCACCATGACGGCGAGCCGTCCGATGTCCTCGCGCGCCTGCTCGTCGGTGATGTCGTAGGTCTGGCCGAAGCCGAACGCCGGGGCCAGCATCGCCACGGCCGCCTGGACGTCCACCCGTACGTCGCCGGTGTGCACCGGCAGGATGTACGGCTCGGCGGGAGCCAGGCCGGGGGTGTAGGCGCCGTCGATCAGCAGCCCCCACACGTTCTCGAAGGGCACCCGCCCCACGATCTCCTCGATGTCGACGCCGCGGTAGCGCAGCGCGGACCCTTCCTTGTCGGGCTCTGCGATCTGCGTCTCGAACGCGACGACGCCTTCCAGCCCGTGATGCACCTCGGTCACCCGCGCATTGTGCCCGGTGACCGAACTAGGGTCGAGAGCATGGATCTGGCGGGACTGCGGCAGGAGTACGGACGGGCCGGCTTGAGCGAGGCCGACCTCGACCCCGATCCGGTGGCGATGTTCGAGCGCTGGCTGCGCGACGCCGTCGACGCGGGGCTCCACGACCCCAACGCGATGGTGGTCGCCACGGTCGGAGCGGATGCCGCGCCGTCGTCTCGCATGGTGCTGCTCAAGGGGCTCTCCCCCGACGGCTTCGTCTTCTACACCAACACCGGCTCCCGCAAGGGGGTCGAGCTCGCCGCCAACCCCCGCTGCGCGCTGCTCTTCCCGTGGCACCCGCTCGAGCGGCAGGTGCGCGTCGACGGCGTCGCCGCCCCGGTCAGCGACGAGGCGGTCGCGGCGTACTTCGCCGTCCGGCCGCGCGGCTCGCGGCTCGGCGCGCACGCCTCCCGCCAGTCCCGGGTGACCACGCGCGAGGAGCTCGCGGCGGCGTACGCCGAGGCGGAGGCGCGCTACCCGGACGACGTCCCGGTCCCTGCGGAGTGGGGCGGCTACCTGGTCCGCCCCGAGGCCGTCGAGTTCTGGCAGGGCCGACCGGGCCGGATGCACGATCGGCTGGTCTACCGGCGGGTCGACGGCGGGTGGGTGACCGAGCGCCTCGCCCCCTGACGAACGCTCCGCCGATCAGGTGGCGCCCTCGGACCTGCCCGGGAACGACGAAGGGCCGCCCCCGCGGGGGCGGCCCTTCGCCGGGCGGCCTGACGCTGCGTGAGCCTCAGGCTTCGATCGCCGTGCGCTCGTCGGTGCTGGAGCCGATCTCGATCTTGCGGGGCTTGGCCTTCTCCGCGACCGGGACGACGAGCCGCAGCACGCCGTCGGCGTACGACGCCTCGATGTGGTCGAGGTCGAGGTTGTCGCCCAGGACGAGCTGGCGGCTGAAGACGCCGCGCGGCCGCTCGGAGGCCAGCGCCTCCCAGTCGCCGTTGCGGGCGACGCGCTCGGCGCGAACGGTGAGCACGTTGCGCTCGACGTCGAGGTCGATGCTCTCGCGCGACGCCCCGGGCAGGTCGAACTCGATGACGAACCGCTCGCCCTCGCGCCAGGCGTCCATGGGCATCACCGCGGGACGGTTGGTGGTGCCGAGGATCTGCTGGGTGAGCCGGTCCAGATCGCGGAACGGGTCGGTGGTTCGCAGCAACATCACTGTCCTCCTGGTCCTGATGCCGGGACCCGGACTGGCCGGGTCCGTATCTGTATTGGGTGTTACAGGTTTCTTATATTCCTTCCGTCAGGCAAAATCAAGTCCGTGCCAGAGAGAAGTCGGGGCGTGTTCGCCATCTCGATCGCCGCGGAGATGGTCTCGATGGAGATCCAGAACCTCCGGGTCTACGAGCGCCGTGGCCTCCTGGCGCCGGATCGCACGGCCGGTGGCACGCGGCTCTACAGCGCGGAGGACATCGACCGCCTCCACCGCATCCGCGAGCTCCTCGCGGACGGCCTGAACCTCGCCGGGATCGCCGAGGTGCTCCGCCTCGAGGAGCGGGTCCGCGTGCTCCAGGCCGAGAACGTCCGCCTGCGCGAAGGTCCGGCCGAAATGCATTGATGAGTGAGTGCTCACTCACTTAGGCTCGTCCGTCGTGGAGACGGAGAGACGCGAGCGGGCCCGACCCTTGTCGCCGGAGGAACGGCGGGAGGCGATCATCGTCGCGACCCGGCCGCTGCTCCACGAGCACGGGCGGGGGGTCACGACGCGGTTGATCGCGGAGGCGTCGGGGATCGCCGAAGGGACGATCTTCCGGGTCTTCAGCTCGAAGGAGGAGCTGATCGACG
>VFQN01008615.1_pt1 | contig 10236 bp, 8 predicted proteins | sample 3512371 | NCBI WGS metagenome assembly VFQN01 (sample SAMN10412370, study PRJNA504923) | tailings metagenome | isolation source: Replicate 2 from Balatoc abandoned mine | place: Philippines: Itogon, Benguet | collected 2017-08-28 | reverse complement strand
TCATCCCGGCGCGGGCTCCGGCGGCGGCGACGGCGTTGGCGAGGTTGCCCGTCGACGGGCAGGCGAACACCTTCGCGCCGAGCTCGCGGGCCGCACTGAGGGCGCAGGCGACCACGCGGTCCTTGAAGGAGTTGGTGGGGTTGGTCGAGTCGTCCTTCACCCACAGGTTCGCGATACCGAGCTCCGCGGCGAGGTTGTCGGCACGCAGCAGGCGGGTGAAGCCGGGCTCGGTGTTGGGGCTCGACTCGATGTCGGTCGGCACCGGGAGCAGTGCCTTGTAGCGCCAGATGTTGCGCGGGCCGGCCTCGATCTGCTCGCGGGTGATCGTGCCGAAGTCGTAGGCGATCTCCAACGGGCCGAAGCACTCCGGACACGCGTAGTGGGGGCCCAGCTCGACCCGGTGGCCGCACTCGCGACAGTACAGGGCCTGCGCGTTGCCGAAGGCACCGGCACGCAGGGCCTGCCCGGACGTCTGGTCCTGCTCGATGACGGGGGCGCTAATGGAATCCTCCTTCTCATCTTCCCCAGCTGCGACGGTCGCGCCGGGCGGAATTGGCACCACTTCCACGAACCGCAACCGGCTGGTCTGCCGGGGGCGGAGGCTCGTGGCGGTTGCCGGGACTTCTTCGGGCCGTATCCCTCAGTCCCTCTGGATGAGCTGGTGAGAACACTATCTGCCGTGTCCCAACATGTGACCACCAGTCCCGCATGCTGGGCACGTCGCCCGGCGGCTGACAGCCGTACGACGGGCTACGGCGCCGTGTAGGCCCAGCTGAGATCCACCATCGTGCTCCCGGCCCCGACCGCGGTGCCGCGCACGACGAACCCCTTGTCGGCCCCCGGCTCCAGCACGTCGATGGCGAGCGTCTGGTAGTTCTCGGCTACGGAGACGTAGGCGCACAGCCGGTCGGGCGGCGCGGTCGGCGCGGCATAGGTGCCGGTGCAGCTCGCCTCGTCGTCGGTCGTGACCTCGGAGTTGTCAGCCGCGAAGTCGGCTCCGACCATCGCCCGCGGCGCACGCGCCGGCAGGGCCACGGACTGGTTGAGCAGCTGGGCGGGCGAGGACGCGTCGATGCGGTAGTAGAAGGAGCCGGTGACCGTGCTCCCGGACAGCAGCGGCTTGGCCGGGTGCCAGGTGTCGCTGATCGCGCTCCGCACCGCAGGGCTGAGGTCGTCGAGGCCGACGGAGCCGTCGGTCAGGTCCGCGCTGCCGACTCCGCCGTCCGCGATGTCCGGGCCAGCGACCGCACCGTCCCTGAGGTCCGTGCCGCTGACCGACCCGTCCTTGAGGTCAGCGCCGGCAACCGTGCCGTCCCTGACGTCCCGCCCCCGGACGCCACCATTCTTGAGGTCGACCGACGAGACGGTGTTGTTCTTGATCTCCTTGGAGGTGATCACCAGGGCGGCGTACGCCGTGCCGCTGAGTGCGACCGCCAGGGCGAGCAGCGCCACGACCATGGCGGGCCTGAGCAGCTCCCGTCTGGCACGGCTGAGGAATCCCGGTGCCTGATCCACCCCGGCGCGGAACACCCCTGGATCGTCGCGCACCGGCGGTGACCCCGCAATGCCCCAGGTCGGAGCATCTGGGGACCATCGGCGGCGGCTACGCGACGGCCGTGGCGGGCTCCGACACCGCAAGCGCCCCGCGGACGACGTCGAGGACGTCGCCGACGACGTGCACCGTCAGCTTCTCGAGGACGTCGGCGGGTACGTCGTCGAGGTCGGGCTCGTTGCGCAGCGGCAGGTAGACCTCGGTGAGGCCGGCGCGCTGCGCGGCGAGCAGCTTCTGCTTCACGCCGCCGATCGGGAGCACGCGCCCGTTGAGCGTGACCTCGCCGGTCATCCCGACCTCGGAGCGCACCGGACGGCCCGTGAGCAACGAGGTGAGCGCGGTGACCATCGTGATGCCGGCCGACGGCCCGTCCTTCGGTACGGCGCCCGCGGGCACGTGCACGTGGATCGCCTTCTCGAACACCGACGGGTCGACGCCGAGCTCGCCGGCGTGCGAGCGGACGAAGGAGAGCGCGATCTGAGCGGACTCCTTCATCACGTCGCCGAGCTGGCCGGTCAGGGTGAGACCCGCCCCGCCTGATGACGCAGCGTCCGAGACCGACGCCTCGATGAAGAGCACGTCTCCTCCGAGGCCCGTGACCGCGAGCCCGGTCGCCACGCCCGGTACCGCCGTACGCTCCGCCGACTCGGGGGTGAACCGCGGCCGGCCGATGAGCTCCTTGAGGTCGGGCTCGTCGACGTCCACCCGCTCAGCCCCGGTCGCCAGCCGGGTCGCCGCCTTGCGCAGCGCCTTGGCCAGCAGCCGCTCCAGCTGCCGCACCCCGGCCTCGCGGGTGTAGTTGGCAGCGAGCTCGCGCAGGGCGGCATCGGTGACCTCGACCTCGTCGGTGGTCAGCGCCGCCCGCTCCAGCTGGCGCGGGAGCAGGAAGTCGCGGTCGATGGCGACCTTGTCGTCCTCGGTGTAGCCATCGATCGAGACGAGCTCCATGCGGTCGAGCAGCGCACTCGGGATCTGCTCGACGACATTGGCGGTGGCGATGAAGACCACGTCGGACAGGTCCAGGTCGAGCTCGAGGTAGTGGTCGCGGAACGTGTGGTTCTGCGCCGGGTCGAGCACCTCGAGCAGCGCCGCCGCGGGGTCGCCGCCGGCCGCACTGATGCCGGGCAGCGAGCCGACCTTGTCGACCTCGTCGAGCAGCACGACCGGGTTCATCGAACCGGCATCCTTGATGGCGCGGACGATCCGGCCGGGCAGCGCTCCGACGTACGTACGCCGGTGGCCGCGGATCTCGGCCTCGTCGCGCACGCCGCCGAGGGCGACGCGCACGAACTCCCGCCCCATGGTGCGGGCCACGGACTCGCCGAGGGAGGTCTTGCCGACACCGGGAGGACCGGCGAGCAGGATCACGGCGCCGGAGCCACGCCCGCCGACGACCTGGAGGCCGCGCTCGGCGCGGCGGGCCCGGACGGCGAGGTACTCCACGATCCGGTCCTTGACCTCGTCGAGGCCGTGGTGGTCGGCATCGAGCACCGCTCGGGCGGTGGCGACATCGGTGGTGTCCTCGGTCGTCACGCCCCAGGGCAGCTCGAGGACCGTGTCGAGCCAGGTGCGGATCCACGCGGCCTCCGGATTCTGCTCACTGGCCCGCTCGAGCTTGTCGACCTCCTTGAGCGCGGCGGTGCGCACGTGGGCGGGCAGGTCGGCGGCCTCGACCCGGGTGCGGTAGTCCTCCGCACCCTCGGGCTCGTCCTCGCCGAGCTCCTTGCGGATCGCGGCGAGCTGCTGACGCAGCAGGTAGTCGCGCTGCTGCTTCTCCATGCCCTCGCGGACGTCCTCGCCGATCTTGTCGGTCAGCTCGGACTCGGCGAGGTGGTCGCGGGTCCAGCCGATGAGGCGCAGCAGCCGCGACTCGACGTCGGGGTCCTCGAGCAGCTCGCGCTTGCGGTCGATCGAGAGGTACGGCGCGTAGCCGGCCGCGTCCGCGATCGCGCCAGGTTCGGTCATCTGGTGGACCTGGTCGATGACCTGCCAGGCCTCACGACGCTGGAGCACCGCGACCACGAGCCGCTTGTACTCCTCTGCGAGCTCGCGGGCGCGCGGCGTGACGACGTCCTCGACCGGCTCGACCTCGACCCAGAGAGCCGCGCCGGGTCCGGTCACACCGCTGCCGATGCGGGCGCGGGTGCCGGCCTTGAGGACTGCGGCGGGGGCGCCACCGGAGAAGCGGCCCACGCGATCGACGGTCGCGACCACGCCGTACGACGCGTAGCGGTCGACGAGTCGCGGGGCGAGGAGGACCTGGGACTCACTGCCGGCTCTGGCTGCGTCGACGGCGGCCTGCGAGGCGTCGTCGAGCTCCAGGGGCACGACCATGCCCGGCAGCACGACGAGGTCCGGGACGAAGAGGACGGGGAGCTTCAGGGACATGCCTCGAGAACGCGCGTCGGGGAGCGCGTGTTCCGGAGACACCCTCCTGTTCGCTCAGGACGAACGCGCCTCCGCGGCCAGCCGGCGGAGCAGCTCCAGGACGCCCTCGGGCCCCTTGACGACGACGTCGGAGTACGGCACGAGCGCGCTCTCCTCGGAGGAGGCGGAGCAGACGAGCAGCGTCGGCAGGCCGGCGTCGCGCAGCTCGCCGACGGCCTCGAACGCCTCCAGGTCACCGAGGTCGTCACCCGCGAAAAGGAAGCCGCCCGCGTCCAGCTCGTCGACCAACGCGCGGACGGCGACGCCCTTGTGCATCCCGCCGGAGCGCACCTCGATGACGTTGCGGCCGGGCTCGACCACCAGATCGTGACGCTCGGCGACGTCGGTGATCAGCGGAAGCAGCCGCCGGAAGGCGGCCTCGGGCTCGGGGAGGCGGCGCGTGTGCACCGCGACCGCGAGGCCCTTGTCCTCGACGTAGGCGTCCGCGGCGTCGGCGCGGCGCAGGATGCCGGTGAGCTCGCGTGCGAAGGTCGCGAGGCCGCGCGGCGGGCGAGGCGAGACGATCCGGCGCTGCTGGGTGGACCACCGCTCGTTGCCGTACTGGCCGAAGACGAAGAGGTCGGTGCCCGCATCGGCGAGCCGGTCGCCGACCTCCTCCAGTCCGCCCAGGTCGAGCACCTGACGGGCCGGGCGTCCGGTGATCACCGCGACCGCCGCGACCTCGCTGGCCAGCTCGGCGATCACTTCGCCCGCATCTCGGTGGATGTGCGCCGACTCGGGGTCGTCGACGATCGGGGAGAGCGTGCCGTCGAAGTCGAGGCCGACCACGATCCGCGGGGCGGCGCGGACCACCTCGGCCCAGCGCCGTTCGCCGTCGGTGGAGGTGAACTCCATGGCCCTACCCAACCATCCGCGTGCCGCCGGAGACCGGCTGGCCACCTGTGGCCACCTCCTCAGCGCGGGATCAGCCGAGCGCTTCGGTGAGGATGATCGTCAACCGGTCGCGACGCATCGGGTCGACGGCGGGCGCCGTACGCCGGATACCGAGGTCGAGCGCCAGGGTCTTGGCCTCGCGCTCGAGACGCTGCGGGTAGTAGACCGTGGTCGCCGGAATGGTGCCGTACCAGTTGTCGGCGCCGACCACCTGCCAGCCGATGTCGGTGGCGTGGTCGGCCACGCGACCGGCGAGCCCGCTGATGCCCGAGTTGTTGTAGACCTCGACGTAGACCTGGCCGCGCTGGACGGGCTTGGGCTGCGGCTTCGGCTTGGGTTCGGGCTTCGGTGTGGTCGTCGGCGACGGCGACGCCGAGGGCTGGTCGGCGACCGTGGTCACCTCGCGCTCGGTGGGCTCGGCGCCCCGGGTGGCGACGAAGGCGATGCCCGCCATCGCGACCGCGATCACGCTGAGGATGACGACCGGCGAGGGGTAGACCGCGCCCCGTTGGTTGCGCACGCGGGCCACCTCAGACCTCGAAGCCGAGCCGGCGCGCGGAGCGCTGCCGCTGGCGAGCCGCTCGGAGCCGGCGCAGGCGCCGCACCAGGAGCGGGTCGGCGGCGAGCGCCTCGGGGCGGTCGATGAGCGCGTTGAGCACCTGGTAGTAGCGGGTCGAGGACATGTCGAACTTCTCGCGGACCGCGGTCTCCTTGGCGCCGGCGTACTTCCACCACTGTCGCTCGAACTCGAGGATCTCGCGGTCGCGGTCGCTCAGGCCCGACGCGGCGTCGGCGTCGCCCTGAAGAGCGTTGGCGGCGTCCATGGTGCTCCTTCCCCCGTTCGGCAGCGGACTCGCGGTGGTCCGAGAGTGCTGGTCAGCCTCACTATAGGTGCCCGAACCACACCGATGTGATTCGATCGGACGGCGAGTCGCCGGCGATACTGTCCGGCCATGACCGACGCGACCATCGGCTGGGGCGTCCTGGCCACCGGCAAGATCGCCCATACGTTCGCCAGCGACCTCGCCCTCGTGCCCGGCGCCCGGCTGGCGGCCGTCGGCTCGCGGCGCCTGGAGAGCGCCCAGTCATTCGCGGCGGAGTACGGCGGCACCCCGCACGGCTCGTACGAGGAGCTCGTCGCCGACCCGGGCGTGGACGTCGTCTACATCGCGACGCCCCACGCCCTGCACCTCGACAACGCGCGACTGTGCTTCGAGGCGGGCAAGCACGTGCTCTGCGAGAAGCCGCTCACCCTCGCACTCGACGACGCCGAGGAGATGGTCCGGCTCGCGACCGAGCACGACCGCTTCCTCATGGAGGCCATGTGGACCGCCTGCCATCCGGCGATCCTGACGCTGCGCGAGCGACTGCGGTCGGGGGAGCTCGGCACCCCCCGCCACCTGCACGCGGAGCTCGGCTTCCGCGTCGACGCCCCGCCGGAGGATCGGATGTTCAACCCCGAGCTCGGCGCGTCGGCGCTGCTCGACATGGGGATCTACCCACTGACCTTCGCGCACCTGATGCTGGGCGAGGCGCAGGACCTCCAGGCGAGCGCGACGCTCTCCGAGCGCGGCATCGACCTCGACGTCGCGCTCGTCGGCCGCTACCCCCACGGCGCCCTCGCCACCATGACCGCCTCGATGACCTCGTGGTCCAGCCGCAGGGCCGCGATCGCCACCGACACCGGGCGCATCGACATCGACGACTTCCACCACCCGTCGCGGATCGAGTTCACGTCGTACGCCACGGGCCAGACCAACGACACCGTCGTCGTCGCGGATCCGGGTCCGATCGAGCCGGCGGCGCCGATCCTCGGACGGGGCTACGGCAACGAGATCGCCGAGGTCGACCGCTGCCTGCGGGAGGGGCTGCGGGAGAGCCCCCTGGTCCCGCACGCCCAGACGCTCACGATCCTGCGGCAGATGGACGACGTGCGCCGCCAGGTCGGCGTGCGATTCCCTACGACCTGAGGAAGGTCAGCACCGCCGTGACCCGCCGGTGGGCGGAGTCGTCGTCTGGCGGCAGGCCGAGCTTCGCGAAGATCCGTTGCGTGTGCTTCTCGACGCCACCGAGCGACACGGTGAGCGCGTCGGCGATGGCCGCGTTCGAGCGGCCCTCCGCCATCAGGGAGAGCACCTCGCGCTCACGTCGCGTGAGGTCGGCCAGCGGGTCACGACGGCGGCCCATCAGCTGGCGCACCACGAGGGGGTCGAGGGCGGTGCCGCCGGCGGCGACCGCCTGGACCGCGGCGAGGAAGTCGTCGAGGTCGGCGACCCGGTCCTTGAGCAGGTAGCCGGCCCCGCCGTCGCCGGTGGCGAGCAGCTCGTCGGCGTACGACACCTCGACGTACTGCGAGAGGACGAGCATCCGCGCCTCGGGCCAGGAGCGGCGCACCTCGACGGCGGCGCGCAGCCCCTCGTCGGTGTGGCTGGGCGGCATCCGGACGTCGACGATGCCGAGATCGGGCCGCTGCTCCAGCATCGCGGCGACGTACGCCGGTCCGTCCGCGACCGCGGCGACGACGTCGTGACCGGCCTCCACGAGGAGGAGCTGGAGCCCTTCGCGCAGGAGGAACGAATCATCGGCGACGACCACTCTCACAGCGGGATCCTCCCGACCACCGTCGTACCGCCGCCGTCGGGTGAGCTCACCTCGAGGGCGCCGTCGACCGCGGCCAGCCGCTGACGCAGGCCGGCCAGGCCGAGGCCCTTGCTCGGGTGCGCGCCGCCGATGCCGTCGTCCTCGACGCGCACCTCGACGCCGTTGCCGTCGGCGGTCACCCCGACGCGGGCCGCCGCGGCGCCACTGTGCTTGGCGACGTTGGTCATGGCCTCGGCCACCACGAAGTAGACGGCGGTCTCGACGTGCGGGGGGAGGTCGTCGGGCACGTCGACCTGCGACTGCACCGGCACGGGGCTCTGGTTGAGCATCTCGTTCAGCGCCGCCGCGAGGCCCCGGTCCACCAGCAGCGGCGGGGCGATCCCGCGGGACAGCGCGCGCAGCTCGGCGACCGTCTCCCGCGCCTGCGTCAGCGCGTCGTCGAGGGTGGCGGCGGCCCGATCGGGGTCGTCGGCGACCTGCCGCTGCGCGCGACCGAGGTCCATCGTGAGGCGCACCAACCGCTGCTGCGGCCCGTCGTGGATGTCGCGCTCGAGCCGGCGGAGCGACTCTGCCTCGGCGAGCCGAGCGGCGTCGCGGCCGCCCTCGACGCGAGCGACCTCCTGCTGGAGCTCGGCGCGACTGCACAGCAGGACGGCCGCGAGGCTCGAGTGGACGACGGCGAGGACCCGCACGAGCAGCGGCAGGGTGACCAGGAGGGCGACGCCGACCGCGAAGTTCATCCAGCTCTCCGCGGCCCGCCCCTCGCCCAGACCGAGCAGCTCCGCCAGTCCCTTGTTGTCCGGGTCCTGCGGGACGAAGCGCTCCCAGATCCCGTATGTGAGCCCGCCCGCGGCGGCGGCCCACCAGACGAGCGTGAGGGTGAAGACGACGGTGCCGGTGACCAGGCTGACGAGCGACCACACGACGTCCAGCCAGGACTGCGGGTCGCGCAGCGGGGTGAGCATCCGGCGCCAGAAGCCGGCGCTCGACGGCGCGCAGAGGTAGCGCGGCATCGGAGCATCACGACCCAACATGACCCGCATCCGGTAGCGCTCCAGGCGCGCGAACCCGCGCGCCACCATCACGCCCAGCGTCACCAGCAGGATCCCGCCGACGAAGACCGCCAGGGCGACCCCGAGCGCGAGGGTGTTGACCACGACGACGAACGCCACCAGTGCGATCGGGAAGGCGGACAGGTTGTACCCACTGTCCAGCAGCACCCGGCGTACGCCGCCGGGAGTGTCCGGCGCCGCCGGCGCGAACTGGGGGCTCGTGTCCACCATCGTCAGGGTCTCCGTCATGTCCGCAACGCTAGGGACCTCGCGGCTCGCCGACGATCCTGCCAGCCGGACAGTCATGGTCGGGCCAGCCCGACCTTTCCTCCGCGACTAGGGTGAGTCTCGTGGGATCGACTGGCTCGGCAGACCTCGTGATCGTGGCCAACCGGCTGCCGGTCGACCGCGTCGAGAACGCCGACGGGTCGGGCGGCTGGCGGCGCTCGCCCGGAGGGTTGGTGTCCGCCCTCGAGCCGGTGATGCGCACCAACGACGGCACCTGGATCGGGTGGCCGGGCGGCACCGAGCAGGGGCTGGAGCCGTTCGAGGCCGACGGCATGCACCTGGTGCCGATGACGATGACGCCGAGGGAGATCGAGGAGTTCTACGAGGGCTTCTCCAACGCCACCTTGTGGCCGCTCTACCACGACGTGGTGGCGAAGCCGGAGTTCCACCGCGAGTGGTGGGACACCTACGTCGCCGTCAATCGCCGGTTCGCGGAGCGAGCCGCGGAGATCGCCGCCGAAAGGGCGACCGTCTGGGTCCACGACTACCAGCTCCAACTGGTGCCCTCGATGCTCCGCGAGCTCAGGCCCGACCTGCGCATCGGCTTCTACCTGCACATCCCCTTCCCGCCCAACGAGCTCTTCTCGCAGCTGCCGTGGCGCGGCCAGATCCTCGAGGGCCTCCTCGGCGCGGACCTCGTCGGCTTCCAGCTCGGCGGCGCCGCCCAGAACTTCGTCCGGCTGGTCCGTCGGCGGGTCGGCCACAAGACCCACCGCGACCTCGTCTACCTGCCCGACGGTCGCACCGTGCGCGCCGCGGCGTTCCCGATCTCGATCGACGCCGCCGGCTACGAGGAGCTGGCCCGCTCCCCCGAGGTCGCCCAGCGCGCCAAGGAGATCCGAGAGGCGGTCGGCAACCCGCGCAAGATCTTCCTCGGCGTCGACCGGCTCGACTACACCAAGGGCATCCACGCTCGGCTACGGGCGTTCGGCGAGCTCATCGTCGACGGCCACTTCGACGTCGAGGACGCGGTGTTCGTGCAGATCGCGACACCGTCGCGCGAGCAGGTCGAGCAGTACCGCATCCTCCGCGACGACATCGAGCGCCTGGTCGGCCGGCTCAACGGCGACCTCGGCCGGATCGGCCGCCCGGCGGTGCACTACTTGCACGCGTCGTACCCGCGCGAAGAGATGGCGGCCTTCTTCCGCGCAGCCGACATCATGGTCGTCACGCCGCTACGCGACGGGATGAACCTGGTCGCCAAGGAGTACGTCGCCTGCCGCTACGACGACCAGGGAGCACTCGTGCTCAGCGAGTTCACCGGCGCGGCCGACGAGCTGACGAACGCCCTGCTGGTGAACCCCCACGACATCCAGGGCGTCAAGGACACCATCGTCCGCGCCCTGCAGATGCCCGAGCGCGAGCAGGCTCGTCGGATGCGAACGATGCGCAAACGCAGCATCGAGTACGACGTCGCGCGCT
>VFQN01008614.1_pt1 | contig 10236 bp, 10 predicted proteins | sample 3512371 | NCBI WGS metagenome assembly VFQN01 (sample SAMN10412370, study PRJNA504923) | tailings metagenome | isolation source: Replicate 2 from Balatoc abandoned mine | place: Philippines: Itogon, Benguet | collected 2017-08-28 | reverse complement strand
GCGAAGGATGGAATCAAGAAATACAAGGTCGGCAAGAAGAGCGTCGACTGCAAGCTGTTCCTCGACTTCATCGTGTTCGATGAGCACACCTGCACGGCGTCGGCTGACGTGTGCTGGAGCGGCCCGGAGCCCAAAGCGAAGAAGTAAATAGCGGGACGGTTGCGGCTGCCACTGTTGCGTGCTGGACAGATCTCTCGGTATGGCTGTAAACAAATCGGGAACGCGCTGAATCAAGGACTCATTGAAGGCTGGGTGCCTTTGTGAACTTCGTCCCTCCAAATCCGGTCGAGGCGGTGCTCGCGGACGTGCTGGCGGCGATAGCTGCCCCGGCATGGATCGTCGACGCGGATCGCGGGCTGCTGATCGCGGGCAATGGCCGCGGTGACACGGTATGGGGCGTCCCGATGATGACGCTGGCTTTGGACAGCGCCAGCATTCCAGCGCTGAAGGCATTGCGGGTTCGACTGTCCTCGCGGGTGCCGGCGGCGGGATCTCGGGTGCCAACCAAGGCGATGGTCAGGCAGGCGCTGCGTTTTCGTACGTTCGCAGGTGACCGCAGCGTCCCCTGCGCCGTACATCTGCTCGACGACAGTGTCGCACGCGGGCTGCTGCTGGTGATTGCGGAGGATGGTGCGCCCGCGGTCGCGGAGAGCGCCGAGCGCGAGGCGGAGTTCGACGAGCGTGCCTTCGTCGAGCGATGGCTGTCGCGGGCATCGGAGCGGCCGTCCACGGCAGTAGCGGCACGATCGACGCCGGCTGCACCGGGCCGGACTGGGATGCCGCTCAGCGACGCCGAGACACTGCGCGAGATCGCGCGGCGCATCCGCCAAGGTGCGACAGGCCAGCCGAGCCAGGACAACATCGCCGATGATTTTGCGGAGGCTGAGCTGGACGCGCCTATGCCGTCGCAGCGCCGGTCGGAGCCGGTCGCGCGGACAGAGGCTCCAGCGTTGGACGTGTCCGCGCACCTCGCCCACGAGATCCGCACGCCGCTCGCCGCGATCATCTCGCTCGCCGAGGTGATCACCGAGGAGCGGCTCGGGCCATGGCCGAACGATCGCTACCGCGCCTACGTGCGCGACATCCTGGACAGCGCGCGTCACGGGCTCGAGGTGGTCGACGGCATCTTGCGCGAGACGCAGGGCCGGACCGTTCCCGCGTCGCTGCCGGCCGATGTTGATCTCAACGTCGAGGCCGAGGCGCTCTGCGCGTCGCTGCAGCCTCTGGCCGACAAGACGGGCGCGCGGCTCGAAGCTGCCCTCGTCAGCAGCTTGCCGCGGGTCGCCGCCGACCGGCGAAATGTCCGCCAGATGCTGCTCAATCTGATCTCGAACGCGATCAAGCATGGCGGTCCCGCGGTGCGCATCAAGGTGACGACGGGCTACGAGCTCGGCGGCGAGGTGTGGGTCGAAGTCGAGGACGACGGCCCCGGCATGGCCTCGCCCTCGGGCGCGGCGAAGGCCGATGTCCGTCCGCGCAATTCGGGTCTCGGCGATGGGTTGGGCGGGGGATTGGGCTTGCCGCTCACCCGCTCGCTGGCGACCGCGAACGGTGCCCGCCTCGATGTGTCGAGCCAGCCGGGGCGTGGGGTGCGCGCCCGGATCGTGTTCGTCGGCGCCGGTACGACGACCGGACGCTGAAGCAATTTCATCGGATAGCGTCGAAGCTCTATTTCGCGCGACAGCGGCCGCAACGTCTTGTTCCGGCCAAATCGCTGCGCTCTTCTCGCCGCTATCGTGACGCGTGAGACGAGGGGTCGTGTTATGAGCTTCGCGAGCAAATGGATCGGAATGGCTGCGGCGCTGATGATCGTCGCAGCAGCAGGGATCGCTTCGACGCCGGTCGAGGCACGGACGCTTTGCACGGGCGAGAAGGGGCTCAACCTCCGCTCCGGGCCGTCGGTGAAGCACGGCACGGTCGGGCGACTGCCAGCGGGTGCCTGCGGCCTCAAGGTCGTCGGCAAGTGCTCGGCTGGCTGGTGTGTGGTCGGCCTCGGTGATCGCCGCGGCTGGGCGGACACCCGGCTCGTGAAGCTGCACGAAGGTGCCAGCCCGACGATAGCCGCTGCGCCCCGCGCGCCAACGAGCCGTTACGCGCTGGACGACCGCCGCTTCCTGCCGCCGATGCGCGGAGTGGAGCCGTACGGTGCCAGATATTACGGGCGCTACGATGGCCCGTATCTGCGGCCGCTCGGGCTGCCGAACACCTTCCGCTATGCGCGGCCGTTCGAGGGCCCGTACTACGTCGGCCGTCCGATGATGTGCGTCGCCCGCGTCCACCCCCGCGACGCGCTGCTGGTTCGCGCCGGACCCGGCTCGGCCCATCGTCCGATCTGGGAGATCGAGCCCGGTGCGTGCGGCGTTTCCATTCGCGGAGACTGCGCCGGAAGCTGGTGTCCGGTCCGCTATCGCGGCGTCTATGGTTGGGTGAATGCGAGCTATCTTCGCCCGCTCTGACGGTGCCACGCGATTTGCATCGCCGTGTCGCGGGAAGTCTGCTTGCCCCCTCCGATCGTCTGCGTTTAGTTTCTGAAGCAACGGACTTGAAATTCACCTCACCGCGAGGCTGGGTGGGGAGTGAATTTCAAGTCCAAAGTTGCTTCAGGACACTATGGCTTCAAAGCGTCTTTGGACCTTGAATGCGACTTGGAGATAGGTCCGGGTGTGGGTCGCATTCAAGGTCCGACGCTTTGGGCGTGGTAAATCGTCGTCGTGGGGAGAAGTTTGATCCAATGCACTTGTGGCGCAAGTGCTTTGTGCTGTCCGCAGTTGCCGTGGTCTTGGTCGCAGCGCTCGGTGCGGCGAGCCCGGTCGAAGCGCAGTCACTCTGCATCGGCAAGGAATCGGTCCTCTTGCGTGCAGGGCCTTCCTGGAGGCAGGACCCCGTCGGCAGTGTGGCGGCTGGTACGTGCGGCGTGAAGGTTGTCAGCAAGTGTCAGTCCGGCTGGTGCGAGATCGCTGTCGGCGACCGCCGGGGCTGGGTGGACTCCCGTCTCGTGAACGTCCAGGAGCCTGGTGCGCCGGAGTCGCGGAAGCCGGCTCCGCAGGTGGATGCGCCGCGGAAGCAGACGCCGCCGCCCACCCGCGAGGCAGCGCCCGCGCCGCCATCGCCGCCGCGGGCGACTGCGTCCACGCCCGAGCGCGACACCCATTGCGTCATGGGCGTCAGGCCCGGTGACACGCTGCGTATTCGGAGCGGGCCGAGTGCCGAGCATCGCGAGATCGGCGGCATTCCACCCAATGCGTGTGGGGTTACTGTGGGCGCGCCCTGCCAGGGCTCCTGGTGCCCGGTCACCTACCGCGGTCTCAAGGGCTGGTCGAACGCCTCCTATCTCCGTCCGCCCTGGATGCAATGACCATCGTCCCCCCTCTCCCTGTAAGGGCGGGGAGAGTGGATATTCGCGCACCATTGCCCCCTCCGCCGCCGGGTGTATGCTGCGCGCCGATCGCCGATCTCGACCGGCAGCCAGACCCACGCAGAAGGAGGCCGCAATGGCCAACACTCCCGATCCCGTCGTCATCGTCGCCGGCGCCCGCACCCCCATGGGCAGCTTCCAGGGCGTGCTGCAGGCCATGACCGCGCCCGAACTCGGCGCCGTTGCGATCAAGTCGGTGATGGAGCGCACCGGTATCGCCGCCGACGAGGTCTCGGATGTGCTGATGGGCTGCGTGCTGCCGGCTGGCCAGGGCCAGGCGCCAGCCCGTCAGGCGGCGCGCTACGGCGGCCTCCCGGACAGCGTGCCCTGCACCACCGTCAACAAGATGTGCGGCTCCGGCATGAAGACGGTAATGATGGCCTACGAGGCGCTGCATGCGCGGCCGAAGGACGTGATCATCGCCGGCGGTCTCGAGAGCATGACCAACACGCCGTACCTGCTGCCGAAGATGCGCGGCGGCGCCCGCCTCGGCCATGCGCAGGCGTACGACCACATGTTCCTCGACGGCCTCGAGGACGCCTACGACAAGGGCCGCCTCATGGGCACCTACGCCGAGGATACGGCGACCCACTACCAGTTCACCCGCGAGCAGCAGGACGCTTTCGCGGTCGAGAGCCTGCGCCGCGCCAAGACCGCCAACGAGGACGGCTCGTTCGCCAAGGAGATCGCACCGGTCGTCGTGAAGACGCGCAAATGCTCGACCGAAGTTGCCCGCGACGAGCAGCCGTTCACCGCTTATCCCGCCAAGATCCCGACCCTCAAGCCGGCCTTCCGCGACGGCGGCACCGTGACCCCCGCCAACTCCAGCTCGATCTCGGACGGTGGCGCCGCGCTCATCCTCATGCGCGAGAGCGAGGCCAAGCGCCGCAAGCTGCAGCCGCTCGCCCGCATCGTCGCGCAGGCGAGCCACGCCCAGGCGCCGGCCTGGTTCACGACCGCTCCGATCGGCGCCATGAAGAAGGTCCTCGAAGCCGCCGGCTGGAGTGCCAAGGACGTGGGCCTTTACGAGATCAACGAGGCCTTTGCCGTCGTCACCATGGCGGCGATGCGCGATCTCGACCTGCCGCACGACAAGGTCAACATTCATGGCGGCGCCTGCGCGCTCGGCCACCCGGTCGGCGCATCGGGCGCGCGCATCATCGTGACGCTGATCAACGCCATGGCGAAACGCGGCGAGACCAAGGGCATCGCATCGCTGTGCATCGGCGGCGGCGAGGCGACCGCCGTCGCAATCGAGCGCTACGCCTGACCCAAGTTCCTACAGCCCCAGCCGACAGCGCCACTCGGCCGGCGCATCCGATGCCCGCGCCAAAGGCGCATCCAATGGTGGTGATCACCGGTGCCTCTGAGGGCATCGGCGCCGCGTTTTCCCGCTCCTACGCAGCGGGCGGACGCGATATTCTGCTGATCGCGCGCCGCGAGGAGCCGCTCCGCCAGCTCGCCGAGACGCTGCGGGCCGGGTCGCGCGTCGGCATCCACACGCTGTCCCAGGACATCACCGAGCCCGACGCGCCGGCCGCCATCGATGCCGCGCTGGCTGCCGCGGGCGGCTACTGCGACCTCCTGATCAACAATGCGGGCATCGGCGCCTCCGGGCATTTTGACGAGATCCAGCTCGCGACCGTCGAGGCGCTGGTCGCGCTGAACACCGCGGCCCCGACCCGGCTCATGCACCACGTCCTCCCCGGGATGCGGGCGCGGCGGCGCGGCGGCATCATCAATCTCGCGTCGCTCGCCGGGTTCGCGCCGGGACCGTATCAGGCCGCCTATAGCGCCAGTCGCGCCTACATCCTCACCTTGTCGGTCGGCGTCGCGGCGGAGGCGGCCCGCGACGGGGTGCGAATCACCGCCGTCGCGCCGGGCCCGGTCGACACCCGATTCCACGACAAGATCGGTGCGTCTAACGACTACTACCGCGTCCTAGTGCCGGGCGTTTCTCCTGAAACGGTCGTACGTTGGGCAGTGATGGCCCACAATTTGGGCGTACGCGTCGTCGTGCCCGGTTTGATAAACAATGTTCTCGCATTATTTTTGCGTCTGTTGCCCTACCGCGTAACGGCGCAGATCCAGGGATGGTTGTTCTACCCCCGCAACCGATAGACGGATGATGCTCGACTCTTCGCCAACCCACGAAGCCCCCCTCGACGGCCGCGGCAGCTTTGCCGTGGCTTCGGCCAGGCCCGAGAAGAAGCCGGTCGTCATCGTCCTGCACATGGAGGGGGCCCGCGCCGGCCACGTCGGCCGTTGGTTCATCGAGAACGGCTATCCGCTCGACATCCGCCGCCCGTATCTCGGCGAGTCGCTGCCGGAGACGCTTGCGGGGCACAGCGGCGCGGTCGTCTTTGGCGGGGCCCAGAGCGCCAACGACAATACCGACTATATCCGGCGGGAAGTCGATTGGGTCGGCGTCGCGCTGAAGGAGGAAAAGCCGTACCTCGGCATCTGCCTGGGCGGCCAGATGCTCGCCCGCCACCTCGGCGCCAAGGTCGATATGTGCCGGAATGGCTGCGTCGAAATCGGCTATCATCCGGTGCAGCAGCTCGACCAGGGCCGCGTGCTCGGCGCGCTGCCGGAGCGGGTGTACCAGTGGCATCGCGAGGGCTTCGAGGTGCCGCACGGCGCCGATTTGCTGGCGTCCGCCGGCGGCGCGTTCCCGAACCAAGCGTTCATCTACGGTCCGGCGGCAGTGGGTATCCAGTTCCATCCCGAGATCATGCACTGCCAGATCAATTCGTGGACCGGCTCGAACCCGGTGCGCCTGCTCATGCGCGGATCGCGCTCCCGCCATGAGCACTTGTCCGACCATCTGGTGCACGCGCCGCGCGTCCACGCCTGGCTCGACCAGTTCCTGAACCGCTGGGTCTCGGGCGAACTGGTCGGCTGAGCCCCTGCGCGCCCTCGCCGCACCGGCCGCGTTTACCATGCTCGCGTCCTTTGCATATTCGTAATCTCTTGGGTGGTAGTCTCCTTCCAGCGCCGGGTTTCAGGTTTTGCGTATCCGGGCGCCAGATCTACAACGGAGCGTTGGCCACCCTTTCGCGCGTCGGCTAACGCTCCGTTATTGTTTCCGCGGTCCGCGACGCCTTCGGCTACCGCGTCCGCGGAACTGCCTCGCCGGTTGGTGCTCAGCCTCGCGCTCTTCGAGCGCTACCCTTTCTACCACTTGTCGAGAGCGTTCTCATCGCTCTCACGCGCATCGACCCAATGCCCTGCGCCTGACGCGTCCGTTTCCTTCTTCCAGAACGGGGCGCGGGTCTTGAGATAGTCCATCAGGAACGCGGCCGCATCGAACGCCGCTTGCCGATGCGCGGACGCGGCGATCACGAGCACGATGTTGTCGCCCGGTGCGAGCGTGCCGACACGGTGAACGATGCGCGTTGCGTGCAGGGGCCAGCGCTTCAGCGCCTCCGCCTCGACGCGTTCGAGCTCGGCCTCGGTCATGCCCGGATAATGCTCGAGCGTCATGGATGAGAGCGCCGCATCGTCGGCGGTGCCGCGCACGACGCCGGTGAAAGTGACCAAGGCGCCAATGTCCGTATTGCCGGCGGTCAGCGCGGCGATCTCGCGGCCGATGTCGAAATCCTCGTGCTGAACGCGGACGGACACCTCCTCACCCTCCCGTCACGGGCGGGAAGAACGCGATCTCGCGCGCGCCCGCTATCTCAGCATGGCGCTGGACGTGGGCGTGGTCGATGGCCGTCCGGATCACCTCGGCGCGCTCGAAAGCCGAGGCGTACTCCGGTCCCCTGTCCTTCAGCCACGTCACCAGCTCGGCGATCGTCGTCACGTCGGCCGGCACGTCGAGCCGCTCCTCGGAGCGGCCGATCCGTTCGCGCATCCAGGCGAAATAGCGCAGGGTGACGATCATAGTGTTCTCACGGCGGCGCGCGTCAGTTGTCGATCGCGTGGCGCACCGCAGCCTTCAGGTAGTCGTACCCGGTCCACAGCGTCAACAGGGCCGCAGCCCACAGCAGCATGGTCCCGGCCATACTGACACCCGGTATGATCTTGTCGCCGGCCGGCCCGGCGAGCAGGACGCCGAGCGCCAGCATCTGCAGCGTCGTCTTCCATTTGGCGAGGCGGGTGACATGAACCTTGACGTTGAGCTCCGCCAGGAATTCACGCAACCCCGACACCAGGATCTCGCGGCTCAGGATGATGATCGCCGCCCAGATCGTGATGTAGTCGATCGTCCCGTCGTTCACGAGCAGCAGCAGGGCGGTTCCCACCAGCAGCTTGTCGGCGATGGGATCGAGCATCCGCCCGAGCGTCGACTGCATGGACAGGGCGCGCGCGAGATAGCCGTCGAGCCAGTCGGTGAAGCAGGCGAGCGAGAACACGGCGAGAGCCGCCCAGCGACCCGTGTCCGTCTTGATCAGAAGGAAGCACGCGGCCATCAGGGGGACCGCGAGTATTCGCCCGTAGGTGAGGACGTTCGGCAGTGTCGTCAGGGTCGGGCGCGTCGTCGCGGTGCGGTCCATGACTTCCTGTTTCTACGCTATCGGCCGCCCCGTCAATGTGCTCGCATCTGCGCGTGGGCGAGAGTGCGGCGAGTGCACGAACATTTGTCTTGCTAAAGCGTAGGACCTTGAATGCGACCCACGCCTCGGCTGAACTCGAAGTCGCATTCAAGGTCCGAAGACGCTTTAGAGACTTAGCACTCTAAAGCAACTTTGGACTTGAAATTCACTCACCGCCGGGCCGAGAGCTGAGGTGAATTTCAAGTCCGTTGCTTTAGCTCAAAGAGTGTGCGCGCCGTAACGCCACTGTCATATTTTCTGATTGTATTCGCCGACTTCCGGATACTTGCGCAGCCGGCCGTCGATATCGGCGAAAATCGCCCGCTGAGCGGCCTCCGACGTCGGGCTCTCGACGACGACGACGAGCTCCGGCTTGTTGGACGACGCGCGGACGAGGCCCCAGGTTCCATCCTCCAGTACCACCCGCACGCCATTGACGGTGACGAGATCGCGGATCGCCTGGCCGGCGACCTTCTCGCCGCGAGCGGCTGCGCCCTGATACGCCTTCACCATCTCTTCGACGATGCCGTACTTCTTCTCGTCGGCGCAGTGCGGGGACATGGTCGGCGACTGCCAGGTCTGCGGCAGGTCGCGCTGCAGATCGGCCATCGTCTTGTCGGGGCTGCGATCGAGCATGTCGCAGACCGCGAGCGCCGCCACGAGGCCGTCGTCGTAACCGCGACCGAGCGGCGGCTGGAAGAAGAAATGGCCGGATTTCTCGAAGCCGACGAGCGCCTTCTGCTCGTGCGTGTAGCGTTTCATGTAGGAGTGCCCGGTCTTCCAGTAGAGCGCCTTGGCGCCGTTCTTGATCAGCACGGGATCGGTCATGAAAAGACCGGTCGACTTCACGTCCGCCACGAAAACGGAGTTCGGATGCAACGCGGAAAGATCGCGGGCGAGCATCACGCCGACCTTGTCAGCGAAGATCTCGTGGCCTTCGTTGTCGACGACGCCGCAACGGTCGCCGTCGCCATCGAAGCCGAGGCCGACGTCCGCCTTGTGCTCGAGCACCGCCGCGCTCATGGCGTGCAGCATCTCGAGGTCCTCGGGATTGGGATTGTAGCGCGGGAACGTGTAGTCCAGATCGCAGTCGAGCGGCACGACCTCGCAGCCGATCGCCTCGAGTACCTTCGGCGCGAAGGCGCCCGCGGTGCCGTTGCCGCACGCGCAGACGACCTTGAGTTTGCGCTTCAGCTTAGGCCGGTTGGTCAGCGCCTTGGCATAGCGCTCGGCCATGTCGGGAACGAAGATATAGCGGCCACCGCCCGGCGCGTCGTACTGACCGTTGAGGACGATGTCCTTCAGCTCGCTCATGTCGTCGGGGCCGAACGTCAGCGGCCGCGCCATGCCCATCTTGATGCCGGTCCAGCCGTTGTCGTTGTGGCTCGCCGTCACCATCGCGACGCCCGGCACATCGAGCTCGAACTGCGCGAAGTAGGCCATCGGCGACAGCGCGAGGCCGATGTCGTGGACCTCCGCGCCGCCCGCGAGCAGACCGTTGACGACCGCCTGCTTCACCGAGGCCGAATAGGAACGGTAGTCGTGGCCGGTGACGATGCGGAGCGGCACCCCGCGGCGGCGGAACAGCGCTGCCATCCCGAGCCCGATAGCGTTGAGGCCCATCAGGTTGATCTCCTGCGGGAACAGCCAGCGCGCATCGTACTCGCGAAAGCCCGTCGGCTTGACCAGCGGCAGTTGCTCGAACGCGAGGGTGTTGGGCTTCAGGTCGGGGCGGGGTTTCGGCAGGATCATCTCGGGTCTTTCCCTGTCAGGAACGCGTTCTGGTCTGCTTTGCCGCGCCCAAATCGCGGTACGGGCAAATAAGCGACCTTATGTGAATGCTGAATGTATGAATGCAGTTTCCGTTGGATCGTTCGTTATTCGTGTGCCTGCAAGTCAAGGTCCTGTCGGCTCATCCATTCGCTCCACCAATGCGCGGAGAGCCACATGGCAAAAGTGCGACCGCCGCGGGGCGATCGCACTCGATGATCGTGACCAGTTAAGGCCGCCCCTCACTAGATCGTCTTGGCGAAGGCGACGGCGGTGTCGCTCATCCGGTTCGAGAAGCCCCACTCGTTGTCGTACCAGGTGAGGATGCGCACCAGCGTGCCGTCCATCACCTTGGTCTGGTCGAGCGCGAAGGTCGACGAGTGCGGGTCGTGGTTGAAGTCGATCGACACGTTCGGCTGGCTGGTGACGCCGAGGATGCCCTTGAGCGGACCCTTGGCAGCGGCGGCCTGGATCGCTTCATTGATCTCCTTCACCGTCGTCGCGCGCTTG
>VFQN01008612.1_pt1 | contig 10238 bp, 17 predicted proteins | sample 3512371 | NCBI WGS metagenome assembly VFQN01 (sample SAMN10412370, study PRJNA504923) | tailings metagenome | isolation source: Replicate 2 from Balatoc abandoned mine | place: Philippines: Itogon, Benguet | collected 2017-08-28 | reverse complement strand
CGGGGTATATCCACCGTATTTTCCCTCGCCATATTTCCCCCGGGGAGATAACGATATCTCCCCGGGGACAGTCCATATTAGCTTCCCATATTTCCCCGCCCCGTCCATATTTCCCCGCTCCGTACATCCATATTTCCCCGCCCCGTCCATATTTCCCCGCTCCGTACATATGTCCCCGCCCCACCTCCCTGAGCTATCGCACTGGCCCAAACCCGCAAAGGCCAACCCTCAGCTCTTCACACGAAAACGCACGTCGTGCACTCCTCACCGGTCACGCGCCAAGCTAAACTCACACAACTTCACGAGCCTCCACGAGGCTTTGAAAACGCACGCTAGCCGCCTATGATTTAACGCTATCGTTGAGGTGACCGAAGGCAAGGGCATCGCAGAGAAGTCGCAACAGCCTGCAACAGCGAGATGGAGCGAGAGTCAGGCAAACGCAAATCTGTTTCAAGCACAAGGGATTCATGCTGTGATACTATACCGTTACGCTGTAGACTCGCCAGCTGTCGCCGACATGGTAGCAGCAATGAGCTGTGCCGGTCGCCCAATCAGTAGCCCAATTCTCCCACTCTGCTATTTGCTGATACGTTCTGAGAGCTGACCTGTTTCGCCTGAATGACCTCGTTGGTCATGGCCATGGCCAGCTAAGATGCTACTGGGGTCGGGTACCGTAGCACAGATGACTGCAAAAGGCAGCAGGTGAAGCTTTTTCTCGTCGCGCATTAGACAGCAGAGCTTGCGGTCAGAGCCGCAGGGCCACAGCGTTCGCTAGCTCAAGCAAATCCAGCGCCCCAGCGTCCCTCGTGAGCGCGCACCTGAGCGACAATAGCGTCCTGATCATGACTGTAGCATCTAAAAGAGTACATAGTCCAGAAACACCTATTTCGTTCCGTCGGAAACGGACCGTCATATCCAGAATGGGCCCATGTCATTCTGAAGTACTAGTTTGGCGCAAACACGCTCCATAGCGGCCCAGAGCACGTCAATTACTCTTATAAGGTCATCATCTACCATATCTGAACTAGGCCTGCGCTTTGCATCGCCGTCCAGCTTTTTCCCGCGCCATGTCATGTCCCTTCACCTCCCATAACGTCTAGCGCGTTGCCATGGCTCAGCCACAGCCACAACGCAGTCAGCCTTCGCGCAGAGCTAAAGACCAGGCAATCGGGGCGCGCGCGCTGCTCGCCCCGCTCGCCGAAGAAGAAGACGAAGGGGTTTCCAGGCATGGCGCACCTGCTCCGTCCCACAGCATGGGGACCAGGCGTATGGAAAGGATACAACAGCTCGAAAACACCAAGAACGCAGCATCGCTCGCTGAGCGGCCGGTCAGCGAGCTTGCGTCTACCCAACTGCTGGACCGGGCGACGCAGGACGCCGAAGCTGGCGGTGCCAGCCCTACCAGCCGTGTTTTCGCTTTCCTCGCGGCCAGGCGCCCACTGCAGCCTCGGTCCGGCGCCATGCCGGACCAACACACGGCTGAAGGCCCACGTGGTGGGTAGGGGGTGGGTAGGGTTCAACGTTTTACTTGTGCGTTGGGCACAGGCGCCGCAAGTGAGCCGTACGGCTGTCCTGGCCAGCGGCCAGCAGCGGGGGACTAGGTGGCCACAGCGAGCCCTTGAGGTTCAGTTCCTGCAACGCTGGCGGGCACACGCCTGTGTCTGCGCTGACATGTCCATGTGCTCCGATGCAGGGCAACAAGATCCCCGCCTGTCTGGGATGGCTGGGAACATGCATGACCAGCAGACTTCGTCTGCTTATGACAGCAGGCCAAGGAAAAAGGGCCGACAGCCAGGTAATAAGGGGAAGGGCGGCCAGCACCCACCTACTCGTTTAGCACCCGTACTTGGCCTGCTCACACTGACCCGCGCTGGCGCTGACTCTGTTTGGTACCGTAGATGCGAAGGAAAATGCCCCTTCGGGGCCAACATCCAGCGCATCCAACGCTGCCCCAATAGGGGGAACCAAGCCCGGTAAGGAGCGCACGAGCTTTCAGTGTTTTACTCCATGAGTGCTATCCATGTTTTGGAGGCTTCAGCTTGGCCCCTCTACATTCACTCCATTTTGTTGGGCTTACAGGTTATGGGATCATGAGGGGTGCTGCGCGCATGGGGGCCCTTATCGGAGGCGCAGGCGCGAGCGGTGGCGAGGCTGCTTCGACGCCAGTTGCAAAAGGTGCGTGGTTTCCAACCGGCCATCGCATGGACGTATCCGCGTGTTGCCAACGGCATTTTCTCCTATCGCAGATGGTGTGGGCAAGGAGGCTTCAAGCACCCAGGTGGCTGCGGTGATGCCCAGGGGTACGAGTACTGGTGAGCGGTCTCAGTCCCCGCATCCGCATTGCAAGGTCGAGGTTGCGCGCCTGCTTGGCATTGTACCGCCGGCCCACTGGTGATGATGTCTTTCCTGCAGGCCTCAAGCTGAAGATCCGCCGGGTGAGCGGCCCCCCAGGCGCTGCTGCACACACCCCGGCGGCGCCCCAAGCTGAGCCAGTGGCGGTTGCTCTCGCCCAAGGCCCTTCAGCCGCCCTGGGTGCTGGCGGTGGCGGCGGTAGCGCTGTCAGGACAACGCACGCTGCGCTCCGCCCCATGGCGGAGGCCGAGGCCCCCGGCATCCCCTGCCCTGGTGCCGCCCCTGCGCATGGTGGGTCTTTGTCCTGACCACCCTGGGCGTTAGGATGGTACAGTTCCATGGTGCTTGCGCCGTTATACATGCTCTACTTGCGAGGGTGTACTAATTCGCGCCATTCGCTTTCACTATCCACCGCCTAGGGAGCCCCCCTTTGGCCACAAGCCCGCCCAGCCCGACGGCCTCCATCAAGGCCCTCCGTGAACGTAAGCTGGGGCGCCCATGCCGCTGACAAGTGCTCCTGTTGTCTGTCGCCGGCTGGTCGTGGGCAATTGATCCTCTTCGCCACTTACAACAGTCGTCGGTACCTTGTCATTGCAGGAATCGGAAGTGACTCCACCGACAGCGACGGTGGGGACGCCTGGACAAGGATGCGCCGCCAAGCCAAGCTTATAGACGCGAGCACAGCACCCCTTGGGGAACTGCGCTACGTCGACCCGCTAGCGACGCCCCACCGGCGGCGAGTACTCCCGTATTACCAGGCCGCGGAGCAGCAGGCCGATGGCCTCTATAACTACGACTGGGATTCCCCTGGAAGAAAGCTCCAGGCCGGACTTCAGCTGGAGGACGACGAGCTGAGGGCCGCCGGCGGGTGGGAGGGGCGCAGGGGGAACGGGGAGGTGTTCAAACCTGAGCACCGCTACCTGGAATACGGCCGCTTGTACGGCCAGCGGCGGCTGCAGAAGCGTGAACAGCGTGAACAGCGCCGGCTGGACAGAGAGCAGCAGCAGCAGCATCGGCGCGCGGCGGAGGAGGAGGAGCGCACACTGCGTTCGCCTTCGCCTGCCGGCTCTCCCGACGTGATCATGAGGTGGGATCTGCTGGGCGCTGCCACTGCCGCCGGCCCGCCCAACGGTCCTGGCCCTGCTGCCGGGGCCGCCGGCGGTGGCAGCGCCGTGGCCAACGGCCGTCGTGTGGGTGGCAGCATGAGCGACGTTGGGCCGGAGGAGCAGCGTGCAACGTCCCTGCGGGGCGCCGACCCTGCAGCCGCTGGCCTGGCTGCTGGCAGAAGTACCGGCTTAGCGAGCGGACAGCGCATGGGCGGGGGCATAGATGGCGGAAGGCTGGAGGGCCCCGCTGCCGGCGTCAGTGGCAGAGAGCGTGTGAGTACTGCAGGCAACGGTTACGGTGGCGCTGGTGCTGTAGGCACCGGCGGCGGCAGCCGCATGCCATGGCCATCGCCCGCCCGTGCCTTGGTCGGCGTGAGTGTCGGCGCTGGCGGCCGCACCGGTGACGCCTGGCCCATCCAACAGCGCTCGCCAGCTGGTTCTGCCGGCATGGGTACCGCCCTGGGTGCGGCCCTGCCCAGCAGCGGCACCGGTGGTGGCCGCCCCCGCCAGCTCTTCGGGGGCGCTACCCTGGCCGCAGCCGCCGCCACTACAGCCCGTGCCACCCCGTCTGGCGGCCTTGGCCCCGTCCCGCTGCACTCGCCCAGCGGCAGCTCTTCTGGCACCGGTGGCGGTGCGGGCGCCAGCGGCTCTGGCCAACAGCACCCGCTCTTCAGGGACGCCGCCGCCGCCGGTGCGGCTGCTGGCACAGCCCGTGCCACGCAGCATGGCCGTGGTGGCATTGGCAGCCGCGCGGGCGGCAGCGGCCCCGTCAGACAGCGCTCGCCCGACGGTGGCTCTCCCGGCAAGGGTCCTGCCATACTAGACGCCTCGCGCACCGGTGGCGGCCCTGGCAGGCAGCATCCGCTATATAGCGGCACCGGCGCCACCGTTGGTGGCAGTGCGGGCACCAGCGGCGGTGGTGGCCCCGGTCGTCCTGCAACGGCTGCCGGGATGCGGGATGACCTCGGTACGGTGTTGGAGAATGCGTACGCCGACTTTGTCGACGATGGAGACGATGAGCGCGCCGCCGGTGACATGGTGGGAAGGGCAGCGCTAGCGGCCGGACCAGGCCGTAGGGCGGGGGGCAGCAGGGGTGACGCTGGTGGGGATGCTGGGGCTTCGGACGTTGGGGATGCCAGCGGGGTGGCACGTGTACCAGCTGGCACCATTTTCCACGCGCGCGGGGAAACGGCGGTTCCAGGGTTCGGCAGGCTTGTCAACCTCTACGAAGCGAACTTGGTGGGTGGCCAGCAGTGGACCTCTCCCTTCCCCTCCGGTTACACTGCTGCGACGCTTCCGCAGCTGGCTGCTGCAGCCAGGGGGGTGCAAGATGGGTCAGCGCCGTCTTCGGCGCAGGCCCAGGAGGGCCTGCTTTGGCAGGTTGGGCCTGGCGAGCAGGACCTAGACGGTCAAATTGTAGGTGTACGACGCCTGCAGCGGCTGCAGTGCTGCTTGCTGATCGCAGGCATGCTGCAGTACCTGCCGCTGTCCGTCCCGGTTACGCTGGTCTCACTTGCCCAACTGACGGCTATGGCTGGAGGGCCACCTGCAGCAGCAGCAGCAGCACCACCGGCGGCCGTGGCAACACACGTGGTAGTGGCACGGGCGCCCGTAGCCGGAGGGGCACCGGCGGAGGGGCTTGTTGCGGCAGCAGACGGCATGCCTGCGGGGCCAGCAGCAGCAGCAGCGGCCATGGCCGCGGCAGTGCCACAAGTGCCCGCAGCAGGTGAGGTGGCGGTGGAGGGCGCTGCTGTGGCAGCAGCGCCCGCGGCCGTGGCGGTCGCAGCCGCGCCCGTACCGCCTGTGGGCGCGGGCGCTGGGGGGCGTGGTAATGTGGCTGCCGGGGACCCTGGAGGCGCGGGCGTTGGTGGGCCCGCCGCAGCAGCAGCTGCAGCGTTGCCCCAACGCCAACCTGCGGCTGCAGATAGCCTTCCCGAGGAGTATGGGGAGCCCCCCAAGAGCAAGGCGGGGCAGCCACCAGATAACTCGGCAGTTCCGTTCTACCAGGGCTTGGTGGGCGTCGTAACCGCCACGTTCGATTGCTACATGCGGCACCTGCGTGCTGCGGCAGAGATGGCCAACGAGCCGGTGCCGGTTGACATGTACCAGGAGGGAAAGACCAACATGTGCAACGTGCCGGTAAGCTGCAGCCATAGTGTAGATACTTCCCTGTTGTGCAATGGCTCTCTGTGTTCAATGGCGGCGTAGGTTTGCGGTCACTGCAGTCGCTGGTCGTGTGCCCTGACATATGGGCTGTACTGCCGTGTGCCCTGACATGTGGGCTGTACTGCCGTGTGCCCTGACCTGTGGGCTGTACTGCCGTGTGCCCTGACCTGTGGGCTGTACTGCCAACTCTTCGCTATGTGCAGGTCATGGCCCTTGGCAAGCTACTGAGCGCGCTGCTGTCGTTCTTGACCTTCCTCCCGGAGGACGTCAAGCTGCAGGACATCCGTGCGTCACGGTGGCACGACAACATCAAGGGCACCGCCACGGGCATGGCGGCCAGCTCGCAGTACTGGTACAACGTGCTGTTGGCTGGCCTGCTGTTCAAGCGCGTGGGGCGCGTGGCCGAGGGGCGCCCGGAGGTGACGATGCCGCTCTGGCGTGCAGCGGGCTACCTCGTGTCATCCAGCGGGGGCAAGATCGCAAAGGGCGCCGCTCCCTGCCGGCCGCCCAAGCACGAGGACACCATTACCAAGGCAACCACGTCCGTTTGGAAGGGGCTCACCATCAAAGAGAAGGTGCGCGGGGAAGCCATTTATGTTGGGTGGAGCCCTGGGCATGCACGTGGAATAACTTTCTAGCCCGTACGGTACTGTCTGTTCACCAAATGCTGAGTCCCCAGCCTTACTCGGGACCCACGCTTAACCCTGTCCCGCCCGTCAGAAGGAGAAGCTGCGCGGGTACCTGCGGAGCATTGGCTGCCACCGGCTGGGCGGGAACACGTGCGCCCTGACCGAGCTGTGGATGCCGGACGCCCTTATGGTCCTGCGCACCTGCCGCACCGTGGTCGACGTGGAGGACTGCCTGGCTCGGTACGAGGCCCACTTTGCCGACCGGCGGCGCAAGATGGATGCGCTCAAAGGTATGGTGCTCAACCAGCGCCAGGCGTGGGCTGAGACTGCAGACGTGGGCCAGCCCGACCAGGAGATCGAGGAGCACAACCGGCTGTGGGGCCTGGCGGTGCACGGATAACGGAGGTGGGTTCCATGCACGTGCACGAGTGGCTCCAGCGGGGGCGACTGTGCGGGCTGGTAACGTCAGGACAGAGGGCTGTGGGTAAAGCGTGCACGCGGCTGGTGGCTGGGGACACGTGTCGTTTGCGGACTGAGGGCGACTGTGCGGGCTGGTAACGTCAGGACAGAGGGCTGTGGGTAAAGCGTGCACGCGGCTGGTGGCTGGGGACACGTGTCGTTTGCGGACTGAGGGCGACTGTGCGGGCTGGTAACGTCAGGACAGAGGGCTGTGGGTAAAGCGTGCACGCGGCTGGTGGCTGGGGACACGTGTCGTTTGCGGACTGAGGGCGACTGTGCGGGCTGGTAACGTCAGGACAGAGGGCTGTGGGTAAAGCGTGCACGCGGCTGGTGGCTGGGGACACGTGTCGTTTGCGGACTGAGGGCGACAGTAACAAGCACATAGCAGACGTCGTACTGCACTGTGCCGTAAGCTGGAACCGGCGAGGCCGGGGACATGTTGTGGGCTGCTGCCAAATCACATGTTGGTGCAATGGCGTTAGTGCAAGCGACATTGCCGGTGGCCACTTCACCTATGACACAGCCAGTCAACTGACATTTGGTATGCATTACACAGTCCCAGGCATGGACAGTCCTCAGTACCGGTACACACACGTATACATTATCTCCCACTCGTGTACGACACAGCCACACAACAGACATTCGGCATGTATTACTCAGTCCCAGCCATGGACAGTCCTCAGTACCGGTACCCACGCGTATACCGTACAGTATCTCCCACTCATGTACGACACAGCCAGTCAACAGACATTTGGTATGTAGTAATCAGTCCCAGGCATGGACAGTCCTCAGTACCGGTACACACACGTATACATTATCTCCAATCGCAGCGCAAGGAAAGCGAGCACGTTCGTTGGTACAAGATCTCCAAGGAACCCTGCCGTCTTGGCCACCTTGTTACCGCAACACCGCTGCATGCATGAATGAGCCACTGCCAAGCAACCACGCACTTCCACTGCGGGCATCAGCGATCCTCCCACCATGCAGTTGCTGTTCCAGCCGTGCCGCAGATCTGGGGGAAGGGGAGGGACTGCACCGCCGGCACGGGCTTGCAAGCCTCCCGGTCAACCCACGGGTCTGCCGGCAAGGTGGGGTTCTTAGCGGCTGCTTCCAGAGATGCAGTCACCACCCGGTTGTGGTGTGTTAGCATCTGGTGCAGGTAAAACTCGGCCGTTCCCGACTCCATCTCTCGCATAATGTTGCCAAACGCCTCAATGCGTGCAAACGTCTGCTCGCACACCTCCGTGTTGCACAGGTCCACCGCTTCGTACATCCACAACCGCTGATCACCAACCCCCAGACTCGTCCCTTCCCCCTCCCACCGGAAGATCCTCCTTCCCTTCACTATGCGGCCATCGACCTGCGGTAAGTTTGGAGAACACAGGAGTTAATAAACCACACAGCTGCAAAAACACCCTTGCTGCGCAAGCCAGGCCCACCTGAACGTCCCACCGCACGCCCACGTCGCCGTTGGGGTCGTGGGCCAGCACCGCGTCCATCTGGGTGACGAACTCCACCCGCTCCTGGCCGCACTTGGAGCGCAGCACTTCGTCCGCTAGCGTCTTGCTGATGACGCGAGTGAACACGGGGTGCTCGACGCTGAAGGGGTTGCAGTACTCCCTGCGCACACGGTAATACGGCACGGCGTGCGGCATGGCATGGCTATGACTTTAGACTAGAGCGACACTGGTAAAAGCTGAATCAGTGCCAGCCGTAATTATCACAAGGTGCACGCAGTCTCAGTACCGTAGCCACCGACGCCCACCTGCACAGCACGTCCGCCTTGCTGTGGCCAGCCTGGTGGAAGCGATCCACGACCAGCGCGACCTTCGTCCTCCAGCGCTCCAGCGCTTCCCGCGACCCCAGCTCGCGCACCAGATCGTCGTCGTTGTTGGTGTTCCGCAGGTGCCGCAAGGCAAAGCACGCTCTGTCGTACACCAGGAAGTGTGGCAGCTCCGGTACCACACGCTGCACCATGCCCAGGATAGGGGCGATACGCTCGCCGTGGCGACACGAGCCCGTACCGAGGATAGTACCGCACGGCGAAGCAATGATGACAGTCCCGAACGTCCAAGCCCGTGTGGCCCTGCGGTGGATACGGCAGGGTACACGTTTGGCAAGGCTAGGCCAGCACTGGCAACCAGTGTGCAACAACCATATATATACAGCAGCCGGCATGCCCGCGGCGACCCCGCACCAGTGCCCAAGTCATAACCCACGCAGTGCATCTGAGCCCGAGCTTGGTACCGGTATGGCAGAGGTCATGTTCGGCAAGGCTAAGCCAGCACTGGCAACCCGTGTGCAATAAATCACAATCTACGCCGTGCCCTGACCCGAGCTTGCCGTTGTGAGTCATACCTGTGCTTGGCGTACTCGTCAATGAACTCGTCCGCCTGGGACGGGGCCTCCCCTGCCTGCCGCGACGCCATGCGACTGGCTGTGCGCTGGGCCCTGTTGCTAGCACGCCGGTGGTACGACTGGGCGCCCATGCGCAGTTCTACACCAAGATGCACGATGCAGAACTTGGACCTGGCTCCACCCCCAGGCAAGTCCACGCAGGGCTTGTTGCAGTACTCCGGTGCCTGGCCAGGCCTTGCAGGCTCGACCAGGAAAGCGCACGCGTCTTCTAGGTACTTGTGCTCTTCGCAAAAGCGAGCCTTGGTGTGGATAGGGTCTCGCTCGCAGCCAACGGCGCCGCAGCACCGCCGCTTCAGGTTGCAGTTGGCGTCGATGACGAGGGCGGCCAAGCACACGTCCTGGTGTTCCCCTGCATGCAGCGTTGAAGGTACGTCAAGGAAAGGGCACCAGGGGAATTTTGGCGTTTGGCGGCTGTGCACAGAACAGAACAACTAAGCAGGGCGGGGACGCGGCGCCCTTACAGCCGACAATGCGAGGTGCTGTGACTCACCGAGCGGCTTATTGTCACTGATCCCCGCCCGGTAGACCCTGACAGCGCCATTGCAGCCAACGATGTCGCATTTGTGCTGCGCATGGGGCAGGCCGTGCTCACGGACACGATCGGCCTCGCTGCGAGCAGCTGCCCGGTGGTCGTGGTCAGCTGCTGGGTCATGGACGTACACGTCCTGGCGCTCCAGGTGGGATACCATGATGCGGTACAGCTTCCAGGCCTTGAAGATGACCTCGCCGTTTGGGGGCAACGTGTTAAAGGCTGCGGTGCCGCCGCTGGTCTCTGTGTCGTGCTCACGGCCACCAGCGCGGGGCGCACAGAAGGAGTTGTAGTACTGTGTGATGGCCAGCGCGGATGCAGTGAAATTGTACATCATCTCGTGAATCATTTGCAGCGTATCTAGTGAGAAGTAACGGTTGTCATGCGTTCGGATGTAGGGGTGGTCCACCGCAAGCGTCCGGCCCTGCCCAGTAAAGTAGAAGTGCTTGTCGTTGTAGATATAGTAGGTCAAACAGTACCGGGCGTTGCAGCAGCTGCAGTATTTGTACTCCTGGGGAGGGAAGGGTCAGGGGGGTTGCTCGGGGTCAATGCCCATACGCATAGCACCGCCGCCAGCGG
>VFQN01008611.1_pt1 | contig 10239 bp, 5 predicted proteins | sample 3512371 | NCBI WGS metagenome assembly VFQN01 (sample SAMN10412370, study PRJNA504923) | tailings metagenome | isolation source: Replicate 2 from Balatoc abandoned mine | place: Philippines: Itogon, Benguet | collected 2017-08-28 | reverse complement strand
GTGGCGTCTGGAGCGCACGCACGCACTGCTGCGTGAGCTGCGGCTGGGTGATGGTAACCGGGTGGAGCTGATGCCGTTGGAGGGAGGCGTGGTGGGGGTGCGCAGGGCGAGGCCGGAGGCGGAGGCGGGGGCGATGGGGCAGACGGGGGCGAGCGGTGACCGGGCAGCTGTAGCGGAGCAGCAGCGCAAGCGGTGTGGGGCCAACGGCGGTGGGACTGGGTTAGCTGGTAGCGGCGTGGCCGAGGGCGCCGTGGGAGGTGACTGCACCCAGGGGACGCAGCAGCAGCGGCAGCAGCAGCACCAGCGGCCGGCTGCGGCTCACCTCCCTGCCGCCAGCCTCACATCCGCCCACCTGCACGGCTGCCTGCCCCCGGGCCTGGCCCCCCCGCCGCTGCAGCCCGGCGAGCTGCGGCTGTGCGGCCTGACCTTCCACCCCGACCTGGCGCCCGGGGTGCGGCGGGCCATGGCGGACTGGGAGGCGGGGCTGGGGTGCACTCCCCTGCACGAGGTGGAGCCGGAGGCGGGGCAGGTGCGGGTGCTGGGGGCGGGGATCGCTGCCAGCGGAAATGGCATATCGGGCGGTGCGGCAAGTTATTCCGCAGCGCTGACACAGCGGTATCAGCTAAGCCCTTCCGTGCTGGCGGTCGAGCTAGTAAAGCTCTTGGGCTTGGAGGAAGAGGAGGATTGGGGAAGGGAGCTGCCGGATCAGGCCCCTGTGCGGGCAGGGCTGGAGCGGCGGAGGGACGGGCAGCGCGGGGGCTGGGGCCTGTGGGCTACAGAGGCGGTGAGGAAGAGCCACCCCATCGGTGTGGTGGGCGGGTACGTGATGCCGGCGGCAGCAGCCAAGCGGTTTGTGGACCTGGGGTGGCGGGACTGCTCGGAGGGCGTTAAGGCGGAGGTGCGGGAGCGCGTGGGCGGGGACGGCGGCAGGGCGCGTGTGTCGTACGGCTGGAAGATGCTGGCGGCGTCGTACACCGTGCCTTACCCCGCGGAAGGAGCTCATGGTGAGGCGGAAAGTTATGGCGCCAAAAGACCGCTTGTTAGGCTGCAAAGGCTAAAAGTCGGTGCTGGATAACCACACTGAGCGTAGGTCAGGTGTCTTCGACAGTTGGTAGTTCTTAAACTGAACGTCGTTATGAAATAATTACATGCCTTGTGCACGTTGCCACAGGAGGGGGCAGCAGCAGCGGCGGCTCCGCGGTTCCCCCCGTGCTGTCCATGCTGGGCTACGGCACCCCCACGGCGCTGGCCAACGACCCACGGGTCAACCCTAGGGCGTGGAAGCACGGACACGACGTGGACGCGGACCAGGAGCAGGGGCAGCTGCAGGCCAACTGCGGGGTGGGTTGCTGCTGCACATGAGCTTGTGATGTCTGTCCTAATAAGGTTGGCCCTTCCTGCTGGGGATCCTGGGGGTCTCGCAGACGAAGTGCTTGCGACCACTGGCGTGGCCGAGACAGCCAGCAGTTAGTCGTTTTAGCGACCATCGGGGTCTTGGCTCTCAATTGCTTGTAAGCCGTTGTAGACTCCTGCTGACATATACCTGTTTCCCGTTTGACACTTGGCTGGGCTCTGAAAAACACCATCCAACCGCTTCCCCAGGTGATCTTCGTGTGTGTGCGCGGCCTGGTGCTTCCTGTGCTGGTGGCACTGCGGGACATCGCCCCCGGGGAGCAGCTGCTGCGGGACTACGGGGTGGCCTGGTGGCGGGAGGTGGCGGGGGTGTGGGAGGTGGCGGAGGACCAGGGGCTGGGCGGAGAGGCGCTGTGGCACGGCCATGGACAGGGCGGGGGCACCGGTGGTGCAGCCGCAGTCCCGGAAACCGGCAAGTCGGCCCAGCTGCACCAGGGGCACCAGGCGCCAATGACTCAGCCGCATCAGCAGTGTCCCCTGCTGCCGCCGCCACCACCGCCGCCGCAGCTGCCGCAGCAGCTGGCCCAACTTGGGGCCCCGCAGCCAAACACCAAGCTTCCATCGCCTCACCCAGCGCTCATCCAGATACCCCGGTCCGCGGCGCATGAGGCTGCGGGCGGCAGCGGCTCCCCCACGACACCGGCACCTGCTGCCCTCCGCCTCCCCTGCACCGGCAGTGCTTGAGCCAGCTGCGTCGCGGGAGCTGCGGTGCTGCTGACCCCTTGCAGGGATCCTATAAGCACTGTGTGCAAGGCGGCGCCCGCTGCCGCCACTGCCAGCACCCAGCCTCGCCAGGGACCCCGGCCCAGCGGCCGCTCGTGCAGCCCTGTGCGCCGCAGGAGGGGCAGGAGCCCCGGAGTCGCCCACCGTGGCGGAGGGGCGGAACGACAGCAGTTGGGGGGCCGAGGCGGAGGCCCCGACACCCACCGCAGCCGCAGCCCATATCCATATTGATGTCGTGGTCGTGGCCGCGGCTGTGGCTGCAGCCGCGGCCGTGGCTGCAGTACATATGGAACAACCGACAGTCAGTGCACAAGCGATAGCTGCAGTCGCAGCCGCGGTCTTAGCCCGGAGCGTGCAAGGCGGCGGGGGCAGGGCCGCAGCAGGAGCAGGAGCCGCAGCGCTGGTTCCGACTAGGACCAGGGTCAGATCGAAGGGGCACATGGAGGCAGAGATGCAGGTGGTCCGCACGATGACCGGTGTGCGTGCAGGCGCAGCAGCAAATAACGATGAGTAGATCGTAAGTAGTAGTATCGTAAGTAGGAGCGGGCGGAACGGGGGTCAGCTGCCCTGCGCACAGCGCTTGCCAAGTGCCGGGCCCTTGTTGAGTACAGGTCGTGCGATGGCATTGCATGGATCTGGATTAGGGCATGCCGCTAGTGGCTTTGCTTAAGGCTGGAACCCGTGGCTGGGGCCGTTGTGTGCTGAGGTCGGTGGCAGGGGCAGGTGGGACACGGATGCAAGACGACGTGGGGTACATAGCAGAACGAAGGTGAGGGCAAGCTTTGTGGCACAGCAATAAATGAGTTGTTAGCGCCGTGCGTAGGGTGATTGATTTCCCGCCAGCAGGCAAGGATACGGTATAGCAGGCAAGGATATGCTTGGCGCTGTGATGCGCAGCCGTGCGTGGTGCTGCAGCTCTGTGAGTGTAGCGGATGCGGTGCGGGATGCAGGCATGGCAACCCTTGGCAAGCAAAAAATTATAACGAAATACGGGCAATATGGTGAGGCAAGGCAGGCGGTAGAGCAAAGTGGCGGCTGTGGACCGCTGGTGCTGTACCGGTAGCTGTGTGAGTGTACATGCCGGTGCGCAGCAGGATGTGTTGTGCACGGCCAACAGTTGCTAAGCGTGCGGGGTGTAGGTTTGTACCTTCTTTGCACATATCATGCCTGGTCAAACGACACGTAAAGTTGCGCACCAGTATGTTTGTGCACGCGTACGGTTGCAGCGGGTGTCCGAGTTCAGGCCGGAGTAGCCTTCTTTGTGTAGGGGTCCCATGCCACACCCCAGATGTAGAGTGCTTGCACTGCCCGCTGCGCGAACTTCGCGTGAAGCTGCAAAGCGCATCACGGTACATGGAGACGTGTACACGTGCCTCATACTCACTGCTTTGTCCTGCACGTTTTGGTGGATGGGACAGAGGGTAGCGTTCATGGAGAGGGAGTCGATGGGCGTTGCACAAGTGCATTGTGTACACATTTATACCTGTAGGACCGAAGGCGTGTGTGTGTGTGTACTGCCAGCTGCGTCGCTTAGGTATGCCTGCTGTGATGCATGTCTTGGGTTTGCACCATGGTCCGCCTACACATCGCCAGGGGAGCTCCCCTGGTCATCGCTGCGCAACTGCCGGACCCTGCAGGAACAACACGGTAGGAAGCTGGGATACAGGCGTCGTCGTTGCACTAGAACAGCTAGTGCAGGCAGAGGGTTACAGTACCCCACTCAGCCACATTGATGCTTAAAGGCCAGCCATGTAGAGGCTGTGCAGTAATGTGACTACTTGCGTACTTGGACTCCCGGCTGCGGGCCGGACTGGGCATGCAACGGACAACCTATGACACATATCGACACGTATCGACAATTACCGTAATGCATATGAAAAGACGGCAGCATCCGCAGTACTCACATTGCACGGTACACAGTCGGCATTCCATGATTTGCGCGGGAAACGCAGCATGCAGACCATGGCAGCCCGAGATGGAAAAGTAGGTACCTACAGCGGTCAAACATACTCTGTGTGGAACATGATGCCTGTCTAAAACTTGAGCTTTTTGGTGTTTGCTAGCAGGTGTTCATTGGCAATGAAGACCTATGGCTTTGCGGCCGAGGTCCAGGACAAAACGCTACGGAACGGACGGTGCCTCGTCAGGCCTTCTACTCTAGCTAACGTTTTCGGCTGCATCCCGGCGGATGCCGACAAGCCCATTACCGTGGCGTTGACCGACGGGAAGGACAGTTCGTCATGGCCGGTGACGCTAGCCTGCGGGACCATCAATGGAAAGGAGCGATACGCTCTCACAGGGCTGAAACCGTGGCTTATGCATAGCCAAGCCAGAATTGGAGACATTTTAAAAGTAGAAGCAGACGGCGCCAATTACCTTGCGAGCCTGGAACGTAAGGACGGCGTTGCCGCTGGGCAGGACGCAGGCCCGCAGTCAGCAGCACAAGGCAGCTTACCAGTCGACAACCGCGCGTCAGGTGAGCATGGCTGCATAGCGCTCAACGAAGCTGCGAGACCTGACCGCGACTCTTGGTAGACCGCCGTTGTGTCCACGTAAACCAACCCTTGCGTGACTGACAGCTGCTGTTGGCGCTTTCATGCACCGCTGAAAGCAACATGCCATATCCCCGACTACCTCAGCAATGGCGTACCTGACCCAGATCACCATTGTGTCACATGGGGGACCTGTCCCTTGTTTGCCTCTCCGTGCAGCGCCTACCCCCACGCCGCTCGGGCCCCCCAACGCGGCCGCCTTGGACCCGCCAGCCGAGGGCGCTCAAGCACCACGGCCGCAAGCGCAGCCCCACGGAGGACAGCGGGAGGCGCAGCATCCCGGTCTCGATGGCCATAGCAATGCTCCAGGGCATGCTGCCAGGGGCGTGGGCGTGCACCTGGCCCAAGCCTTTGGCCCCGCAGCACCTGACCTGATCGCCCGCAGCATGGCAACGGGGTGCATTAGCAGCGGAGCTGGGATGTCGGCTGCAGCTGCAAATCAGGGCACGATACCGCCAGCAGCAGCGGTTCCGGTGCCTCAGCAGCCCACCCAGGAACTGGACAAAGCGGCAGGTTCCGGTGGTGGCGGTGGCGGCAGCAGCAGCGGTAGCGGCGGCAGCGGCGGCGGCGGCGACGGTGGCGACAGCGGCCCCTCAGGCACTGAGGCCCCGCTGGCATGCGGCCGACAGCATGGCAGCCCGCTACAGCCCATGGATGTCGAGCAGCTGTTCCCTGGCGGTAGCAACCGCGTGGTGCCGACGCGTGCGGGTGGGGCGCAAGGCAAACCGGCGGGGCACGGCAGCGAGGACAACGTGCCGCTGAAGGAGAGCGGAGTGGCGGCGGCTGAGCAGCTGCCGGGCACCGGTGTTGCTGAGGAGCGGTGGGTTCCTGTGATGGTCGAGACAACAGAGGCGGCGGCGGCGGCGGTAAAGGTGCGCGGGGGCTCTTCCAACGCGCTGCCAGCAGGCGGGCCGGGTGCGGGCATGCAGCGGGCGTCGCCATGCGCTCCACGCGGCGCCGGCGCACCTGTGAAGCAAGAGCCTCCATGGGCGAACTCACCCCTGGGGCCCCGTGAGGCGCGCTTGGGCGATACGCAGCCCCCCGCCGGCGGTGCGAGCGGAGGAAACGTCTGTGACGGCCTGTCGCACCAGGGCGTGGCGGGCGACACACGCGCCGGGGACGAGCCCCCAGCGGCACGTCAGGCGCCCGGACTGGAGGCTATGGATGTGGGCAGCGGCGGGGAGCCTTTGGCGGCGCCAGGAGCAGCGGCTCCTGTGCTGCCCGGAGGCGTCATGGGGCTTGCAGCTGCAGCAGGCACCAGCGCCGGCTTGTCCAGCCAGGGTGTCGAAGGGCCTACAAGTACTGGGGGCCAGTCCCCAGAGGCAGGCAGGCCGGAGGGCACCTCCTCAGGTCCCGTTGGCAGCCCGCAGGGGCAGGTGTTGCGCTTGCGGTGCGCCGGCCACGCACTGCGCCTAACCTTGGACGACGCTGCGGCCCTGTGGCCGGTCACTGTAGGCAAGCTGCACCTGCATGCACACCGGCACGTAACGCTGCATGCCTGGGGCAGTGCACCAGCCTCCGCCCAGCAGGGTGCCGTGGGGCAGCAGGGGCAGGAGCTGCTGGGTCACCCTGTGCAGCTCTGCCGGTACAGGAAGTCCGCCCTGAGGATTACGGGCGTGGCCAAGGTCGCCAAGGAGGCGGGCGTGAGCGTCGGGACGCCTGTGTACGTGGGGCTGCGCCGCCTGGCGTGCGGGCGGGTGGTTCTGGAGCCGTGGCAGCAGCAGGGGGAGGAGGGGGAGGAGCAGGCGGGGGAGGAGGAGGATGGGGACCAGGAGGTCGAGGAGGAGGATGGGGAAGGTGAGCAGGAGCAGGAGCAGGAGGGTGGCAGCAGGGGAATGCCTGAAGCGCGAGGACCGGGCACCATTGCGCGTGTCGCAAGGGCGCCATGCAGCCCCGGCGGCGGTGACTCGGAGGATGGTGGATCTGAGCCGTGCGCAGTGCGCGTCAAGCAAGGGCTCTTGAGAAGGAGGTGTTCGCATGCCGAGCACTTGGGCTGCCAGCCACCTGCATCGGACGCTAAAGGCGGCCTGTCCAGCGGGGGGGTGCAGGGGCACACGCGCGAGGGAGGCAAGGCCCCTGGCAGCGGCGGCGGGCAGCCCGGTGGCGTTCCTGCAGGCCCCGAAGGACAGGCTGTCCGTGCGGTGCACAGAGAGCGAGCGTTGGTGATCGGCGTTCCAACCGCCTCCGCCCTTTGGCCGGGGGTGGCGCAAGGGATGCCCCTCAACCAGCCACAGCAAGTGATGCTGTACACCCGGTGCAGCCAAGCTCCAACGCGCCCAGGCCAGGAGCAGCAGCAGCTGCGTGCGCACCCTGTGAAGCTCGTGCGGTACAAGAAGGCGGACTTCCGGCTGACGGGGGTGATGTCGGCCGTGAGAGACTTGAACGTGGGCGATAAGGAGGCGGTGGGGCTGCGGCGGCTGGCGTGTGGGGGCCTTCTGCTGGAGAGGTGGCGGCAGGAGGAGCAGGGGCAGGAACTGGGGCAGCAGCAGGGGCGGCTATACCGGCAGGAGACGGAAGCTTCAGGGAAGGGGATGGGTACGGAGTCGTCGTGTGAGGAGGAGGGGGACAGGGAAGAGGATGAGCAGGAGCAGGAGCGCACAAAGCAGCAACAGCGGCCGCAGCAGGCGTCTAAATTGGATGCCCCACGCTCTGTAGCACACGGCCATGAGGAGCTATGCTCCGAGGGTGGCAAGGGCAGCGAAGACTCGGAGGGTGATGGCCCCCTACGCAAGCGCCGCCGCCTGCAGGGGCCAGCAGCCGGCGGCTCTGGAACCCAGATGGGGCTGTGCAGCCAGGGGCAAGAAGCAGCGCAGGCGTCAGCCCTGGGCCAGGATCGGGGTGCTAGCGCCGGAGGGGGCCCCACACACGCGCCGGCGCCAGATGCAGATGCGCAGCCCATCCACAAGGTGCGCTACCGTAGCTCAACTGCGTACCCTTCGGCTGATGCAGTGCGAGACCTCTGGCCGCGGCTGGCAGAGGACCTGAAGCGCCCAGAGCACTCCGCAACATCGTCTAGTACTGGGGTTACCCTGTACACCCCCTGTACACAGCGGGCGGCGGCCGCCGAGGTCCCTGCAGGCAAGCAGCAGGCGGGCAGCGACCAGCTGGGGGTGCAACACACGGCACAGCTGTTCTACCACACCTCTTCAAAGGCTTACAGCCTAACGCGGACAAAGGACCTGATGGCTGCGCTGCAGTTGAGTGGCACAGGCGTGCTACAGCTGCGGAAAGCGTCCGACGGCAGGGTATGGGTGGAGCGTGCCACAGACCCGGGCACCGAGCTGGCGTTTCAGAACCTAGGCCCGGGCCTTGCCGCTGCCTCTGCAGCCGCTGCGCCCACAACCGACACCGCGGCCGCCGCTGGCGGCGGTGCCGCTGCTGCTGGCTGCGACCCCGCTGCCGCCTCACCCGCCGTCGACGCCGCGGCTCCGCCGGCAGCGGCTGCCAAGGCGCCAAACAGACCCCCGGCTCATCAAGGCGCCCCCAAGACTAGGAGCCGCGTCAGCCAAGCCGCCGCCGCCGCCGCCGCCGCAGCAGCAGCAGCAGCAGCAGCCAATCCCAAGGTGTGGAAGGACGTGCGCTACAGGGGGAACATGCTGTACCCTGCGGCGCCTGTGGTGGAGGAGGCCTGGCCACAGCATGCAAAAGACCTCAGGCGCCCCCTGACCCCTGGTGGAAAGCCCACTACGGTACAGGTGGTTCTGTACACAGCAACTGGAAGGCGTGCCCCGGAAGCGGAAGGCCAGGCAGGCACGCAGCAGGCAAGCAATGCGCAAGAGCCAGCAGAGCTTCAGCACACCGTCATGCTGCAGTACAGCGCTGCAGGGAAGAAGTTTAAACTGGGGCCGGCGGCGGAGACTCTGGGGGCATTGGGCCTGTGTGGTGAGGGCGCCTTGCGGCTGCGCAGGGCGGTAGACGGCCGCATCTGGGCAGAGCGCGCCCAGTGCTCCTCCGCCGTCGTGCCGGCAAGGCGGCCGCCAGCCCTGCGCTCTGCCGCCGCCGCCGCAGCCCCCGCTGCAACGGCAAACGACACAGCTGCGGGCGCAGCTGCAGCCGTGTCCGCTCCGGACCTGCCATCGCCGGACCCAGCTCCTGGCCTTCCGCATCCGCTCGGAAAGACAACACCGGAGGGTGACCGGGTGGAGCTGGTGCCGCTAGAGGGGGGCGTGGTGGGGGTGCGGATGGCGGAGCCGGAGCCGGAGGAGGCAGCGGTGGGGCAGAGGCGGGCGAGCGGGGACGGGGCAGCTGTAGCAGGAGTTGTGGAGAAGGACGGTGGGTCCGGGAGCAGGGGCGGCGGGGCCGGGGAAGCAGGCAGCAGCGATGGTGGGCACTTTGGCGGCCTCGGGGGCGATGGCGAAGGAGGGGAGGGTAGCGCTGCGCCTGCCCCTACGCCAAGCGGGGCCGTACCTGGGGGTGTACAGGGCGCTGAGGGTGCGGCTGGCGCGGAGCAGCCCGAGAGCTTGCCGCACTGGAGGGACCACCGGCAGGAGGAGCAGGAGCAGCAACGTGGGCAAGCGCAGCAGCAGCAGGGGCAGGGGCAGGGATGTGAGCAAGTGTTAGGACAGGGCCTGCAGCAGGGGCCGGAGCAGGGGCAGGGACCGAAGGATCAGGATCAGGAGCAGGGGCAGGGGCAGGGAACGGAGGAGCAGGAGCGGGAGCAGGGGCAGGGGCAGGGACCAGAGGAGCAGGAGCGGGAGCAGGGGCAAGGACCGGAGCAGCAGCAGGAAATGAGTGTTCCTCAGCAATCGCAGGGGCCGTGTGAGCTTCAGGAGCTCATTGAGCGGCCGCAGGAGGGCAGACAGGGCCAGGCTCATGCCCAGGAGCAGGCGCAGCAGCAGGGGCACGCGCAGGCGCAGGGGCCACAGACAAGCCATGGGCAGCAGCCCCATGCGAGCGGCAGGGAGTCGCAGGGGCTTGTACCACACCAGGGGCTCTTGGGAACGGAGGGTTCAGAGATCGAGTCGTGTGAGCTGCAGCAGCAGCCGCCGCAATCGCCACAGCGTCGGCAACCAAAGCGGCGGAAGATTGAAGGGCTGGAGGAACAGCAGGAGGAGCAGCAGGAGCAGCAAGAGGCCAGAGGAACAGGCGCGCGTGAGGGGTGTGGACAGGAGGATACCGCCCTGCAGCTGCAACCGCCAGCCGTGCCAGGCCCAGAGCGGCAGCAGGCAGAGCCTCGTACAGAGGTGCAGCAACCTGCACAACCGTTGCTGCAGCTGCCTGTGCAGACGCAGCAGCAGCAGCAGGCGATAGCGCAGGGTATAGCGCAGTTGCCGGGCCCGGGTCAAGCGCAGCCGCAGCAGCAGCAGCAGCGCCCGCCTGCCCCCTATCTTCCCGCCTCCAGTCTCACGCCTGCCCACCTGCACGGCTGCCTGCCCCCGGGCCTGGATCCTCCGCCGCTGCAGCCCGGCGAGCTGCGGCTGTGCGGCCTGACCTTCCACCCCGACCTGGCGCCCGGGGTGCGGCGGGCCATGGCGGACTGGGAGGCGGGGCTGGGGGGCACTCCCCTGCACGAGGTGGAGCCGGAGGCGGGGCAGGTGCGGGTGCTGGGGGC
>VFQN01008608.1_pt1 | contig 10244 bp, 9 predicted proteins | sample 3512371 | NCBI WGS metagenome assembly VFQN01 (sample SAMN10412370, study PRJNA504923) | tailings metagenome | isolation source: Replicate 2 from Balatoc abandoned mine | place: Philippines: Itogon, Benguet | collected 2017-08-28 | reverse complement strand
GCGGCTTCGGCATGAAGGTCAGCGACTTGCCGTAGCTGTGGGCGACGTTGTGCAGCGTGTACTTGTACTTCTGCACGTTGTCGGCGGTCTTCACGAGCGTGTCGAACTTGAAGCCGAGCTCGTTCTGGGCCGGGGCCACCTCGTGATGGTGGATTTCCATGACCAGGCCCATGTCGGTGCAGACCGACATCATCTCGGCGCGCAGGTCGTTGTGCGTGTCGACCGGCTGGACCGGGAAGTAGCCGCCCTTGACGGCCGGGCGGTGGGCGAGGTTGCCGCCCTCGACCGCGATGCCGGTGTTCCACGGCGATTCGTTCGAGGAGATGCTGTAGAAGCTGCCCTGCATCTGGACGTCGTAGCGGACGTCGTCGAACACGAAGAACTCGAGCTCGGGGCCGAACACGGCGGTGTCGCCGATGCCGGACGACTTCATGAAGGCCTCGGCGCGCTTGGCGGTTGAGCGCGGGCAGCGGGCGTAGAGCTGGCCGGTCGAGGGCTCGACGACGTCGCAGTTCACGATCAGCGTCGTCTGGGCCGAGAAGGGATCGAGCACGGCGGTCGACGGATCCGGCATCAGGATCATGTCGGACTCGTTGATGGCCTTCCAGCCGGCGATCGACGAACCGTCGAACATCACGCCATCCTCGAACGTGCCTTCGTCGGTGGCGGACGCCATGCGGGCCGTGTGCTGCCACTTGCCGCGAGGATCGGTGAAGCGGAAGTCAACGAACTTGACGTCCTTTTCCTTGATCAGCGCGAGAACCTGTTTGGCATCCATTGTCGATCGTCCCTCTACTGGTTGTTTTACTGCTTCAGCCCCCAAAGGCCGGGTCCTCATACGGCGGCGTCACCACGCTCACCAGTACGAATTCGAATCGCGTCGTCGATGCTCGACACGAAGATCTTGCCGTCGCCGATGCGACCGGTATGGGCGGAGGCCCGGATCGCCTCGACGGCCTTTTCCACCATCTCGTCCTCGATGATGAGTTCGAGCTTCACCTTCGGCAGGAAGTCGACGACGTACTCTGCGCCCCGATAGAGCTCGGTATGGCCTTTCTGTCGGCCGAAGCCCTTGGCCTCGAGAACCGTGATGCCTTTCAGGCCGATCTGGTTGAGGGCATCCTTCACCTCGTCCAGCTTGAAGGGCTTGATGATCGCTTCGATCTTCTTCATTTGGCTTGAGACACTCCGCACGAAGGCATCGGGCCCTCCGTCGGAAGAGCCCGTGTCAGGTTAGGGAAGCACGTTTCATGCCAGAAATTTCCACAGGATGGTGCGGAAAATCCGGCTTCAGTCTGTCTGTTTAGAGGGCGGATTGATTAAAATACAATCAAAATGCAGCGTAAAAAATAGACACGAAGAGAAGTTCGCATGAAATCCGCAAACTCCACGATGGCCGGCCTTGGCACGACGGTCTTCGAAGTCATGTCGGCGCTTGCCCGCGAGCACCAGTCGGTCAATCTCGGCCAGGGTTTTCCCGACGACAAGGGGCCGGAGGAGGTGAGGGCGGCGGCCGCCGAGTATCTCCTGAACGGCCATAACCAGTACCCGCCCATGATGGGAATCCCGGAGTTGCGGCAGGCAGTGGCGGAACACGCCGGGCGTTTCCAGGGACTCGACGTCGATTGGCAGAGCGAGGTGCTCGTCACGTCCGGGGCGACCGAGGCGCTGGGCGACTGCCTGTTCGGGCTGATCGAACCGGGTGACGAGGTCGTCCTGATCGAGCCGCTCTATGATTCCTACCTTCCCATCGTGCGGCGTGCGGGCGGGGTCCCCAAGCTGGTGCGACTGGAGCCGCCCCAGTGGCGCCTGCCCAGGGAAGAGCTGGCCGCCGCGTTCGGTCCCAAGACCAAGCTCATCCTCTTCAATACGCCGATGAATCCCTGCTCGAAGGTCTTCGACCGGGAGGAGCTCTCGTTCATCGCGGACCTCTGTCTGCAGCATGATGTCTATGCGATCTGCGACGAGGTCTACGAGCACATCATCTTCGACGACCGGCGGCACATCTCGCTGATGACGCTTCCGGGCATGCGTGACCGGACGGTGCGCATCGGCTCCGCCGGCAAGAGCTTCAGCCTCACGGGCTGGAAGGTCGGGTACATCACCGCCGCGCCGGAGTTGATGAAGGCCATCGCCAGGACCCACCAGTTCATGACCTTCACGACGCCGCCCAACCTCCAGTGGGGCGCGGCCACGGGGCTGCGGCTGCAGGACGGTTATTTTTCGACCCTGGCCGCCGACATGCAGCGCAAGCGCGACAGGCTCGCGGGCGCCCTGGCCGAAATCGGGTTCGATGTCCTGCCGGCCCACGGGACTTATTTCGTCACCACGGACTTCCGGCCGCTGGGCTTCAACGGCAGCGACGAGGAGTTCTGCCGTCACATAACCGTGGAGGCCGGCGTGACCGCCGTCCCGGTCAGCGCCTTCTACCAGTCCGCCGAGGCTCCCCGGCATTTCGCCAGATTCTGCTTCTGCAAGCACGACGCCACGCTGGAAAGCGCCATCGCGCGGCTGAGTGCCCATTTCCGGGCCCAAGGTCCGTCGGGTCAAGGCGGACTCGGGACAAACAATCGAAATAAAAGCAATTAACGAAACAAATGAATCGAAAGTCGCAGGCCGCCTCAAACGCCTGCGAAGGGTCTGGTATTTGCAGTTTGTCGAACGTAGAATGCAATTGTCGCGCATTTTCGAGGCGGCAGGCGCCCAACAGGAAAGTTACTGCATTGGCATTGCCAATATCGTCGCGTCCGACCCGCATCGGCCTGCCGTTGAGGTTGAGGGCGAGGTCGCTGGCGAGATGACCCGGATCGACGATCCTGGCGCCACAGCGCCGGCTCCCAAGCCCCTCCGCATGGATGGTCGTCGTTTGCGCAGCGAACGGACGAGGCAGCTCATCATCGAGGCCTATCTCGACCTGATCCGCGAAAACCCGTCGGTGCCGATGCCGACCGCGACGGAAATTGCCGCGCGGGCCGGTTACTCCGTTCGATCCGTCTTCGAACGCTTTCCCGATCTCCACACGCTGAGGGTGGCGGCGGCGGACTACAGTCTCGCCCATGCAGCGGCGCTGGCGCCGGCGCGCGACGTCGATGGCGATCGTGCCACGCGCATCAGGTCTCAGGTCGAGACGAGGGCGGGGACCTGCGAGCGCGGAGTCGCCCTGTGGCGGGCGCTGCTGTTCAACGTCGACGAGGACGACGCCCTCAAGGTGCGCATCAAGACGGCGCGCGACCGGACGATCGCGCGCATGGAGCTCATGTATCGGCCAGAGCTGTCGGTGCTTTCGCCGACCGAGCGCCGCAATCTCCTGATCGCACTTGAAGCCGTGACCGACATCGAGAGCTGGGCCCGCATGCGCGACATGCATGGTCTTTCATTCGCCGATAGCTGCGGCGTTTGGATTCGCGCCATCGATCGGATGCTGCCACCCACCCCTCAAGCCACCCCGTCATCATGAGTTCGAGCCCACACAAGATCGACGGCCGCCGGCTGCGCAGCGAGCGGACCAAACAGTTGATCATCGAAGCCTATCTCTCGCTCGCCCGGGAGATGTCTCCCCGTGTCCCAACAGCCGCAGATATCGCCGAGAAGGCGGGCTATTCGGTACGATCGGTGTTCGAGCGATTTCCCGATATCCGCGCGCTCCAGGTGGCGGCCGTCGACTATACGCTTGCCCAGATGTCGGCGCTGGCGCCGCCAAGGGGGGCCGACGGTGATCGCAAGACCCGCATCGAGGCGCATGTGCGAACGCGCGGACAGACCTGTGAAAGCTGGCTGCCGCTCTGGCGTTCGCTGATCGTGAACCAGGGCGACTCGCCGGAGCTGAAGGCCCGGATCCGCCTGGCCCGTGAGCGTGTGACAGCTCGCATGGAGCTGATGTTCGCGCCGGAGTTCGCGATGATGGCTTCCGGGGAGCGGCGACAGATCCTGATAGCGCTCGAAGCGCTGACGGACGTCGAAAGCTGGGCGCGCATGCGCGAATTCTTCGGTCTGTCCATCGACGAAGCGTGTCTGGTCTGGATCCAGACGATCGAAAGGCTGCTTCCGACAGGGCCGGGCGGCGTGGCATGACGGGGCGGCAAGGGCAGTCCCGCGAAACCGCATTCAGACCCGAGCCCGTCGACGGTCGTCGGCTGCGCAGCGCTAGGACGCGGCAGCTGATCATCGAAGCTTATCTCGCGCTCCTGCGGGAAAATCCCCAGATCCCGACCGCCGCGTCGATCGCGCAAAGGGCCGGCTACTCGGTCAGGTCGATCTTCGAGCGCTTTCCGGACCTGCATGCGCTTCGTGTCGCCGCGACCGACGAAGCGCTGCTGAAAGCGTCCGCCGAAGTCGCTGCCCTGCCAGCCGACGGCAGCCGCCGGGACCGGGTGACGACCCATGTGGAGGCGCGGGGCAGGGTCTGCGAAAAATGGCTTCCCCTCTGGCGGGCGCTCAACGCCAACCAAGGCGATTCGGCGGATCTCAAGGCGAGGATCCGCCTGATTCGCGAGATGGTCATCCGGCGCATCGAGGAGGTGTACGCGCCTGAACTCGCGACCCTCGGCCATTGCGAGCGGCGCCAGACCGTCCTCGCCATCGAAGCGCTGGTCGATTTCGAGAGCTGGGCGCGCCTGCGCGGGCTGTTCGGATTGTCGTTCGACGATGCGTGCGGCGTCTGGAAACGGGCCATCGATCGACTTCTGCCGCCAACGCCGCCTGTTTCTTGACGCTCCGGCCGCCGGAGCGTAGGAAGGCGCCGCTTCGTCGGGAGCGATCCGCGATGGCGGCCGTAGCTCAGTTGGTTAGAGCGCCAGATTGTGATTCTGGATGTCGCCGGTTCAAATCCGGTCGGCCGCCCCAATCGCCCTCGCAAGAAGCCCCCCATGTCTGAAATGCGCGATCTCGTTCCCCGAGACCAACTGGCTCTCCTCCACTGTGCCGAGATGGCCAGGGCCGATGCACTGTCGATCGCCGGCGGGGTGCCCGGCCGGACTCTCATGGAGGCCGCCGGCCGCGCCGTCGCCGCCGCGGTGATGCAGCGTCACGCGAGGCGCCCGGTCTTGGTGCTCTGCGGGCCGGGAAACAACGGCGGCGACGGCTTCGTCGCGGCGCGACACCTGCAGAAGGCGGGATGGCCGGTACGCCTCGTTCTCTTCGGGGCCGTGCGCAGCCTGGGGGGCGATGCGGCCTGGGCGGCGGGAACGTGGACAGACCCCGTCGAGCACTGGTCCGTGGCGGCGCTGGACGGCGCACCGCTGGTGATCGATGCCATTTTCGGGGCGGGGCTCAGTCGGACCATCGATGGTGACATCGGTGCCGCGATCGATCTGGTGAATGCGCGGAAGCTTCCCGTCGTCGCCGTGGATGTGCCGAGCGGCCTGCATGGCGATACGGGAGAAATCCTCGGCCGCGCCATCGAGGCCGAAGCAACCGTGTCGTTCTTTCGGGCCAAACCCGGCCATTATTCTGTAGAGGGCCTGCGCCGCTGTGGCCGCCTGCTGATCGCGGACATTGGCACGCCGGCGTCCGTCCTGAGGGAGATCGCTCCCCAGGCCTGGCTCAATGGCCCGGCTTTGTGGGCGCACCTGCTCCATCGCGGCAACATCGCCGATCACAAGTACGCGCGCGGGCATCTCACGATCCTGGCCGGCCCTCATGCCACGGGGGCGGCACGTCTCGCCGCGCTGTCCGGCCGCCGGGCGGGAGCGGGATTGGTCACGATCGCGGCTTTTCGTTCGACGGTCCCGGCCTTCCAGGCGGCGGAGCCCGGAAATCTCATCGTCGAAGCCGACGACGGCGCGATGTTCTCCCGACTGATGGGCGACGCGCGGCGCAACGCCATTCTGATCGGACCGGGCTCGGGGTTGGGCGACAGGACGAGGGATGCGGTCCTTTCGGCCCTCGACGCCAGGCGCAGCGTCGTTCTCGACGCCGACGCCCTGACCGTATTCGCGGCGGACCCGGCGTTGCTGTTTCGCCGGGTTCGCGGTCCGACATTGCTTACGCCGCACGAAGGAGAGTTCCGCCGGCTGTTTCCGGACCTCGCCGGCAGGGCCGGCAAGTTGGCAAGAGTGAGGGAAGCGGCGGTCCGCAGCAGGGCGACGGTCCTGTTGAAGGGAGCCGATACGGTGATCGCCGGGCCCGACGGCCGCGCCGTCATCAATGTGCACGCCTCGCCCGCGCTGGCCACGGCGGGGTCGGGCGACGTGCTCGCGGGACTGGTCGGCGGGCTGCTGGCGCAAGGCCTCACGCCGCTCGCCGCAGCGTCGGCGGCGGCTTGGCTGCATGGGGAATGTGCGCTGCAGTCGGGCGGTCGCGGCTTGATCGCCGAGGATTTGCCGGCGCTTCTTCCCCGCGCAATTCAGTCGGCATCGTCCTTCAATTGACCGTTCAGCAGGGCCGGGCTAAGAGGCGCGCGATTCGGCCTTCGCGGCACGCCCCGATGGCCCGGAATGTGGTTTGGGCTGGCTTCGGGCGGGCGTGGTGGAATTGGTAGACACGCGAGATTTAGGTTCTCGTGCCGCAAGGCGTGGGGGTTCAAGTCCCTCCGCCCGCACCAGGAAATGGAAGTGAGACAATGCAAGTTACGGAACTCTCGGCTGAAGGCCTGAAGCACCAGTTCAAGATCGTCGTTCCGGCGAGCGACCTGACGTCGAAGATCGACGAGCGCCTCGCCGAAATGGCGAAGACTGCGGCCTTGCCGGGCTTCCGTCCGGGCAAGGTGCCGGTCAGCCTGCTGAAGAAGCAATATGGTCAGGCGCTTTTCGGTGAGGCCGTCGAAGCGGCGGTCAACACAAGCACGGCGAAGGCGATCGAGGATCGCGGCCTCAAGCCCGCGCTGCAGCCGCGCGTCGATCTCAAGCAACTCGAGGAAGGCAAGGACGTGGAGTTCGAGGTCGTCGTCGAGGTCTTGCCCGAGATCGGCAAGCTCGATTTCTCGGGCGTCGAACTCGAGCGACTCAAGGCCGAGGTGCCGGAGAAGGACATCGACGAGGCGCTGGAGCGCATCGCCAAGGCGAACCGCGAGCAGAAGCCCGTCGATCCGCCGCGTCCTGCGCAGAAGGGTGACGCGATCAAGATCGACTTCGTGGGTTCGGTCGACGGTGTCGAGTTCCCCGGCGGCGCCGCCCAGGACTACGTTCTCGAGCTCGGATCGGGATCGTTCATCCCGGGCTTCGAGGATCAGCTGGTCGGCGCCGAAGTCGGCAAGCCGGTCGATGTGAAGGTCACGTTCCCGGCCGAATACGGTGCCCCCGAACTCGCCGGCAAGGACGCGGTGTTCAAATGCACGGTCAAGGAAGTGCTCGAGTTCGTCGACAAGCCGGCGGACGACGAACTGGCGAAGAGGAACAACTTCGAGAACCTCGAGGCCATGCGCAAGGCGATCGGCGAACGGATCGGCCAGGACTACACGCAGATCTCGCGCACGATGATCAAGCGCCAGCTCCTCGACAAGCTTGCGGAAAACCACAAGTTCGCCGTGCCCGAGGGTCTCGTCGAAGGCGAGTTCAACGCGATCTGGCAGCGCATCGAAGAGGCCAAGAAAAACGGCCAGAAGGTCGAGGAAGACGAAGAGAAGATGCGCAAGGAGTATCGCGACATCGCCGAGCGCCGGGTTCGCCTGGGCCTGTTGCTGGCCGATGTCGGCCGCTCCAACAGCATCGACGTCACGCCGGAAGAACTCAACCAGGCCGCGATGCGCGAAGCCATGCGCTACCAGGGCCAGGAGCGCCAGGTACTGGAGTACTTCAGCAAGAATCCGGAGATGAAGGACCAGCTCCGCGCGCCGATCTTCGAGGAGAAGACGGTCGACTTCATCCTCGAGCTGGCCAAGGTGTCCGAGAAGTCGGTTACCCCGGAGGAACTGCTCAAGGCCGCCCGCGAGGCGGAAGAGGAAGAGGCCGGCGAGAAGGCCGCAGATTGATCCTGGAGCGGTGGCCCTTGAACGGGGTCACCTGCACTGCCACTTTTCACCGATCAGTCACTCAAGGGGGCCCGCGATGATTCGCGACCGCGATCCGCTGGAAGTTCACAACAATTACTACGTGCCGATGGTTGTCGAGCAATCGGCGCGCGGCGAGCGCGGCTACGACATCTGGTCGAGGCTGCTGAAGGAGCGGATCATCTTCCTGAACGGTCCGGTCGAGGACCATGTGGCGGGCGTGCTCTGCGCCCAGCTGCTCTACCTCGAGGCCGAGAACCCGACGAAGGACATCTCATTCTACATCAACTCTCCCGGCGGGGTCGTGACGTCCGGCATGGCGATATACGACACCATGCGTTACATCCGCCCGCACATCTCGACCCTGGTGTACGGCCAGGCGGCGTCGATGGGCTCACTCCTGCTGACGGCGGGGGAGAAGGGCAAGCGCTTCGCCCTGCCGAATGCCCGGATCATGATCCACCAGCCCTCGGGCGGCGCCCAGGGGCAGGCCACGGACATCGAGATTCACGCCCGCGAGATCCTTGCGACCAGGGCGAGGCTCAACCAGATGTATGTGGAACATACCGGCAAGCCGATCGAGGTCATCGAGCAGGCCATGGAGCGCGACAAGTTCTTCGCTCCGCTGGAAGCCAAGGAATTCGGCCTCATCGACGACGTGCTCGAGAAGAGGCCGACCCCCACCACCATCCAGGCTGCTGCCTGATAGACAGCAGTCGCGACCAATTGTTTCCTGTTCGCACGGCGACACACCATATTTTGATGTTGTCGCCGTCCGGGCGGCAAGTTTAACATAGGCTTGTGAGCGGGCCCTCAGGTCGCGGGGCCCCCCAAGCGGAGGTGCGTTACCGACATGCCAGCCGCCAAGTCCGGGGGTGATTCCCGCAACACCCTGTATTGCAGCTTCTGCGGCAAGAGCCAGCACGAAGTCCGCAAGCTCATTGCCGGTCCGACCGTCTTCATCTGCGATGAATGCGTCGAACTCTGCATGGACATCATCCGGGAAGAGAGCAAGACAACCCTCGTCAAGTCCAAGGACGGGGTGCCGTCTCCGAAGGAAATCCGCCAGATCCTCGACGATTATGTCATCGGGCAGGATCAGGCCAAGCGTATTCTTGCTGTTGCCGTGCATAATCATTACAAACGTCTGAGCCACGGTGGCAAGTCCAACGAGGTTGAAATCGCCAAGTCCAACATCATGCTGATCGGCCCGACCGGCTGCGGCAAGACGTTGCTGGCCCAGACGCTTGCCCGCATGCTCGACGTTCCGTTCACGATGGCCGACGCCACGACCCTGACCGAAGCGGGATATGTCGGCGAGGACGTGGAGAACATTATCCTCAAGTTGCTGCAGGCGGCCGACTACAACGTCGAGCGGGCGCAACGCGGCATCGTCTACATCGACGAGGTCGACAAGATCAGCCGCAAGTCCGACAACCCGTCGATCACGCGCGACGTGTCGGGCGAGGGCGTCCAGCAGGCGCTGTTGAAGATCATGGAGGGCACCGTCGCCTCCGTGCCGCCGCAGGGCGGGCGCAAGCATCCGCAGCAGGAATTCCTGCAGGTCGACACGACCAACATCCTGTTCATCTGCGGCGGTGCGTTCGCGGGCCTCGACAAGATCATTTCGATGCGCCGTCAAGGCACCTCGATCGGCTTCGGCGCGGAAGTGCGCGGGCCGGAGGATCGCCGCACCGGCGAGATCCTGAAGGATCTGGAGCCGGAGGATTTGCTGCGGTACGGCCTGATCCCCGAATTCGTCGGCCGCCTGCCGGTGGTCGCCACGCTTGAGGACCTGGACGAGGTCGCGCTGATCGAGATCCTGACGCGTCCGAAGAACGCGCTGATCAAGCAGTATCAGCGGCTGTTCGACATGGAGGGCGTGAAGCTCAAGTTCTCCGACGATGCGTTGCGCGCGGTGGCTCAGAAGGCGATCCTGCGCAAGACCGGCGCCCGCGGATTGCGCTCCATCATGGAGACGGTCCTGCTCGACACCATGTACGACCTTCCGTCGCTGGACGGGGTGGAGGAAGTGGTGATCAACCGGGAAGTCATCGAGGGCCGTGCTCAGCCGCTCTACGTGCACGGAGAGCGCAAGGAAGGCGTTGCCGCTGCGCCGGCCTGAGTTTTGCTGCGTCGGCGGCAACCGTCGCCGGCGGTCTCCCCGACGGGGCTTGAACAACCCCCTGTTCAGGCCAATCTCTGACATCGAGTGCGCGCGTTCGCGTGCCGAGGATTGCCCACAGGGGATCTCCGGCCGAGGCACGGGTAGCTCTAACAGCGTACGTTGTGAGGCATCATGAACGCCCCCATTCAAGGA
>VFQN01008607.1_pt1 | contig 10244 bp, 14 predicted proteins | sample 3512371 | NCBI WGS metagenome assembly VFQN01 (sample SAMN10412370, study PRJNA504923) | tailings metagenome | isolation source: Replicate 2 from Balatoc abandoned mine | place: Philippines: Itogon, Benguet | collected 2017-08-28 | reverse complement strand
AATAGGTCTCCGATAATCCCATAACCCTTCTCCTGAAAAAAAAAAAAAAAAAAAAAAAAAAAGGGGCCGCCCCATGGTCAGAACGCTCAGGTGGTACGGCGAGCCGTACGCTGTCGTAGACCATTGATCGTTGTGCAGTATTTTCCTATGTATTTTCCCGTTGAAATGGTAAGCGGTACTCAGGCAATTACCCCAAGGCAGCCGCGATAATTGTAAGCAGGTCCAGGCAGGGAAGCTCCCAGGGTCCAGGGCGCCGCAGCGCACACCACATGCGTACCCCACTGAACCCCAGAGACGGTGCCGAGTACTGCAAGCCTGGTGTGGCATCGGGTTCAACACTGCAAGCGTGCGGAAACTGTGTGCCTTATTGCTGCTAGTAGTCATTTGGGGGTTAGGGGGCTTGTCCCCCAGGAATGAAGGTCAGACTGGCAATTCCTACGGCCAAAATTGTAAGCATTACTGTGACAATTACCAGGTGAGAGGGTCCAAAATTGTAAGCGCTTAGAATCTTGTACCAAGTAAGACCGGAACACTGACGACTGGTTCAGCAATGGTATGCCTCTCACAGCCACGCAGCATGCAGCAGTGCATGCACTGCCAACGTGCCAAGACGCTGGCGGGCAACCGGGGTCATGGGGAGTGGGACAGCTGTACAGAAGTTGTGGACAGGAAACGGGCGGTATCTTTGCCTCCCACATACCGTACTGCATGCCTTCAAGCAGAACTGGTGAACGTAAGTCCCTGATGATCCGTTCAGCGGCAGAGTCAGGCCACACCGGTACCCCTCCCTGCCGCGTGCCACTGCTTGTTCACTCAGGTTTATTACGCAACATTACAGTAACTGCAGCACCTGCCCGCAGTCAGAGCCAGCAACTGGTACCATTCCACACATTAATCAACGACGCCCATACGCGCTTGGGTATCTCTGCGCTTCTCATTATGATGCTTATTACTTCAGCAATGCGCTGTACGACGATGGTAGGGCCGGTGTGCACTGAACGTGCATTACGGCTTGTGTGGTCGTCACACACGCCCGATGCGGCAACTGACGAACCACTCAGCCCACGCAAGGAGTCTCAATTGACAGCACAGTAGACCACGCAAACGCACATGCAGCCCGGTCTATCTTGCACTACAGGTCGTACATTTGCCTTCACCGTGCATATCCCACCGTTCATTCCCCAACCCCTGCACCCTACCGTCTCCCTATCAATCCTCAGGGCCCAAACGAAGCCCAACCCCATCCGCACTTGCCGAGGATGCTGCGCTCTTACTCCTTGAGGGCGCCAAGCAGGTCCACCCTGGGTCCCATGCTGTGCTCTCACTCCTTGAGGCCCTTCAGCAGGTCCGCCCTGGACCCCAGCTTGCCCGGGTTGAGGATGTTGTGTGGGTCCAGGGCCCGCTTCACGGCGTGCATCACCTCCAGGGGCGCCGCCCCGTGCTCGGCCAGCAGGTACGGCAGCTTGCCGTGGCCGATGCCGTGCTCGCCCGTACATATGCCCTGCAGGGGTGCCGTACATCGGAAGAGTTGATAGATGGCTTTCAGGCTTACGCTGGGTGCTGGGTCCGGGAATATCAAACCCAGGCAAGCTACGCACGTGTTGCAGTTTATGGCGAGTATGCGATTTTGCACTCGGCCGGCAGACATCCGGCGCCGCATTAGTGCATGGGCCGGTCCGGCGCGACGCCGTGTGTCCAGGTGTACGCGCTTTCGCACACCATATACACCGCACCCAGCACCCGGTACACACCAACACGCCCCAGGGCATGGTGCACCATGCGCCGCACGACGCCGTGCAGTGCCGTACACGCCACCACACACGCTGTACGCAGTGCCGTACACGCCACCACACACGCCGTACACGAATGCACCCACCTCCATGGCCAGGGCCCGGTGCACCATGCGTCCCACCACGCCTCGAGCTGCCTCCACCTCCTTGGGGTTGGACGGATCCACTGGCAGCGGGATGACAGGGGTTAAGTGCATCACGGTTGTTCTCTGACGTACCATTGTCTCGAGGGGTCATTACGTGCCACACAGAGGGAACGGCGTTGAGCAGCGCATCGCACGGCAAACCCGGATGCACATGGACATTGCGGTTCAATCTCGTGCACGAGCAAGAGGACACAGCCCCGTGGGGTGACAAAGCAGCGCAGGCGGCTTGCGCCCTCATATCCACCGCAGACCGCACTGCAGCGCGACTGCACACCGTGGACTCTGGAGGCGCATGGGTTACGGTACCAGGGGTCCTCCGCCCTTACTGTTTGCCGTACGACAAAGGGCAAACAACGTTTAAGACCCCTGGCATCGCCGACCGTGCAGTACCCACCAATGCACATCATGTGGAAGTTGCCGTCCCCCACGTGCCCCACCATGGGCGCGTACACGCCTGCCGTGCACACACGTGTGGAGATAAGGCAGTCACCGTACAGTACTAACTTGGGTACAGCGGACGTGCTGCACTGTGCCGACGGCTATACTGTCACGCCCCCTGACCTCTTGCGTTCCAATGCTGTGGCCGCTGCGCGTCAAAAACCGTGCCTCACTATCCCAGCCCAAAGAAACCCATTATGCATTCACCATCACCACCAAGAAGCATGCGTGTGGGTTGAGCATGGCGGCTGGTGTCCCTTGAGCCCTACGGCTCGTACGGGATGTCACACCTGCCACGTGTCACACCTGCCACGTGTACCAATAACTGCCAACCAACCAACTGACCGGCGCACTTCCCCACACCCATGCACGCACCTGCCGCCCGCACGTCCTCCTGGCTGGCCATGATGCAGTCCGCCAGCCGCGAGATGGGCACACAAACGTCGGTGGGGAAGCCCTGGGGCCGGAAGGCAAGCACAAATCGCACAGCAGCGCCCGTCCATCCTGGCACGACGATCTGCATCAACTGCATCACACCATCTTCATGTCGGCACGTGGGCAGACGCCTACGCCGCGTACCTTGGTCGCTGTCTGCACAAGTTATAAAGGAGGACTTGCACAGCAAGCTCCAGAGCAGCAGTCAAGCCAGGCCCCAAGCACAGCAGCCCCGCCCACCTTGCACCCTGGCCGCATGCCGATAGCCGCCCGGTAGGCTGTGTAGCGCGCCTGCCACAGCTGCAGCACCGCAACATAGCGCAAGTAAGACGTAATAGCATGATATTAGTTATACGTCTTATATATGGTAGGTTAGCTACGTTTAATTTGATGGGCATCTGTGCTGCTCGCATATCTGCAGGCTGTGTAGCCAGGTGTGGCGCGCCTGCCACAGCTGCAGCACCGCTACACGGCGCAGATGTAGCATTACGTCATACATAAGAGTAACCATAGCAACAGTCCATGTGGCTGAAGCACCACAACCGCATGGTCACTCAAGCATGCAGCGGCTGTGCAGCTGTGAACGGGCGGATCCCGCAGGATAGCCATGAGGCAAGCAAGACGCCAGGGGCAATCCGCTCTATCAGGGACCCGTGATCAAGTTGAATACTGCGACGCCAGCGCCCGATACCCGGGGAACATTATTAAAAAGGAGCATGCATGGGTGCATGTTGGTTGTCAGCACAATACCGTACGTCTCGCTTAGTGTGTCGTACCTTTGCGCGGTCCTCCGGCGAGGTGGCCCACTGGAAGCCGCTGCCGCCGTGCTCCCTGGCCAGGGCGCCCACCAGCTCCGCCTGCTCCGACACGGAGGCCTGAGAGCCGTGGAACTCTGTGTGTTGGGGGAGGGAGGAGGGCGACGGGGGAGGGGGGCCACGGGGAAGGCAGCGAATGATCACTTCAATAACTTGATATCTAGTCATAATAAATATATAATATCACTCAATACTACTCACGCGAAACCTTTCGGACGGGGCCTGCGAGCCGTGGAACTCTGGGGTGGGGGAGGTGAGTGAGGAGGAGGCAGCAACTTGGTTACACTGTAGGCAAGGACTTTCAGACGGGGCCCGGCATGCGAGCACGTGCGAATGTGCGTGCCGCGTAACTTTGGGGAAGGGGGAAAGGGACAAGGGGCGGAAGGAAATTGTGAAGGAGCTGGAAGAGAGCACGTCAGGGGATCGGTGCTTCGCCAGCGGAATATGGATACGCGTGTGTCAGGCGGCAGTTGACGGGAATGTAAAGGCCGAGCGCCAGAGCGGGACCTGTGCATAACACGTTCCTACTTGGGAAAGCGTGCCAAACACCATGTCCCAGGGACTCAACCCACACCAGCCCCTGGTGCAGGGCCTCACGCTAGAGGTCGGGATTCACGCGGCGGGCGTAGGCCACCGCCCCGGACGCAACTGAGACCATCTTGTCCAAGTACTCGAGCCTATTGCGCACGTCAAACGCCTTGCCCAAGTACGTGGACAAGATGGTCTCGGTCGTGTCCGGGGCGGGGGCCTACGTGCGCAGCGTGAATCCCAACCTCTGGCGTGAGGCCCTCCACCAGGGGCTGGTGTGGGTGGAGTCCCTCCCAAGCTCCCAGTCAGTGGCTTCCTCACCGAAGAAGAGCGTTGGTGCTGGAGTGAAGGACGTCCCGGATAACTTGTTGACAGCCTGCGAGGCAGCACAAACCGAGCAGCGGGCAGCACTGCCGTAACACCGTAACAAGCACATGAATCAAAGCACGGATCCTCTGCACAGACGGGTGTTTGTTTACCGGTATGTATGCCTCAGCGTCATCTCCATCTACGGTACTTGTAGCACTGTTGCAAAACCAGCACGGTTGCTGCATGCCAACTGTTAGGTGCCCGCCGTAGTATTATGCCACACGCAGAGCATCCTTCCACGCCACGTGCCATGACACGCACGGCACGTGCTCCACCCGGCCATAGCCAGCAGCCGCTGTACCAAACACGTTCCTTACAACCCGTACTGCGCCTGAATGAGTTGACACGTGTCACGTGTCCCGTACGTCGCGCCGCTGCCGTACCTCGATTGACAGCTCGTCCAGCAGCTCGACACGTGCCACCGGCACACCGTGACCCATCAGCGCCGCAACGCACTCCACCGCGCCGCGCAGCGAGCCGCCGCTGCCGCTGCCGTTACCGTTACCGTTGGCGGGGCCGCCAAAGGTGCACACCGCTGCTGCGATGGCTTCGGGCACTGGGTGCAGCCGCAGGGCCACCTGCGCATACATGCGAGATGGTGGGCAGTGATGCGGCATTTCATTGTTGTGTTTCTGCGGGCTTTGGGATTAACAAGCATGCAAGCAAAGCAGCTCATACGCGGAGCCAGCGGACGTTGATGCGACGTGTGCGGCGCTTGGCATGGGGTGAGTACGGCAATTCGTTGCCCACGGACCAGGACCCCGTGCTGCTTTCCTGCTGCTCCTCAAGCCATAGCATACCATCACTGCTCCACAGGGGGCTGCCACCCAGCCCTTTGCTACCCCGATCCCACGCTGCTAAGAGCAATAGCGGCACACGAAGCAGCCAGTAACACAAAGCGCTCCATGCAGGGGCACCTACAAAGACCCTCCGATCGATCCCACCTCTGTGATGATCCCCAGCGTGCCCTCGGAGCCCACCAGCAGCCTGGTCAGGTCGTACCCGGCCGAAGACTTGCGGGCACGGCAGCCCGTGCGTACGACACGCCCATCCGCCAGTACGGCGGTCAGGCCAATCACGGCGTCACGCATGGTGCCGTACCGCACCTGCGGGGCCCGTACGGTTACACGCGGGACGGCTGTTGGCACATGCTCGGTGGTGCTCTGACGTACGCCACGCGGCATGATGCCCAGGAACGAGCACAGTACAGACCGTGTGCAGCTTTTAGCGTCTGGGGGTACGGTACCAGACTCCAGTCCCCATGTCCGCGGCCACAAACAGGAGACACTCAACCTGACTCAACGACCAGCCCGACCCCCCTCCTCGCATGCTCTTCCCACGCATACACAGGCAAGGCTCATATTGCTTACTTGTCACTTGTCACTGAACGGTAGCTGCATTGCACGCAGCCACGCACGTGCCGAGGGGTGTGTGGTCGCGGGCTCAGTCGCTGCGTGCCCTGCCGCTGGAGCCGAAGCCAGACATGTCAACCACTCCGCCGGACCAAGGTCCGTTCGACAACGGCACGGCTTTGTTTTAGACGGGTGGATATGGTGCATGCGTGTAACCCACCGTTGTGGTGCCGCTTGCACGTGTCGCCGCCATGCCGCCCAGCGTCGCGTCGCCACCTGGCACGTGGCGTGCACGTGGTGTACGGCAATAGTTCAGCATGGCCTGGGACCAGCTCACCCTCCGTGCGGCGGCACGCAAGACCGCTCAAGGAAGGGTAAGGGAATGATAATGTGAACGAAACGGAAAATGCGTACAGGCGCATCGTGGCAGATCCAAGCGCGCCTTACCCGCTTCGCCCTATCCCTCAAGTGGCCCATAGCGAAAGCGCACCAGCACAACCTCAAATACTCACCGGCGCCCCTGTGCTTTGGGGTACACCCCATGCAGCCTGGCCTGAAGCACACAAACAACCAGGCGGTATCTAACAACTGCAACCATCGGCACGCTTGCAGCAGGGATAACCCACCTGGGTCCACTGGGAAAAAGAGGCCCGTGTCGCGGAGGTGCTCGTTGAGCTGCTTGTGGGTCACCCCAGCCTGTGGGTGTGCGTAGCAGTGCAGTTGCTGGGTTGAGGGTTGCATAGAGCATTTGATTTCAGGTGAAGCAATGCTGATAACACGGGCTCCGGCCTGGGTGTGTGGACGGCTGAGGCGCACAGCGGGGAATCTCTTGCGGCGCCGAAGCAGAGCCTCACTCATCGACACCACGGTACAGGAATGCACGTGCAGCTCATGTACGTAAGACCACGGTGCCCACACAACAGGCAGTCCACTACCCACCTGCACCCTGCAGTCCATGTCCTCCACATCCACCCGCACCACCTGGCGCATGCGGCTAAGGTCCACGCACACGCCGCCCTGCATGCGCAGGAACGTACGACACCCCACGTGCGCATATGCACGACTGCCATGATGTACAACCGGTAAGGTTAAGGCCGTCAGTTTGCGAGGCCTACTACTCGAGGGGTAAAAGCGACGGCGGGGCCAGGCTGGGCCCACGGTGTTGCACGAGGTGGTCACGGTAGCATTAGCAAGAGATGTTGTGTGTTACGGAGGCACATACCGTATTACTGCTCCAGCTGCCGGCGACTTCACCCGTTGGTCAGGCCAGGTCAGCGACATCATATGGCACCCAGGCACGCCCCCACCTGTACGGCGCCCACGTGCCCTTCGATGCTCGTCCCGGCGCCGTACGGCACGACGGGGGTGCGCTCCTCGGCGCACGCCGCCACCACCGCGGCCACTTCCTCGGTGCTCTCCGGGAACACCTGCAACGCAACGCAATTGCATGCAGCTAGATGTAACGCCAGTACGGGTCGACAGCCTCTGGGCACCCCTCCTTGCGTTGTCCGCGGATGCGGGGCCGCACCCCAGGTCACCCTAAAGCACAACTTCAGGGCTTGATGCTGCTGCTCCAGGGCAGGCTCGGGTTAGCCCTTACCACGAGGTCTGGTGGTATGGGTTCGTGGTACGACTCGTCTTTGCCGTGCTGGGATAGTACATCAGTTGACTCGGATGTACGGCCGGGCAGGAGAGCTGACAGGCGGGCGCGGAGGCGGGCGCTGGGTGACCGGCGGAGGGGTGTGGAGGCGTGGGCGTTGAGGGGGAGGGCGTAGGGGTCGCCTCCATGGGGCATGTGGGTTGATGATGGTGAGGGTGAGGATGAGGGCTCGGGAGCTGCGGAGGCAGCTGAGGCGAAGCCACGGGCCGCAGGCCAGATGCAGCTTTGTGTGTATGTGTGGCTGCTATGAGTGGTAGAGGGTGTGATGGTGGCCGGGGCGGTCTGTGGGGAACTGGCGGGGGTGCAGTGCGCGGGGCTGCTGCACCCCGAGTGCGGGACCGCGTGGAAAGCGCATGGATGGGTAAAACCGGTGCTGCTGCAGCTGGACGAGACTCCGCGCCGGCTTTCAATATCAATTGAGGTAGCATCAGACGTGTGACGTTGGTCGTTGCCGCCCGCAGCCGCGGCTCCAACCGCTTGGCCCTTCGCCCATGTTGCGGGCAACGTCCTCGCCAAGCGCTGGGCCGATGCGGCTGCCAACTGACCTACTGCAGTTAAGTTTAACATGATGCTGATGACGGGCGGTTGCTTTTGCAACAGCGCGGACTACGCTACGTCATAAGCTTGAGAATCGACCCGGCCCAAGGACAACTTTACAGCTCCCCAGGCGCGTTTAGTCAACAGCATTAAAGTGCATGAGTAATACTGGTGCCAGTCCGAAACGCAATTGTCAGGCTCGTCGCACACGTACGGTGCTCATCTGCTCCTGGGACGAATTTCGGATGGCTCGCTGCTCCTCGACTGGCAGGGCCGTCACTAGGCACGAATCAGCACCCGGACCGCACGGTTACCATATTCGCACACAACACTCCAGCTATGGCCCTAAGGGATCACCCGTTTACGCGGCAGCCCGTGCGTACGACACGCCCGTCCGCCAGTACGGCAGCCAGGCCGATCACGGCGTCGCGCATGGTGCCGTACCGCACCTGCGGGGCCCTTACGGTCGTATGTGATACGGCTTCTGGCGCATGGTCAGTGGTAGTCTGGTGTACAATTGACAAGACACTCGACACGCACGTCCCAGACCAAGGTGTAACAATAATAATATCCTGCATTTGCGCATCTTGGGGTCCAGTACCCACATCCGCGGCCGTAACAAAAGACACCCAAACCACCAGCCCCGTCCACCTTGTATCATGCTTTACGGATACCCATGTCAGGCTTGTACTGCCACTTTTCCCTCAACGTCAGCTGCATTACACGCAGCCTGGGTGCCTGGCACGTGCCAAGGGGTGTGTGGTCGGTGTAACCCACCGCGTTCGTGCCGCTGGCACGTGTCGCCGCCATGCCGCCCAGCGTCGCGTCGGCACCTGGCACGTGGCATGCACGTTCGTAGCAAACGGCAAACGTTAGAGCATTGGCCTTTACAAGCTCTCCCATTAGTGCGGCTGCAAGCATGCCTTAACACATCCAACGCGCAGGAGAATGGCATGGACGACAAGCACGAATGAGGGAGATCTAGGAAGTGAGTACAGCCGCACAGAGCAGCATCAGCGCACCTCACCCGCTGTCCCCTGCTCCAAAAGTGGCCCATAGCGCACGACCACAACCCCGAGCAAGTGCTCACTGGCCCAGCTGTGCTTGCAGGTACAACCACATGCCGCTTGTTAATCACGCGCGTTCAAGCCAAAGCTACTGACAAACCGATGCGTGGCACCCCTGGGGGAGCATACTGCCCCAAGCAACCTGGGCCCCCGGGGGGAAACGCCCCTGTCGCACAGCCCCAAGTGCACATCAAGTCCGGTGTGCTTGCAAGGACGGCTCACGCTGCATGCCCACTGACGGTACACTGGCGGCAAGGTTAACCCACCTGGGTCCACTGGGAAGGAAAGCCCCGTGTCACGGAGGTGCTCCTTGAGCTGCTTGCGGGTCACCCCGGCCTGTGTGTATTAGGATGCGGGGCAGGTGCCGTATCAACACAAGATTGAGTTGCCCCGGCCCTGGAGGGCCAACATGCGCACAGCGGAAGAGACTCTCACTCTGCACCGCAGCGGAGTCCCATGCATGGGCACAACACCGGGCCACCGTATCACAGGCAGCGCACAGCCCGCCTCACCGGCATACGTCTGCCCGAGCTGCAAGCTGCCACAACCACAACCGCAAGCCGTGTTCATTCAAACAACCGGCCGCCCTAGACCTCAGCATACAGCCAAGCCCCAGCTGACCAACCAGCTGGTCATCTGTGCCCCCCAGCTGCACGCACCTGCACCCCGCACCGCTACCCACCTGCACGGCTGCACCCTTAGCCACCCTCCACCACCACCCACCTGCACCCTTAGCCACCAAGGGTGATAGCCACCCCTACCGTACCTGTAATCAGTACCTGTAATCACTGATTACAGGTACGGTAGGGGTGGGCGTGGAGGTTTGAGGCGCCGCGCGTGTGCGGCAACGAACCCGGAGTGTGTTAACTTCGACAGAGAGGCGGAGGGGCCGCTGAAGTTCCGGCGGTGCGGGGGTTGCGGGGTGGTGAGGTACTGCGGGGCGGACTGCCAGCGGGCGCACTGGCGGGCGGGCCACAGGGAGGAGTGCAGGGGATGATAGACCTGGCAGATGGCGGCTGTGGGTTGCAGGTGCTGACGCGGTGTGCGTAAGGCAGTGTCCCGGTCTTCAGGATTATCATGATTTTGGCGGCCATTATGGCTGCCTGT
>VFQN01008606.1_pt1 | contig 10247 bp, 9 predicted proteins | sample 3512371 | NCBI WGS metagenome assembly VFQN01 (sample SAMN10412370, study PRJNA504923) | tailings metagenome | isolation source: Replicate 2 from Balatoc abandoned mine | place: Philippines: Itogon, Benguet | collected 2017-08-28 | reverse complement strand
ATCTGCGATTCGCAGCGTTTCTTGCTTCTTGCCAGTGGTTTCCTAATCCCCGGCTTGTCTACGACAACCCTCGAATACGCTCACGTCGGTTCGAATTTCACCCGAACGGCGCTCCCGGCGACCGCCTTCGTCCCCTTCTTCAGCGACTGGTTCAGCATCTGGAAGTGCCCGTCGTCCGGGTTCACGAACAGCATCGACTCGAACGACCAGCCGTTCACCTGCCCCTTCACCTGCATCCGCGTGCGTGACCCGAGCGCGTCCGACACGGGGCTCGGAATGCGGATGAACAGCCACGGCCTCGAACCGCCCGCCTGATCCACCGTCGCCTCGAACTGGTGCATGCCTTCCCCTGGCCCGCCCACGGTAGCCAACTGCCCGACCGCGAGCGTATAGGCGACCTGGCCGTTCTCCGTCAACACGACGAGCCGGCCCCGGGGCTCCTCTGCCGGCTTGCCGATTAGGGCCGCGAGCGGGTAAATTCCCGCGCTGACCGCGATTAGTCCAGCCGGCTTGCATCCCGAAGGCCCCAGTCGCACTGCGACGGAAACGATATGAGCTGGGATTCGACCGAATCGAGCAGGCTGCGGGCGAGCGTTGTGGGAGAGTGGGAGCCGGCACTCATGGGGCCAACCCTCCTCGGCCTCCGGCAACCGCCCAGTGAGGCGCTAGCACGGCTGATTCTTCGGGCCGACGGAACGGCGGACTGGGGCGCGCCGGTAGACCCCTCAGCCCCCTTCCCAATGACGTGGCAGCTATCCGACAACTGGGTGATGACCATCGCCACGCCGGTGCCCCCGATGCCGGAGTACGAGCAACCGGACTGGTTTCGGGATAAGGAGGACTTCCGCGTATTGGAGGCGAGCACGTCCACCCTGGCCTTGACCCGCGGCGACTTGTTCATGGTCTTCCGCCGACTCCGGGTCGAGGAGTATTTGCGGGAGTTGGTCGCCGGTGCGAGGGCGGGAACTTGAAGGCGGCGAACCCGCCCCTGACTTTCCCCTGGCCCGCCCTCGAAATCGACTTGTGCTGCGTGGTCTCTAGACGACCTGGCCGTTCCCCGTCAATACGGCTGGTGAGCTCGCGTCACCCGAGTTCTTCCGCAATTCTTCTCGCTACCCGTTCCTCGGGCGTATCAACGTAGACCTGCCGCGCGACCTCGGGTGTGTTCCCGAGCGCCGCGGCAACGTCTTCGTCGCTCTCGTACCGCTCGTGAATCTCGTTCGCTCGGAGGTGCCGCAGTTGGTTCGGGGTCCACTCTTCGACGCCGGCGGCCCTTGCCGCCGCCAGGACGAAGCGGCCGTACCACACCGGGGTAACGGACCGCCACCTACCGCTTTCCTCTCGACCGCGGAACGGCCAGCCGAACACCGCACGGCCGGCGGGGCAGGCCGCGAGGAGCGGGGCGAGGATCGCGCGCCCGCGCGGCCCGATGTGGACGGTGCGGCGCTTCCCCTTGTGGACCGCCTTCCCGCCGCCCTCGACCGTGTACACCCACGGGATGCGGGTCCGGTCGATCTGCTCGGGGGTCAGCCGGCAGACCTCGCCGGGACGCATCCCGGTGGCGGTCTGCAGCTCGACCATCGTGCGGATTACGGCCGCCCGCGCCGGTATCTCGTGGAGGTACGGTAAAGTGGCGACGACTACGGACCACTCGACCGCGACCACCGGCTCTGACTCCGGCGCGGCCGTCCTCCCGGCCTGCAGCGACTCGACTTCACGGAGCGCCGCCGGTACGGCCGCGGGCACCAGTTCTTGGGCGACGCCCCACCCGAACACCCTTACGACCCGGCCGGCGTACCCGTTGCACGTCCTACGTTCAAGCCCTTCGGAGACCCACCGCGAGCGAATCGCGCGAAGGTGACTCGGCTTGAAGTCCGCGGCCGGCACGGTGCCGAACATCGTCACGAGAGGTTTGCAGGCCGAACGGTACAGGTGGATTTCGCTCGTTGCCTTCCCGTCCTTGACGTAGTAGCCATCCGCCCACCCCACGAACCGCCGCACCAGCGCGTTCACGGTGACGACCTGGCCGGTGGCGAGCGGTGCCGCACCCGTCTCGTGCCACTCAGCCGCGAACACGGCGTAGCCTGCACGCGCCTCGCTCGACCCCCACTTGCCGAAGTATCGCACCCGCCGCTGCTTTCCGTCCCGCCAGCGGCAGTACGCGCGGCCATCGCTGTGCTTCCGCAACTCAGGGCAGGGGCGCGGGGCATCTTTTCGCAAACGACCGCCTCGGCGGAATCGTTTGTCAGGTGGAGTGTCGGCCGCCTTCTCGACGGACCACCGCAACCGGCCGATCCGGCTGGCCAGGGTGGTGAGGGGCAGGTTCTTCCGTGCGGCGAGCTCGCCGGCGCGGACCTCCTGCCCGCGGTAGATGAGAATGTCGTTGGCTTTCATGCCCGCGAGTATCGACGGGGCAGGGCAGTGGGGACAAGCGTCGTAGCGTCGGACGGGGAAATGGGCACCCGTTGACGCCCACGGGCATATTCTAATCGCGGTTTACAAAATGACGCAACCCCTGGGGTTACCAGGGGTTGCGAAGTCGGGCTGACAGGATTCGAACCTGCGACCTCTTGGTCCCGAACCAAGCGCTCTACCAAGCTGAGCTACAGCCCGTCACCCGCCGGCGATCCGTCAGGGGTGTGGGGAAATAGTATCGACCCCGCCGGCATTGTCAACAGCAGCCGGTTCCGACCCCCCCGCTGGTCCCTTGAATCCGGTCCCGGCGGGGGTTAGCCTGAATCGAACACCCGCACGTCCGCCCCAGGGGTTCCGATGGTACACGTCCGCGCCTCCCTCCTCGCCGTCGCGGCTGCGGCGGTCATGGTTGTCGTCGCCGGACCGGAGTCGGTTTCCGGCCAACCCAACAAAGACCTCCCCCGCCGGCCCCTGGCGCTGAATGAGGTCGCCGCGCTTAAGAACGCTAGCGGCATCCCGAAGGCCGACCTGGTGAAGGCGAAGGCGTCGTTCGAGGGGTTCGCCAAGTTCTACGCCGAGTACCTCAGCCACCCGCTCGTCTACACCGCGCCGCAGGAGTTCCGCCCCGAGCCGCCGCCGCCGAACTCGCCGTACACCGTGGACCAGCTCATTAACGAGGTCAACCGCAACCTCCTCGTCCCCAGCCCGGTGCCGGTCCCGAACCCGGTCGCCAACCAGCCGGGGTTCGCGCTGGTCACCAGCGACCGCGAAGCCGACTACGTCCGCGAGTTGGGGGCGGCCCTCGATAAGGCGCTCGGCGAGGTGGTGCGGAACGCCAACGAGCGCGTCGTGCGCGTGAATGCCGCCCGGATGCTCGCCGCCGCCTGCCGGTCCGGGGCTCACGCCCACTACCCGACCATCACCGACCTGATCGCCGACGCCAAGACCGACCCCGAAGTTCGCTACTACGCCCTCCAGGGCGCCACCAACCTCCTCGCCGCCTACGACCTGAACGACTACCAGTCTCGCAAGCACAGCAACGACCCGCAGGAGGTGGGCAAACTCATTGAGGCCGTGCAGGCAGCCGCCCTCAAGCCCGATCTGCTCGTCCCGCCGGTCGAACTCTCCGTCGGGAAGGAGGTCCGCAAGGTGGTCGCGCCGGACCAGGTGCCGGTGGTGCGGTTCATCCGTCGCCAGGCGGTCAAGGCGCTCGCCCAAGTACGCTTCGCCGAGTACGAGGTGGAGAAGGGGAAGGTGCTCTACCCGTCGCACACGCTCGCCCTCGTCGCGCTCGGCCGGGTGCCGATTGAGACGTTCCAGACGACCACCGACAAGGACGGCACCGAGAAGGTGGACGTGACGGTCGCGCCGAAGAGCGCGCAGGGGCTCGCCGAGGCCGCGGACGCCGCCGAGGCGGTCATCGGGATCATGAACATGGCGCCCCCGAAGGGCGGGGCGGCGGCCAAGAAGTACGCCGCCCCGATGGCCGACGTGGTCGCCACCGGCGTCGCCACCTGGGCGACCCCGCGCGCCGCCGCGCCGGCCGACAAGTCGCTCCCGTGGAAGGGGACCGCGGCCCGCATGGAGGACGCGCTGAAGACGTGGCAGGGGGTGTTCGACGTGAACTTCAACCCGGCCCGTCCGGTGATCCGGCCGGAGCTCGTGCCGGCGGCGGTGTCCGGGGTCGCCAAGGCGATCACCGACAACGTACTCGACCCGATCAACAACCCGACGACGCGGACCGTCTCGGTCACGGGTCTGCTCGACTTCCAGCGGAACACGCTCCGTAACAACAAGGATCTGACGCCGCGGCCGTTCGTCGCCCCGGACAGCCCGGCGTTACCCTCGCCGTAACTCCTGGTCTCTGCCCGTTGGGGCCGGCGGGACGCCGGTCCCAACAGACTTCGACCAAGTGACGTGTGCCGCCCTTGCAGCCGCGCGCGAGTGCGGCGAGAATCAATTCAGTCATCCGCCCAAAACACCCGGAGGCGCCGCGATGAGGCGGTTCCTGTTCGCCGTCGGGCTTCTGGCTACGCTCGCTGCGTCCCAGGCCGATGCCGGCTACTTCATCGTCCGCATCATCCTGGAGGGCGGCGCCGGAGCCGGAGCCGGCGGGGCGCCCGGACTGCCCGGTATCGGCCCCGGCGGCAGCGAGGGTACCGGCAGCCCGATGGCCCCACCGATGATCGGTAGCCCGATGGGCCTCCCGATGCCGCCTCGCGGCAGTGGGAGCGGTCCGCCCCCAATGTTCGGCGGGATCGGGGGGCCGATGGCCGGCGGCGCCGCCCCGCACGACCCGACGCGGTCGATCTTCGTCGTCGTCCCCGTCACCAAATCGCCCGAGGACAAGACCCGGCGATTTTATCCGAAGCTCCAGCCGAACCCGACTTACAACCCGTCGTGGCCGGTCGCCCTCACCCACCCGTTCGGCACCACCAACCTGCTGATCGACAGCACCGAGATTCAGCTCTACCCCGAGTACGCCAACACCCCGACGGCGACCAAGACCCGGACCGGCGTCGTGCTGACGCGGTTCGAGGACTGGAAGCGCGGGGCGAAGGACGACACGCAGAAACTCCTGAACCTGGTCACCGACGCGCTCCAAGTCGGGCTGGTGGACGAGGCCGTCGCCATGTCCGACGAGCTTCTCACCGCCGTCCAGTCGAAGAAGACGACGACCCCGCAAGTGGACCGGTTCGTTACCGCCTACACCCCGCTCCAGAAGGGGCTCAAGGCCCGCGTTACGGCCGCCGGCCCGGCCGCGGTGTGGAAGCAGAAGCTGTCCCAGGGGCGAGGTTTCCACGACGCCGAGATCTACCCCAGCGCCCACTACGACCTTATCGCCTGGGGGGGCGTCCGCACCGCCGAGGCGAACCGCCGGCTCGAACAGTTGGAAATGAACCTCCGCGCGTTCTACCTGTGGCACGCGACGCGCGGCGTCCGGCTCCCGCTCCCCGACCAGCGCCTGCCGGTCGCCCTCACCGCCGGCCCCGACGACGTGCGCTTCCTCGCCTCGGTCCTTGATGCCAACGGCGTCATCACCGACGGGTTCTACGCCCCGGACCACGAGCTTCTCGTCCTCTCACCGGACCGCGTGGACGAGGTCGGCATCACGTTCCAGCGCCAGGTGAACGGCTACTACAGGCTGGGCGTCGGCCGCGACCGGCTCCTCCACCCCGAGTCGTACCTGCCGAACAGCCCGATCTGGCTGCTGAACGAGGACGGGCAGGGGAAGGCGAACGGCAAGAAGGCCGCCGAGGTGGCCCGGATGATGACGTGGGCGATGGCCGACGTGTTCAACCAGCGCGACTCCGAAATCGCCTCCACCAGCCGCGAGGGGAGCCGGCAGTTGCTCCACGCCAGCGGGCTGCTCCCGCGGCACGTCGCGGCGCCGGCGTGGCTGAACCACGGCTCGGCCGAGTTCTTCCACCGCCCGCGCGGCCCCGTCTACACCGACGGTCCGGAGGACAAGACGGTCGCCACCCTCGGCCTGACGACCGGGTACGGCACGGCGAACTTCGCGCAGCAGAAGCTGTTCCGCGACCTGTCCGACAAGAAGCTCCTCCCCGCCGACCCGGCGGTGCTGCTGCGGAACGTCGTGACCGACACGTACTTCACCGCCGTGTCCGCCCGGCTCGACGCTGACGATGCGAAGCTGCCGAAGCCGAAGGCGCCGCCGGCGAACGCCCCGATGCCCATGACGTTCCCGGGCGGCGAGCGGCCGACACCGATGATCGGGCCGATGATCCCGGGCATCGGCGGCCAGCCGGGCACCCCGACGGCGGGTGCGCCGGCCGAAGACCCGCAGACCTACGAGCGCCGCCGCCAGGCGTTCCTGGTGAACAAGGCGCGGAGCACGTCGTGGGCGCTGTACCACCACCTCGCCGCCAACCACGCCGACGGCCTGCGTCGCTACTTCGCCGAGCTCGACAAGATGCCGCGCGACATGCCGTTCGACGGGAGCACCAACCTCGCCGTGTTCATGACGGCGTTTAACCTTACCACGGCGACGCCGGAGGCGGGGAAGGTGCCGTTCGGCCAGTTCGCCCGCGAGTGGCTTGACACGATGGCGACGCAAGCGATGACCGGCGTGGACCTCACCCTGCACGCCCCGGCGCCGCCGATGACGTCCAACCCGACCAACCCGGGCGGCATCCCCGGCTTCCCGCCGGGCGGACCGGGTGGCCCCGGCCGTGGGCCGGGTTCGTGACCCGGCCGGTTTTCGCTTGCACCCGCCCGACGCCCCCGGATCATGGGGGCGTCTCCCGTTTCCCACCCGCGAGCCCGACATGACTGTCGACCTCTCCCGCCGCAGTTTCCTCGCCGCCGGTGCGGCCGCCGTCACCGCCCCCGTACTGACCGCCCAACCGCCCGCCGCCCCGCGCTTCCGCCTCGGCCTCGTCACCTACAACGTCGCCGCCAACTGGGACTTGGCGACCACGCTAAAGGTGTGTCACGACGCGGGCATCGCCGCGGTCGAGTGCCGCACCACGCACCGCCACCGCGTCGAGCCGACACTCGCCGCCGACGCCCGCCGCGACGTGCGCCGCCAGTTCGCCGACAGCGGGGTGGTGTTCTGGGGTTGCGGCAGCGTGTGCGAATTCCACGCCGCCGACCCGGCCGTGGTCCGGCGCAACGTCGAGGAGTGCAAGCGGTTTATCGACCTCGTGAAAGACCTCGGCGGCCGCGGCGTGAAGGTCCGCCCGAACGGCGTCCCGGCCGGCGTCGAGCCGGCCCGCACCTTCGAGCAGATCGGCCGGGCGCTGACCGAGTGCGGCCGCGCCGCCGCCGACACCGGGGTCGAAATCTGGGTCGAGGTCCACGGCGCGGTGACGGCGGTGCCGCGGAACATGAAGGCGATCATGGACGCCTGCGGGCACCCGAGCGTGGGGGTGACGTGGAACTCGAACGGCACTGACCTGGACGGGCAGAAGTCGATCGCGGCGAACTTCGACCTCCTGCGGCCGTTCATCAAGTCGTGCCACATCAACGACCTGGAGAACGACCGCCGCGGCACCTACCCGTACTGCGACCTGTTCCGCCGCCTCGCGGCCATGAATTACGACCGCTACACGCTGATCGAGGTCGGTCGCCCGTACGACGTGGCTGCCGGCGCCGAGTTCCTCCGCGCCTACAAGAAGCAGTGGGAGGAACTCGTCCGCGAGAGCCGGTGATGACAGAAAGGCTCCTATACGAGCCCGCGCCGATGAAACAGCGAGAAGTCGTCCGTGGCGGACAGCGTAAGGTGTGTGAAAAGTGATTCACGACGACGTGCGGCCGCATTCGGCGTGACCAAGATCCAGGGTGGGGGCGGCGTCTCCGGGCAAACGGCCGGCGTGAGCGGGCTGGTCGTTGGTGCGGGTGCAAATGGCCCCCCATCCCACGAGCCGCGACCGAAAGGGAGCGGCTGCTGAACCGACCTTCGCCGATCGCGGTCTGTCGGGTTCGACGGCCGCTCCCTCTCGTGGCCTGATCGGCGCACCGATCACGCACCCATACCAACGACCAGCCCGCTCACGCCGGCCGTTCGCCCGGAGAGGGTGTCTATGGTCTCTCCGGCGGGAGGCCGCCGGTGCCGTATTCGGTGACCGACCGGAGTTCCCGAAAGACTCGAATCGCCGCGAGCGCCGCCCACTACCACTTCGCCTCGTCGTCGAACCGCGGCCCGGCCCAGTCCGACTCTCGGGCGCCCGACCGCGACTTCAGGATCAGTTCCGCGAGCGCCAGGTCGTCCTTCGTGGTGATCTTGAAGTTCGTCGTCGCCCCCGGCACGACCACGACCGGGTAGCCGGCGGCCTCGACGAGCTGCGCGTCGTCGGTGACCGGCGGCGCGACCGTGGCGCGCTTCGCATAGGCATCGAGGAGCCAGTCGCGGCGGAACACCTGCGGAGTCTGGGCCTGCCACAGCCCGGTCCGCGGTGTCGTTCCGGTGACGCGGTTCGCCGCACCGACCTGCTTGAGCGTGTCCGCGACCGGCACCGCGAGCAGCGCGGCCCCATTTTCCGCCGCGGCGGCGAAGACCGAGTCGATCAGCGCCGGCGTTCCCAGCGGGCGGACCGCGTCGTGAACCGCGACGAGGTCCACGTCGGCGGGAACCCGGGCGAGGGCGTTGGCGACCGACTCGAACCGCTCGGCGCCGCCGCCCACGAGCTCGACGTTGTTGAACGCGACGAGGTGGCCGAACCGCCCGCGGAACTCGTCGCGGTCGCCCGGCGCGAGGACGAGGTAGACGCGCGCCACGTCGGGCCGCTTCCAGAACAACTCCGCCGACCGCTGCCACACCGGCCGCCCGTCGAGGCTCACGAACGGCTTCTTCTCGACTCCGCCGAACCGCGACGACATGCCGGCGGCCGGAATGACGACGGCGACGGACGGCATACTCGGCTCCGCGGCTACGGGGTCGGGGCTGCCGGCTGTTGTATCGCCCGCTGCCAAGTGGTGAACGCCTCGCGCCACCGCCCGACCGCGGCGGTCTGCTCGGCGAACCCGCGTTCCAACTCCTCGGCGAGTCGACCGGCGGCGAGCAACCGCTCGTCCCACGTCGCCAGTCGTACTTCGAGTTCTCGCGGGGGCGATTCCCCGCTGCGAGCGGGCTGCGGCTCCGGCCACCGCGCCTCGTAGGCGTCGAGCCCCACGACGGCGGCGGCGAGGGCCACGTCCATCTCGGCGAGGGCGGCGAGCCAGTCGGCAGTGGGCAGCGTCATCGTGGCCCCGAGTGGTGCGGCAAGCCGGGCAACCGGGGCGAGCAGATACCGCCCCGCGGCGGCCGGGGAAAGGCGGCTTTCCTCATTTTTTTGCTTGCGGATGGCGGCGGCGGGCGGTATCCAACCGGCTCGTTTGGGGGACGGGTCGCACGCCGGGGGGCGGGCGGCCGTGAACGACGATCGACGCGCGCCCACGGGGAGGGCCACGCCGTGTACGTAGCCTGTTCGACACTCTGCTTCACCCGGCTGTCGCTCGAGGACGCCCTGCGGTCCATCCGGGAGATGCACTTCCCGCGGGCGGACCTGGCGGTCCACGCCGCCGGCCCGCACCTGACGCCGGCCGAGGTGCTGAGCGACCCCGGCCGCGCGGCACAGCGGCTGAAGGCCGCGAACCTGCCGCTCGCCGCGTTCCACGTCGTCGTCGAGGCGCCGACCGCGGAGGCCGCGAAGGCCGAGCTCCGGGCCGTGTGCCGCCTCGCGCGGGTCATGACCGTCCCGATCGTGACGGTCCCCGCCGCCGACCGCGGCGCCGACTTCGCCGCCGAGGCACGGCGGCTCACCGACTGGGTGCGCGTCGCCGAGGGTGAGGGGGTCATTCTGACCGTCGAGACGCACGGGGCGACCGTCACGGCCGACCCCGCGGGTGCGGTCGAACTGTGCCGGCGCGTCCCGGGGCTCGGGCTGACGCTCGACCCGAGCCACTACCTGAACACGCCGCACGGCGGGCTCGACTTCGACGCCGTCTTCCCGCACGTCCGCCACATCCGCCTCCGCGACACCGGTCACGCCCCGGACCAGTTCCAGGTGCGCGTCGGGCAGGGCGAGCTCGAGTACGGGCGGATCCTGTCGCAACTCGACCGGGTGCGCTACGACCGGGCACTGACCGTGGACGTGCGCGACATCCCGGACAGCCCGTTCCCGGTCGAGCCGGAGGTGCGGAAGTTGAAGTACCTGCTCGAATCGCTGATCTGAACCCGCTACTCGGTAGTGTCTCAGTTTGGTGGGACCGGCGTCCCGCCGGTCGTGAACGGAAGACCGGCGGGACGCCGGTCCCACCAAACTGAGACACTACCCGGCGGTCGGGCGGCCCGGCCCGGCTCGACGGCAAGGTCGAGGCCACGATCGTCG
>VFQN01008605.1_pt1 | contig 10248 bp, 6 predicted proteins | sample 3512371 | NCBI WGS metagenome assembly VFQN01 (sample SAMN10412370, study PRJNA504923) | tailings metagenome | isolation source: Replicate 2 from Balatoc abandoned mine | place: Philippines: Itogon, Benguet | collected 2017-08-28 | reverse complement strand
CGGCCAGCGGGCTGTTCAGGCCGAGCAGCAGCGTGATCAGGCCGAGGTGGCTGATCGTCGAGTAGGCGAGCAGGCCCTTCAGGTCGTTCTGGAACATGGCTGCATAGGCGCCGAGCAGCAGCGTGGCCAGGCCGGCGCCGCCGACAATCCAGAACCAGGCGTCGCTGCCGGCGAGCACCGGCCACAGCCGGGCGAGCAGGAACACGCCGGCCTTGACCATGGTCGCCGAGTGCAGGTACGCCGACACCGGCGTGGGCGCGGCCATCGCGTGCGGCAGCCAGAAGTGGAAGGGGAACTGCGCGCTCTTGGTCAGCGCGCCCAGCAGCACCAGTGCCAGCGCCAGCGGGTACAGCGCATGGGCGCGCACCGCCTCGCCGGCGGCGAGCACGGCGTCGAGCTCGTGGCTGCCGACGATGTGGCCGATCAGCAGCACGCCGGCCAGCAGCGCCAGCCCGCCGGTGGCGGTGACGGTGAAGGCCATGCGCGCGCCGCGGCGGGCGTCCTTGCGGTGCGTCCAGTAGCCGATCAGCAGGAAGGAGAACACGCTGGTCAGCTCCCAGAACACCACCAGCTGCACCAGGTTGCCGGACACCACCACGCCGAGCATCGCGCCCATGAAGCCCAGCAGCAGCGAGTAGAAGCGCGCCACCGGGTCCTCCGGCGAAAGGTAGTAGCGCGCGTACACCACCACCAGCAGGCCCATCGCGCTGACCAGCATTGCGAACATCCAGGCGAAGCCGTCGATGCGCACCACGATGTCCAGCCCCAGGCTGGGCAACCACGTCAGGCGTTCGGTCGGCACCGCGCCGGCGGCCACTTCGGGGTAGAGCAGGGCCAGCGGCACCGCCACCGCCAGCGCCACCGCGGCCGCCCACAGCGACACCAGGTTGCGCGCGCTCGTCGGCAGCAGCGCCGCGATGGCGCTGCCGACGAAGGGCAGCAGGAGGATCAGCAGGAGCGACATGACCGGGCATTCTAGGAACGCGGGGCGCGCGCCCCGAAAGCCCCGCATACCCGCCGGACCTGCGCGGATGTTCGGGCCGAGGCTTCATCGCGGCCGACAGGCTGTGTAGGATGGCCTCGCGCCGTCGCCTCTCACGAGAGCGCGGCGAGCGACAGGACTGCCGCGTTGAAGAGCGACCTCACCCCCATCCTCGCCGCCGCGTCCGCGTCGCCGCTCGACGACGACCCGCACTGGTACAAGGACGCGGTCATCTACGAGCTGCACATCAAGGCCTTCCGCGATGCGAACGGCGACGGCCTGGGCGATTTCGCCGGCCTGATCGAGAAGCTCGACCACGTCCGCGACCTCGGCGTCAACACCATCTGGCTGCTGCCGTTCTACCCCTCGCCGCTGCGCGACGACGGCTACGACGTGGCCGACTTCATGGGCGTCAACCCGGCCTATGGCACGGTGGCCGACGTCGAGCGCCTGGTCGAGGAGGCGCACCGCCGCGGCCTGCGCGTGATCACCGAGCTGGTGGTCAACCACACCTCCGACCAGCACCCCTGGTTCCAGGCCGCGCGCCGCGCGCCGAAAGGCTCGCCCGAGCGCGAGTTCTACGTCTGGAGCGACGACCCGAAGCGCTACGCCGGCACGCGCATCATCTTCACCGACACCGAGAAGTCGAACTGGAGCTGGGACGAGGTGGCGCAGCAGTACTACTGGCATCGCTTCTTCAGCCACCAGCCCGACCTGAACTTCGACAACCCGGCGGTGCGCGAGGCGGTGTTCGGCGTGATGGAGTTCTGGCTCGAGCGCGGCGTCGACGGCTTCCGCCTCGACGCCATTCCGTACCTGGTCGAGCGCGAGGGCACGAGCAACGAGAACCTGCGCGAGACGCACGAGGTCATCAAGGAGCTGCGCCGCCGGCTCGACGCGAGATACCCGAACCGGCTGCTGCTGGCCGAGGCCAACATGTGGCCGGAAGACGTGCGCGAGTATTTCGGCGAGGACGACGAGTGCCACATGGCCTACCACTTCCCGCTGATGCCGCGCATGTACATGGCCATCGCGCAGGAAGACCGCCACCCGGTGGTGGAGATCCTGGCGCAGACGCCCGACATCTCGCCGGCCTGCCAGTGGGCCATCTTCCTGCGCAACCACGACGAGCTGACCCTGGAGATGGTGACCAGCCGCGAGCGCGACTACATGTACAGCATGTATGCCGCCGACCCGCGCGCGCGCATCAACCTCGGCATCCGCCGCCGCCTCGCGCCACTGCTCGAGAACGACCTCGAGCGCATCAAGCTGATGAACAGCCTGCTGCTGTCCATGCCCGGCTCGCCGGTGCTGTACTACGGCGACGAGATCGGCATGGGCGACAACATCTTCCTCGGCGACCGCGACGGCGTGCGCACGCCGATGCAATGGAGCAGCGACCGCAACGGCGGCTTCAGCCGCGCCGACCCGCAGCGCCTGTACCTGCCGCCGATCCAGGATCCGGTGTACGGCTACGAGTCGGTCAACGTCGAGGCGCAGTCGCGCGAGCCCTCGTCGCTGCTGAACTGGACGCGCCGCATGCTCGCCGTGCGCCGCTCCACGCAGGTGTTCGGCCGCGGCAGCCTGACCATGCTGCACCCGGGCAACCGCAAGGTGCTGGCCTACCTGCGCGAGCTCGGTGAGGAAGCGGTGCTGTGCGTGGCCAACCTCGGCCGCAGCGCGCAGCCGGTGGAGATCGACCTGGCGCGCTTCAAGGGTCGCGTGCCGGTGGAGATGAGCGGCGGCATTGCCTTCCCGCCGATCGGCGAGCCCGGCTACCTGCTGACGCTGCCGGCGCACGGCTTCTTCTGGTTCCGCCTCGCCGTCGACGTGTCGCCGCCCGACTGGTACGTCGACCGCCGGCCGGTCGAAGACCTGGCGGTGGTGGTGCTCTTCGACGGCTGGAACAGCCTGTTCCGCGACCGCGTCGTGCCCTGGCGCATCGCGATGGCGATCAAGACGCTGGCGCAGCTGGAGGAGCACGTGCTGCCGCCGTTCATCGCGCGGCAGCGCTGGTTCGCCGGGCAAGAGGCGGCGTTGGCGCAGGTGCGGCTGGCCGAGCACGCGCGGCTGGTGCACGAGGGGCGCGAGTGGCTGCTCGGCCTGTTCGATGCGCGCGCCGGCGACACGGCGCGCTGGTTCCTGCCGCTGGCGCTGGCCTGGGAAGACGGCGAGGACGAACGCCTCCGCCAGCTCCAGCCGGCCGCCGTGGCCAAGGTGCGCGTGGGCCCACGCGTGGGCGTGATGGCCGATGCGCAGGCCGACCCGGCCTTCTGCGCGGCGCTGCTCGAGGCGCTCGGCGCGGCGCGCGAGATTCCCGCCGCGCACGGCCGGCTGCGCTTCGTGCCGGGTGCCGCCTTCGCCGAGCTGGCCGGCCGCTGCGCCGGCTCGACCGCGCCGCCGCGCCCGCTGCCGCAGGCGCGCAGCTCGGCGCTGGTGATCGGCGACAACCTGTTCATGAAGGTGCTGCGCCAGGTGCGGGCGGGCATCAGCGTGGAGGCCGAGGTCGGGCGCTTCCTCACCGACGTGGCGCGCTTCGAGCACTGCGCGCCGGTGGCCGGCACGGTCGAATACCTCGCCGACGACGGCACGCCCAGCACGCTGGTGCTGCTGCAGGGCTACGTGCCCAACCAGGGCGACGCCTGGTCGCTGGTGGTCGACCAGCTGCAGATGGCGCTGGCGCGCCACCCGGCCGGCGCGTTGGAGGGCGACGCGGAGCCGCTCGACGAAGGCTTCGTGCAGCGCCTGCGCACGCTGGCGCGCCGCGTCGCTCAGCTGCACGGCGCCTTCGACCGTCGCAGCGGCGACGCAGCCTTCGATCCGCGGCCGATCGCGGCCGACGACCTCGCCCGCTGGATCGCCCAGGCGCGCGAGCGCGCCGCCGTGCTTCCCGCCCGCGTCGAAGCCATCGAGGCGGCTGTCGAGCGCGCCGCGCGCTGGACGCCCGCAGGCCGCGCCACCCGCGTGCACGGCGCGTTCCGGCTGCAGGAGGTGCTGCTCGTGCACCACGACTTCGTCATCGTCGATTTCGAGGGCGACCCGGGTACGCCCGTCGAGCAGCGCCGCGCGCTGCAGTCGCCACTGCGCGACCTCGCCGCGCTGCTCGCCTCGCTCGACCAGGCGATCGACGCCGCGCTGCCCACGGGCGCGACGCCGCCGGTGCAGGCACTGGCCCTGCGCTGGGGCGAGCAATTGCGCGAGGCCGTGCTCGACGCCTATGCGCAGGAGGCCGTGGCCGCGGGGGTCTTCACCGATGCGGCCGCGTTCGGCGCGGCCGCGCCGCTGCTCACCCTGTTCGAGATCGACCGCGCGCTGCAGCTGCTGCGCGAGGACCTGGCCGCGCGAACGGGCGCGGTCGCCAGCCTGCCGGCCGGCCTGCTCGCGCGGCTGCGCCCCTGAACCGTCGAGGAGAGATTGCCATGGACAGCTTCAACGTCGCCGTCGAGCCGCTGCGCGCCTTTCTCGTGCAGATCGGCGCCTATCTGCCGCGGCTGGGCGTGGCGCTGGCCATCGCGGTGGCGGGCTGGCTGCTCGCCAAGGCGCTGCGCTTCGCCACCGTGAAGGCGCTGCGCGCGCTGAACTTCCACGTGCTCAGCGAGCGCGCCGGCATGGACGAGTTCCTGCAGCAAGGCGGCAGCCGGCGCGACACCGCCGACCTGTTCGGTCTGATCGTCTTCTGGCTGGCGATGCTCGGCGCGCTGATCGTCGCCTTCAACGGCCTCGGGCTCGCGCAGGTGACCGACGTGCTCACCCGCGTGCTGCTGTTCCTGCCGCGGCTGCTGGTCGGCTTGACGGTGGTGGTGTTCGGACTGTACTTCGCGCGCTTCGTCGGCCAGTCGGTGCAGGCCTGGTGCCGCGGCGCCGAGATCGGCGACGCCGAGCTGATCGGCCGGGTGGTGCGCTACGCCATCGTGACCTTCGTGGTGCTGATCGCGATCGACCACCTCGACATCGGCAGCGGCCTGGTGCAGCAGACCTTCCTGATCCTGCTGGCCGGCGTGGTGTTCGGCCTGGCGCTGGCCTTCGGTATCGGCGGCAAGGACCGCGCCGCGGCGATGCTGGAGCGCTGGTTCCCGCGCGTCCCGCCGCCGGAAGGGCACTGAGCCGCGCCGCGGTTCAGGCGGCCGGGGCGTTGGCCATGCGCAGCGGCAGCGCGGGCGCGCGGCCCTCGCGGTCCTGCCCGGCGTAGACCGTCAGGTGCGGGAAGGGGATCTCGATGCCCTTCGCGTCGAAGGCGTGCTTCAGGCGGCGCAGGTATTCGCGGCGCACCGTCCACTGCTCCAGCGCCACGCACTTGAAGCGGCAGCGGATCACCACCGCCGAGTCGTCCCAGCGCTCCACGCCGGCGATCTCCAGCGCGTCGAGGATGCGCGGCGAGAAGGCGGGGTCGTCGCGCAGCTGTGCGCCCACCTCGCGCATCACGTCCATCACCACGTCGGTGTTCTCGCGGTAGGCCACCCCGATGTCCATCACCGCCTGCGCGAAGCCGCGGCTGAGGTTGACCACGGTGGTGATCTGGCCGTTGGGCACGAAGTGCACGTTGCCGTCGTAGTCGCGCAGCTGCACGTAGCGCAGCGTGACCACCTCGACCAGCCCGGCGTGGTCGCCGAGCTTGACGACGTCGCCCTCGCGGATCTGGTTCTCCAGCAGGATGAAGAAGCCGGTGAAGTAGTCCTTCACCAGGCTCTGCGCGCCGAAGCCGACCGCCAGGCCGACCACGCCGGCGGCGCCGAGGATGGGCGCCACCGAGATGCCCAGTTCGCCGAGCACCAGCATCCCGGCGATCAGCGAGACCACCACCGCGACGATGTAGCGGAACACGCGGCCCAGCGTCTCGGCGCGCTTGACGGCCTCGCGGTCGTCGAGGCGGCTGGCGATGCGGATGCGGAAGGCGCGGATCGCGCGCTGCAGCACGCCGATCAGGATCCAGGCCGCAACCACGATGACGACGATGCGCAGCCCGGTGGTGGCGGCGCCGCCCAGGCCGGACCACAGATCGGAGGCCTCCCGGAGAAAGGTCTTGATGTCGTTCATGCAGCGTTCTCGATCAGGGCGGCGATGAAGCGGCGCCGCCACCAGTGCACGTCATGGCTGCGGATCTGCTCGAGCAGCCGGGCGTGGCGCTGGCGCCGCTCGTCCAGCGGCATGTGCAGCGCGCGCTGGATGGCGTCGGCCGTGGCCTGCGTGTCGTACGGGTTGACCAGCAGCGCGTCGCGCAGCTGCTCGGCCGCGCCGGCGAAGCGCGACAGCACCAGCACGCCCGGGTCGTCCGGGTTCTGCACCGCCACGAACTCCTTGGCCACCAGGTTCATGCCGTCGCGCAGCGGCGTCACCAGGCCGACGCGGGCCGCGCGGTACAGCCCGGGCACCCGCTTGCGGGCGACGGTGCGGTGGATGTAGCGGATCGGCATCCAGTCGATGTCGCCGAAGTCGCCGTTGATCGCGCCGCACAGGCCCTCGAGCTCGCGGCGGATGTCGCCGTAGGCGTGCACGTCTTCGCGCGACGGCGCGGCCACCTGGATCAGCGTGGCGCTGTGGCGGTTCTCCGGGTAGCGCTCGAGCAGCGTGCGGAAGGCCCGCACGCGCTGCGGCAGGCCCTTGGAGTAGTCGAGCCGGTCCACGCCGACCAGCAACTGCCGCTTCGCGTACTGCTCGCGAAGCGTCGCCTGCATGCTGCGCGCCTCCTCGCCATCGGCCAGCGCGGCGAACTCGTCGACGTCGATGCCGATCGGGAAGGCGCCGGCGCGCAGCTGGCGGCTGAAAGCGCCGAAGGTGTTTTCGGCAATTTCCTCGGCGCGCGCCTCGTTGAGCAGGTAGCGCGACAGATGGGTGAGATCGGCCTGGCTCTGCACGCCGACCAGGTCGTAGGCGAACAGCGCACGCATCAGCCACTCGTGCGCCGGGATGGCGGCGAGGATCAGCGGCGGCGGCACCGGGATGTGCAGGAAGAAGCCGATGCGCTGCTGGCAGCCCATGGCGCGCAGCTCCGCCGCCAGCGGGATCAGGTGGTAGTCGTGCACCCAGATCACGTCGTCGGGCTGCAGCAGCGGCCGCAGGCGGTGCGCGAACATGCGGTTCACGCGCCGGTAGCCCTCGATGTGACCGGCGTCGAAGTCGGCCAGGTCGAGCCGGTAGTGGAACACCGGCCACAGCACGCCATTGGCATAGCCGCGGTAGTAGCTGTCGTGGTCTTCCTGGGTGAGGTCGACGGTGGCCAGCGTGACATTGCCGGCGCGGTGGGTGTGCAGCTTGCCCTCGCCCTGATTGCGGTCGACCACCGTGCCGCTGGTGCCGAACCACAGCCCGCCGGTCTCGGCCAGCGCCTCGCCGAGCGCCACGGCCAGGCCGCCGGCGGCGGTCTTGCGCGGGTCGGCGACGCGGTTGGAAACGACGACCAGCCGGCTCACGGCGCCACCCGCTCGACGGGCACGCCGGCGAGGTGGTCGGCGGCGCGCGCCAGCCAGTCGCGCATCGCGGCCGGGTCCGGCAGGTGGTGGGCGGCCAGCGTCTCGCCCTCGCCGATCTTCACCGCCACGCCGCCGAGCGATTGCACGAGCTCGAAAGCGCCTTCGTCGGTGACGTCGTCGCCGAAGAACCACGGGCGGCGGTGGCGGAACGGGCGCTCGTCGAGGAAGCTGCGCACCGCTGCGCCCTTGCTGGCGCGGCGCGGCTTGAGCTCGACCACCATCTTGCCGCGCATCAGCGTCATGCCATCGCAGCGGCGCATGGCCTCGGACATCGCGGCCACGCAGGCGTCCTCCAGCTCGGGTGCCTGCCGGTAGTGCAGCGCGACGGCGCAGGGCTTGCGCTCGATGCGCAGCGCCGGATGGCGCCGCACCAGCTCGTCCACCAGCGCGAGCGCCTGGTCCAGCGGCGGCACGGCGATGCGCCGCACCAGCCCGTCGGCGCCGCGCCGCTCGGCGCCATGCACGCCGGCGGCGCTCAGGCGCTGCGACAGGCTCAGGTGATGATCGATTTCGGCCAGCGGCCGGCCGGACACGACGGCGATCGCGCCGCCGACGAGCGCGCCCAGGCGCACGAGCAGTTCGGGCACCTGCGGCTCGACGCGCACCGCGTCGGGCCGCGGCGCGAGGTCGACGAGGGTGCCGTCGAAGTCGAAGAAGAGCGCGCTGGCGCGATCGGGAAGATCGGGGGTCAGCATGCCGCGACCTTATCGCATTGGTACAAATGTATCCAGGCGACAGAGAAAAGCCGCAGCTTCGAGGTGCGGCTTGTGCGGCCCGCGGGGCCGCCACCGGCTCAGGCCATGCTCTCGCGCAACCGGAACACCTGCACCGCGCCGGCGAGCTGCTCGGCCTGCGCCTTCAGCGTCGCGGCGGCGGAGGCGCTGTGCTCCACCAGCGAGGCGTTCTGCTGCGTCGTCTGGTCCAGGCCGGCCACCGCCGAACTGACTTCGCCGATGCCGCTGGCCTGCTGCGACGTGGCGGCGCTGATCTCGGCGATGAGCGTCGAGACGCTGCGCACCTGCGCGACGATGTCCTCCATCGTCGCGCCAGCCTCGCGCACCAGGCGCGAGCCGGCGTCGACCTTCTCCACGCTGGAGCCGATCAGCGCCTTGATCTCGCGCGCCGCCTCGGCGCTGCGCTGGGCCAGGTTGCGCACTTCGCCGGCCACCACCGCGAAGCCGCGGCCCTGCTCGCCGGCGCGGGCGGCTTCCACCGCAGCGTTCAGCGCCAGGATGTTGGTCTGGAAAGCAATGCCGTCGATCACCGTGATGATGTCGGCGATGCGGCGCGAGCTCTGCGTGATGTCGTCCATCGTGCTGACCACCTCGCCCACCACCTCGCCGCCCTTGGCGGCGGCGCTGCTGGCCGAGCCCGCCAGCTGCGTGGCTTGGCGCGCGGCGTCGGCGTTGCTCTTCACGCTGGCGTTCATCTGCTCCATCGAGGCCGCTGTCTGCTGAAGGCTGGAGGCCTGCCGCTCGGTGCGCGAGGACAGGTCGGCACTGCCATTGGCGATCTCGGCCGAGCCGCTGGCGATGGCGTCGGAGGCCTCGCGCACGCGGCCCACGACCGCCGCCAGGCTCTTCTGCATGGCCGCCAGCGAAGCGAGCACGCTGCCCTGCGGCGCCTGCTGGGCGCCCGGCACCGGGCTCAGGTCGCCCTGCGCCACGCGGCTTGCCACTTCGCCGAGAGCCAGCGGCTCCGCCCCGAGCTGCACCAGGATGCTGCGGCCGATCACCCAGGCCAGCCAGGCGCCGCCGGCCAGCGACGCCGCGAGCAGGGCCAGCATCACCGCCAGGAAGCCCTGGGCCTCGTCGAGCGCGATCTTGTTCTTGGCCTGCAGCTTGGCTTCCTCGTAGTCGATCAGCTTGTTGATCGCGGCCAGCCACTGTTCGTACTGCGGTTTGGCGTCTCGCCAGAGGATCAGGTGCGCGCCCTCGGCATCGCCGGCAGCCACCTTGGCGATCACCGCGTTCGTGGAGGCCACGGCCTTGGCCTCGATGTCCTTGATCGCGCCGTACAGCGGCTTGAGCTCGCCGGCGTCGGCCGAGGTGTCGAGCAGCTTCTCCAGCGGGCCGGCGGATTCCGCATAGAACTTTGCCAGCTTCTCGATCGCCGCCAGCTCCCGGGCGCGCTCCTCGGCGCTCTCGCTCAAGGCCACGTCGCGCACCGCGATGGAACGGTCGTGCGCGGAGCCGCGGAAATTGATCGCGTAGCGCTGGATCAGCGAGTGTTCGGTGCTGTTGGCCTGCAGGGCGGCCTTGATGGACTGCACCTTGATCACCGCCATCGCGGTGACCACGACGAGCACGGAGAGCAGCGAACCGAAGCCGATCGCCAGGCGAGTTCGCACGGTCATCTGGTGGAATTTCATTTTTAGCAGTTTCAGTTTCGACTGCGCCAACTTCGGCGTGTTGTTTTCGATCTTGAGAGGCGTTTCGATTGGCGATCCCAATCGGCGCCATAGAGGGCCTCTACGCCACCTTGCGTATTGGGCGTTTGCTGCACCGCACCTAACCTGCGCTCAGCCCGGAACGACCCGGACCAACCCGCCAGGAGAGACCCACCCATGAAGATCACCCGCCGCTTCGCCACGAAGTCGCTCACCGCGCTGGCTGCCGCTGCCTGCACGATGGGCTTGCCCACCCTCGCCCAGGCCGCCGACACCATCAAGGTCGGCATCCTGCATTCGCTGTCGGGCACGATGGCCATCTCGGAGACCGTGCTGAAGGACGTCGCCCTGATGACGATCGACGAGATCAACGCCAAGGGCGGCGTGATGGGCAAGAAGCTCGAGCCGGT
>VFQN01008604.1_pt1 | contig 10249 bp, 10 predicted proteins | sample 3512371 | NCBI WGS metagenome assembly VFQN01 (sample SAMN10412370, study PRJNA504923) | tailings metagenome | isolation source: Replicate 2 from Balatoc abandoned mine | place: Philippines: Itogon, Benguet | collected 2017-08-28 | reverse complement strand
CCGGTGAGCAAGACAACAGCGAGGACAGACACATGACTGGCAGACTGCAGGGCAAGGTTGCGATCATCTCGGGCGGCGCAACCGGCATGGGCGGCGCGGCTTCGAGATTGTTTGCGGCGGAAGGTGCGAAGGTGGCGATCGTCGACCGCAACGCGGAAGCTTCGGCCGCGACCGTTGCCGAGATCGAGGCGGCAGGCGGCAAGGCCGCCTGGTTCGTCGCCGACGTATCCGACGAGGCCGAGGTCGAGGCCGCCGTGAAGGCGGCAGCCACGACCTTCGGGCCGGCGACGGTCCTGTTCAACCACGCCGGCACCATCGTCATCAAACCGTTCCTGGAAACCACTGTGACGGAGTGGGACTGGCTGCACGCCGTCAACGTGCGCTCGATGTTCCTGATGACGCGCGCCGTGCTGCCGGGGATGATTGCTGCCGGCGGCGGCTCGATCGTCTGTACCTCGTCGATCTCGGCGGTGGCGGCGACCCCGATGGAAGTGCTCTACGATACCACCAAAGGCGCCTGCCACATGTTCGCGCGGGCGATCGCCGTCGAGTTCCGGGACAGGAACATCCGCTGCAATGCGGTCTGCCCGGGCTTCATCCGCACGCCGCACGGCCTGCGCGAAGTGGCGGAGCTGCAGAGCCACGGCGTCGACGTCTCGGAGACCGCGATCGCCGCGCAGCAGGGGCGCATCGGCGAACCGGAGGAGGTGGCCAAGGCCGCGCTGTTCCTGGCAAGTGACGAGTCGAGCTTCGTCAACGGCGCGCATCTGTTCGTCGACAACGCCTTCACGGCGATCTGATCGGTCAGAGCAATTCCAGGAAAAGTGCGTAGCGGTTTTCCGTCCGGAATTGCGTGAAAACAAAGGGTTAGAGTGTTTCCGCGTTTCCGCTGAAAACGGAAACGCTCTAGTCCTCGTCGTCGTCAGGGTCCAGCAGGCGCGTGGCACGCCAGCGCGTCAGCACCTCATTGGTCTGGCCGACGACGAAGAAACGTGCCGAGTCGCGGTCATATCCTTCCGACAGCAGCTTTTCGTAATCGGTGTGCTGATGGCGGACATGGGCGATGGTGGCCAGCCACACCGCTATGCCCGGCGGCAGGGTTTTCATATGCACCGCGCCGGCATCGGCGCGGATACGCTCCATGTCGGCATAGGGTGCCAGCGGCAGAAGCGCCGTGAGCGCCTTGGCGATGGCGCGTCGGCGGCCGGTTGGTGCGTTCATTTGTCGTTTCTATCCGGCATGAGCGCATCGGCCAAAATATCGACCGACGGGAAATAGGGCTTGATGTCGATGACCGGCGTGCCGTCGAGCGCGTCTATCGTGTCGAGTTCGATGCGGCCGGTTTCGATGTCGAATGAAATCAGCCGCGCCGAATGCAGGCCGACAGGATTCGGCCGGGCAGGGGACCGCAACGCAAAAACACCTTTGGCTTCAGTTGCATGGCGCGGTTTCTGCACAATCAGATTCCGCGGCGCATGGTGCATCCAGCTCAGCACATGGATATGGGTGACACGCTCCAGTCCGGCTAGGCCAGCGCGATAGGGTTCGTCGATCAGCAACGAGGCCGTTTGGCCGGTTTCGCGCGCGGCGCGCATGTTCCTGGGGCAGCTTTCACGCTCGACCCAGGGTGACAGGACACGGCCGATGAACACGACGTGGCCATCCGGTTGCTGTCCAGCCGGATCCTGCACCAGCATCTCCTCGCCGCCACGCATCTCGAACATCGCCGTTTCTCCGCGCAAAAGGACTGCGCCATTTTCTGTTTGCCAAACGACATTCTCAATTGCGCCGCATTCGAATTTGACATAAACATATGTTTATATCTTTTCGAGGAATGCCGCTCATGCACGTCGCACTCGACACGATGGTAGATACATTGAAGGCTGCTGCCGAATCCAGCCGGCTGCGCATTCTTGCATTGCTGGCGCGAGGCGACCTGACGGTGTCGGACCTGACCGAGATTCTCGGCCAGTCGCAACCGCGTGTTTCACGCCATCTCAAGCTGCTCCTGGAGGCCGGGCTGATCGGCCGCTACCAGGAGGGGTCGTGGGCGTTCTTCCGCCTGGCGGATCTCGACAATGCGCGTGACTTCGTGCTGCGGCTGATTTCCGGCATCCGCGCCGATGATCCGCAGATCGAACGCGATCTCGAGCGGCTTGCGACGGTGAAGCGCAAGCGTCAGGACCGCGCCGCCGAGTATTTCTCGACCAATGCGGCAAGCTGGGACGAGATCCGCTCGCTGCATGTGCCGGAACGCGCCGTTGAAGCCGCGCTCCTCAAGCTGGTGGGCAAGCGGCCATTCCAGTCCATGCTCGACCTGGGCACCGGCACGGGCCGCCTGCTCGAGATCTTTGCGCCGCTCTATCGGCGCGGCGTCGGCATCGACATGTCGCGCGAAATGCTGGCGGTGGCTCGCGCCAATCTCGACCAGGCGGGTATCGCCCATGCCCAGGTGCGGCAAGGCGACATCTTCTCGCCGCCGGTCGAGCGCGATTCCTTTGACCTGATCACCATCCACCAGGTGCTGCACTATCTCGATGACCCGGCACCGGCGATCCGGGCTGCCGCGCGGCTGCTGCGCCCTTCCGGTCGGCTGATCATCGTCGATTTCGCCGCGCACGCGCTGGAGTTCCTGCGGGACGAACATGCGCACCAGCGCCTCGGCTTTTCCGACAAGCAGATCGCCGACTGGTTTGCCGAGGTGGGACTTGATCTGGAGGAAAGCCAGGATTTCGAACCGCGCGGCGGCTCTGACGCCAAGCTTACCGTCAAGTTGTGGCTCGGCCGCGACCGCCGTTTGCTCATTGCCGATCCCAATCCTGAAACCCAATCCGCGCGGGAAGTTGCCTGATGAACCAGTTCCGTTTCTCCCGCCGTCCCGACATCGGCGACAAGATCCGGGTGTCCTTCGAGTTCTTTCCGCCGAAGACCGACGAGATGGAGACGCGCCTCTGGGAGACGGTGAAGCGGCTGGAGCCGCTGAGACCCAATTTTGTTTCTGTCACTTACGGTGCCGGCGGCTCGACGCGCGAGCGCACGGCGCGCACCGTGCGACGCATTCTCAATGAGACCAGCATTCCCGCAGCGGCGCATCTGACTTGCGTAGGGGCGACGCGCGAGGAAGTGGACGCGGTGATCCGTGATTACTCCGCTACCGGTATCAAACGCTTCGTGGCGTTGCGCGGTGATCCGGCCTCCGGTGTCGGCCAGGCCTACACGCCGCATCCCGGTGGCTACCAGAATGGCGCGGAATTGGTGGCGGGGCTGAAAGCCATCGCCGACTTTGATATCTCCGTTGCAGCCTATCCGGAAAAGCACCCCGAGAGCCCGGATTTCGCCACCGATATCGAGATGCTGAAGCGCAAGGTGGACAATGGCGCGAAGCGTGCGATCACCCAGTTCTTCTTCGACAACGATCTCTACGAACGCTACGTCGAGCGGGTGCGCCGCGCCGGCATCTACATTCCGATCGTGCCGGGAATCCAGCCGGTGCACAATTTCCGCCAGGTGGCGAACTTTGCCTCGCGCGCCGGCGCGCATGTGCCGGCCTGGCTGGCCGAACGTTTCGAAGGGTTGGACAACGATCCGCAGACGCACATGCTTGTCGCATCCGCAGTGGCGGCGGAACAGGTACTAGACCTTGTCGAGCGCGGTGTCGGCGATTTCCATTTCTACACGATGAATCGTGCCGACCTGGTCTTCGCCATCTGCCATATGATTGGTATCCGTGCCCATCAGACGGCACCGGAAGTACCGGAGAACCAGCCCAAGACGGGTTCGGCGGCGGCGTGAGCAGGCGGTCGGCTAGCTGTCCACGGGCATCACGCTGACGCTCGCATTGCTCTCGGCAAGCGCGATCGTCTGCTCGATGCGGCGGCGGCGTGTCTCTGGCTGCGTGGCCTTGTCGATCCAATTCAGGATAAGCGCTCTGGAAGGCGAGGGCAGTCGCTCGAAATTGCGGTAAGCAATCCGGTTCTCGTCGAATTCCCGCTGCAGATCGGGCGGCAGGTCGATCTGTTTCTCGCTCGACGGCGATTCCCAGGTGCCCGCGCTTCTGGCACGCCGGATAGCAGCCAGGCCTGCGTCGCGCATGCGGCCATGGTCGATCAGTTTTTCGGCACGCTCCCGGTTGATGCGGTCCCACGCGCTGGTGGTCGAACGGGGCTGCAAGGTGAGGTAGAAGCTGTCACCGTCGCGCTTGGTAGCGCGCCCGTCGGCCCAGCCGTAGCAGAGCGCGTCTTCGATCGCCTCATGGAAATGGACACCGGGTGTTTCGCTGGTCTTGTGATGGATGACCAGTCGCGCGCCGTTTACCGTGCCGCCATTCTTCTCCAGCCAGTCCCGCCACTCCGTACGGTTGGCAGGAGAAAGCGTCTGAACATCGTTCCGGACATTGGATTCGTCGATCCGCATCGCTCGTCATCCTGATCCCGGTCCCATCGCGACTATAGAGCGGAGCTTCCGCGAATGCAAAAGTCGAGAATGGAAAAAGGCCGGGTTTCCCCGGCCTTTTCAATGGTTTGAACTATGTGGTGCTGCCTTCCCCCGCTGCTGCGGCCTTATGGAAGAACGCCCACAATGAGGGCGCCGATGAACGCAAATGCAGCACAAATCATCAGTGCATTGAGTGGCCTTGTAAGTCCCATGACATAGCCTCCTCGCTGGAAAACTATGAACCGAGTCTAGAAGCATTTCGGTCACACACAAGGAGAAAATGTGCTGCAATGCGACAAGGCTTTAGAAATTTCGACCTCGATGTCGCTGCTATGCCTTGAATTCCTTGGTGAAATGCAGGCCCGCCCGCTGTGCATAAATTGTGGCTGAAAGGTGTCGTAAGGCCGGTTGAAAGAGACGATTTCGACCCGGGGACGACGGGCCGCTGCACTGCGAAAACTCATCTGCCGAAACCCTGCGTCCCCGTCCCCTCAACTCTTCACAACGGTTATTCGCCGACGGGCGAAGAGACGTCCGTCGATGGTGACCAGCCCAAGCCCGATCAGGAGCATGCCGAAGAGCTCGAATGTCTCGATATGCTCGCCGAGGAACGCGATCCCGAGCAGTATGGCACTGACCGGTACGATCAACGTCACCAGCGAGGCATTGGTGGCGCCGGCAGAGGCGACCAGGTTGAAATAGAGGATGTAGGCGAAAGCGGTCGAGAGCAAAGCCAGTCCGAGCACCGCGGCCCACACAGGGATGCTGGCTGCGAACAGGCCGCTGCTGCCGGTGGTCAGAAGAATGATCGGGATCATGATGATGGTCGAGGCTGTCAGCTGGCCGGTTGCGAGCACCGGAGGCGGGACACTCTTCAGCCTTCGGGCGACCATAAGCGCGAAGGCATAGGACAGCGAAGCACCGATCAGCGCGAATTTCGGCCACACCGGTCCGCCGAGACCGGCAAACACGCCTGGACCAACCATGACGGCGGTGCCGGCGATGCCGAGGCCGATGCCTGCGAGTTTGTTCCAGGAGAGTTTCTCGTCGGCGGTCATCGCATTGGCGACGATCAGCGTCCAGAAAGGGGTGGTCGCATTCAGCACCGATGCGATGCCGGCGCCGAGTTCGGTCTGGCCTGCGAAAATCAGCGAAAACGGGATGACATTGTTGGTTAGTGCCAGCAGGAAGAACAGGCCGACATGCGGCAACGCCAGTTTGAACGAGGGGCCCCGGATCAGCAGGTAGATGTGCAGCGCAGCCGCGGCGATCGCGACGCGAAACAGCACCAGGACGAGTGGATGCATTTCGGCCACCGCGATGCGGGCGAAGAAGAAGGAGCCGCCCCAGATCGCGCCGAGCAGCAGAAGCTGGCCCCAATCCTCGAGGCTCATCGGGCCGGTCTGGATGGTTTGGGTGGCGGTGCTCATAGTGTTGATGCCCCTCATGCGCTGCTACGCCATGAGACTAGCGGCTTGCCGGCAGACCGCCCACCCGAATCCTGCCGCAGTCGCAGAGGCTCCTGACACCTGCGCCAGTCGGTTCCCGGCGAAACGAACGGACACGTTCCTGTTTTCTTTCCCGGCTAGTGAGGTTTAAGTGCGCATACCGAGAAAGGGATTCGCCTCATGCAGCGATTCGAAAATGCCCGCGAGGCAGCTCTCGCCCTCCGCCCTGACGATCCGGTTTATTGCTTCCGCCCGCAGGTGCTGAAAGCCGACGCCCGCCAGTTTATGGACATGTTTCCCGGCAAGACCGCTTATGCGGTGAAGACCAATGGGGAGCAGATCGTCCTGAAGACGCTGGCCGAGGCCGGCGTCACCGCCTTCGATGTGGCTTCTCCCGGCGAATTCGCTGCCGTGCGCGCCGTCTCGTCGGATGCGGAAATGCTTTACATGCATCCGATCAAGGCACAGTCGGATATCAAGCTGGCGCTGGAAAAATATGGCATCCGCGTCGTCGCCGTCGATCACGAGGACGAAATCACCAAGCTGACACGCGTGGTGCGTGCACTCGACATCGATCCCGGTGCTATCACCGTTTTCGTGCGCGTGCAGACCAAGGGGCATGCCGCCTATGAGCTGTCCAAGAAGTTCGGCGCGGGGCCGGCCAATGCGGTGGAACTGGCGGAGCGGCTGGCGCGCACCGGCTACAAGGTCGGACTGTGTTTCCATGTCGGCAGCCAGATCGAGGATCCCGACACCTACGAGCGAGCGCTCGCCTCGGCGGACTGGGTGCGAAACCGGCTTTCATTCGATCTTGCAGGCCTTGATGTCGGCGGAGGTTTTCCGGCCGAGTACGGTCACGATCCCAATCGCAAGCATGTCGAAATGCCGTCGCTTGGCCAGATCATGTCCAGGCTTTCCGGCGATCTCAAGGAATACGGCTTCGACCAGATGCCGCTGGTGGCGGAACCGGGGCGTGTGATCGTGGCGCGTTGCTTCTCGCTGATCGTGCGCGTGCTCCTGCGCAAGGGCAGGCGGCTCTACATCAACGACGGCATCTGGGCTTCGCTTTCGGATTCCTGGACCGGCAAGATCACCTTGCCGGCGCGCTTCATCCCCGATCCGGCGATCCGTTCGCGCAATGGTGCGGAAAAGAACATCGTGCCGTTCAAGGTCTGCGGGGCGACCTGCGATTCCGTCGATATCCTGTCGCGTCCGTTCTGGTTGCCGGAAACTGTCGACACGGGCGACTGGATCGAAATCGGTCACATCGGGGCCTATTCGCTGTCGCTCCGAACACGTTTCAACGGTTTCTATCCTGACACTTTCGTGGAAGTGACGACACCTTTCGACGAAGGCGACGCGCCGCAGGGTTTTGCCAGCCTGGAAACGATGGCGGATTGAGGAGAACGATCGTGAAAGATGCCGTATTTCTAGCAGGTGCGTTGCTGGCGATGACCGTGGCGGCCTCGGCCACCACCGTAACGCTCAAGCTGCCCGGGAAGGAGAAACCGCAGACGACCAGGGCGGCCTATGCCTGCCCGGCTCAGAAAGTGGCCGTTACCTATATCAACACAAGTGCCAACCAGTTCGCCGTGCTGGATCTCGGCAAGTCCACGATCGTGGCGGTGTCCGTCATCAGCGGATCAGGCGCGCGTTATGTCGGGCAGCAATATGAATGGTGGACCAAAGGCAACGAGGTCACCTTTACGGACCTGATGCAAAGTCCGCAAAAGCCGGTTACCTGCAGGCAGATCAAATAGAGCATTTTGTAGCCAAGTGGAATCACTTGGCGTTACAAGAACGCGACGAAAACAAAACTTGGCGCATTTCCATGAAAACGGAAACGCTCCAGTTACGACGATAGCTTCTCAAGCAGTTCCGGCGTCGGCCAGCCGTCGGCCGGGATGCCGAGCCGGATCTGTTCCTTGCGCACGGCGTCGCGAGTGTTGGTGCCCAGGATGCCGTCGACCTTGCCGACATCGTAACCCCTGGCTTCCAGCCTGGTCTGCAATTCCTTCATCTGTTCCAGGCTGAGGCCGGGTTCGGCATTGCGCGGATCGTAGGCCGGAGCGCCGGCAAAACGGGTGGCCATCACCGCAGCTGTGAGCGCATAGGTGAAGGACTGGTTCCATTCGATGTAGACGTCGAAATTGTCATAGGTCAGGAAGGCTGGGCCCTTGCGGCCCATCGGCAGGGCGAGGCCGGCCTTCAGGCCGTTGTCGGCGAGCGGCGAGCCATCCGGATTGGTGACGCCCCACTGGTTCCACTGGCTGATCGGCATCTTGTTGGTGCGCGCTGTCTGTTCCCAGGGCAGGGTGTCGGGCACGCGGACTTCCTGAACCCAGGGCTGGTCGCGTTTCCAGCCCTTGATTTCGAGTTTCTTGGCGGTGGTCATGATGACATCGGGGGCGCTGTTGCGCAGGTCGACCTTGCCATCATTGTCGCCATCGACGCTGTCTTCGAGATAGTCGATTGGCAGCATCTGCGTCTGGCCGATCTCGCCGGCCCAGGCGCCCTTGACGTCCGCAGGCAGGTCGCCGCGGTCGATCAGCTTGAGCAGCGGTATGATCTGACGACGGAACACTGCGGGACGACGGCAGTCGTTCGAGAGTGTCACCAATGCATTGAGGGTGTTGAAATCGCCCTGTACGGCGCCGAAGTCGGTTTCCAGCGCCCAGAAAGCGGTGACGATGGCCGGCTGAACGCCGAATTCCTGCTGGGCGCGGGCGAATACCGAACCGTACTTCTGCAGCATGGTGTTGCCCTGCTTCAGCCGGTAGGCCGAGATCATACGGCCGGAGAACTGAGTAAAGGTCTGCGAGAACACGCCCTGGGCACGGTCTCGTGCCAGCACGCGCGTGTCGAAGCTTGCCTCTTCCAGCGCGTCCAGGCCGGTTTCGCCAACCCCTGCCGCCTTGGCCTCCTCGGCGACGCCCTGTTTCCAGGTTTCGAAGTCGCCGCCGCACGGGGCAGCGGTCGGATCCAGCTTCTGGCCCGCTGTCGGGACAGGCTGCTGGTCTGAAGGCGCGGATTGCTGCGCCATGGCGGTGGTCGCTGCCATTACCGGCAGCAGCGCCGCGATGAGGCTGGAGCGCAGTCGCATGGTCTTCCTTTCGGACTGATTTCGTGGCGCGGTACATGAGACCGGCGAAAGTCAGCCCCGAAAAGCAGGCTGTGGCCGCCCTGTCAACGGGTGTTCTGCCGCAGCCACTTGTTCCAGGCGGCCTCGGAGCCGTTGAAGACGTTGATGTCGGCGTCGCCTTTCATGCCGGGAATGACACCGGTTCCGGTGTATTGCCAGAAGGTGAAAGGGTGGCTGCCATATTTCTGGGTCGGGTGGCCGGCAACCGAGCGCAGCCAGTAGGGATAGCCGCGGAAGGTCGACAGATCGTTGTCATCGAAGAAATCGACGGACGTATAGATGATCGGCTTCTTGCCGTAGTGCTTCTCGACCATCTCCAGGAAAATGCGCATTTCCGAACGCACCGTCTCAGCCGGGGGCCTGAGCTTGCAGGTGGGGGACTGCGGGTTCCACTCCATGTCGAGCACCGGGGGCATGGAGGAGCGTTCATTCGGTACGTTTTCGATGAACCAGCGGGCCTGTTCCGCAGCCGGCCGGCAGAAATAGTAGAAGTGGTAGGCGGCGCGCGGCACGCCTGCCGCCTTGGTGCCGCGCCAGTGGTCGGCAAACATGTCATCGACGCGGTCGCCGCCCTCGGTCGCCTTGATGAAGGCGAAGGAGACGCCGCTGGCCCTGGCCTTTGGCCAGTCCACCGAGGTCTGGTATTTGGATACGTCGGTCCCATGCACCGCATAATTCCAAGGCGCGCCGCTATCCCATTCGTGTGGCTTGGAATCCGCGAAACGCGGTGCACGCAGGGCGACGGAAGAGCCACTGGGGCCAGGTGACACGGGAGCAAGCGCGTCGACGGTCGAGCAGGCGGAAAGGGCGGTGAAGCAAAGCAGGATCGCGAGACGACGCATCCGAAATTCAGGTCCAGACCGGTGACCGCCGGTCGCGGATGGGTCGTCTGTCCGGTTGTTAGCCGGTTGCGGTGCCCCCACTTGCCGCCACGCCTCTCCACTCAATCACCCAACATGGTTGATAATCGGTTGATGCGGGCGAATACGCAAGGATCGTGATGGCCCAGGCTGGCCGGATGGGCAATTGTGGAAAAGCCGGCTCACGGTTCTGTGAATGCAAGCCAAGGTGTTGGCATCCAAACATCTCCAGTTGCAGCGTGGTGGGCAATCGCGGCAGATTGGGTTCGTGAAATGCGGTTGGGAGGCTGTGCATGCGCGTCGTCGGCAAGATCCTGAAATGGCTGCTGGGGCTCATCGTTGTTGCCGTCGTCGGCGTGGCGATC
>VFQN01008603.1_pt1 | contig 10252 bp, 14 predicted proteins | sample 3512371 | NCBI WGS metagenome assembly VFQN01 (sample SAMN10412370, study PRJNA504923) | tailings metagenome | isolation source: Replicate 2 from Balatoc abandoned mine | place: Philippines: Itogon, Benguet | collected 2017-08-28 | reverse complement strand
CTCCTTAACCCACGCGGAGGTGCTTCGCCTCCCGCGTTAGTATTATTATTATTATCGGTCCACGCACGCTATAAACCGCACACTGGTGCTATTGGGTGACTCTTCTCTTGCACGCATGCAATGAATGACCTGCGTCATAGGAAGATGGGATCACGTACTTGTTGTTCCCTTGCTTGCTCCTAGCCCCCCGGCTACCCCCTGCGTCCGCTGCATCCCGCCCACATGGAGTCCCGCCCTCACTCCGTTCCTAACGTGTCCTACCAGCAACCACTCGCTTACTCATTCTATATGCAAAGCATCGGACAAGCAGGCTATCGCGGATGGAAACGCCATTGCAGACTACGCAAACGTGAAGCGCTGCGCCCCTGTGTTGTTGCACCACCACAGCTGGATTTTGGTGCCCGCCGCGGTTCCAGCGCTGCTCACGTCCACGCACAGCGCCGGCCAGGCAGGGAGTTGGTGATAGCCACAGCGAACACCCCCGTAGCACGGGCGGGCTGTGGAAAGGGTTGGATTGGCGGTAGGGCGGAGGTGGGGGTGAAGAGGAGCTGTTTTAAGAACCGCTAAGCAATGCAGTCAAGGGGGCTTACAGTGTGCACGCCAAGACTACGGCAGGGGTGTTGCTGGGTGCCTGTGCTTGGACTTGGGCTTGTAGAGGTCGGTAGGCATGTGCATGTTCACGCATGTCGGCCGATGAGCCCGTCGGGTGCGTTTGTGAAGGCATGGGGTCTGCCCAGCCTGCGCGAGCCACGAGGCCGGCAGTAAAGCTAACAGCCCAACGGCTACTTTTGGAAAGGCAGTGCGTGATGCAGGGCGGGACGTGGGCAAAGGTCGCCAGTGCCGTAGACGTGGTGGGAGGTCGGATGCCCAGCTTTAACTACAGGCATTGGGAACACGGCGGGCACTCAGGACCACCCTTTGCGCGCACGTGAATGTACGCTCCACCATCCACTGCCCGCTCCCTGCCCAGTCAACTCCTTTAACCCTTGCGTGCATGTATATGAGCGTGCCCCTGACTCCCTGCCGCCTTGCACTGTTGCCTCGTGCTGCACGCGTGCCCCCGCCCCCTCGCTCCCACCTTGAGTCCGTTCACAGCGTCCTCAACCACCAGCGCCCGCCGGGGATCCGTGCAGCCTGCGAAGAGGGGAGGGGGCGTTTGAGCTGTAATCAACACTCATACCCCGCCCAGAGCGGAGGAGTAGGGCCGCGAAGGGGCAGACGCTTTCACCGAAAACCAAGGACGGCGTGACAAGCAGGTGTCCTGACAACCCTTGCTTGCCCGATAACGCACCCAACGGCCTCCCTCTCTCTACCTTCGGTAGGTACCCCACGTCGTGCACGGACCTCAAGCAACCCCGGGCACTGAGTGGATTTCGAACGAACTGAAGCATGCGACCGTACCCCCAGCGGAGCGCCAAGCCTCCCCGCTACTGCCCTCCTCGCCAACTCCCCGTCTCCATCAGCTTTCCACAATGCAGCAATCCTCTCCACAAGCTGCCCACGCCGCCTTCGCCCCACAGCGGCCCGTGGTGCGCTGCGCAATCACCTCCCTGCCCCCGCCCACCCGTCACCTTCATGCCTCCTGCCCCAACCCACACTGTGTCTGTTTTCTAGTACTTGGCGGTGTACGCTTGTACGCTTTGCCTTTACCCCGCCTAGGCACCCACCCGTCACCTCCATGGCCCGCAGGTACACGTCCGGCGCCGGCTTCCCCGCCGCCACGTGCGCGGCGGACACCAGCACGTGCGGCGGCAGCAGCGGCAGCAGCCCCGCGCTGGACAGGTTGTGGTGGATCTTGGCGGGGGCACCCGAGGAGGCCACGGCCACGGACATGCCGGCGGCCTGGGCGCGGCGGATGAGGCGCGCGGCGCCGTCGAAGGGGGGCACGCCGCCTGGGGGTGGGGTGGGATGGTCACCAACAAGTAGTATCCTGGAACGACTTGTACCGGCCAATCAAATGAAGGTTCTATATAGCCGCAAAGTTTTACGTGTAAGGCATCGGGCCGGGGGCATCGCATGGGTTAGGGAGAGAAGCAAGGGAGGCACGCCGCCTGGGGGTGGGTGTGGGGTGGAGTAGGGGACGGGCGTGTGGTTGGGGTGAGGAGCGTGGGGTTTGCGTTTAACAAGCTCTCATGTACCGTCAAGGCCCCGTGCTCGTCACCCCCTGAAAGGGTCAGGGAGGGGTAAAGGGGGGGATAGTGTGGCGCGTGTGTGCACTTTGGGGAAACAGGGAGTGTCAGGAAGGGTTGCCAGGCGTCCTGCCAGGACCTTCGGTGTGTTGCAACAGAGGCTTTTTTTAAATTGCGCAAGGAAGTCCGCTCCGTAACATCAAGGTCGGACGGGTGGCTGGAGGCGACGTTGCCGGTGTATGAATCTTATGCTTATACTCATGCGGGCATGCACGGCGGCACGCCGACTGGTTGTGCTGCAACTGATGGCGGTGCCCCAAGAGCTCGGGACCCACACCCGTTCCCAGCCACTCACCCGCCGTGAGCTGCTTGTAGTGCCGCTCCTTGGCCTCCTGCACGCGGGGCGCCAGGGCCTCGGGGATGTCCCACTCAGCCTGCCTGAGGGTGTGGGAGATGGCTGTGTAGTGAAATGCGGTGTTGGGACGAGAGGGACACAGGTGCCGGGTTGGGCCGTAGGGCCAAGGTTGGGTGCCAAGGTTGGGTTTCAGGTGCTTGCGTGTGGTTTTGGGTGGCACGGGCAGACGTTGGGGCGAAAAGGTGCCTGGGCAAGATGCCGATTGCGGGACCATGCGCTAGGGGCTGTGGTGTGGCTGCTGCGGTTGCTGACGTTTGCTGGTAGCGACCCTAGAGGCATCGCAGCTCAAGTGGGTATCGCTGCGCGCTGCAGTGACTCACCTGCCCAGCTTTTCGCGGTCGTGCGCGACGCACGAGCGCACGTCCATGCCGAAGACCTGAGCCGGGGGAGGGTAGGGAGGGGCATGAAGGCGGTACGGGTAAGGGTAAGGGAGCAACTGCCCGGGTTAAGGGTAAGGGGGTTAGGAACACGCACGGTAGATAGCGGCGCCGGGGCAGGATGGGACATGGGAAGGGAGAGGAGATGCACATCTTGCTATATCTGGACCGTGTGGTGAGGGCTGGCCAGGAGCCGCGATGTCTCCACATGAGGCAGCGGCTGTCCGGAAGGACCTCAGGGCTCACAGCTGTTGCCACCGCTGCGCTGAACGGCGGGGGCATTCCTGAAAACGTTGAACACCATGAACACGACCCTACCTAATTGTAGTCTTGCGGGAAGGCGTGCGGGATGTCGGTGCCGGTGACCTGAGGGGTGAGGGCCGGGAGGGTTCAAGTCAGCGTTTGCTGGCTCACTTGTCAATGCCGACTCCACAAGCTGTGTTGGGGTTACGCGTAAAACGTGATGAAACCGTGTAAGGCGTCAGGGAAGCACGGAAACGCTGGTACCTGCACACGAAGAGGCAGTGGGTTGACAAGGCATAAACGGGGGGGGGGGGGCGGGGGATGAGGGTGATCGGCGCGTGGGCCCGCGGAGGCGGTCATGCCGGTTTGGCTGCAGACCATTTTGTCGGCTCCCCACCAGTGACAGCGTCACGGTTCGCGTCAGGGGTCGGCGTTCCATCAACGCACCGCCGGCTCAGCCAGCACCGGCCCCAAGGCCTCACTGTGCCCCGCGAGGTACCCTGCTTTAACCCGCCTTCCCTTCCCCCACTTCCTTGTTTCCTTTCACATACATGGACCCCCTTCTCCTTGAGTCCCCCCCCCCCCCCGCCCTTTGATGCCAGACACTCGAGGCCCCCCCCCAAACCCCCATCCCCCACCTCCAGAATGCCCCTCCTCAGCGCCTCGCAGCTGGCCGCCTCGCTGTCCACCTGCACACCGTCACAGTCCAGCAGCAGGTGCGTGAACCACCGCGTGCGGCAGACGCCCTCCACCCCCTCCTGCCCCCCACCACCATGCAGCCCATAACAGCCTCCCGCTTCTCCTCGCCCGCACGCAGCATCACCCGCGCCATGCCCCCGGTGCCCCACCACCCCGCGCTGCTCTTCCCCAGGCTTCCCGGCCCGCCTTGCTGCTGCTGCTGCTGCTGCTGCTGCTCATCCTCCTCCGCATCCAGCTGCGGCTCTGGCAGTTGCTTCTCTTCCTCCTCCCCGTATGCCCTGAGACCCAGGCCCATACGCAGCAGCTGGGCGGGCAGGGTGTGCGGCAGGGGGAGGGCGCGGACCCACCCGGCGCATGACCCACGGGCCGTTGCCCTTTCCGAACAGAACGTCAGGGCGCTGTGTGACTTAGGGAGTGCGCAACATACAGGCAAGCGAAAAATGCCTTAGGATTGAAGTCGTCAATTCACGCCAATGCCCTTGCAGATGGAGGGCAGAGGCATCTGCGCGCTGCATGACACCCACGGTCGTCGAGTACAAGAACGCCACAACTGCTGTGTATGTGCAGCCCATCGTGTGCAGCGCTTTATAGTTACACCACCGTGTGCAGTATAACACAAGATTGTGACCTCCCCAACAGCGTAGACGCGCCACTTCTCGTCATCGCAGGGCTGCATATGCATGCCTTCCGCCAAAGGGTCACGGCCGACTCAGCAGCAGGACCGGAATCGGTAGACCGCATTTGCGCCGTTTTCAACGGAACTGGCCTCAACCCTGAGTCCGAGCTTCATTTGCACTTGTTCGGTCATGTGAATGTCGACGAGGACCTGCCGCTCAATGCCTTCACATTGCTGGACCGCACCCTCCTCAGAAGCGCTGTTGCAGGTGATTATTTGCCTGTGTTGTACGTCTTGTCGCGTCCGGCGCGTAAGGTCTGCTAGATCAGCTTCTGCCGCGCTGCCACGTAGGCCTGAACGAGCCTGCTGATGATGACCGTGACGCCGGTAAGCTGCTTGCCAGGTGGCAGGGGCTGTAACGTTGAAGGGTGAAGTGGGCATATTGGTCACCTCCTGCGTTCTACAACACTGAGCGCCCTTCGCCGCATGCAACTTGCAATGCCCTGCATTTGAAGACCACTAATGAGTAACCATAGTCATATCGTCTGATACATGACCATGTTTCAGCTACCGCACGGTAGAAGCAGGCTATGGCATGCACCTGCGGGGCCCCCAAGCCCTCCTGTACCTGCCACGTGACAGGTCCACTGCTCCCCCAAACCCGTTGGATGCTGACGCAGCAGCGTTTCTGTTCACCTCCACGCAGCGGTATAAACACTACGCTGAGAAACGGCGACGGTCTGGTACCTGAACGTGTGTAGTGCCCGCGACGCTTTTGGGGTCGCAAGGCCGGACTACGGAACCTGGCGCGCGCCCACACAGTCGTCAGCCCAGCGGTCGGCCGTTTCCTCTATTTTCATTTGTTGACCACCCTCCTTTCCATTATGGGAGTACAAGCATTTTGCTGATCCGCCCCTGCTGCGCTGTGCGTTTGTCCCCACCAAGCAGGTACCAGTACCGGTACTGAGGACCCCATGCTGCCGCCAGGTATGGGTGTTGGCAGCGTTAATTCCACCATATGTGGCTGTTACCTGCTGTAGCTGCGCGCGCGCAGTCTTGCACCTGAGATGGCTGGAAGTCGCGCTGTTGCGTGTCCGAGCGCGTTAATGACTTCTCGTTCGGCCATCTGCGTCTGGTGACTGTACCGTAAACGCATGCAAGCATGGAGCTTTGTATGCCGGTTGCCCACAAGTCCACCATGGTTGTCACGTCTGTCGTTCACCCATCGCAGAGGTGCTGGCTGCGGTCTCCCGCCTCAAGCACAACGGCGTGACCGTCGGGACTGGGTTCCGTGTGGAGGGCACGTGCCTCTTCGTCTGCTCGCGTCATAGCGCCGTGGACGGCGACACCTGCCTGGAGGGCCTGACAGCGTTCAATAAACCCATCACCTTCAAGGAGGCGTACCCACGCCTGGACACCATTGTGTTCGAGGGGCCGCCAGGGCCAGGGCTGCCGCTGTCGTCGCGCCCTCTCGTGCCAGGCACTCGGCTGTGGCTGCTATCCTACCCCTTTGCTCTGGACGAGGTCTTTGAGCCACCAGGCCCTGTACAAGGGCTGCGTGCAGCCGCGATCTTGCCGGGCGCTGTGGCGTCAGTGTCACGGTGTGGCGACCGGGCGGCTACGACCTGCTGCGGTAAGATGTCCAGAAGCCATCTCACCTGGTGCTTCCAGAGTACTGTTGTGGGACAGCCCAGAGTATTGTTGCGGGACAGCCTGATGGTAGCGGGCGAAAGTATGTCAGCCCCTCAGGTGCTGAGTCTTAAGCAGATTGTATACCTGGCACCTGTGCCTGATGCCGGCGTGTGGCGCTGGATGTGTACGGCTCAATGCGCATTGCTCCGGCTTATCAAGGACAGCAGCAAGTGCGCGGGAGTGCCATGTCTTGATGCCAGGTGATGACGAAAGTGCGACAAACGCTTTGCTTGCAGGCCTGCCAAACAGCTCTGGGGGCCCTCTCGTGGCGAAGGTCGGCCACCAGTACGAAGTCGTTGGCGTGTACGAGGGCCTGGCCTACCACCGCGACAACAGCGCCACCAGCAGCAGCTCCGGCAAGGGCGGCAGTGGTGTCAGCGGCGGCGGGCGTGGTGGTGGTGGACGCCGTGGTGGCGGCGGCGGCGGCCGCAGGGGTGGCGGGCGTGGTGGCGGCGGCGGTGATGCTGGGGCCAGCGGCAGCGGCGGCAGCAGGGGTGGGCGTGGGCAGGGCGGTGGGGGAGGCGGTGGTGGCGAGGGCCCGCTGGAGGTTGAGAAGTCGCCCAAGGGCATGTTCGAGGTCCCGGACGAGGACAGCACAGTGCCCAGCGGTGACGGGCCGGAGGTGGTTAAGTGCCTAGCACAGCTGGCGTGTGACAACATTCCGCACAAATCCTGTGTGGGCCTCTTCGCCACCAGCTCCGCGCTGCTGCGCTACATGGACCACCTTCTCCCCGGCAGCGACCGTGCAACATTCACAGACGCCGCGGCCTGGCTACGCAGCGGAAAGCGCCGCCACGCTGAGTCGTAGTTTAGTAACCAGGCTGTCCGTCGGCCTGGCGGGTGCAGGGACGTAGTGCACAGCGGCACTTGTGGGGCAGTGCGATCCGAAGCGGTTTTTGGGTGCACTTGCCCTGCGGTCTGGATGCAATGGGTGATGTCGGGGCGGTCAAGGGGTCTGTTGGGGGTTGTTAGGGGTAGGCAGCGCAAGCTTGCGCCCCGATGGGACAGAGCGACTGAGTGTGTTTTCCAGGAAGGCATGTCGTACGTATTGGAACTGAGGTGCCAGCGCCCCTTCGGAGGCCTCCTTGGCTGTGCAACAGTAGGACTGTACCGTATGTGGCTCACGCATAATAAAGCACGTTCGTTCGGAGCCCAGCGCCATCATGCGTTACGGGTGCTATGAGTGGGCTGTACGTCGGGGCCGACGGTTACACGGTTTGTTGGTTATGGAGCTGACCGCATTGGTTGGTTTTCCTTCCGGGGGATGTTTAACCTCGACCAGAGACGAGGTGTACCGTATTGAAGAGCCGGGAATTCCGAGATGGGGCCACGTGTTTCTGCCCATGGGGAATCTGTACCGTACACTGTCGGTACCTTCTGTTTTTGCTACATCGCTGACTTGTTGGAGCCATGCATGTTGAACCATCAAATGACCATGCTCACGTTGAACTTTGTCCCACAGATGTGTGAAGCGGGCTGGTATTTGCCTCTCTAATACGATGTTACGCTGTGTGGTTGTGCTGGTGGTGCTGGTTAAGATGGCAGCGCTTGCGGCAGATTTGCAGTGGTGTGTACGGTACTAAGCGCTACCAGGCAAACGATTTCAGAGGCTTGGGGCTGTGCGGGGACGCCCCGTAGCACAATGTTCGGACCTGGGAGCTGGCTGTGTTGGTAGTGTTAAGCGTGGGGTGTAGGCCACTGATCGATGAGAGGCTGCACGCTGCAGCCGTCACTCCGGCATGCGTGGTGACAGTGAGGCGGGCGGGGCTGCTGCACGTGCCAAGGGAGCTGGTGTGGGCAGGAGACGCCTAACCACTCCATGCACAGCACAGGAGTGTTGTACCTGTACGTGCTGGTAGGCAAGGGCGCATCAAGGATAGGTAATCTGTGACCGCATTTGCTTGTGCCCGCAGTTCAGGCTGCGGGGCACAAGCCTGAACTGCAATTACTAACGTCCTTGTCACCTATGGCACAATTAGGGGCTTGGCCACACTGTACGAGCTGTCACGCCCCAGTACCCCTGCTGAGCAGGTAGGGCCTGCTCGCCAGATAGGGTCACAAAGGCACTGGTTTCAGTCAGTCAGCGGCAGCAGGACGGACAACACCACCATCCGCAGTCGCCTAGCTTTCCAAGCCCGCGCCGTTATATCGATCGGTAAACATTTACTTCACTGGGGGGAATTACGTAAAGCGCAAACTGGCAGGCCGCTCAGTCAGTGAGGCCGTGGTGGCGCTGTGTGCAGTACCGTACTAGTAAAGCGCAGTCAGCAGCAGGCCGGAGGTCTGCCGTGCACCCCCGTCACAGTGAGCATCCGCGACCCCTGAGCACAGGGAATAGGACATGGCTCCGCGTCTCAGAGCGCTGTTCAAGAGTCCGCGCCTGCCCCCGGCGTCCGGAACCAACGGCGATCCAGCCAGGTCCAGCATGCTGAGCTGTGCGCGGCGGATGTCAACTGCCGTGGAGATATCAGCTCGCGCCGGTTCACTCCTACTCGCCCGCAGCTCCAGTTGGGGGGCATGCCTATGCAGCAGCTCAAACGGTTTCAGTCATGGGGCACACGGCGTGCCCCTAGCCACGCCTATGTGGTCTCGCAACGCCCTTAACCCGTCCGCTTTTTCAGGACGCACAATTATTGCGCGCCTCCCGCATGATCATGCTTAACTTTTCCTCCTTATTCATGTTTTTAATTGCTACTGGCCTATTGCGTGGCGTAGCGACGAGGCCCTCCCCTGCGACATGTCTTCATAAATGTATGCGAGGTGCACCTGAGTGCAGCTCAACGTGTAAGACATTAATTGTATTATTGATCGCACAATGTTTCCTAAGCGCATGTCTACCTGTACGGCCCCGCGGCGGCACAGCGCACTGCCTTTCGTGTACTGCATTATGATAATTAGTACTCACGCCTCACTATTGTGCGCTTCTCTAGTCCAGTTCACACGCTTTCGAAGGTAAGATTCCAACATCAAACAAACCGCAGAGCCATTTGCCCAACGCTACGCTAATGGCAAAGCCTTAACCATAGCCCAAGCCCGTGGCCCGCTGACCTACCGCCGGACCTCATCACTCCTGGTCTTCCCCTTATATCTTCCCCGATTGGCGGACCAGGATACCCCTCGTTTACCACCAGAATCGCAGGGGCAACCCGAAGCGGCGAAGCCCAACTCAAAGCCAACGCCAAAGCCAAAGCTAAAGCTAAAGCTAAAGCCAAACCAAAAGCCAATCCTGACGCCCAGTGCCCAGACCTGACGCGGAAGCCACTTCCAAAGCCACGTGCATGCGCAAACGCCAGGCCAAAGCCCCGGCCGTGGTTCGCTCTCATTTGCTCGTTCCAACACCTACGCAACGACTGGCTCTGGTTGTAAGATGACATGTCCCGTCGCCGACAATGCAAGGCAACGACTGGCTCTCTTCCATCCTCTATCCTTCCATCCTCACATAATCCATCCTTTGAGCGGCTGGTGCGTCTTCAGCGGTGTTGCTGTAACGGCTGTACGTTAGCCAGTATTGGGTGAAGGTCGCCAACTTGCCGTATGTGTTCGGGCTGAGTTCATGACCCGCAGCACGACGTGACACGTGTCAATGCACGCGCCTCCTTCACTGGCGCGACCCAATGCCGTCATCAGCATGACATTAGGCCCCGTTACCCCTCATCGGCATGTTGCCCGCTTGTCACACAGAGAATGGCCGGGCTCTCGCGAGTTTGACACGTGCTACATGTGCTCAAACCTGTTTGGCTGCCTCAACGGTAAGCGTGTTGTCTGCACAGTCTGCAGCACGGCCGTCAGTACCCACTACCACAAATACCACCGGGGCACGCCATCGCGACCTTGGTCGACTCGTGTGAGCACGTTTCTTTCTTGGGCCGTGTTGTGGAGAGCTCAGGCTGAGTGTGAAGCTGTGGGAAACAGCTGGCCCAATCCATGAGCCGTGTTCAGTACTTCCGGAACTGATGCCTCCCGTCCACTCTGTAACAGGGGTCAGGGGTGGAGATGTTGGACTTCTCGACGGCAGGGAGCTGCCGGGATCAGCCAGAACCAGCCCTGTCCCGTGCGTGGACGGCGGGGGCGGGGCTCTGGA
>VFQN01008602.1_pt1 | contig 10254 bp, 17 predicted proteins | sample 3512371 | NCBI WGS metagenome assembly VFQN01 (sample SAMN10412370, study PRJNA504923) | tailings metagenome | isolation source: Replicate 2 from Balatoc abandoned mine | place: Philippines: Itogon, Benguet | collected 2017-08-28 | reverse complement strand
TAGCGTTTCCGTGCTTCCCTGACACCTCACACGGTTTCCTCGCGTTTTACGCGTACCCCCATTCCGGTGGCGCCGGCGCCGGCGCCTGCACCCACCCACGGACGGCGTGTAGTGCAGTGCCCTTGCCCCTCGCTCCCCCGCCTTCCCCCGTGGCAACGCAAGGCCACTGTTCCGCCCCAACTTGATGGTTCAGCCCTCGACGTACCCGTTCTGTGCGGGTGGCGCTGCGCTTTGCAACTGCGCTACTGTGCTGCTGTGCTCGTGGTGCGCTGGCGCCTGCTGCAACCCAGGCGTGCGGTGAGGTGGCTGCGTGCTCTACTGCATGTCCCATGCCCGTACCCCCCCCCCCTTCTCTGCTCCCGCACCACTGCCCCAGCCTCCTGCCACGTATCTGCAGTCTCAGGCCACCCAGAGCCTGCTGTGCCTCTGGCACCTGCTGCGTTGGGCTGGTGTCTCCACAGGCACTGGGGAGGCCCCCGCGGCCGCCCCCCGCGCCCTGAACCCCGCCCCGCAGCACCCCTCACCACCCATCGGCATCATGGAGCGTTGTTTGGGAAGGCTGTACCCACGGGGCCCATGGGCCGCTCAGCTCTGCGTGCTGCTTGGGGGCTGCCTGCTGACGGGGCCCCGAATGGGTAACACCGCTGTGCCACTAATATGTATCTTGCACATCATATACTTCTCGGTTATTGGTCTCAGTCTCGAAGGGTAGAAGAAGAGCTCCTCGCTCAGCACCTATGTGTTTAACGACAAGTCTCTGAGCAAAACCGTCGCGCCCCGCCAAGGAAATCACTCTAATGTGTACACGTACATGTGTTTGTTGATAGTGCGAAGCGTGGGCATGAAGAGGGTGCCCAAAGCAACGAAGCTGCATCAGCCGGCATGGAAGACTCCCCTGCGGATCTTCCACGCTGAACTGCCTTCCAACACTTCGCCCGGGCGCCTGCCTCAGAACACCCATCTTTCCTGCTATTATACGGTGCATCTAGATAGCGATAGGCAGCATGTCGGCCATCACTCTGCGCGCACAGCCTCGCGTGGCTTCGGGCGCACTCCACGCCCGCAAAGCCACCGTCGGGCAGATGCTGCGCCACCTATCTCACTACAATCCTAACCAATTTAGCAGCTATGCGGGCGTCAAGCTGCTTCTGCCGTCGGTGACTGTTCCATTGGGTGCGTCGACGACCGAGCCGCGACAAAGCTCCAACAACCAAATATGAAAGGACACAACCAAAACATTACTGCTCAAATGATTGACTAGAGGATTGCCGCATCGGCGTGCAGGGCGCTCGACGACGGTCGCGCAGGGCTCGGCCGCAGCACGCAAGGTGCGCTCAGTCACAACAGCACACGCTCGGGGCACCCGCCTGGGGCGTCTCTCCCTGGGCCTCTCGAAAGGTCCACAGAAGCATGTCACCCTGTACATTGCCTACACATCAGTCGATTGGCACGCCTGCCCACCCCTACTGCTCCCCCCACGTCCCCAACCGCTACCTGTGTCTAGTCCACCACACGGCCCCCCACCTCTCGGCCCCCACTGCCCCTCTGCGGTTTACCCCCACTGCCGCCTCCACTGTTGCCTCGCGCCTCCCCCTCGCGAGTCCCACGACTCGCCCACATGTCATCCTTCGGCTTCACGTCCCATACTCCCACCCCACCCCCTGCCCTCACTCCCACCAGAACCCACAGCCCGCCTAGGTGTCCTTCTTCGGCTTTCACGTCTGACGTTGCGCGCCCCCACCCCACCTCACCCCCAAACACCGGTAACCCGCAGCCCGTCCAGATGTCGTTCTTCGGTGTGGGTGCCCCGGAGGCGCTGCTGGTGGGCGTGGTGGCGCTGGTGGTGTTTGGACCCAAGGGCCTGGCGGAGGTGAGGATACTAACGTGAATACACAAGTAAAAAACACGTTTATTAACAGGCATGGGTCGCCTCCGGGGTGGCGCTGGTGGGATGGTGGGGTGGTGGGTTTTGGGCCCGGTGGGACTGGCGGCAGCTCCTCTCCGCAGTGCGGCGGAGCGGTGTGTCGGAGGGCACAAGGGGTAGTGCCCGTTGCGCAGGTGAAAGGGGAAGGCAGAGGGAGGGGAGGGGTGTGGGGTTGCGGTAGCGATTGCGCGGAGGGCGGGGCTCGGGCGGAAGGGGCGGGGGGTCCTGCGGGGCTCTCCCTGGCGCTGCCGTCCGGGGTGCCTGAGGGTGGAAGGGCTAGCGACCGGGCCGCGCAGGTGAAGGGGCAAGGGGCATGAGGGGTCGCGGGAGAGGGGAGCGGGGAGCGGGGCGTGGGGCTGTGCCACGTCCTTGCTGGGGCGTTCCCTAGGTGGTTCGTGAGGGGCTGGAGGCATGGGACCCCGGGGCACAGGAGCACGGCACGGGGCGTGGTCCCGGCCTGAGCCCGACTCTGCAAAAGGGCGAGGGGTGCTCAGTGGCTTACCCCGTCCCTCCCGTCCGTCCAGGCTCCAGGTTGCACCGTCAGGGACCACTGCCTCTTCGCCCCACCACTACACTGCGATGTAGTGTACTGCACGCGTTGAAAGGTACCGTTAACATACCACATAATTACTCGTTCGCCCCGCTCCCCCCCTGCAGGCTGCCCGCAGCGTGGGCGGCGCGCTGCGTTCCTTCCAGCCCACCATCAAGGAGGTGGTGCAGGTGTCGCAGGAGCTCAAGGGCACGCTAGAAAAGGTGTGTGTGTTAGCAGCGGTTGTGGGAGCATGTGTATTAACGTTGGGGTGTCAGGGGTCGTGTGAGTTCACACCACTGGTCAGAAGGAGGTGCCGCAGGCGAGCAGGTAACGGTTGGAACACTGGAGGAGCTACCGGTGGCCGCATGTGATGGGGCATGCGTAATGAGCGCATGTGTATTAAGCGGCGGCAGTGGGACCACCTCACCTCACCGCATGCCTCTTGTCACCTTGCAGCCCTGTGGCTCCTAATCCCCAGGACCTCAGGCATCGAGGCGCTGCGTAACGCACTCACGTCTGTTGCTACACACATGCACCGTGTTGCTAATACACATGCCTCACGCCCCCTAATACACACGCACACAGGAGCTGGGCATCGAGGAGCTGCGTGACGCGGCGCGGCCCGCCCCCCTGCGCTCCACCGAGTTGGACTCGTTCAAGAGTGAGTGGCAGTGCGCCCGGCTGGGTGTATATTTGCTGAAGAGAGTGCTTAAGGCTGCAGTACTGTTACACATAGGTGTTGTGCAGTCGGTCCGTCACTGTGCGCTCCATTAAGCTCGACTCGTTTCAGAGTTGAGCAACGACAGCACCATGGTAGGCAGCACGGGAGAGCTACGACGCGCACACAGTACGAGCACACACAGCGAGATCAGAGTGTGCATCTACATTGTGGAAACGTGTGCAATTGACGACCAAGGCAGCGGGTTTGCAGCTCCTACACACGTTCCGGTGGACACGGCTCGAACGCCCGGACCAATATAGCCCTGTGGTGTTTCGAGGAAAAGAGCTGCCCAAGCCAGGTCGCGGTCTGAGGCGTTGGGCCTACGTTTGGACCCGAGACCAAGGCTTCCGCTTCCTGTACTTGCATACCTGGGGCCAGACGGAACGGGAAGCTGTGGCGTTGTTGCAGGACGTTCTTGCCGTATGTACGCACTCCATACACATGTGCATACATGTATGTTGTTATGCTTATGCGCAATGTTCTGCCCCGTTTCAGACGCCACCCAGGTGGACGATGCCCTAGCGAAGGGCCATGACCCCGAGATTGAGGCCAAGCGGGCGGCCAGTGCACAATAAATAACACAAACGCACTCCATATACATGTGTACATATGCATGTAAATATACTAATACTGTGCAATATTCTGCCCCATGCAGACGCCACCCAGGTGGATGATGCACTTGCAAAGGGCCTTGACCCCGAGATTGAGGCCAAGCGGGCGGCCAGCGCGCAGATGGCATGGGGGGCAGCTCCGGGGGCGGCGGCGGCGGTGGGAGGGGCGGCGGTGGCGCAGGTGGGGAGCAGCGGCGCTGTGGCGGAGGCGGCGCCGGCTGGCCCGGCGCCGGCGCAGGCGCAGGCACCGGCTGCGGCGCCACTGAAGGTGGGCCGCTTGTGAGGATGCATGTGTGGTAGGGGATGGGGTGAGGGTCACTTGAGGGGGTTGCGGTGGTGTGTACGCGTGGGGTGAAGTTTGCGTGGAGGGGGAGGGAGTTTGGGGGCTGGGCGGTGCACGTGGGATCGGGGCCGGAAGGAGATGGAGTGGGGCTGGGCGGCGGCAGGCGGCATGGCGGCCTGCCGTTTGCCAGAAATACGACGCCCGCACTGCTGGTCATGTGTGTAGGGGGTTTCCACGTTAGGAGGGCAACATTCGGGCTCAGGTAGGGTTGTGTAACGGTCAGGTCGGGGTACAGAAGGTGAGCTGGGGAGGAGCAACGGTAAGGGCACGGGGTCTGCTGGGCAGGGCAGGGCAGGGAGGGAGCGTGCCGGCCGGTCGGGGGGGGGGGGGCGGCAGGCGGCGGCAGCGCTTGCCCGGAGGGGCTCGCACACCGCTGTGGCCCAAAAGCGGTCCCCGGCCCCTGTTACCGGTATGTGGCCGTCCGCTTCACGCTGTCCGTTTCCCTGCCTCAGCCATGCAGGTGGCCCCATGAATCTTTTTGTATACACAAATGAGAGGTGCATGCGTACAAACGAACCAAACAGCATGACGGTGTGTATACTTTTTACCCCCTGCATGACCTGTCGTCCATGTCCGTGGAGGAGCTGGAGGCACTGCGGACCTTTTCCACAATGTGCTCATTATGTATTTTATAATTATATCAATGTTGTTGGAACGAAACAATCATCCAATTGTTCCTTGTCGCAGGACCTGTCTGCCATGTCGATGGAGGAGCTGGAGGCGGAGCTGGCGCGGAGGAGGGCGGCGGGCGGCGGCAGCAAGTGAGGTAGAGGTGGACCAGCAGTGGTGGTGGCCGTGGCGATGGCCGTAAGCAATGCAGTCTGCAACGCAGCGGGAGGACTGCAGTGCGCAATATATAGCGGGAGCAAGTGGCGGCATGGTGTGACGGTTGGTACTGCGGGGCAGGGTTTTTGGGATATGGACGTGGCAGGGGTCGGGGGAGGAGAGGGCGGGGTGACCGCAGAGCGGCGAGGCAGCAGAGGACGGGGCGAGGAGTGTAGCGGATGCGGTGCGGGAATGGGATGTAAATAGTCCCTGACAAGCAGACAAGTATGAAAGTGTCACTCACTGCCATATCCCGGAAAGAAGAAGACTTGCCGAGGCGATGGTGCTGATGGGGCGAGCAGTGTGTAGGCGCCATGGAGCACGGCTTGTGGACTGAGTTGCAATCGCCGTACGGGTGACGGCTGAGACTTAGCGAAGGGTAGGGGGAGTACATTGTCACATGAGTGTTAAGCACGGCTGCGCTGTGGGTGGCTGTGCACGTGTGTGCACGCGCGTGAGCGCCGAGAGCGCACGCGAATTGTGCTTGTGTGAAACCAGAAGGCAACGGTGCATCTATCGGCCTGACGAGTAACGACCGCGTGCAGTGCAGTCAGGGCGGAGTGTTGGTGGGCTGCTGGTTGTGGACCTCGGATTGCGCCGCGTTTCCCTACCGTACCGTAGGGATGGAGGTAGGTATCGTTCGTGGCTTTCGTGTTCTCGGTATGGGCTAGGCAGCATGGCACGTGGCGTAGCCTGTGGCTGGAAGTGTACCGTAACTTCGCACGGAAGCTGCAACGTTCAGCACCCTTTTCGTGTCGTCAGTGTGCGTGCGGCGTGTTCGTGCGTCGTGCAATGCGAGGCAGTTTTGACGGACGGAGCTGCACTGATGAGCACTGTGCACCAAAACGTAAATTTGCTGAAATGTTTGGGTCCTCACTCCGCAACAGTTGGGCGCAGCCCTGGACGCAACCGGCAATGGCACTGGCACCTGGGCGCTATGCGTGTAGAAGGGGGTTGGCTACCCCTGGAATGTCATCTGAGCTTTTAAGCTCGCCTCTAGATCAGCCGTCGTACGCGGGTTGTGGATGGGGCACAGGCCGCGTGTGACGGCTGAGCTAGAGGCGAGCTTAAACTGCAATGATCGACACTGGTGCCTCGCATACCATAGTGGACATTCGGTGCTTGCAAGGGTCTCCCCTGTACACCCCTCCCCTGCCACCACCGTTGAAGTCGCAGGCGGTATACACGAGCCCCTTCTTGGCCAAACCCACGTGCCACTGCACATTCAGAAGTACTCAAAAGCAGTCCCCGCACTGGTCATGAACACCGAGCTTCCCAACATCCAGATTATCCTGGGCATGGACTGCCTTAATGCCAACGGGGCACTGCTTGGCACACCAAAGCGCACATGGACCAGGGCTGGTATCTTATTTCATTTTCACAAAATACCGCCGCTTTCAGGCCGCGCAGCGGCGCCAAAATCAGAGGATTTTATCGAATCTGATAAAAGAAAACGGGGCTGGACAGGGGTATTTTATTTTATTTCCAAATTTTCAGGTGCTACACTGCATGGCATAGACCCTCTCATAAAATACTGGGACTTTTGGGCGTTGGGTTTTATCAGAACCTGATAAAATGCCTTGGCGGAAGAAACCAGCCCTGCTTGTACGTAGGACAAGCTGGAAAACCCACACGCATGAAGCCGCCGCACGCTAGTCACGCGGACATCCTTATAGGTTGCTCATCACCGCCAGCAAAGACGAGAGGATACCGTATGCACACAGAGTCACGAGGGGTCAGAGGTCAACTGGCGATCATGAACTCCAAACTCCGTTGACCAAAATACACGTGAGGCCGACTGGGCGAAGGGACGGGCTGGGCGAAGAGACCGTCGTGCCCGAATTAAGAATGTGTGATGCAACATAAAGAATTTCCTTATTCGCTTCCTATCAGCAAGGAGTTGCGGCTTTATTAAGTCTTCTGGGACCTGACGGGAGGAACACACCTGCAAAGGCAAAGCTACTGTGGCACACATTGCGATTGGTCACTACAGCAAGTAGCCAAAATGAGCCATCAGCTTCGAGGTTTCCTGGGCTCGCTCTTTGGCAGCACCGACAAAGCGGATTGCTGCGTTTGCTTTCACGTCGCGTCCGAGGCGCCGCCGCGGTCAGACTCATCCCCAACCTTCATTGGCGAGCCGCTGTCTGCGCACCAGCTGGTCTTGCGGGGCGGCTCCGAGCGTTTCCGCGCTCACATCGAACGATGGGCCCCGCTGGAGCCGGGCGGTGACGGAGGCGCAGGGCGGGGCCACAAGCGCATCAGGCTGTCTCTGGACCCGTGTCCAGACGACGATCAGAGGACAGGCGGCCGAGCCATTCGTGTGCGGCTGTCGGTTGATGGGGGCTGGAGCAGCAGCAGCAGCGGCGGTGACGGAGCGATTGGTTCAGTGCAGGGGAGCGCTTCCCCCAACCCCAACCTCAACCGCCCGGACCTACCCAGACTGCTGGTCCCGCTGGACAGCGAGGATGAGCTGCAGCCTAGCTTGGAAGCAGTGCGCTTCATGTACACTGGTAGCTTGAAAAGACAAGGGCAGGCGCAAAGGGCCAGTGCAGGCGAGCTGGTCCTCATCCGGCGGCAGGCGGAGTACCTGCAGGTGCACGGGTGCGCAGAGGCGTGCGATAAGGCGCTGGTCCAGTGCTTCAAGCGGACGCCTAGCGGCAGCGGCATCCATGCTGGCAGCAGCAACATCTCCTCCAGCTCTCCCCTGGCCCCCGCCCTGGAGCTGTACAGCTGCCGGCACCTGCTGCCCAGCCCCGAGGATGACCCACGGGTCAGGACTGTGCTGGCAGCGTGCCGGCAATGCCTGGTGGCCAACTGGGGCGCACCGCTCCCGGATGGGGAGGACCAGCCCTCAAAGGCGGAGATCCTCGCGTGGCTGCTGGGCGGTGGGGATGCGGTGCGCATTGCCAACGATGAGGAGCTGCTTCAGCTGTGGCGGGAGCTGCCCGTTGCGGCCCTGGAGGGGCTGCTGCAGTCGGACCACCTCAGCACGGACGACGAGGCGACAGTGGTACTGCTGGTGGAGGTGTGGGTTGCCGCACAGGGCAGTGGGGTGACGGAGGCGGACAAGGCGCGCGTGCGAGGGCAGCTGCGGCTGGTCAACTGCAGCACGTCCTACCTGTTCGACGTGCTGCCCAAGTTGCCCTGGCTGGGCCCGAACCCCGCGCAGCAGGCGGCGTTCATGGCCCGTTGCCGGTTGACGGGCAGATCTCAATGGGAGCGCCTAGGAGGCGTGATGATGGGGTACGACACCAGCAGCCCGTGGTACGGCAAGCCGCGACCGCAGTCCGTACCGGAGGAGGGCGTGTCGTACAGTTGGGAGGTCAGCCGTGAGGACCTGCTGGCGGGGTTGCGGAAGGAGGGGGACGTGAAGCATGTGTATGCCAGGTTTCAACTGGCCGAGACGACCGCCGCTGTGGCGTATGGCGTCCGTTGGGTTGTGTGCATGTGTGTGCAGTGTACCGGTAACCCGCCGAACGCGAGCGCCGACTTGCACTTCGCGTGCTTCATCCCATCGATCATCACGGTGCACACTGGCGAGCCGCAGCACGGAGGCTGCTGCACGTCCGCTTGCTTGTCTCTCAGGGCACCAGCAACGGACAAATGGGTGGTGACGGAGGAAGTTGCGGCGTACGGGCACGGCATGGGCGGTGCCCTGCTCCTGGAGCGGGGGCCGGGCGGGCAGCCGGCGGGAGGAGAGCAGCAGCAGCAGGGGCCGGGCGGGCAGGCGGCAGGCGGTGGGGCGGAGACGGAGACGGAGGCGGAGCTGCTGGCCCCCTGGGCCAAGCTGCTGGGGCCGGAGGGCAAGATACGGGGGGAGCTCAAGTTCTCCAGGCCAGGGGCATAGGCAAACGAGCGAGCGCTTTTGGGCAGGCCTCGCAGTCCAGTCGCGCCTGTTGTACTCGCCAGTCTTATCGACAGCCGTGCTTTTGTAGGACGGGACTTGGTCTTGCCGGAAGTGTGTAGTAGTATACTGGCCAGTTCAGTAGTATGCACGCTGGTGTTCTGTTGCTTACTACTGCTGTACTGCATTATTTTGTAGGGTACGTACGGTTAAGCGCCACGCTGATGCACATGCATGCACTGCGACTTCTTTGCACATGCGCAGGTGCCATACTCGTATCGTTTGTCAGCTTGCACAGGAGCTTGCTTTGTTTCGCCCACTGAGTGTTAAGCCCGTAGTACGGTAGTTCATGACGCTAGGCGATGAGTGCTTCTACGACCACTGGTGGAGTAGGCTGGATGCGGCTTACGGCATCGTTGTTGCATTGGCATGGTCCTACATTGTTATACGTGACAACCGACGACTGCGTGCATGCGACCAACAAGATGAGATGTCCCCGATTATGGGGGCGCGTACACCTGCGTACACCAGGCACAGGCGCTGCCTGCACCTGCACCTGCATGCAGTGGGGTGCTGCAAACGGACAGCGGCAATACCGGTACCCGCAACGTGGGGTTTACAGTGGCACCTGTCATGGGGGCACGGTGCCGTGCTTGCGCCGTTGTATGCCAGTGCTGGTGCACCTGCGTTGGTTGCTGGCTACGCTGCTGCCTAGCAGTTAATAATGTTGTGCCTGCACGTGGAAAACGAGGAGATGCGCGTTGAGTTAAAGGCTTGGACAGTGTGGGGCCCTGAGGTGCAGGACTGGGCCAGCTAGGGCTGACGGGGATGAGCTTGGACGAACCATTGCGTGTTGCCTGCTTTGCAGTGTACTATGTTGTATCTGATTGGATCTAAATTGGCTACTTTTATTTTCGGGTACAGTGGAGGTCGTCGTAAACCCCACCCCGTGTCCGCAAGGGTCAAGACCAGCCCCGTGGACTCCTGTGTGCCGACCAGGTCAGGGAAAACCGAACGCACACTAGGTCAGTTGACATGGAGGGGACCCCTGCTTACATGTGAGGCCACTGCACACGTCGCATTGCGGGCATTGCTGTGGGCGGGCAGGGCGTGGAAGCGGGTGGAAGCAGGGGTTTCTGCAGACGGGGAGGCATACCAAACAACATACCGTATGACAGCCGAGCAGCGGCATTGTGCTGCATAGCGATTCCTGTTACCCTGTTTGTCGTGTCCGAGGGGCTCAACATGGACGCATATTGCCGCAGAAATTCAGTCCTCACTACCGCACACCAACTGCTATACCGTAGTGGGATGTCCATTACGGTTTCAGCGCGGTGCATGATGCCAGCCCAAGCACGTGTGCCTGCTGTCAGGTACAGGTCAGGTACAGGTACAGGAAACCTGTCTCCTCAGAGCCTCCTGCGTCGTCAGCTTCAAGCCAAGTGAAGAGACGA
>VFQN01008601.1_pt1 | contig 10255 bp, 5 predicted proteins | sample 3512371 | NCBI WGS metagenome assembly VFQN01 (sample SAMN10412370, study PRJNA504923) | tailings metagenome | isolation source: Replicate 2 from Balatoc abandoned mine | place: Philippines: Itogon, Benguet | collected 2017-08-28 | reverse complement strand
GCCGATCTGTTTCGGATTGCGAAAATCCACGCGTCAGCAAGAGATGCCGTTGCGCGTCACATAGAGGCCAGAAACCTGGCCGTGCGATACCCCTGAAAACTAGAAATCATTTTTCCTATCTAGTTGTTTCTAAACATCTAATTTTGAATTAAGCTCGGTGCTGCATAGCGCTCCAGACGGTATCGTACTTGCTCATAGATCATCCGTAGGGAGCATACGATGTCCGACATCAACCGCATCATCCGACTTTCGGAACTACTCGAACTCATCCCGTTTTCTCGCTCGCACATCTATCGCCTCGAAAAAGCGCAGCAGTTTCCGCGCCGCATAAAGCTCGGGGCGCGCCGCGTCGGATGGCGGGCGAGCGAAATTCGGCGCTGGATCGCTGAACGCCACCCGCTGTCCGACTGATCGGAAATCCGAAGTAGTTGATCGCACGCCAACGTAGCGGGCTAGAGATGTTTGTTTCAGAGTTCAATTCCGCTCCGGACGCGACCATGGCTTTCCAGAGGGCAATTGTCGCAGCGGGGTTGTCACCGCCGAAGTCGATCGTCTGGGACGGCAAGCTTCATCGGTTCGCTTCGGACGGTTCCTGCGGGGACGATGCCGGTTGGTATGTCGCCCATTCGGATGGCGTTCCTTCAGGGGCTTTCGGCTGCTGGCGCCGCGGTATATCCCGGACATGGTGGGCACGGTCCCGCAACGACCTTTCGGCCGCCGAGAAGAGCGAAATGCATTGCCGCGTCGCCATCGCCCGGAAGGCTCGCGACGAAGCCGGCGCGACTGAGCAGGCGGAATGTCGATCGAAATCAAAGGAAATCTGGGACGACCTCCCGACCGCGAACCGGGAACACGCGTACCTTGCAAAGAAGAAAGTCGGGCCGCACGGCATTCGCCAGGACCGCGAGCGCTTGGTAATACCTGTCCGTGACATCGATGGAACCCTGCACGGCCTGCAGTTCATCGCCGCCGACGGCGAGAAAAGGTTCCTTCCCGGTACAACCAAGAAGGGCCATTTTCACCATATGGGAAAACTCGGTGAGGTGGTCATCGTAGCCGAAGGATATGCTACGGCGGCCAGCGTTCACGAGACGACCGGCCATGCGGTCGTGGTCGCGTTCGACGCCGGGAACCTGAAGCCGGTCGCCGAGGCTATCCGGCAGCGGTGGCCGGATGGTTCAATCATCATTGCCGGCGACCACGACAGGAGCGGTGTCGGCCAGGACAAGGCACGCGCAGCTGCCGCGGCAGCCGGCGGCAAGGTTGCAATCCCGGAAAAGCCCGGTGACTGGAATGACGTTCACGTCGCCGGCCGGCTGGATGCGTCCAGGATCGCCTTTGAGCGAGCTATCGCCTGTGTGCCGACGGACAAGCCGGATGACGAGGCGGTGATGGAACGCCTGGCGGGCCTGCCGCCGGAGCAAGAGCGGAAGTCCGTGAAGCCGAACGCACGGTTCGCCCGGACCGGTACAGGGGCACTCATGGCGATGGTCTTCCCGCCCATTCGGTGGATCGTACCGGGCTATGTGCCCGAAGGGCTGTCAATCCTGGCCGGCCGCCAGAAGCTCGGGAAGACATGGTTGGCGATCGACTGGGCTGTTGCCGTCGCCTGCGGCGGCTTTGCCATGGGTTCCATCGCCTGTGAGCAAGGCAACGTACTATACGTTGATCTGGAGAACGGCAAGCGTCGCATCCAGAGACGCATCGGCGCCATCTTCCCGAACGCGAGGCCCCTCCCCGACCTGTCACGTCTGGAATGGACGCATGAAGCACCAATGCTGAACAGGGGGTTCTTGGAAGCGCTGGAGGACTGGCGGCTTTCCGTCCCGAAGCCGCGTATGGTCGTCATCGACGTTTTCCAGCGCATCAAGCCTGCGGGCAACGCGAACCAGAACGCCTACGAGAACGACTATTCGATCCTGACCGGCTTGCAGGCATGGGCAACAGAACATGGCATTGCAGTGGTGCTGCTGCATCACACGAAAAAGGGCGGCGCACATGACCCCCTGGAGGCGTTGAGCGGTTCGAACGGTATTTCAGCCTGCGCCGACACCACGCTCGTCCTCGACCGCGATCAGAACGGCATCACGCTCTACGTTCGCGGCCGTGATGTCGATGAGAAGGAAAGCGCCATGAAGTTCACGGCTGGGTTGTGGGATGTTGCTGGTGAAGCGGTCGAAGTCCGCCGTTCCAGCGAACGCGGTAACATTCTGGCAGCATTGGAGCAGGCGGCCGAACCGATGTCCCCGACAGAGCTGGCAGATCTTACCGGCATGAAGAACGGTAACATTCGAAAGCTACTTTTTGCGATGGCAAAGGTTGGAGAAGTGCAGAAATCCGGGCATGGGCGCTACATGCACCCCAAAAACGCAGCAAAATCCGGCAATATTCCGCCCCCCGGCAACAGCGGTAACGCGGTAACTTTCGGGCGTGGCAACGGTGGACCGATCACTACGGAAAGCCGCAGAGTTACCAAAGTTACCGGTGTTACCGCACCTGGGGCGGAAAGCCGGTCACTGCAACCGAAAGTGAATGGAGCGATCGTCGCCGATAACGTGATGACGGCGGGTTTCGAGGCTTTCGAGGAACCCCTTCGCCGCCCCTTCGCCCATCCGGCCGTCACGCCGTCGCAACCCTTGGAAAATAAGGCGGTCAGCGATTTTGCTGCCGTCACAAAAAATCCTGGTGTGACGGCTCGCGAAGGGTGGATAGGGGAAGGGGCCATGGTCGAGCCGTCCGGCGCTGCCCCGGATGATCTGGAAGTCGCGAGCACCGATGCTTCCCACGATGCCATTGCCGTGACGTCGGAGCCCTGGAAATACGAACTGTGAACATCGCCCTCGATATCCTGGACAGGGCGCAGCGTCACGGCGTCATCATCACGCCGGCCGGCGGTACGCTAAAGCTCCTGGCCGAACACAAGCCGCCGGACGACATCATCGCCGCGTTGAGCGCTCATAAGGCAGAGATCCTCGGTCTTCTGTCCGGTGAAGTCTGGACTGACGAGCACGAGGAACGCGCGGCGCAAGTCGAGTTCGACGGCGGCATTCCTCGTGCCTGGGCGGAAGGGCTGGCGCGCCTCGATTCGTCACGGGCACCTGCCGACGTTCCGCTGTGGCGATGGCTGCGGTTCATGGACGACTGTGGCCGGTTCGTCGACGAATGGGCATGGCGGGCTTCCCGGCTCGGCTGGACACCCCTTGCGCTGTTCGGGTGTGACCGCACCAAGCCATTCGCTCGACTCGACCGTGCCGGCCTGCTGTGGCTTGTGGAGGGCCGGCGTATCCTTGCGCTCACGCCCGAAACGGCGGCGATCGAAATCTCGGGCGGGAAAAGTCTTATCTACCGGCGCAAGCCGTACCTCGATGTGGAGGCATTAGCGGTGTGGGATTTGGTGACGTAAGAGGCGACCAGGCTCAACAGCCGGTTGGCGCTGAAGGCCATTGGCCAGGTGTTCGACCGAAGCGTTCTTGAAAAACGTATCAGGGCAACCGCAACGAGACGGAGGCCATTCACTCATGAACTGATCACAGCCTCGCGGTGGTCCTAGTCGATGACGACTTTCATCTTCTCTTGCGGTTCGGGACCAACTTGGAACCAGCATCGAACATCCCGATGCCGTACCCCAGTGCTATCAGCGCTCGAATCCGTGCGCCTGCTTCCTTGCTTTGGCGCAGCGCTTCCTTCGTCCATCGCCCGTTCTTGAAATTGCCATTACGCTCGCCGGACGGAGCCCCCGCCCTACCACCGTGCAGTTGACAACGCTTCTTTCCGACCAGCGCAGGCTTTTGGCATTCTGTTCCGCGCCGCGTCGTTGCTCCGCATTGTTGGCCGGGCCATTGGGGTCCGAAGCGCCACCTCTTGTGCATAGGGCGTACATTGGGCAACCCTTGGGTCATCTTCAGGCCTCCTTGGAGTCAAACTGACCTAATGATCACCAGAACTCATCTCCTTTCTGGCTAGTTCAGTACCGTTCATGGGATTGATGTTTCTCTCATTTTCCTTTTCCAGAACGCGCGGCCACATCATAAACCCAGCGATGCGGCAACACGATGTGTCTTATCGCGGTTCCGATAGACACGACTGTCCAACTCCCTGCCCTCACCGTACGATATTCACATGTCGATTGGAGTGGGTTGCGGTGCAGGCGAAGGTCTGACTCCCTACCGCATTGATTTGGCTCGGCTCTACGCACGCTTGATGTCGGCGAAGCCGCTACCTTCGGCTACGCGTGCGAGTGATAGGCGGGAGCAGTGCTGCCGCTTGCATGAGCCTGCCAAAGTCCGCGCGGATCGCCGCATGAATGGCTGCCCGCCCACATCAATACCCCCCGCGGTTCTATTGCTCTTCGAAACCGACGTCTCTGACATCAAGCTTCAAATCCCGAAGATTCGCCCGCACGACGTCGATGACGTCCTGTGGCTACCCTGTCGATGACGAGCCTTCACTCTCACGGGTGATCTTGAGCACTGACCCGGCGGGCCGCGTCAATTCGAAGAGAATCTCCTTCGCAATAGCTGCAACCTGCAAGCCGGCTTTGTCAGGATCGAGAGTAACCGATCCATAGAATCTCTTAGGCGGCTGCTGGCCGCTCGCTGTGCCTGACCGGGAGTCCCCGGCAGAACTCCCTCCGCCAAGATTCTTCGCATCATTTTGATCAGTTGTTGTTGCGTCGGTTGATGGTTCGCGCTCGGGAAGCGCCTTTCGCCAAACGAGGAGCCCTCCCGCTGTAGCGGTCCCTAGCGCCGCACTCCATTGCGTTACTCCGACATAGCTTCCGTCCGCCTCGTTAAAGCCTTTGGCAAACGCGACCGGGGCCTCAATTTTGGCTATCAGCTTCTCAATAGAGAGCGTCAAAGTGGCATCGTCACGTAGGCGCGATAGGTAGACGTATGAGGCAAACCAGTCGAGAAGCGTAGCCACCTGAACGTGCGGAGTGTCCTCACTCCAAACCTTGCGTAGGTCTGCCAGCAATGTATCTGGCCCCAAGTCGTCAACAATAACGCCAGCGGCTTTCAGCTTGTCATAAACGACTTGTGGGATGGGCTTGCCCGGTGCCCGGTTGACTACCGAGGAATGCTCAAGACTAAAGCCCGACGCGGCGCCTGTCCCATTTTCTGCATCCTTTGCAGCGGCAGGATAGATTACGTGTGACCAGGTGCTTCGAACGCGCTGCGCGAGACCGTCGGCCGCCTGCCGCATACGGGACGTGGCATCATCAAACTGCGCCTTGGTGAGCCCCTCGGCCATGGCTTCATCCTGTACGATGGAGCGCCAGGCGAGATATTTCCGCGCGATTTCCCGACAGGAATCGAGACCACTTTCGTCAGCGGCCACAAAGATCACCGAATTTCGATATCGGCGCTGTCCCGACCCTCGGCGCTGTATCGTTTCGGTGACAATTCGCTCAGCTGCGCTGAGGTCATCGGTACGAAGGGCATGGCTATGAGCGGGCGGCAAAATAGTTAACGCGATCGCGCGCCCATCCTCAATATCCAGCGGGTTCTCGGGTGCCGCATGTACGCGATGGAACCCGCCCCTATGGGCCTGCTCCTTTCGCAAGATAGCGATGATTTCTGCATCAGCTTCCTCTGCCGGCACGTCCTTCGCTCGTTCATCGGCTATGCGATTGAGCGTTGGCTGCGTTGAGAACCAGTAGCGGTCTCCTTCCCGGTAAAGGTAGGCGGAGCGCTCGGAAAGCTCTCGCAGGGCGTCGCCGAAGATGGAAATCTGATCGCCTGGCTGCGCACATGCCAAGCGCAGCGCGGGCCCTGTCAGTCCGCCGCGAGTGGAGCCCATGTGCGGCGCTGTTGCCAGGAACACCGCCCGCGCGGCGCGCGTGGCGGCAATTACATCGCCAAATCTTTTTCGGGTGGCTTCCATCTTAGCCGGAAGAGCCATTGATCCGTCGACCTCCGCCTGCAGGATAGGCCCGTAAGACTTATCGAGGGGCTCAAGGATCGCCGTGCGCACTTTGTCTTCCGAAAGGGGCAGAAGGGCTAAAGTGATCATCGGCGCAGTGCTTTGCGCTCGCCAAAGGGCATAAATCGCGTTAGCCATGATCTTGAGGATACCGCGGGTCCTTTGGAATTTCTCCAGCGTCGACCAATCTTCCGAGAACCGCTTAAGCACTTCAGGATGGATCGGATAGGCCCGCTTCATTTCTTCGCGGTAGGGCGCCTCACGGGTTTCAGGAGGAAAGTCGGCAGGATTATCGCGGTACATCTTGCTGAATGCCTGTATCGTGGCATCCCGCGCCTTCTCGCCGTCGTCATCCAGACTCTGGAATAAGCGGCGTCGTACGATCTCGAAGGTTTCCGTGCCGCTTGCCGGTGTCCAGGCTGACTGCACGCGGCCAAAAAGCTTCTCCAGCCGGCGGAGAGCATCAACACCGCGCTGATCTCCTACCTCCATGTCAGACTCGGGCAGTGATCCGACTACCATGGCCCCTGGAACCGATGCGGCAGCTTCGGTCAGGGACTGAATGAATGCGTGGAAGGCTTCGTATTCCTCGCCGCGAAGCTGCTTTGCGAACGCTACAACCTCATCCAGAAGGATCAGGCAGGGCGAAGCCTGTTCAAGGATTGTGACCAGTCTCTCTGAGCCGGGATTGGTTCTGTGATTTTCCGAGTCGGCTATCAAATCGACGGCTTTCCACCCGCCTAAGCAGTACGCGATGTATCCCCAGGCCGTTCGCACTTGCCGCCCATCGCTGGAGTGCATCACTTCGCTTGGCCCCTTGTGGGTGCCAACAAACACAGCCCGCTTCACGTCCGGCAACGTTCCGACGCCGGCAGCGTCGAAAATGGATTTCATCCCATGCAGTGTCTCGGGTGCATATTTGGCGGCGCGCGCTCCGGCCAAATGGTAGAGCGCGAGCATCGTGTGGGTTTTGCCGCCACCAAAATTCGTTTGCAGTCCGACAACGGGATCGCCGCCCTTCTTCGCGAACCTTTCTGTAGCAGATCGCAGCACACGGCTGAGGCCTTCGGTCAGGTAGGTGATGCGGTAGAATGCGAGTGGGTCCGTATACTCCTCGGAGCCAATTCCCTGATCCACGTGCGCGAGATTTGCCGCAAATTCTGCATCCGTAAAACGCGCCTCCAGAACGTCGGGGTGAGGCTGTGAAACCTCCCGCCAGGGCAGCAGCTTGTCAGACATCGGCGGCTCGTCGAGCCGCGCCTCTTCCTGAGTGACTTGCTTGGCGGCGGCAGGGTTGGCCGACTTCTGCCGCTCATAGAGCTGATCAACAATTTTGACCTGCGGTTTGGCACCGATCGCTTCCAATAGTTCGCGAATGGCGTCGAGATAGCGTAGCGCCTCACGATCCTGCATCAGGCCATCAAAGTGCGACGACGAATTGCGCGCGTCGAGGGCAAGCGAAACGTAGCTGCGCGCCTTTCGAACGCGAGCGTCGTGCCGGAAGACTTCGCTATAGTTGTCGAGAATGGTCTTGAGCAAACCGTACACGTCCAGCTCGCCCCTGGCGTCGCCGCCAGCGGCACGGCTGGCAAACTGCCGCCAGGTTGCGCCATGCCGCTGCTTCATCTGGTCGGCGACATATGGCGACAGTCCTACCCGAAGAGCCTCCAGCGCTGCATCGACATTCTGTTTTGCCCCAAATGCGTTCGTCATCATTTCCCCCTAGAGGTCCAGCATGGGCTCGTCAGGCCCGCGTCCGCTCTCATATTCAAGTGCCGCTTCTTCAAGATGGGGGAACTCTTCCGCCAGCAGGTTGTAGACCTGCGCCTCCTGAGCCCATCCCTTCTTTTCGCAAATGTCGTAGAGGCGATAAGCAAGCGTCCTGGCAGCCTGCGCATCTTCCGGATTCATCGCCGCCACAAGTCGCGCTGCAGAGGCCTCGCTTCCGTCCTTGGCTTCCAGGATGCGTATAAGGTGCTGAGCGCACTCCCAGTGCGTCAGACGCTTGTCATTTGCGGGATTCCAGTTGGTGGGAAGCTCGCTGCGCTTCAACAACCTGGCTATCCCACCCTTTGCGTAGAAGACTCCAGCCTGTTCCAGATCGGCTAACCCGAGGCTGTAGGCGTTTGCCATTCCGATTGCGTCTCCCGACTTGCCATCGGATACTCCGAATGCCTGAAACCAATCGACGCAGAAGCGAGTTTCAGGATCGTAGTGAGCGTCCTCCTCGCCCAAAATCTCTTCACGCACTTCATTGATGAGAGCGATAGCTGTCCGAACCGTCATTTCGGAATCGTCGGGTTCCAATACCTTTGCATAACCGGTCAAAATGCCCATCCCCGGTCCAAGTGCTGACTGCGCCATATCCACCGGTCCCACTCCGGCCTCTTTGATCTTCTCCAAAGCGTCAGGCATCTCACGTTTGAGACGCGCGACAAACTCGCGGCGAGTTGCGACAGCGGCAGTCGGGGGGCGCTTGCGACAAACCAGCACAATGGAGGAAGCCAGTGCATTAGCCGCATTTGAGTTCATTCTGACTTCGCCCTCCGAGCGCACCGGCCAAGTGCCATCGACCGCAAAACCTGCGTCAAATACAGCTTGAAGGAAGGTCGCCCAACCCGGCGATGTAAGTCCTTCCTCTGCCGTCTCGGACTGCTTGAAGGCGTAGTAGATGGAAACGGGAACAGATGGGTGCGCGATAGCAAATAAATTGGCTAAGGCTCTTCGCATCCCGTGAAGAAAAAAGTTTTCGGCCTGTTCTTGCCCGCCATGCCTATAGGCTGTCGCAACAAGTTCCTCTTCTTTAGGAGTTATCATACGTCGAAACAGTTCTGGCCAAATATCGCGCAGTGAACGACGGAGCCACAGATAGAAGTAATCCGATAGGTCAGAGTAAGCCACGTTGTCGTAGTAAGGAGGGTCAGTCGAAATAACGACGCCTTCATCGAACAGTGCTAATCCGTTTGCGGCATTCGCATTGATTATTCTCCCCTCAGATTCGGCGGAACACGCAGCCACACAGGCTGCCACAACATTTGTACAAGTGTTGATATCGCCACTCGATTTTCCAAAAATATTAGGTTCAGCAAAATCCCACGTCATCGGCAATGCCTGACGGTTGAAGGCAGAGCGTATTGCACTGTCTTTGGAAAGCCATGTTGACTGGGTTGATCCGTAAGCGACCATTCTATCGACAATGAATGCCATATAGGTCGCTATCGCATCTGCATATGCGCTCGCGCCTGTCCCACCTTTTTCCAGAGGCTTTCCATCATCCATACCGCGAGCCAAGGCATCCTGCCTGACCCTTTCTTTGATGGTGAAAATTGCGTCAGAAATGGACGTTAGCGCATATATCTGTCGGGAAGTGAAAAGCTTTCCAAATGAATCTATTCCATAGCCAAAGCATGTTCCCCCGGTTAGACGCTCCGGCGTCGGAACATCTAAGAATCCACTCCTGGCTTTTGAAACCAGCGCTTCGTTGTCCGCACTTGCTGCAATTAATTCTTGATCAACTTGGGGGCTCACAAAGATGCGTGCGCGCTCATCGTCTGCAACGATAGCCATTAAGCGTTGACCGAGCCTACCTGCTTTTCCTTCCGCTTTGATGTAATCGCCTGTAATCAACGAACCCGTCAGCACGCAGGAGAAGTTTGACCCGCGACCGGGTGCCTTTGTGCCTTCGATGGCGGTCCGGCGGCGCTCAGCGGTATCCAGAGCGCCAGAACGGACGTCAAATCGCCAACCACCTACCGCATCGGTGTCGCGCGCTACCTCAACCCAAGCTTCCTTGCCGTTTTTCGTCGAAAGAATGAATGTCGAAGCGAGAGGAACATGCACTCCTTTTGCTTGCGGATCGGGCGAAGCAACTGTCCGCGCCCAAATCCACGCCACAGCCGTCACCTTCCTACCGTCCTTAAGCTGGACCAGAGGATATAGGTGGCCTAAGCGCTGCTCGGCCTCGCGACGGAGTAACTGGCCATAGTAGCGAATATCGTCCGCTAAACCCTCGCTACCTTTCCATTTACGATGGCGGTCGAAGTCTGGATGGACGGGATCACAACTCGAAAAGATCGACGGTATTTCAACCAAGGATTTCGATATCAAAACAGGGACCGGATTCAGGTCCGAACCAAAGGCACGCAAACCGAGCCGTTGGGCTTCTAAAGGTATTGAGCCGCCGCCGCTGAATGGGTCGTAGACTGGCGGAGCTTTCGACCGAAGGTACGAAAGCACGGCTGCATAGTCTGTCTTCTCTGGGGGCTCTTCTCCAAGACCCCATGCAATCGAACGCGCGATCTCCCAACGAGCGGCACCCATTAGATGCTCATTG
>VFQN01008600.1_pt1 | contig 10255 bp, 12 predicted proteins | sample 3512371 | NCBI WGS metagenome assembly VFQN01 (sample SAMN10412370, study PRJNA504923) | tailings metagenome | isolation source: Replicate 2 from Balatoc abandoned mine | place: Philippines: Itogon, Benguet | collected 2017-08-28 | reverse complement strand
GGTGGGAAACCCCGTGTCCTTGATTGCCGGGATCAGCTCTGTCTCCCGAGTGGGATGGGGCTGGGCCCTGGAAGGGGACCAAAACTGTAAATCCATACATACATATGCTTGCTTGGTCCCCACCATGCTCGCTGTGCCAAGGAGCCATACGGCCGCCAGTCTAGAGCGATGGAGCGTTACATTATTCTGCTGCACTTAGAGCGAGACATGACATTCATTGTGCCAACTGGCTATGTCTCTAATGCTGTAACGTGTGTGCGAGTAACGGCATGTGCATTATGGCGACGGAATGCTTGAAAGCAGACTGGTACCAGACAGCTACAAGTTGCATGCATCCGAGAGCAGCAGCAGTGTAGAGGGGTAGCACGCTCACTACAACCCGGCTAAACACAAAGCCGCGAAATTGCAGCACATTATTTACTCCAACTTCGAGGTATTACACCTAGTACCGTACACACATTGCCGGTACCAAGCAACCAGCAACAGTGCGTGCTGCACCACGCACTGAGCTCAGTACCATTACGCATGGCCTAGTCGTGCCACCTAAGCGTGCGTACAGTTGCGTGGCCGACAGCGGTTCGGGATTCCATAGGCTTCAGACCGCACATGCTTCGCCCTGCTCGCCTTGCCCCCCTGCTTCACCTGGACACAGCTCTCCCAAGCACGACACTCAAGCCCCACTGAAGCCCCCGCACGGCCCCTATCAGCCAATGAAGCCATACATGCAGACGGTGCCGCTTGAGGGCGCAAGGAGGCAGGCGTTGACACCGTCGCCATTAACCCCGTTTGGGGGCACGGTGACGGTGAAGCCCATGCCCTCGGGGTCTTGGTTGCAGGCGTAATCGACGGCCTAAATGCTGCTGGGGGCGGTGAAGCATAAGTTGACCCCGTTGGCGTCCGGGAGGGCATCGGGGGTGGTGGAGTAGCCCAGCAGAGAGGGGCAGACGCCTGGCGAGCGGGGGAGGGAGGGTAAGGGGTAAGGGGAACGGGGAACGGGGAACGGAGGTCGCGGTAGGCAGGTAGGGGTGGTGGCCGCAGGTGGCCAAGCGGACGTGTGCAAAAAGGAGTCATGGCGCAAGGGGTACACCGTTTTAGATGTTCGACGCAGAGTCACACTAGCCCACCCACCGACACACCAGCCCACTTACTGGTCGACAGCAGCAGCTTCCTGTTGGCGACGGTCTCCGCCGCTGTCGCTCCTGACGCTGCCATTATGAGGCAGACCAGGGCCAGCAGCAGCAGGGCGGCAGCAGTCAGCGGCAGTGGGCGGCGGGCCGTGGAGGCGGAAGCCGTTGCGGTTGGTGCTTCGCTGTAGCTGCGGAGGAACCCAGGGACAGGAAGGGCAGAGGCAGGGGAGCTCTCATGGGCAAAAGGCAAGGTTTCAGGCGTTACACCGTATCGCCCGTTGCTGGTACGTGTCCAAGGTGAAACGTTCGGCCTCACAGACAAGGGGATTGCAATATCCCTTGCACCGTAGCTGCGCAGCTGCTGAGTCTGTAGTCAGGTAGCATGCGGCAAATAGTTGGCTTGGGGCTCCTCTGATCAGCAGCAGGCAAGCCAGCAACCGTATGCCGTAGACACCGGTTTATTGGTGCAGAGTATCAACCCCTTTGAACGGCAGACGTTGTAACGCATTTTGCACAATTGCGGTCACTACCCATAACAGCACACGCACACGCCGCTTGCATGCTGCCCACCTGGTCACGCCGCAGCAGCAGCACCTCCAAGCAGGGCCGCTGCTCCTTGCCGCCCTCCGCCCCCTCCTCGCGCGCCACCTTCCCCTTGCTCTGCCGCCCACCCCAGTCCTTGGGCAGCACCCCAGTCCTTGGGCAGCGCCCCGCGCATCACCGCCGACTGCTGCTGCCCTCCTCACCCTCCCGTCGTCCTCGATCGAAATAGCCCTGTCCTCCTGCGTCGCATGCTGCGGCTGCTCCTCCGGGCGCTGCTGCATGAGGCCCTCATCATCCAGCGCGTCATCCAGGTTGCGCAGCGGGTTGGGCTCCTGCTGCCACCCGCCGCGTTGCTGCTGCTGCCGCTGCGGAGTGTCCCGGTCTCTGCCCGCAATCGGCCCGGGCATGTCCTGCTGTGCCCCTGCTTGCACCTGCCCTGCCCTCCCAGCCGGCGGCCCACCGCCAATACCACATGGGCCGGCCTGCTGCTCCGCCTGCAGCTGTTCCTGTGGGTCCGTGTCATGGTCTTGCCCAGCCTCACCATCCTCCTGCTGCCGCTGCTGGTGCTGGTCCGCCTGGTGGGTTGTCCACGGCCATAGGCTCAGGGACCTCCTCCTCGCACTGGCTGCTGTGCCATGGGGTCCATCGTGCTGGCGCCGCCTGCAAGGGGTGTGTGTGCCACAAGCAGCAAGAGGAACTTGTTGTGAGGTGGTGAGGTCAATGTTTGCAACGCAGGTGCATTTACTATCCAGGAGCTCAAGACGGCGGCAGTGCAGGCAATAAGGACTGCAGCGCTGCGCCTTCAGTTGAGGTATAACCATCTATCATACCACCTGCTGCCAATGCTCCCCCGCTCACCCTGGTATGCCAGCCGACCTACAGGAACCTCTCCTTGAACTTGGTGAGGAACTGCCGCGCAAAAGTCAAGTTAGCGTCCTCAGGCAGCCCGCTGTCACACAGGGCGATTGCCTCGTCCACCTGCTTCAGTAGGTCTTGCAGGTCCGGCGGATGCACGTCCAGGTTCTCGCGTGCTAAAGCTCGCAGCCCCGCCGTCAGGTTGTTGACGTTTCCGTCAACGGTGTCGGCCAGGGCCTCAAGCGCTGACTGCTCTGCGTAATCAACGAATGTCTTGGCCGGTTGCTGCTCCTGATGCTGCTGAGCTGCAGCTTGGCCCGAGAGTGGCGTTCGGCGCGAGAGCGCGAACTCCGCCACTGTGAGGACAACGTCGCCCACAAACTCCGCCGCTATCGGTGCCAATTCAGCCAGATGCTGTTCTCGCCGCTGCGTGAACTCCCGCCGAACCTCCTGAAGAGCGGTCCGGCGCTTCTTATCCGCCTCGGCGAGCTTTTGGAGCGCCTCGCTGCGGCTGATGACCCCACCGAATCTCAGCCGGAACCGCCGTGTAGTACCTTCAAGTGCTAGTATTGGGGTCCTAGTGCGGGAGAAAGCGTGCAACATCTTTGTCCGCTGCCAGCGACGGGCCCAGAACGCTTGCGTCCCAATTACTGTTTAGTCTACGCAATCCATGCAGCCCGTGCAGTCAATGCAACTTTATAGCCATATAGGAGCGGGCTGCGACCAAGACCGCAGCAGCCGTACACGACCCGACCGCTGGTGTCCTTCAACTCTTGTTCATTCCATCTTTCCATGCAGTCCGTGCAGGCCATGCACCCTTGTAGCCAGGGTACACGGGGCTGGATGTGAGTGGCCCTCTTGGTGTGATGAATTCTTCTCCGCTTCCGTCGTGGCCTGGGCTCTGGGTGTGGTGCAGGGATGGGGGATGGTGGGTGCGTGGCCTCGCTTGTGCTGTCTTCCGGGTGCCTCTTCAACCTTGCGAGGGGTGTGTGCTTTCAGGGGGCGTTCTCTCACTTCGCCGCACTGCTCTTGTTCTTCCTTGCCAGCTCTCTGTCCCCTAGCACCTTGTGTCGCCACCTTTGATGCAAGCGCGCACACCGTCGTGCACACCATGCAAAACACCAGGCAAGACCCCCCTGGACCTTCCCACACCCCTTCACGCGATGCCACCTTGCTGCGCCCCGACCGCGTCTCCACCTTGTGCAGGCCGTAGCACACCGCTACCTCTTGCACAACAGAACGGCGTGAACAGGGGAGGGCGTGCTTGCATATGGGCCTCATGCGTTATGCCACACGGCTTCACGGAGGCACCTTAAATGCCGTAGCTATCTTGAAGAGACGCCTTTGCCATACATGCCACCAAGTCAGGTTTGTGATCACATACCGGTACCAACGCTTTTGCTGGCACGTCCCGGTCGTCCCCGCACATCCCACCAGGTCCCACCCATGTATCCCGTCAGCCCATCCCATCCCATCCGTTCCCCTCTAATCCCAGATTCAGCGTGGGTCAACACACAGTTCAACCCAAGCCCCCAAGCAACAGCCGCGTGCAACGTGCAGTCCCTTGGCGCTTCAATATCCACACAAACTGTAAATCCTACACATACTGCCTCCGTGCATTACAGCTGGTTGTACGGTCAAGCCCCATCCTCACGATAGATGCACCTGCCACCTTTCTGATTCACTTACACAACACCTGTGACCATGCTGGGCCATGCCCCGCAACCACATGTTTATACCAGTCAAAAACGAAGCCGAAGGGTACCAGCGCGGAACTTGGTCTTGCTGACGTTGTTGACATCGTCCGTCTTGACATCGTCCGCAACCACATGTTGCTTTGGCCCGCAAAAATGGCATTGATGATTGCAGACCTGCCCTCTGCACCCACACCCGCCCAAACAGGGGAGGCTCTCCCACTTCCAATGCACCCAGAATGCACCTGCCACTACCCCCTTCGCTTCCCCACACTCTCACGCCGTGCTTCCCCCACAAGCCCCCACCCCCACCGTGCCCCTACACACCAAGCGTTCTGCGTGAACATGACGGACTACTGTCAGCGTAGCGCCGGGGGCCCATGCATCGTACTCATAAGGTCAGGGCAAGGGGTAATGGCTGGGGAGAGGGTGTGTACGATGGGCATGGCACGTGGTATGGGCGGCTCGGTGCTGATCTGGGCGTGGCTTAGGGTGTGAGGCACCTGATGGGGGCAGCACATGCGCAATGGCGTGGCGGATGCGTGTTGACGGTGTGATGCACAAGCCTGCCTGCTGCCCAGTGGTAATGTCAAATGTAGGTTAGGCGCTACCCACCGCAACCTTTCGTGCAACACCATGCCGCTTTGCAACAGGCGCTGCACTGCATGCCAGTAGAGGAAAGGCACGAAGCTGCTGGTGCTTCGGACGTTCTATGCGGCAGCGGTGTCGGCTCGGCATGGGCCTGTCGGCTAATTCAGATGCTGCCGTACTGTGCTACACGCTCGCGTCCGCCGAGCTGAGCTGGGGTTGGTCTGCAACATATCACTGCTGGGTGCCCACCATGCTCGCTGTGCCATCAGGCGACCGGTCCAAAGCTACTGGGGCGTTTCGTTGCCTGCCTTATTCGACGGCAGTTACCGCCGGAGGGAAGAAGTCAACCGTGCCAGGTTGGTCAGTGACTGTTGATCCAACGTGTGTGCATGTACGGTAAATGCAACACGGTAGTGCTTTGCTATACTGCAAAGCTGTGCCAAGCAGCAACAATATGCATGCACCCAACAACAGTGGACGAAGAGGAACAGCAACTAGTGCATGCTCATCCAGGCTCAACTTGAATTGCAGAGTGCTGCACCCAGTACAAATGCATGATCCAGTACATTGATGCCGCACCAGCCTAATTGCATTCCCAGTACGCATGGTCTAGCCGTGCTGCGCTAGCATACGGTGCGGCACAGGTGCACACAGCGGTACGGGGTTCTGCCCTTCACCCTGCTCGCCTTTGTCGTTCCTAGTGTCAGCCGGCAAGATCTCTCACGAGCAAGGCACTCAAACCCTTGCATACGCCCATCAGCCCACGAAGCTGTACAGGCAGACGGTGTCGATTGAGGGCTCAATGGTTGCACCGGAGGGGTCGGAAAGGAAGCAGATGCGGATGTCGCTGCCATCGGGTGCGTTGGCGGGCAGGGTCACCGTAAAGCCCATGCACGTGGGGTCTTCAATGCAGGTGGCGGCGATAGCTTGAATGCTGTTGGGGCCTTTGAAGCACACATCGACATGGTCGACGTCCGGTACGGCATCGGGGGTGGCGGAATAGCCCCGTACAGAGGGGCAGACGCCTGGTGGGCGGGGGGGAGGGAGGACATACAGGGGAAGGGGAAAGGCGGTCTCGGTAGGGAGAAGGGGGTGTGACGGTGTGAGGCTCAGGTGAGCATGCGAAGCTGTGCGAAAATAATTCATGGCACTACGAGCATGCGGTTTGGGATGTACGACGCAGGCTCACCGACACACCAGCCCACTTACTGGTCGACAGCAGCAGCTTCCTGTTGACGACGGTCTCCGCCGCTGTCGCTCCTGACGCTGCCATCATGAGGCAGGCCAGGGCCAGCAGCAGCAGGGCAGCCGCAGTCAGCGGCAGCGTGCGGCGGGCCTTGGAGGCGGAAGGCGCGGCAGCCATTGCGGTTGGTGCTTCACTCGCAGCTGCGGAGACCCATGGGACAGCAAGGGCAGAAGGCAGGTAAGGCTTCAGGCGTTGCGCAATGCGTTGAACAACATCTACTCGACCGGTAGGTACTTTTGGTCTCGACGAGAGAGGAATCCAATCAACGTGGCAGAATGCCGAGCCAGTCGTTCCGGTGCGGTGCATGTCCTGCCAACAACAACATACCGTTGCAACCCACGTTTTAACCGCAATCTGCAATGGCCCTTCTATCAGCGCGTCTAACACACGCACCTGAGCGCAACCGAATCCAGCGGGCTCTGTGGCGAATGCGGTGCGAAGTCCGACAGTCGGGCTATGGATGCGTGGAAGGGAGATTGCGCGCGTTAGGTGGGCTCGTGTTGCGGTCCTGCTGGCTTATACACAGATCTGACACTTATATTGTTAAAGCTGTGCAAGTAGTGGCGGGTACAAGGTCCCAACTGGGCCAACACAACAGCGGTACAAGGTTTGCGCCATCTGGCACGAGGTCCGACGGCCGCCAATTCCTTTTGATCTGAATCCGCGTCCGATGTAGGCCCACGTGGGACCATGGCTGGGCCTTACAGCTACACCGAAGCCGTGGGAGCGAAGGCCATTCTATAAGTTACCGTTAATCTGAATATGATAAGCGTGGGCGCGGTTCGGCAGCCCACTGGGATGCAGGCTCGGCCGGGACGAAGTAGCTGAGCTGCTGAGGGCCAACCGCAGCAGCATTCGGGCCTTTTGCACCACCACCACCACCACCACCACCACCACCACCACCACGTGTAGGACATAGCCCTGTTCACGAACGGCACATTCACGTTGGCACAGATGGTAAAATGCATGAAACAGGTGCGGTGGCCTGGCGCGCTTGACGGTGTGCCGTTGCAAGCTAGTGTAACAGCAAGGTCAGACCACAACAAGGTGGATTAGACCTGGTCAGGCCCAGGGGCCCTAGATCCAGACAGACAGTCAGACCCCCGGCATGGGCACCTAGCAGCTAGTCATTGACACCAGGGAGGGGTTCGCACCGTCAGTTACCCTTTATATCTTAAGTTTAGCCAAGTGCCTAGACGGAGGACCACTACTGGCAGAGGCAAGCCTGTGCGCCCTTGCATGTACGACACCCTCGAGACGTGCCACACAGCGTTACTCCGCGAGGACAGTGTGCTGAACACACCTTTAGCTTCACACCTTCCATGTCTCCACTTCAGGTGCTGCTGCAACCCCACACTGCGCCCACCAGGTGCAACCAGCCCTTCAGTCACCAACGACGAGGCCCGTGTGGGCAACATACCATGCTATGACTGCATGCAGATAGACCCATCCAGACTGCTACCCTCACATTCCCCTCCGTGCCTGCGCCTTGCACCACATGCGGTGCACCCACGCCGACCGCTCGCTCCACTTGCCCCGCCACTCGGGCCGCTCCCCCCTGTGCCAATCCTCCACCTGCTCCCAGTCTGCCGGGAAGCCTTGGTCCACCATCCACTCCAGCACCTCGACGGGGCAGCACTCGTAGGTGGCTGCCGCCTCCAGCACAGGGGGGCGCACGGGGTAGCGCAGCCGCCTGAGGCACCGCAGCATGGCCATGTCACCCTGCTTGCCGGCATACCCGTAGGTGCACCACTCGTCCGCGCTGTTTGCCTCCTGTGTTGGGCACGGTAGCAGGGACATATGGTGGTTGAGTCAGTGTAATGCGTTGTTTCCTTCCAGGTGCTACTGCCATGCTGCGGACCGCTTCTGCCATGTGCTAAAACACCGCTAGGAACGCAAGCAACCTGCTTACGGTACTACGGTTTCCGCCGCACAGCAAGCGCAAGCGGCTGAGTTGCCGATATGCATTTGCACTGCCTGCGACAAGCCTGCCCTGTAACGCACCTGCTCCATATCGAAGCCCTGCTCCACCACCCACTCCACCAGGAGCTCGTTTCCGGACTGTGCGGCATGCTGCAACGTCCCCTGCCACAAGGGAGCCCCCCGCTCCCGCAGCCACTGCACCAGCTCCAGGCTGCCAGACTGACACGCGCAGTCCATCATCACTGATAGCAGGAACCGGAGTTTTGAACTTCCATTCCAGTCCGGCCCCTGCCCCTGCCCGCACGAGCTGCCCTCAGCACCTGCGCCCGGCCCTGCGTCCGGCGCCTCGGCCGCTCCACTGGCCGGCTTGCCTGCACACTGCTGCTCGTGCTGCTGCACCTGGTGCTCCTCTGCTATGACCCCCAGCACCCACTGCGCCACGTCCACCCGCCCCGTGGACCCCGCCTCTCTTGCCACCTCGTCCAGCTCCAACCTGGGCAGCCCCCTGCGCAGCAGCTCCTGCGCAATGCCCAGCTGCCCCCCCTTCACCGCCAGAGCCACAAGCTCACTAGCGAACGTCGCGTAGTTCCTGCCATTGACACCTTGTCCGTCGGGATCAAGTCGCAGCGTGCTAACCAGGTCCGCCCGGCCAGCCTCCACGGCTGCCTTCATCAGCTGCCGGCAGCTCCGCAGCCCAAACCCAAGCCCCTCCAGCCACCCCAGCCGCTGCTCAGCGTCCGGCAGCGCGGCGAAGCTCTGTGCATCACGGGGGCACAGAGTGTGGATGGGCGCGTACTCGTCCTCCTCCCCCTGCTCCGTCAGCAGCCACGTGACCTTGGCCTGCCAGTCCGGCGTGGGGCTGGTCAGGGCCCCCGCCACGATGGCAGCGCACTGGCTGTCCAGCAGCGGCAGCCTCGCCTTCATGCACTCCCGGACCATATCCTGCAGCATGGCCAGGGGGCAGCCGTGCGCCACGGATGGCAGCTCCTTGGGCTTCGCTATCCGGCTGCCCTTGAGCTGCCGCATGAGCTGCAGGTGCCCAGAGTAGGCGGCGTTGGGCCACCACTCGTCCGGCAGGTCCAGGGGCATGCGCGCCCTGTTGATGCACCACAGCGGGACGTCCTCCGACATCTTTGAGTACCGCAGCCACTCCATGACCGCGCCCTGCCCTGCCCGTGCTGCCAGCAGCGAGGTGTAGTACGGCAGGCGGAATCCGGCGCCGTACAGCTTCCTGCACAGCTCCGTGTGGCCGGCCTGTGCCGCCGCCGCCAGCACCCACGTCCCGTCGTCCGCAAGGTCGCAGTCCTGCTTCATCAGCCAGCTGCAGACTTCTTGCTGGTCAGCGCGCGCGGCTGTTCGGAACACCTCCTCATTGACCAGGCAGCCGGTGGAGAGGGACAGCTGCTGCAACGCCTCGGCGTCTCCACCGCGGGCGGCGTCCAGCAGTAGCTGCAGCCGCTGCTTGTAGGTTAGGCCGCGAGAGGACCCTTCTTGGCCCCAGCGCGCCAAGAGGGCGTGACTGGCCACAGGTGGATGCTGCATGCCGATTGGGACCTTGAGCAGCTGCGGGCTACGTTCCCGCGCAAACAGCTTGCAGGCTGGGCGGAGGCTGTACGCGGCCTCCCCGGGCGGCAAGAAGCTAGCAATGTGAGCTAGCACGTCACTCGGTAGCTTGGTTAATAGAAGAGAGTCAGGGTCTATTTGGGCAGGGTCGCTCATCGTTGACCACCGATGTTGGGGAGGTTATTCGCTCTGCCACTTCGGTGCGCGCAACGCACTCCGTAGCTCATTACACGCTTTTATTACATGCGTCAGGTGCTTTGTAGTGGCAAGCGTCCGCTTGCAGTGACGTTCCATTTCCGGCTCAAGTCTCCGGGCCTCCGAAACCCGCCCTAACCCGGGGAATGCGCCTGGGCCCTGCCCTCACCTTCACACAACCGTCACCCGCTTTATTTTGCACAGGCTCATAGCTGTCGGTGTCAACAGGTTTGCAGAGGAGGACCGAGCCGTTGTCGTGTCGTCCACATGTACATGTCAGTCCAGGGTCAGCGAGCTCCTTTGGGCTCGCCTGCACCACAACATTCAGGCATTTGCAAATTTCTTCACCCCTGTGCATGATTTCACAGGGCGCCCACCGTACTCCAGCTCACTACTTGCCCCATATGGCTTGCCCACATCTCCAGCTTTATCCACCTCGCCTGTATCCCACTAGGCTTAAACTGTGTAGCGGATGCGGTGCGGGAATGGGATATATAGAATCCCTTACACGCATACAA